>Ga0115002_10000506_pt1 | contig 55389 bp, 53 predicted proteins | sample ArcticOcean_MG_C_8_FD_89576 | JGI IMG/M metagenome (GOLD analysis project Ga0115002, IMG submission 89576) | Marine microbial communities from western Arctic Ocean - ArcticOcean_MG_CB11_86 | ecosystem: Environmental > Aquatic > Marine > Oceanic | place: Arctic Ocean: Canada Basin | collected... | reverse complement strand
ACCTACCCCTCTGATCGGTGATTCGGCGGCCCTGCATAATCGCATGGATGAAGATGGCTATCTGTTGCTCCGGGGTTTGCAGGATCCGGATAAGGTCAAAGCGGCCAGACAGGTGGTCCTGGATAATCTCGCAGCCAATGGCCAGCTCGATCCGAGTCAACCGGTGACCGGCGACATGGCCGCCATGGGTAAGAAAGGTCGGTTTCTCGGCGGCGCCCAGAAAGTCACGCAAAACCCTGACTTCCTCGCTCTTGTCGAATCACCTGAAATTATGAATTTTTTCGAAGGATTCCTGAACGGACCTGTGTTGACCTATGACTATAAATGGCTGAGAGCCGTAGGGCCAGGAGACAACACGGGCGGGCATTATGACGTTGTTTATATGGGGCGTGGCACCAAAAATCTCTATACCGTATGGACCCCATTAGGTGAGATATCCTATGATATGGGGCCTCTGGTGGTCCTCGCCGGCTCTCATACCTTCGAAGCCGTTAAGGAGACATATGGAAAAATGGATGTGGATCGAGATCATGTGACCGGCAGTTTTACCAACGAACCGATGGACATGGTCAATACATATGGCGGCCAGTGGCAGACCAGCGAATTCCAGATGGGGGATGTAATTATCATGGGTATTTATACCATGCATGGTTCGGTGAAAAATGCGTCTAATCGATATCGCCTCAGCACGGATACCCGGTATCAACTGGCAACAGACCCGGTCGACGAAAGATGGATCGGGAAAGATCCGATCGCCCACTATGCCTGGATGGACGGGGAAACCATATCCATGGATGAAGCCCGCAAGCAATGGAACGTTTAGGAAGTCACGCGTACAGCGACAGGCCTAAATAATAACCACCATGATTATTCTCTATAAAGGCGGGCGACGGGCATCCTGGCAAAGACTGTCCAGGGAAGCACAGGACACCAGTTCCCAGGCCCATGTCGATCTGATGCTGACGGTGGCAGAACAGCATAATTTGCAACGTATCGAAGGGTTCAGACTTTGGGGACCGCAACAGGACTGGGAGCGGTTTTGGGTCATGGAGATGCCGACCTTGACCGGTGTAGAAGCCTGGATAAAGGCGGAGATGGCACCGTCCTACGGCTTATACGGGTATTATGAATATTATCTGGCCAGACCAGAATCGAATCCTTTGACAGAAGCCCATCCCCCATTGCAATCTCTTCATCCAGATGAGGCTGATCCGCATTGCATTCCTGCCCTTTCTGTAGACCGTTCGACTTATATCATCATTTTGTTCGAACGCCGCTTACCTGGCCAGGAACCTACCGAAGATAGCGCGCAAACTGCGCGTCAGGCATCAATCGCCAAAAAACATCATATGATACGTCTGGAATCCTTTGCTCTCTTATCGCCCCAGGAGGCATGGCACAGGGTAGGTATTGCAGAATTCCCCACACTCGAAGGGGCAGAGGCCTGGATGGAAATAGAGACCTGTGCCGAACGACGGCGTACACATCAACAAACGGTTCATCTGGCCAGAAAATGGGCCCCGGCCTATTTTGCCCAATGGGTGAATCAAATTGACAGAACCTCAAATTCCGGCTAATGTTAACGAATCAGTCATTTAACCTGGCCTTAATGCCTGTTTCTCACTCCTTTTACCTTATACCAGACATCTATTATGCCCGCTTTCTATTTTAAATGTATCCTTGGTCTTGCCCTCTTGTTACCCTTTGCAGCTTGTCAACCGAGCGATCCGCGTTCCGGTCCCGTTGAAATAGAGGATTTAACAAATATAGGCCAAGTCACATCGATTGTTGATTCGGTCCATATTCGCCAGACGATCTCGGATTTAGCTGGTTTTGGCACCCGTATGACGGGCTATCCGGGGGCCACACAAGCGGCCAATTATCTGGTCGACCGGTTTCGTAGCATAGGGCTCGAAGATATTAAGATGGAAGATTATGTGGCCTCCGTCCCCCTGGATGAAGGCGGCGCGTTGACGTTGCTTGATGCGCCCGCCACACACCCCTCCATCGCTCCATCCATTCCGCTTTATTCCATCTGGCCCAATCTGGTGCGCACCTCAACGACCCCACCGGAAGGTATTACAGGTAAACTATACTATGTTGGCGAAGGGGATTGGGTAGATTTTAATAATATTGATCCAACGGGTGCCATCATAATGATGGATTTCAATTCAGGGGTCAACTGGCAGAATGCGGCCAACCTGGGAGCCCGGGCGGTTATCTTCGCAGAACCGGATCGGACCACCCGCGTGGACGGCGAAGAAAAATATCTCCAGGTCCCCATAAATTTTCCACGCTTCTGGATGAAAAAAGCACAGGCCAGGCCACTGGTTGAACATCTGAAAACGGTCGGGCCCTTGAATGTGCGCGCCAAGGCGCGTATGACATGGAAGCGCCTGCCCGCCTACAATATATATGGAAAGATAACGGGCACCCATCCCATTCTGAAGGATGAAGCAATCGTGCTGGAGGCCTATTACGATTCGATGTCACCGGTACCCGCTGTGTCTCCCGGCGCCAACCAGGCAGCGGGTGTGGCTACCCTGGTTGAAATGGCTCGATATTTCAAGGCCCATCCCCCAGCACGCACCATCTACTTTCTGGCGACATCAGGTCATTTTCTCTCGCTCAGTGGGGTAAATGATTTTGCCAAACGCCATACGCGTAAAGCCAAATATTTTGCTGATAAGTTAGAAGACCCGATCAACATGAAGCTGTTTATCGGTCTTGATATATCCAGCGCCCGTGATCAGGTCGGTGTGAATTACGCCGGGACCTTGTTTGCAGGTAATTCATTCGAAAAGCAACGGTTCTTTACCCCCTTCGGAAAAACATTTATGGAACATGCGGCGACGCTCAGCCGGTCGGGGGGATTTATGGCCGACATCCTGATGAATGTGATCACTCCCTCTCAAGGCATTCAGGCGTCTGAATTTTTTCCTGCGGGCGGTATTGCGATGGACGCAGAACTAGTCTTCTGGTCCGGCTTTCCTGCACTGACGTTCGTCACGGTTTTCGACGCCAGAGAGTATGTAGATACGCCCCTGGATATTGTAGATCGGGTCAATATACGTAATGTGTATACGCAGGCGACCTTCCTGACCGGTCTATTTGCCAAAAGCGCCAATGACCCGAATCTGTTTCCAGACTTCAAGATGCAGCTGGATGATAAGTTTGTCCGTGGCCGGATAAAGGTCGTAGAGTTCGATCCCACGGAGAATTATATCCCGAGCAAGCCAAAACCGGGAGCGGTCGTTCGCTTTCGACGGTATAACAAAAGTATCAGTGGCGTAAAAAACGAAATTTTTGTTGTGGCCGATAGTAACGGCGTAGCGGAGAGTACAGAATTAGAGGCGGGACGTACCTATCCAACAGAAGGGTACGTTATTGATGAGACCTCGGGGGACATTACCTTTGCACCGGATCGTGGCCCCTATGGCGAAGGGGCGTATCCTCTCGAAATTACCATGGACTGGGTGGATAAACAAAAACCGACCGTGGTATTCCGCAGCGACGCCACCAACATCTATGACCTGGTAGACCCTCGATTTTTGACCCGACTCAATGAGGCCGTTCTGTTGGACGAATCCGGCAGTCCCCCGCTCGAGTGGGGCATGACCTTTCAAGAAGGCGGGTGGACGACGGGCAATACCTATGAGGAAGATACGGCCGTCTTGTTTACGGCCCCTGAAAGTCGGTTCAAGGTAACCATGTCAACCGGTCTGCTGGGACGTCGTCTTGTGCTGACCAACGCCGATGAAAATAATCCGGAGGGGATCGGCTTTCTATCTGGGCAACGGTCGATTCCGATGACGTCCTATCAGGTGGCCAAGGATATGTGGCATTTGGATGAAGCACGCATCGAAGCCCTGAAAAGGGCCGGTGTCAACAGCGCCCGCTTGGAGTCGTTTCATCTTGAGGCGAAACGACTACTCGAAAAAGCCGAAGTGGCCAAGGGCGCGTTGCAATGGGATACCTTTATAAAATATGCCAGAGCGGCGTGGGGCTATGAGTCCCGCGCTTATCCGGACGCCACGGCTACAGCCAATGATGTGATGAAAGGCGTCCTGTTTTATATGTTTCTCGTGATTCCTTTTGCCTACGCCATGGAACGTCTGATCTTCGGCTATGCTGATATCCACAAACGGATAGGGGCCACGAGCGGTATCTTTCTGGTGGCCTATATCATCTTGCGGCTCAGCCATCCCGCTTTTCAGATCACCTCTACGCCTGATATTGTGTTGCTGGCCTTCGTTACCCTTACCTTGGCGATCGTGGTGATCTGGCTGATATCCGGACGATTCAGCCAGACCATGAAACAGTTCAGCCAGACCACCAGAGGTGTACACAGTACTGACGTCCAGAGATCGAGCGCCCTGGCCACCGCGTTTGCCCTGGGCATCGGTAATATGCGAAAAAGAAAAGCCCGGACGCTGTTGACCTGTATAACCCTGATCCTTCTGGTCTTCACGGTCCTGTCCTTCACCTCTGTACAGACCTATCTTCGAATTCAAAAGGTCAGTAAGGATACAGAAGCTGGCTATACCGGTTTCCTGGTGCGAAATACAAACTGGTCCCCCCTGCAGAAGCTAACGTATCAGTATGTGCTCTCCGAATTCAACTCCTCAGAAGCAGAAGACGACGACATCCTTATCGTCCCTCGATCCTGGTATGCCGCCAGTCGGCCGGGCGTGAAGACCTTTATCAAAGTCGAAAAAGAAAATATTGGGCCAATAAATACAGGGTCGGACAGCACGAGTGCCGTAAATCGCTTGTCCAAGCCAGTCCTCTCTACCTATGCCTCTGCCATACTGGGGGTCCAGCCTGAAGAACGAGACGTGACACATATCGACCGGGCTCTGATTACGGGCAGATGGTTTGAGCCGAAAGAACGGGATGTGTGCATGATTCCGACCGAGATGGCTGAACTGCTCCAGATTACCCCCGCTGAAATCGGACAAGCGGAAATCTTTATCTTTGGTAAACCGTTTAAAGTAATTGGTCTCTTTGATGCCCAGCTTTTCGGAACCATCATGGACCTGGATGGCGAGCCACTGACCCCGGTCGATTTTACAGCAGTAGGACAGGAACTACTTACGCAGCTTGCAGCTCAGAATCACGAGGAAGAACCCGTAGACATTGTTCAATTCGATCATTTGCAGGCAGCGAATATGATTCTGGCCCCACAAGACTATGTTGATGACCTGGGGGGGACGCTACGATCCGTGGCTATTCGTTTCCCATCTGATAACATTGCGGAGGAACGGATAGAACGGTTTATGCAGCGGCTTGGTATCCCCGTTGTCGCCAGTGTCGGCGGAGAGGTGGCTGTTTACAGTGCCATGGCCCTGAGTTCACTCTCCGGCGTCGGCAATCTGTTTATACCCCTGGTGGTTGCTGCGCTGATCATCCTAAACACTATGATGAATGCCGTGTACGAGCGATTTCGTGAAATCGCCGTGTATAGTGCCGTCGGACTGGCCCCGATCCACATCGGGGCTCTGTTTATGGCTGAAGCGTGCATGTATGCGGTCATTGGCGGGATGGCAGGCTATCTGATTGGTCAAACCGTGGCCCAGGTTATTTCAGAATATCAACTCCTCGCGGGACTGACTCTTAATTACTCCTCACTGTCCGCTGTGGCTTCCACCATTATGGTCATGTCTGTCGTCCTTCTTTCGACCATTTACCCGGCCAGAAAAGCCACACAGATGGCGGTCCCTGATGTAAACAGACAGTGGTCATTTCCCGATCCTGAGGGAGATCTCTGGAGCTTTGAATTTCCATTTACTATCAGTCGCGTTGAGACCCTTGGCATGTATACCTATCTGGTCAGACTGTTCGAATCTTACGGGGAAAGCGCCCTGGGCACCTTCATGACCGACGAAGTCCAATTAAAAACCATACAAACCGACGCATTGGAGACTTATACCATTACCATGAAATCCTGGCTGGCACCATACGATATGGGGGTCAGTCAGCTGGTGACATTAAGTGCGAGACCTGCAGAAATGGAACACAATCTATATGAGGTCTGGGTGGACATTAAACGGGAAAGTGGAGATGTCGATTCCTGGCAGCGGCTCAACAGACGCTTTCTCAACACGTTACGAAAGCAATTCCTCATCTGGCGCACCGTGGACCAGAGTGTCAAAATGGATTATGCGAAAGAAGGCAGGGCATTGATACGGGAAACGGGAACCTGAGCAGGAAGGACAGGATAGGGCGATATGACAAATATTGACCATATCCAACGTATACTGCCGGCATATATAGCTACACATATTTTCAGACCTGTGAAACTCCCCGCCCACAGGACGGGGCATCTTGGCGCAAATCTTCACACGACGCGTTCAGATTCGCTTAACAGCACCGCAAACGACGCAGTACCCAACACCAACCATGGACGAATTCATCCCCACCTGCAGGGCAGGGCATCCTTCGCAACTTTCGTGAATTTTAACCCAACCTCTTCCGGAATTGTTACATTCTATATTCCCGGTCCTAGGTCCATTGCCATGCTGGACAGCCTTCAGAAACATGAAAAGGTGATCGGTTCTCCTCGGGATTTCGATGAAGACTCCCCGCAGCAAGCTACGGGGTATCTTCGTCAGTGTGGAACCTCGTCTCGCGACGAGAATTTTGGAAGCCCCCTCGCCTGACCCTCGCAACAAGCTGCGGGGTATGCGCATCGCTGTGCTGATCAAAATAGCATTCGTATTTCAACCCATGTATTTAATACAGATAAAGACTTGAACCGTTTGGTATCGGGCCTTCATCGTATTTTACGTCAGAACGTGACGGTATAAGGAACCTGTTCACTGTTTTGCCAGTCTCTTCCAAATGAGGGACCAAAAAATGTCTTGTGTTCACGAGATTAGAGCCCTATCTTCGTCATCCAATATAGATAGTAATTCTGTAAGACTTTTATCCAATCATCTCGATGCCCATACCGGAACGCCGTAGCACACGCAATGCGGCCATACAAGCACAAACCGGAAAAACCTGGGATGAATGGTTTATAATCCTTGATACATGGGATAGCATAGATCATTCGGCAACCGCAGGACGGTTGCAGGTCACTTATCATATCAGTCCCTGGTGGACTCAGGCGATTACTGCTCGTTATGCCTGGGAGCGCGGTAGGTCAAGGCGTTAACAGAGGAGATACGATCTATGGAAGAAGCACATCATATAGGTGAAGTTGTAGGGGGAGTTACAGCCCTATTACTTATCGCGGCAGGCGTATATGCCTTTACTAAAAAGGTTAAATTGCCTTTTACAGTGCTCCTAGTGATCACAGGCATGGCCTTAACTGCATTGAGTGAAGCCTATCCCCATCTCTTGCCTGGTATCGCTGAATTTGAAATATCGCCCGGTTTGATCTTATTTGTTTTTCTGCCTACCCTCATTTTCGAGTCGGCCTACAATCTGGATTACCGACACCTGCAGCACAATCTTGGACCGGTCCTGACCCTTGCTGTCCCGGGGCTCCTTGTTTCTACTTTTGTCATCGGCGGTATTGTCTGGTATCTTACGTCCTTGCTCGGTGCGACGATTCCATTTACGGCGGCCTTACTACTGGGTGCCATTTTGAGTGCCACAGATCCTGTATCTGTCGTCTCGCTTTTCAAAAAACTGGGCGCACCGGAACGGTTAACTATTCTGGTAGAAGGTGAGAGCCTGTTCAACGATGCCACATCCATCGTGCTGGCCGCCATACTCACCGATATTGTTATTAAGGCAGGTGCCATCACCGCTGGGACCGTACTAGGCGGGGTAGCCAGCTTTGGTGTTATATTTTTAGGCGGGTTGGTCGTTGGCGGCATCATGGCGTTTATTGCTGGGCTTGTCCTCGGGAAGGTGGAGGAAGATCCGTCTATTGAAATCACCCTCACGACGGTGTTGGCGTATATGTCCTTCTTCGTAGCAGAGAGCATCTTCCACGTCAGCGGCGTTATGGCGGTTATCGCAGCCGGATTGGTGCTTGGGGGCTGGGGCCGTATGAAGGTGTCTGTTAAAGTCCGTAATTACCTGGAGCATTTCTGGGAATACATGGCGTTTATGGCCAATGCCTTGATCTTTCTGCTGGTCGGCCTGAGGGTCGAGTTACATGAACTCTGGAACGCCATTGCCATTGTCGGGGTTGTCATCCTGTCGATGCTTATTTCCCGTTCCGGCGTCGTCTATGCCCTCACCCCGCTTGTAGGCCGATTGCCCGGTGTCGAGCCCGTTGAAACGCGATATCAGCACGTGATGTTCTGGGGCGGCCTTCGCGGTGCTATCGCCCTCGCCATCGTATTGAGTCTTCCGGATGAATTTGCGCTGAAAGAACTGTTTGTCACTCTCGTCATCGGGGCCGTGTTGTTCACGTTGCTTGTACCCGGTTTAACCATCGAGGCTCTGGTAAAAAAACTGAAGCTGGATGTCCCCCCCTTGCCGGACCGTATTGCCAGCTTAGAAGGTGAAGGTATCGCGAAGCAGCATTCTCTGGACCGTTTACCCGAATTGTTAAAAGGTGGTCTTTTTTCCATGACCATAGCTGGAGAACTGAAGGAGTACTGTACGACAGATCTGGAACGAACGCGCAATCAGATGGAGAAAATCCGTGAACGGGAACTGGATCATGAAACGGAAGGACAACTGGCATCCTTGCGGGCGTTTGCAGAAGAGAAGTCCGTGTACATTCGCTTATTTAACGAAGGGCAGATCAGTGAACGGACCTTTAGAGATATGATTGCGGAATTAACTTTTCAAATGGATGCCATTCGCCATACTGAGCACTTGGGAAATGTTCACTCTCACCGATCGTCCCGCCGTGGTATTGAGGGATTTTTCCTGAATATCTGTGACAATCTACCCGGTTTAACAGGTGTTGCGGAACGCGCCCGTTTGGCGCATATCGCCAGCGATTACGAACGGGCATGGGCTCATTACCAGAGCAGTGTGAGTGTTATTGAGATGATCGAAAGGTTGCCCCAATTTGAAGTACTCCCTGAGGATATTCTAGACAAGTTACGTTCGCAATACGAAAGATGGCATGCAACAGCAACGCGTCAGTTGGATCAAACGGCTGGTCAGTATCCAGAATTCGTGACTACGCTTCAAGGACGCCAGGGACGGCGTATCGTGCTGCTTGCTCAAATAGAGACCATAGAAGAGCAGGAAGAGTACGGCACACTGCCGCGCCCCGTTGCTGAAGGATTGATCGAGGATATTAACCATCAGTTGAGCCATTTGAGACGAAGTGTAGAGGTCTCCCAACTGCGAGTCGAGCCGTCCGAACTTCTAAGAAAAGTACCTTTTTTTCAGGGTGTACCCCCGGATAAATTTACGGACATTGCAAGCAAGATGCGATCGAGAACCTTTACAGAAAGCAGCACGGTGATTCAACAGGATACGGATGGAGATTCCATGTTTCTGATCGCCCGTGGTGTGGTTCGTGTTTCCCGGGAAGACAACGGGGAGTCCCGGGACCTGGCCACCTTGATGGCCGGTGACTTCTTTGGGGAAATGGCCCTCCTCCACCGCGAGCCCCGAACGGCAACGGTCCGAGCCATTACCCCCTCGTCTCTATACGAATTACGTCGAGCGGATCTCGATGAAGTGATCGAAAAATATCCGGATATGCAGGCGGCGCTGCATAAAGCCTCTGAACAGCGGAAAGCGGAAATGTCAGAGCGGTAAAATAAACCACCTGATATAGATTTTTCTTGGAAAGCGCCGAGTTATATTTTAAGTTAAGATAACTCGACTACTGCCATGGGTATAGACCCTCATTACAAAATGGAGCATTCGAGTTTCTTAACATAACGGCCGCAGGCATAATTTATAAAAGGAACAGTGAATAAATTAACCGGTTACTAATGCACTATGATTATTTCATCTTGGGGAGATTGTTACTATGTCTAGTATGGAGCGACGTATTGAGAATTTGGAAAAGCAGGCACGGTTTTACAGACTTGGTTTTTTCGGCCTTTGTCTTATCGTCGTAGCCATGACAACGATGGCCGCACAGATGCCAGCAGCTGACATTGATGCTCAGGTGGTCACCTGTACAGAGTTGCGGGTTCTGGATGAAAATAATAATCCCGTCGTTATTATTTTTGGTGCTGAAGGTGGGAATGTGGGCGTGTACAATACGGATGAAAAATTGGTCGCAGGCATCGGTGCCGGTGAAAGAGGCGGTTATTTAGAAGCTTACGACAATGAAGAAAAGATGGTTGCGGATATGAAAGCGGGGGCCCGTGGTGGTGTCCTATCGATCTACAACGATAAGGAAAAAACTGTTTCGCGTATGTTTGTCACTGAATTCGGAGGCGCTTTCGACCTGTCGAACAATATGGGCGAAAGTGTCGTAGAGTCCTATGCAAGCGAGTTTGGCGGCGTATCCCTATTGGCGAATACGGAAGGTCTGGAAGTGGTTCAGTTAAGTGCGGATGCAGAAGGACACGGCGTCTTCAGCCTTTGGGATCGCAACAACTTTGGCCGCACCCTTACCCCTTTTGCATGGTACAGGTGGCAGCGGTAAACGCAGCGTGTGGATGTGTAAGCGTGTGGGCAAGTGAGATTCCTCACGCGCTTACACATCCACACGCCTCTGAATCATTGCTATGGCATTTATTTCTATCAGCGCGTCCTCGTGTGCCAGGCCGGCGACTTTGACCAGGGTCGAGGCTGGCAGATGGTCCGGATCAAAACAAGCCAACCGGACATCATGAATCTTTCGAAAGTCCTCCAGGCCCGTTACATAGACCTGCACCTGCACGATATCATTGAATGTCCCACCAGCGGTTTCGATGGCCTTTTTAATATTCTCCAGTACCTGCCTTGTCTGTGCTTCTATATCGCCTTTTCCAATTAATACCATCTCTTCATTGAAAGCCAGTTGACCTGAGATAAACAGCATCTCACCACCGGTCATTTTGACCGCATTGGAAAAGGCCAGCTTACCGGCAAAAGTCCCCGCTTCAGCAATATCTCCCGGCATAGGATAGATCTTTTTTTTCATAATGGCTCCGTGTTAATGTAGAGCGTACGGCGCGACGTGCGCGTACGCGTTCAGTGTATAACTTATTTCATTAAGATATATTCACGCTTTTACCGCATATGTCATTTGCAATTCCACCTAATTTATATTACATTCTTCTGATCGACAACTGCGGAATGAGACTTGAAGAAAGGGACAAGGCCTAGGGACATGAGCGAAACAGCCGTTTCAACAAATTTTATACGAGAATTTATTGACGAAGATATAAAAACGGGAAAATTCGATGGTCGGGTCATGACCCGTTTTCCCCCTGAGCCGAATGGCTATCTGCATCTTGGTCACGCCAAATCTATCTGCTTGAATTTTGGTATAGCCCAGGATTATCAGGGGCTCTTTAACCTCCGTTTCGATGATACCAATCCGGACCAGGAAGAGGACCAGTTCGTCGAGGGCATAAAACGGGATATCAAATGGCTGGGATTCGATTGGGAGGACCGGCTCTATTTTGCTTCGGATTATTTTGATCAGCTCTATGGGTATGCCGTACAGTTGATCAGAAAAGGGAAAGCATACGTAGACAGTCTGAAACAGGATGAGATGCGCGCCTACCGGGGGACGCCGAAAGAACTTGGCCGTAACAGTCCATATCGTGATCGGTCCATCGATGAGAATCTCGACCTGTTCAAACGAATGCAGGCCGGCGAATTTCCAGAGGGTACGCACGCCCTGCGGGCTAAAATTGATATGGCTCATCCCAATCTGACGATGAGAGATCCGGTATTATACCGGATCAGGCATACCCACCATCATCGTACACGCGACAAGTGGTGCGTCTATCCCATGTACGACTTCACCCACTGCATCTCAGATTCCATCGAAGGGATCACCCATTCGCTGTGCACCTTGGAGTTTGAGAATAACCGACCGTTGTACGACTGGATACTGGATGAGCTGGAGATATACCATCCACAACAAATTGAGTTCGCACCCCTTGATGTGGCTTATACGGTGCTGTCTAAGCGACTTTATCGACCGCTCATTGAACGAGGGACGCTATCTGGATGGGACGATCCCCGCATGCCGACCTTTGCTGGCTTACGGCGACGAGGCTATACCCCGGAGGCGATTAAGGTCTTTTGTGAACGAATCGGCGTGGCAAAAAAGCAAAATCTGATTGATATTGCCTTGATGGAGTTTACGATTCGCGAGGACCTGAACAAACGGGCGCCCCGTGTCATGGGTGTTCTGAATCCATTGAAAGTAGTCATTACCAACTATAGCGTAGATATTACGGAAAAAATGGAAGCCCTCAACAACCCGGAAGATGAGAGCCAGGGGAAACGGGAAGTGCCATTTACCCGGGAGATCTATATCGACCGAGATGATTTCATGGAAGACCCACCAAAAAAATTCTTTCGTCTGGCACCAGGCCGAGAAGTCCGATTGCGCTACGGCTATTACCTGACCTGTACAGATGTGATTAAAGATGAACAAGGCCGCGTCATTGAATTACATGGCACCTATGATCCTGAATCTCACGGGGGCAAGACCCCTGATGGCCGCAAAGTACGTGGTACCATACACTGGGTGTCGGCTGCCCATGCCTTGAATGCAGAAGTTCGACTATACGACCGGTTATTTAATGATTCGGTACCGGATACGGGCGAAGATGCAGATCTTGCTAGTCAGTTGAATCCGGATTCCCTTAAAGTATTAACCGGATGTAAACTGGAGCCTAGCCTGGCTGACGCCGAACCAGGCAGCATATATCAATTTGAGCGTTTAGGCTATTTTTGTGTTGATACGGTCGATTCAAAACCCGGTACACCCATATTCAATCGTACGGTCACCTTGCGGGACACCTGGGCGAAGATGCAGAAGAAGTGAGCCATTTGTTGACTTACTGAAAATTAGAATATGAATGTACCCCACAGCATGCTGAGAGGTACATTTGTCCGTGTGGAACCTCATCTCACGACGAGAATTTGGAGGCCCGTTCGCATACCCCGCAGCACCAGGCTGATCAACAAATGCCCTCTCCCCTCATCCAGGCCGTTCAACGTTTTTCCACCATGAAAGTCGTCGTGGTGGGCGATGTGATGCTCGATATGTATGAGCATTGCTATACCGCACAGAGTAAGCCTATCGATTCGGAAAAAGCCGGACGACGGGCCTATACGGCGCAGGCATTGCACCGGCATCTGGGCGGTGCAGGCAATGTAGCCGCCAATCTGGCCGCCTTTGGTGTCGAAACCACCCTGGTTGGCGTAGCTGGCAACGATGGGCATCATCTTACGGTGACGCAGTTACTAAAAGAGCACGGCATACGGTGTAGCCTGGTGGAAGATCCCCAACGACAAACAACGACTAAAAATCGACTTTACCTGGATGATGAGTATGTCTTACGACGGGATGATGAGCGTACATCCCCCATTCCGCAGGCGATTGCGAACAGGGTATTCGATCAAATGAGGGATGAACTGGACGGCGCGAATGCGGTTATTTTGAGCGACTATGCCAAGGGGGTCTTTTCGGAACCGATGGCCCAGGCTATGATAGCCGCCTGTCATGCCCGGTCAACGCCGGTGATTGTGGATTTCAAACCGTCTAACAAAGCCATGTTCAGACAAGCGGATATTATTGCCCCGAATGCCGGTGAAGCAGAATCGTTGTTCCCCGGGTTTAATACTACGGATGCGCTCGAGCACGATACCCGGGCGTTGTATGCACATCTTCAGAGTCGTCATCTCATCGTTACGCTGGGCAATCAAGGCATTTGCGGTTTCGACGGGCAGACCTTTTTTCATCATCCCGCCTATCCGGTCCCTGTGGTAGATGCCGTAGGATGCGGCGACACGGTCCGTGCCAGTCTGGCGGCCGGTTATTCAGCCGGTCTCTCCCTGAAGGACTCTGCAGCGCTAGCCAACCGAGCGGCAGGATTGGTTTGTAAAAAACAGGGCACGGCCTCTGTATCGTATGATGAGTTGCTTGCGGATTTGACCGGTACCGACGGATGATACGCATCATATTTGTCCAGGCAGGTCCACGCCTATCTGCACTTACTTATTGTTGTATGCATTAACCCCTTATACTGCTTATGCCCCTTCAAACGATTCTTGCTGGTCAGTCCGTCGAGGGTGCCTGGGACCATTTACAGTGGATTCAGGCACCCCCCCGGTACGCATTAATGGAACGGGGGATGATTTACGGGCGGCCGAATACTTCGCTGAACAATTGGAAACCTACGGTTTGGAAGCCCATCTCGACCAATTTACCACCTACCGAAGTGTCCCCGGCGAGGCACCTTGCAGGTTCTGTCACCTGGGACCAAGGATATTTCCTGCGAGGCTTGAGGGCATATCGCTTCCACCTCAGATGAAGGCATTGAAGCGGAACTAATCTTCGTTGGTTCTGGCGCACAGGCCGACTATGTGAACAAAAATGTGTGTGGTCGGATCGTATTGACAGATATTACGTCAGGACCTGCCCGACCGGAAAAAGCACGTATTGCCGTTGACCATCAGGCTGCGGGGATCATCTTTATCAATATGGGGCCACCTGAGCATCATAACATTCCGATGGGCGCCATTAAATCGGTCCGGGGAAATCCAACACGGACCTCTATCACTGAAATCCCTCAAATACCGGCGATCGGGATTACCCGGTCAGATGGTGACCAGTTATTCGATCAATGTCAAAGTAGTCCGGTCCGTATTCGAATGATCGCTCAGGCTACCCGGGACTAGGGCCCCTTGCCACAAACCTGGGCCCGGCTTCGGGGCGATGATTCGAACGGCAAGGTGTTGATCGTAGGGGGACATTACGACGCCTGGGAGCCCGGCATGTCGGATAATGCCGCGGGCAACGCCCTGATTCTGGAGCTCGCTGCCTTAATGGCTCCGCTGAAGGGGCAACTGAAACGAGATATCATCTTTGCCTTGTGGAATGGCCATGAGATTGGTGAAATTGCCGGATCAACCTGGTTTCTGGATACCCATTGGGACGATATAGATGAACGGGGCATCGCCTATTTCAATGTAGATTCGGTCGGATTTACCCGTACCAGCCATTTTGAGACCGCCAGTACAACGGAACTGGTCCGGTTTCAACGGGATGTAGAAAGCCTGGTCTTAGGCCATCCGGAAAACGAAAGAAGCTTACCCGAGGCTATGAGCAACCATTCATCTCAATTGGCCTGCCCTCGCTCGAAGGCCGCTATCGCTAAAGCGAGCAACAGGTCGCGGCCTGGAACGGGGCCGGTGGCGGTTGGTGGTGGCACAGTACAGCGGATACATTGGACAAAGTCAACCCCGAACGCAACCGACAGACCCGAGGCCTCTATGCCGGGTATATCCTGGAGATGTGTACGCGTGCCATCTTACCGTTCAACTATGCCGACGGCGCTGACCATTTGAGAGACCGTATTATGCAGGTAGACCAGCAGTATACGATGGACCTGCCTGTTGATCCGTTCTGTAACGCGACCGAATTACTCATGCATCGCATACAGGACGCATCGAATCCGGTTGAACCGGACCGTATTAACTATACACTGAAACGTCTGAGTCGTATACTGATGCCTGTAGTCAAGACCTTTGGCGGACGGTACGACCAAGATCGGGTACGCTCACCCGGCGCTATCCTGCCCGATCCCGATACTCCATGAACTCCCGGATTATCTTGACCTTCCGGAGGAAGACGAGCAGCGTCATCTGATGGATACTGAATTCCTCTGTGCCAGAAACCAACCGTCGGACACATTACGCAGAGCAACAGAAGAAATACATCGCGGGTTATTGTAGAATCTAAGAATCACGATTGTAGCCCCTTCGCTAATTCGCTGATTCCCCATAAAGGAGAAAATCATGGCTCATCTTTTCGATAAAACATATACCCGTCGTGAATTGCTCGATCTTATCGGTGACATGAGTCAGGTCGCTCATGCTCGTAAGGGCGAGCTCACGGAAGGCAATGAACGTGGTGCCGACCTCATCGAAGTATTCAACGCCTCCGGCTTTTGTTTTTCTGTACTTCCAGGCCGTTCCCTGGATATCGCTTCTGCGCAATATAAAGGTATGTCACTCTGTTTTCGAGGGAACACCGGGGACGTCGGGCCGTCTTTTTATGAGCCGCAGGGCTATGGGTGGATGCGTGGATTTTACGGCGGTCTCGTCCTGACGTGCGGCATGACGTTTACCGGTCATCCGGAAATCGATCCCGAGGAAGAGAATGAAGAATTAGGTCTGCACGGTCGGGTGTCCTTTCTGCCAGCCAAACAGGTCCATACGGACGGCAGCTGGGAAGGGGACGAGTATGTCATTCGTGTACGGGGTAAAATGCGAGAAGCGGTTGCCTTCGGAACAAACCTTGAACTGACCCGGGAGATCTCTACCGTGTTAGGCGAGAAATGTTTTCGTATTCACGACCAGATTCATAATCAATCTGTTGAGCGGTCGCCTCTGATGTATGTTTATCACTGCAACCCCGGCTTCCCGATTCTGGATGAGGGGTCACGGGTCGTCGTCAACAGTGAAAAAACGACGGAATGGACCGAAGATCGGGTCGTTGGCCCGGAGGCTTACGGGACGGCCGGAGCCCCGGCCCAGGAGGCGCACGACGAGGTCTATGTTCATCGACCGGTTGCCGATGCCGACGGCAATGTGCATGTGGGCTTAATCAATGATCGTTTAGCCCTCGGGGTATACTGGAAATTCCCCCAATCGGAAATGCCCCTTATCTCCAATTGGCAACATTTCCATCGCGGGTCGTATGTCATGGGTATCGAACCGGGTAATGTCAGCATGCTTGGCCGCGCGTGGAACCGAAAACATGGCTACCTGCAACACATTGAGCCGGATGAAGTCCGGGAGTTCCATATGGAGATTGGTGTTCTGGACGGGGAAGAGGAGATAAAAGCGTTCGAGGCGAAGGTGGGGTAAATGTTAGCCCTGCCTGGCTTTATCCTCTGGTAAAAGGCACTATCATCGCCTTAATAACCTGGTCCATATACCCATCAACCAGATCGAAAGCCTTCTGCGTTTCCGATAGCGGCAAGGTATGCGTAAGCATGAAGGAACAATCGATACCGGGATGCTGCACAAGGTTTATCGCTGCAAGCATACACCCATTTTGACGCCTTACATTTTTGATCGTCAATTCCCGGCGGCGCAGGGTATGGGGATCGAGCAGAATATGATCTGTCTCCGGGATGCCGACGAGAACCAGCGTCCCGCCCGGATTTAATCTATGACAGGCCGCTGTCAGGATGTCGGATTCGCCACAGCAATCGAATATAACATCGTACGTTGCATTATCCATAGATTCGAACACGCCAGAAAGACCATGTTGCGTGGCGATCTGCTGTCGATACGCCAGCGGGTCCGTACCGGCGATCTGCGTGATGCCTACCGCCCGTGCAGCCAACATCACAGACAACCCTATAGGCCCCAATCCATAAATACCGATGGACATACCAGCGATCAGCGCGCCCTGTTGGGCGGCATAACAACCGATGGACAACGGCTCAACCAGTGTAACCATCGCTGATGAAAGCTCATCAGATACAGGGAAACAACACCGCTCAGGCAGGACATAGTATTCGCTCAAACACCCATCCAATTGCCCCGGACATCCAATAAAAGAAAGGGATCTACAGGTATGTGATCGCCCAATACTGCATTGATCGCATACCCCGCAGCTTACGGCTGGATCTACAGCGATCCGGTCCCCTGATTTGACCCTGGTAACCCCAGACCCCGTTCCAATCACGGTGCCTGAACACTCGTGACCGATCAGAAAAGGAAAGGCGATCTGTTGATCTCCGATCCGACCGGTCCGATAATAATGAATATCGGACCCACAGACGCCTACCATGTCCACACGGAAAAGGACGTCCGTGTCCTGGGTAATGGACGGTTCGGGGCGTGTAGCGGGCACAAAACAGCGAATACCGGAAAGAGGCATGGCTTCCATAGGATTAGAACTCCTCTTCATCGGATGGTTAACAGCTTATTGCTTACCCGATGCTGAAGCACCGGGCTATCGCCTTTTGACTATTTTCTGGTTTAAATGGCTGGCATCACGTTACCACCGCATACCGGGATATAGGCCCCGGTGATGAAACTGGCCAGGTCAGATGCCAGAAATGCAACGGCGTTAGCAATTTCCTGATCTTCACCACGCCGTCGTAAAGGAACCGTTTTGGCATAAGGATTACGACGCGGTATTAAGGGTTTGTAATTTCGATCTTTATCACTGATCGTCCAACCCGGCGCGACCTGATTAACGGTGATGTTGTGCTCACCTACTTCCTTAGCCAGCACCCGCAGCATGCCATCCATCCCGCGTTTGCCGGAAACATAGGCGGATTGACCGGGAAAGTTCTGCATGGAGCATTCGGAATTGATGGCGATAATCCGGCCGTACTTTGCTTTTATCATCTCGGGTGCAAACGCTTTTGCCATCAAGACATTCTGCAGGACGCAGGAACGAAACTGGCTCTCATAGTCTTCGACAGGCTGTTCGAGGACGCTCATCCAGGGATACTGAATTACAGCATTATTAACGATTATATGTGGACTGCCAAGCGTCGCTTTTATGGTGTCGCGCATAGCAAGCACGGAGGATTCCTCCGTGATGTCAGCCTGAACCTTTATCGCCCGGACATCCATTTCGTCTATTTCGTTTAGCAAACCATCCGCTTGTTCCGTATTTGCATGATAGTGAATCGCCACATCCGCCCCACTACGGGCGAGAGTACGGACCATGACCCGCCCCAATTCGCCTGACCCACCTGTAATGACAGCTACCTTTCCGGATAAATCGATCTGAATCATGAATCTCCTCTCAAGCTGTATAGTCTCAGTTTTAACCATCCATATTTAACCACGGGTTCCACGGGGAGGCACGGAGCGTATGGGCGCACAAAAAGGGTAAGAAATCACGTCCCCAACCAGCCATGATGTATACAAAAATCGGGTCTGATTTGAATCGCTCTGTGCGCCCTCTTTTTTTGCTTTTAACCGCGCACATCCATTCATCCATTGCGCCCAGACCAGGCCACACCCGATGCCTATGGGTAATCTGCAGAAGTATTATCTAAACTTGATCCGATAGCCAGACCCACCCCCACCCCGAGTGCTATCCCAGTACCCATATAATTTCTTTTCAGTGACATAAGCTTCTCCTTATGTCAGATCGACTATTCCATCAACACCCTCTACAGAATATACACCTTGGTTATCCGTTACGGCAAATGCTTTCAGGGATGCAGCATCGAGTGAAGAGCGAAGCGTAAACCGCAGGTATTGAATTCTACCTGACATCTCTATTCATTTTTGAATTATGATTTTTTGAATTATGATCTTATATTTGCTGTACTCGCTGGCGGCTGTATGGATCAGCATTAATGATTGAATACCTCTGATTGGAAGGATAATACACATGGATACATCGCGTATAGCGACGGTAAAACCAGTAGATGAAGCAGAGGCAGCGGGTCAGGTCGCCAAACTCTTTGAGGATATTAAGCGAACAAAGGGCATCGATTTTATACCCAACTTTTGGCGGGTATTGGCGACCAATCCGATGTTGCTCGAAGCGGTCTGGACGGAGTTGAAGACGGTCATGCATCCTGAAGTGGCAGGACGTACAGCGAGACTTGATCCGGTAACAAGAGAAATGATTGCGCTGGCGGTCTCTGCTACGAACGGGTGTGCCTATTGTATCAATTCCCACACGGCATCGGCTCAAAAGCTGGGTATGGATCATGAGACCCTTGGGGAAGTTATGGCTATTGTGGGGTTGTTCAACCAGACCAATGCGATTGCGGACGGGTATCAGGTCATGCCGGATGTGCGTCCGGGGGAGGATGAAAGTGGGAAAGTGAGAGAGTGAGAGAGTGAGAGAGTGGGGCGGGTTTACAGCACGGGGTAGACAGAAGGACCTATGGCACGACGTGCGCGTACAATGTGGATGGGTAATATCGATTATGATTAAAACAAAATGGCTTAATCTGACGGTCCTGGCGGTCGCGGAGTTGCTGGCGTTGACCCTTTGGTTTTCCGCTTCTGCTGTTATTCCGCAGTTGACAACTGTGTGGAATTTGAGTAGTGCCCAGCAATCTTGGATGACCATGAGTGTCCAGCTCGGTTTTGTGGTCGGTGCCCTATTCAGTGCTTTCCTGAACATTGCAGATAGAATATCGAATAGATACCTGATCGCCGTGAGCGCGTCTGTCGGTGCGCTGATGAATGGAGCCGTACCCCTACTCGACGCTGGTCCCGACCTGACTATGGCGCTGCGGTTCGGAACGGGGTTCATGCTTGCCGGTGTCTATCCGCCCGGCATGAAGTTAGTCGCCACCTGGTGCAAGGAAGACCGGGGATTGGGTATCGGCATTCTGGTGGGGGCCATCACACTCGGGTCTGCCACACCACATTTGCTGAATGCCGTCCCTTTGTTCGGTGATCAGGGGATACCGGCCTGGCAAACGGTGCTGCTCACCACATCGGGCATGGCGCTACTCTCCGCCCTTCTGGTCGGCATCTTCGTACAAGCCGGACCGTATCTCAGCCAGACGGCCCCCTTTGACTGGCGATTTATCGGCACGGTCCTATCTCATCGACCGACGCGGTTGGCTAATTTTGGATACCTGGGGCATATGTGGGAGTTGTACGCCATGTGGGCGTGGACCCCGTTTCTGCTTCTGGCCAGCTATGAAGCAGCAGGCTGGTCTGCACAGGGTGCTAGACTGGCCGGCTTTGGTGTGGTTGGTATCGGCATGATCGGAAGCGTAGTCGCCGGTTTGCTTTCAGACCGCATGGGGAGAACGATAATTACAAGCTGGAGCCTGGCCATCTCTGGTGGTTGCGCGCTTGTGGCGGGTCTCTTCTTCGACCAGCCTGGTCTGCTGACGGTGCTGTGCCTGATCTGGGGGATCGCGGTGATTGCCGACAGTGCTCAATTCAGCACGGCGGTGACGGAACTGACGGACAGCCGCTATGTGGGCACCGCGCTAACCCTGCAGACCAGCATGGGGTTTTTGCTGACCCTCTTGACGATCCGTATGATTCCCCCCCTGGTGGATTGGGTCGGCTGGGAAGGCGGGTTCATTGTGCTGGCTCTGGGCCCCGTATTCGGTATTATCAGCATGCTGAGATTGAGGCGCATGCCCGAGGCAAATCAGATGGCTTCGGGGAATAGATAAGGGAAAACTGAGAAACCCGAGGGAATACAGTCGGTTCGCCTTACAACAACGAAATGAACTAATATCTGCGGTCATCGTTCTACTGTACTCTGTTCAGGCCGTTGAGGGCGGCGACGCGGTAAGCCTCGGCCATGGTCGGGTAATTGAAGGTGGTATTGATGAAATACATCAGGGTATTGGCTTCGTCTTTCTGAGCCATGATGGCCTGCCCGATGTGAATGATTTCAGAGGCTTGCGCACCGAAGCAATGGATGCCCAGGATCTGTAGCGTGTCCCGATGAAACAGAATTTTCAACATGCCGGTTGTGAAACCGGTGATCTGAGCACGTGCCAGATGCCGGAAGAAGGCATGGCCCACCTCATAGGGCACTTTGTCCGCCGTCAGATCCCGCTCCGTCGCACCTACGGAGCTGATTTCCGGAATGGTATAGATACCGGTGGGGATATCTTCCACCAATTTATGCTCACAGGCACCGAATATAAGATGGGTAGCCGCAAAACGTCCCTGATCGTAAGCCGCGCTGGCTAAACTTGGATAGCCGACCACATCCCCCACGGCATAGATATGCGACTGGGCCGTCTGGTAGTCCTTATTAATCTGGATAGATCCACGCGTATCTGTTTCGATATCGATATCTTCCAAGCCTATGCCGTCGGAATTTCCGGTACGACCATTGGCCCAGAGGAAGTAATCGCTGTATATCTGCTTATTCGACCTGAGATGTAAGCGGACGCCTTTTTCGTCTGGTACGACTTTCTCATATTCTTCACTATGCCGAATAAGGGTGCCCTGTTCCCGCAGATGGTATCCTAAGGCATCGATAATTTCATCATCGAGAAACGACAGCAGTTTGTCGCGGGTATTAATCAAATTAGATTTAATGCGGAGACCCCGAAAAATAGAAGCATACTCGCATCCAATAACACCGGCCCCATAGATGATGACCGACCGGGGATGGTCTTCCAGTTGCAGCACGGTGTCACTGTCCAGAACACGCGGATGAGAGAAATCGATATCCGGCGGGTGATAGGGACGTGAGCCTGTTGCGATAATAAAGCCGGTGGCTGTATGTCGACTCACCACCCCATTTTGCGCCAATACTTCTATCGTATGTGGATCGACAAATCGGGCGTTTCCGAAGATCAGATCTATATTATTCCGGTCGTAGTGACTTTGACGTACCGTGGCCTGGTTTTCAATAACCGATGCCGCTGATTTTAATAAATCCTGATAAACCGTTGTGTCGGACTGGTTGGTCTCGATCCTTTGCTGAATCATATGGCGCAGCGTCTTACTGGGAATGGTCGTCCGGTGCGTACAACTGCCTCCAACCGACAGTGTTTTGTCGATCACGGCCACGTGCTTGCCTTCTTTGACGGACTTCATTGCGGCCCCTTCACCACCGGGGCCACTACCGATTACTATAATATCATAGTCGTAGGACATTGGAGTTTATATTGGTGATTGACTGATTGACTGATTGGGCTCGTGGACATAAGCCAGTAGGGTGCGCATCAATGCTATATATCAGTAAGCAATAATGTGGGATTGTCAAGGTTGATCGTGTTTTGAAAAAGGGGGATGTATGATCGAGGGGACCTTTCCTGAGGTCACTCAGGCTTTACTGTCTGGATATACGTCTAACGGAGCGAACTACAGAACCGGTTCCAGCGCGGATGTGTTATTATTTCGTCACGCAGAGAACCCCGGCTTGCATTTGAAGCACCTTGATGTCAACAGGGCGGGAAAAGAGGCCACACTCGATGCTGAGTATGGAACTCAAATTTTATTTCTGTTGTTTTGAATCCAAATTATCTTTTATTACAATTTCATCCATTACAAATCATTATTTTTCAGGGGGAAACATGGGGAACACCTATCAATCTACTATAATCAATGCATCGCCCGATTCTATCTGGCATGCTATCAAGGATTTTCACGATCTGTCCTGGGCTCCGAATGTGGTGACCAAATTGACGTCATCGGGGATGCCGATGGCGGGCAGGTTGGCGCCAAACGTGTTTTGAACGATGCATTTCATGAAACATTGCTTGAAGTGGACGAAGCAGGGCATACGATCAAATACAGTATCGACGCGGGGCCCGGACCACTTGAAGGCGATGGCGTGACCAACTATGTCGGTTCGGTCCAAATCCGACCAGTTACAGATAGTAGCGGCAGCTTTGTCGAATGGGCATCTGATTGGGACGGTGAGCACACCCCTTGCCACGATTTCTGTGGTCCGATCTACGTGGCGTTGCTGGGTGATATGAAAGCCTCGTTGGAAGGATGACCTAACCCTCCTCCCCTTCTTTACGAGGGAAGGGGAGGAGGTCGGGCTTTGCGTGAGGGCTTTCAATATTTGGTTGAAAGTTCAGCCTTTTTACTCCGTATCCTGCAATCCGTATGCTGTACGCGAATATCCTACTTGCTTGTGTTTTTCTCTCCGTGTATTATTCTGATCATAACTTATATTAAAGATCCCCCTATCAATACGGGACTACTGTTTGCGTGAAGAACTGCAAAACAGGCGGGCAGGCTATTTTTTCATATTTACTCAGGAGCCATTATGTCAAAGATCAGGCTGGCGCTGGTTGGGTGCGGCGGCATGGGTACGCGTCATCTGTACGGTATGCAGGAACTTCTGGCATCGCCATTTAATAATATTGACCCCGTGGCAGTCTGTGATATCCGACTTGAAAATGCGGAACTGGCTGCAGCGGAGGCAGAAGCATTGTTTGGTTATAAACCGGCCGTTTTTACGGATATGGAAGTCATGGCCGCAGCGATACCGGACCTCGATGCGGTCTCTGTGGTTACCGATCCCTCGGTGCATCATACGGTTGTTTGCCGGGCGCTTGAATTGGGCTGGCATGTGATGGTCGAAAAGCCGATGGCCATTACGGTCGGTGCTTGCCGGATCATGATCGATACGGCCACGCGTCACGACCGTATTCTCTCTGTCGCGGAAAACTACCGCCGTGATCCATCGGCGCGACTCATCCGCCATATACTGGAAAAAGAATGGCTTGGTAAGCCCTACCTGGCCTGGTGCCATGCCCTCGGTGGCGGAAACACTATTTTCATCACGCCCTGGCGTCACCTGAAGGACAAAGGCGGCCCCATCCTGGATATGGGCGTCCATTATACTGATTTGATCCGATATCAGCTTGGGGATATAGCCGAGGTCTACGCGGATGCCAGACTGCTGGAAAAGTTACGCTATAAGCCGGATGCGATTGGTGACCAGTATACCTACTATCAGAACCGCCATAAGGCGATGGATGCATCCGTTCCTGCGACCGCAGAGGATGTCTCTGTTGCCTTACTCCGAATGGAAAGTGGTATTATGGTCAATTGGATCATGGGAAGTGGCGGGTCTGGCGGGATTAGTGGTGAGATGATCCTGTGTGAAGAAGGACAGATCGGAAGCTACGGCACGCGCGGTGGTCGGGCAGAGATACAACGTAAAGGTAAAGAAAAGGAGGGTCATGAGGCCCTCGTGGCTATGGCCTCCGACTTTGAATTGGAACCGCTGGCGGCTTATTTCTTCCCGAACTGCGTCGGGGCAGAAAACGTAGATTGGCGGCTTATCGCCCTTGAATATTTCGAACTGGGAGAAGCCATTCTGAAAGGTCGGCAGGTGGAACTCGACGGGGTCGAAGGATTAAAAGATGTGGCGGGAGTGTATGCGATTTTAGAGTCGTCACTCGCTGGTCGGGCGGTTAGCATGCAGGAGATTGAAACCTGCCAGGTGTACGGCTATCAGCAGGAAATTGATACGGCACTGGGTATTTCTGTGGCTGCAAAGTAAACCATGCAAGTCGAGACTCACTTATTGATTTAACCACAAAGGGTACGAAGGAGGCACGGAGGACACGGGGGTTTATGGTTTTTCTTCCCCATCCGTACGTCGTACTTCGTATTAAGGACTCAAACATGCAAATTGGTTACACGACCTGGGGTATGCCGAAGGTACCTGTTGATACAGCCCTCCCATTTCTGGCGGAGCAGGGTTTTGATGCCGTTGAACTAACGGTGCTGCCACGATATACGACCGCGATCGACACCCTGACGCCGAGCGAACGAAAACGGATAAAAAACTTGTATAATCAGTATGGTCTGGCGATGCCGGCGATTGCTGCCCATCGATCTTTGCTGGATGAAAATCCAGATGGCCATGGAGAGAATATGCATGTCTTGACGCAAGCGGTTGACCTCTGTGCCGAATGGGCGGATGGCACCGGAAGGCCTGTACTGGATACGGTTCTTGGCGGCAATCCTGACGACTGGTATACCAAACGGGACTTTATTATCGAGCGAGTTTGGGCGCTGATCCACTATGCCGAGGACAAAGGGGTGGTCATCGGTTTGGAAGCCCACACGGGCGCGGCCCTTGACACGGTAGAGAAGGCCGTCGACCTGATCCAGACCATTGACTCCCCGTATATGAAGCATAACTTCGATATCAGTCACTTTGATATTATGGGCATACCGACCGAAGAGTCTGTTCGGTTAATGGCTCCGGATGCGGCGCACACGCATGTAAAAGACCAACGCGGCATAGTACCGGATTTTGAGTTTCTGATACCGGGCGAAGGGGACTTCGATTATGTCGACTATTTACTTGCCATGCATAAAGCGGGATATACTGGTTCCATCACCGCAGAGGTGAGTGGTATGGTACAATCGAGACCGGACTATGATCCGATGGCCGCCGCCGCCATGTGCTACCAAACGCTGGACAAGGCGTTCCGGGAATCCGGGGTGCCGAGGGAAAAGCGAAGTTAGAAAGTGGGAGAGTGGGAGAGTGGGAGAGGGGGAGAGTGGGAGAGTGGGAGAGTGGGAGAGAATTCGCGCACGGCGCGCTGTGAGCGGACGAGGCGGTATATCTGAGAGGGGGCATCATTATGGAGTATCGATATCTTGGGAAGACGGGATTGCGGGTTTCTCCTCTTTGTCTGGGCACGGCGTTTCGAGGGGAAGTGGATGAGCATGTTGGCATTCGGGTCATTGAAAGGGCACTGGATCTGGGTATTAATTTTATTGATTCGGCGTTATACGGCCAGGGACGGTCGGAGACCATCTGTGGTAGGGCACTCAAAGGCCGGCGGGAAAATGTGGTGCTATGTACGAAGATTTATGGCACACTAGGACGTAGCCCTAATCACAGCGGCTTATCTCGTGTGAATCTGATGCAGGGGGTAGAAGCCAGTCTCAAGCGACTTCAAACAGATTATCTTGATTTGTATTTGATGCATAGTTTTGATCCGCATACGCCCCTGGAAGAAACAATCCGGACGCTCGATGATATCGTTCGGCAGGGCAAAGTACGGTACATCGGGTGCAGTAATTTTCCGGTATATAAGATCATGGAAGCCCTATGGACGAGTGACAAACGAAATCTGGCCTCGTTTGCCTGCCTTCAATATAATTACAGCCTGCTGGCCCGTTGGGAGACAGAACTGGAGCTTATGCCTATGGCCCATGAATTCGGTCTCGGCATTATGGCGTATAGTCCCCTGGCCATCGGATTGCTGACCGGCCGATACCGCCGAGGTCAGACACCTCCTGAAGATAGTCCCTGGGGTGGCGATCCGCGTCCCGGCCTCAGCCGAAGTAAATATCCCTTTGAAGAAGCCATGACGGAACAGATGGATCAAACCGTACAATCGTTAATAGATATCGGAAAAAAGTATAATAAAACACCCGTACAAGTCGCCCTGGCCTGGATATTAGACCACAAAGAGATTACCGCGCCTATTATCGGAGCTGATCTACCGGAACATGTTGACGAAGCCTGTGGGGCTGTCGGCTGGTCGCTGGCTGTAGAAGATAGAGCCCAGTTGGATGAGGTGTCCAAGCCGATGTTGCCGCGGAAGTATGCCTAACCCTACGACCGGCCTCTCCCTCGTAGGGTTAGGCGGTCGTAGGGTTAGCTTCTCAGCGGGTAGTTAGTTCCCTCCGCCAAACATATCCCGGGGGTCCGGCGGGCCCGGGGGGCGATTCTTTGCTTCTACCTTGCTTTCATTGTACATGTGTTTTACACGCCGGAATTTGTTTATGACCAGGACAATAAAAATGACCAGGATGACACCCAGGAGGAGACTATAAACAGGATGTTCCCAACCCAGGATGACCGGCCATAAAGCCAGAACTGCCAGGATTGTAAAAGCAGATTCCAGAATCTCACGCCTATTCATAAGCAACCCTCAACCGTTTACGAAAAAGAAGTCTATTGACCATCTCGCGTTTTTCCATATTACCGCGAGCATGTTTTATGTTTTTGCAAATTAGTAATCAAACTCTATTTCGACTAATTTGTTATCTCTTGCTGCGGTCTCACACCCCTCAATACACTGGATGGGCCCTTTCGCCCATTCACCCGTGATGAGTAGCGGGAGATCGGATAACAGGTGATCCGACACATTTTTGTAGTATCCGTGCCAGTTGTGGCCTCGGTCATACTTTGGTACCTCGACGGTCTGATGTCGGCCGTCTACCCGGGTCGTCGTTACGGTCGCAGCACCATCCCACCCTTGCATGACCACCGATCCTTTTGTGCCCTGGACCGTCCACAGGGGCCTTGGAGACGCATGGATATTAGAATTGATCAACTGGGCCTCGAGGCCCGTATCAAATCGTACATACGCCCGGCAATAATCCTCATTGGTACTATTGTACCATACCCGTTTAAGAAAATTACCATATAACGACGCCTGTTTGTTGATGCGTTCTCCGCGGGCATTTTGCTGTGGTATCAGTTGTAGAATCTTCTCAAACTGATGGGCCCCCATATCGTACATCGCCCCCCCGGAGATCGGCTTATGGGAACGCCATGCATGGCCAGGCGCACCATAACCGACCATATTGCACTCGATAGAATATAATTCGCCGATGGTCCCCGCCTCCACAATTTCGCGCATAGACAAAATATCCGGGTCCCAATGCCGGTTGTGATAGACCGAAACCATCACTCCTTTGTCCTTGGCCAGGGCAATCAACTCCTCTGCCTCCGATACGTGGACCGTGAATGGTTTTTCCGTTATCACGTGTATCCCGGCTTCTAAAAACGGTCTCGCTACAGCCGCATGGTAGGCATGGGGGACAATGACAATGGCCAGGTCGATCAGACCGCTGTCAATCAGTGCCGTCGTATCGGTGAAGGTAGGAATATGGTCGCCTTGTTCCTCTCTCGCGGCCTCAAGACGGGCCGGGTCTTTGTCACAAATGGCGGCCAGTTCAAAACCATGGGTGTTGGCAATCTGTTCGCTGTGGTGCCTGCCCATGCCGAACAGCGGTCCGTAACCCACCAGGCCTATACGGATATTCGGGTTGTCTTGCATCCCACAAACATAGCGTAACCCCTTGATCAATTGATCCTGAAAATCTGCGTGGCCGAACGTCCGTCGGTCGTGCCCCAGCGCCGTATAAAAAACGCGGCCCTCGCCGTAGTCGCGGACATACCCCAGGGGTTTTCGATCAAACGTCCAGAGACCATGCTGAAACCATCTGAGGGGCGCCTCTGTTTTAATGGCCATATTGTAGCATTCGTCTTCCACACGGAAAGATGTACTCAGTCGAGGGAGGATATCGTTGACATCGGGGTCGACTTCTACATCGAAGGTCCCAAGCGGATCATGGCCGATAAATTCGGTGCCGATCATTTCGATATAGTCTGCATATTGTGCCAGACTGGCATTCGCACCATGGACCGCCAGCAACCCACCACCCTGGCGCACAAAACCGGTAATGCCCTTCTCCTGATCCGCCGTCAATGTGCCCCCGCCGATATAGAGGGCTAAGGCATCGAAGCCGGACAGATTACACAGACAGTCCCGATCATCCGTCACCTCAAGATCGAATTGCTTGGCATTTGCGAGCAGACGGGAAAACATCTCTGAAAAATCGCTATACGGCGGTGCCGGTTGGTTGATTAAGAGTAGTATTCGTTTCATTGATCATCCTTTCAACTGAGCCGGGTGGCATGAGAAGGTGGTTATCTCAGATATCAGATTTACATTTGAAATCAGGCCTGGACATGACCCTGGTCGTCTTCGATGCCGGTGACGACGCGGATACCGAAGACCAGGTAACCGATAGACAGAAGAAAACAGACAGGCCACCAAAACCATGAAGGAAATGGGGTGTTCATTAAATCATGCAAGCCATCCAGCAATATGGCCGGAGTGATCGCTATAATCGCAATATGGACCAGCGTGCGGTATGGCAATGCCTTTCGTAAAGCGGTTAAATAATGTGAACCCAAGAAACCATAAATCAGCACTTGAACCATGTGAAAAATATAAGAGACCACAACCAAACATGGAAAGATAAAAGTGTTGACCAGCGATCTAACATAATCTGTGATCTCGTACAAGGTCTCTTGCGTGAGCTGTTCTTCAGGGCCTGAAAAAATAGGTTGTTTTTGTACATTCGAAGTGGCATCCCGAACGTGTATCTCTGTTTTGGTTAGCAGCACACTCGCCTCTGTACCATCCAGGGAGGTGTATGCTCCTGTAGGATCGATGATCATAAACACGTGGTCTGTTCGATCATGGATCATCACGGGTCCATTGACACTGGTAGATAATTGACCTTCTGAAATCGTAATAGTTGGCATCTGGTCGATAATAAAAGGCGCTTCATGAGTTACCCAATCATTGACTGTATTCTGAATCTGCATACTGCCCGGAATCCAACCGATAGCCAGCAGAACGATCAAATACAGAAAAGGTTGAATACGCCAGTTTCGGGCGACATCATCATAAATATCTCCCGCATAGAATGCCATCCACAACGGATGAAGAATACTGTAACGACGCATGCGAATTCCTTGTCAGACGGATGGTATTAAGTGTAGAACTGCGCAGCGTGCTCTGGTGCCCGCAGGGATCATCAATTATGAAGTATGATTGAAAACCTGATTTTTTTCAACAGGTTATTAGAAATCATATCAGCGAGGTGCCCATCCAATCGGATGGCGCGGCAAGCTGTAAGGCCTGGGTGATGGTCGGTGCGATATCGGTAATACCAACAGAACGGTCCATTGTAACGCCTGCCGGAACATTGGGACCACACATTACGACCGGCGTGGTCATATCTTCCACACAGTCTGTACCATGAGATTGACCATGGCCACCATGGTCACTGGTCAAGATGATAAGACTATCTTCCGGTGCCACATCAAGAACCTTTTGAATACACTGGTCGGCATTTGCTATGGCCTCTATGTACGGCGCCGACATCCACCCCTGGTTATGACCGGCGATATCTACATATCCGAAATAGACGAATGCAAAAGAGAAAGAATGGGTCGGCATCCAGGAAACCGCCAGATCCGCCAGTTCATGATCGCCTTCGGGCCGATCACAATTTTTTAAAAAGAAAGAGGCGTCCAGGAACGCGGGCGGGGATAAATCACGCAGCTGTTCCCAATTATAAAAAGAGGCCGTCCCGCCGCCGGCCTGATGGACGACCTCGAATACACTCGGGACAGGTCGAACCTGCGGCGTCCAGGTGTTCGTTGTAATCCCATGCCGTTCGGGTCGACACCCGTAGAATAGTGAAGAATGACACGGCAGGGTAGAAGAGGGCATGACCGTCTGCGCCGCCAAGGTGTGCGTGCCCTTGTTCATCAGCGCATCAATCGCCGGTGTATGGGCCTGCATCATCCCATCCGGTCTCATGCCGTCTATCGAAAAAAGAAGGACGGATTTAATGTCAGTCAAGATATACGCTCCGTATTATGGGATCGGTTGTGAGGCATTGAGTCGCCTGATCGTATTATGAGATCCGATCAAGAGGTAATTGCTTGATAAATTGCTCGAACCAGAATTATTACAGAAGTCTGCGTTCATTTATGATACAGGAAATATAGCCAAATAATAGGTGTACCTGCTACAAGAATTTGTTAAGGCATAGAAAGACCCTCGTTTCATCTGCCTCTTTGCCGCTTCGCCCAGCCTTTTATTAAGTTCAAGGCTATTCACACTATCATCATAGACCCACCCTTCATTACCTGTATTGTATAGCGTGATCATCTACGGGTAAACGCCATCATTATACCGAATAGGCTACGGAGCCGTCTTCGCGTAACAGGGTGCTGGCTTGATTCATGGGTGTGTAGGTTGCTTCGGCGAGCAGGATATCGTCCAGTTCCACCCCTAAACCCGGGGCGTTGGATACAGGAATGTACCCGCCTTCGCGGTGATGATCGGTTATAAACACCGCACTTTTCTCTGATTCATCGCCTTTGCTGTATTCCTGTGTTATAAAATTAGGGATACTGGTATCCAGATGAAGGGACGCGGCGGTGATCAGGGGGGTCAGGAAGTTATGGGTAACCACGGCACAGTGATAGGATTCGGCAATGGCGGCAATCTTTTTACAATGGGTTAACCCGCCCGCCAGAGCAACATCAGGACGGACATACTGAGGGCCGCCGTGGGCAAGCAATTCGCGAAACTCCCAGATCGTATTAAGGCGTTCTCCATTCCCCACAGGCACACGCACACGCTTGGCGATTTCTCCCTGGGCCATGATACTGTCGATCTGTAGCGGATCCTCGTAGAACAGCAGATTAAATTCGGTCAGCGCATCTGCCAGCGGCAGGGCCGTGAGGGGGGTCAGTTTACGGTGGACCTCGACAATCAGATCCAGATCCGGACCGCCGCCTTCACGAGCGGCCGCCACCAGGTCACGAGCGGTCTTGACCAGCCGGTCTACCCCCATATCCTGATATCCACCAGGCAGTGGATCAAATTTAAGGGCTGTGAACCCCTCATCTACCGCACTTTGGGCGGCTTCACGCATGGTGTCCGGGGTAGAACCACCGCCCAGCAGATGCAGCCGGATCTTGTCCCGACAATTCCCGCCGAGCAATTCCCAGACCGGCACACCAAAATGTTTGCCCTTAATATCCCAGAGGGCAATGTCCACAGCACTGATCGCACCAGACAGGGCACTCCCTCTGAACGGCGCCATCCGATATAAATATTGCCAATGGTGTTCAATCCGGAAAGGATTCTGGCCAATCAGGTAACCTTTAAACCGTTCGATAATTTGGTGCACGGCTTCAGGGTATCCCCAACAGGCCGTCTGCCCTAAGCCAGTCAGCCCGGTATCTGTTGTCATACGAATAAGGTACCCACCGCCGACATAATAGGAATCGATTGATTCGATTTTCATGATACGTCCCCTCTCCTACCGCTGGATGTAAGCATACCAATTGTTGATTTATGATTTACAATAAAATTATATTATTATTTTCAGGTAGTTATAGAAAATAGCACATCGTCTATCGTGTGACAATCGGTTACATTGCGGCCCAGTACAGGCCAATGTGCTTAAAACCGTCCCTCATTGCCTGGTAAGGTCGCCCAAAGTTCAGGACCGACCTGATGAAGCGACGCGATCTGACCATCTGCCATACCGAATCGGCGGTCATATCGCGCCGTCGGTTCCGGCATGGTGATGCAGGCCATTTTAGCCGCTTTAGCGGATATTACCCCGTTAATTGAATCCTCGATGGCCACACATTCGTCTGCGGCAACCTGCATTTTTTCTGCGGTTGTAATATATACCGCAGGATGAGGTTTGCCCAGGACCTCATCCTGGGCTGAATAGATGACTTTAAAGTATGATCTTATATCGAACTTGTCTATCACCGCATTGATAAGGGCATACGAAGAAGAAGAAGCCAGGGCAACGGGCAAACCCAGGCTGCTGACAAATTCCAGCGCGTGACGGGCCCCGTCGATCAATGTGCCCCGGTGTCTGACCCCGGTGATGACGGCCTCAACGATTTGATCGGCGACCTCGGTTTTTGAAACCAGGGTCCAGGGATGTTGCCGATGCCAGAAATCGACGACTTCATCCACCCGTAACCCTTGGGTTTTCAGGCAATCCTGGACGGTCATCTCCAGACCAACACGGCCGAATACTTCAATCTCGGCCTCGTGCCAGATCGGTTCCGAGTCGATCAGAATACCATCCATGTCAAAAATAACCGCTTTAATCATATATATGGCTTTCTGTTTAACCACAGGGCGCCCTGTGGTTAAAGATATTTACTCGTTCGCCTCACTTAAAGGACTGTTGTGATACCAGATACTTATTCACGGCGGCGTGGTTAAGGGTGTAGCCCAGGCCGGGGCGATCCGGGATGCGGAGGCTCCCGTTTTCGAAAGGGAAATCCTCATTGACCAGAGTATGTTCCCAGGCCATCGGCCCGACCATATCATAGGGTTGGGTTATGTGCGGCATACAGGCGGCGACATGCAACCCCATCGCGGCACCGGGACCGTAGGATACTGTCTGTGACCAGCCGCCGAAATTCAAGGCGTGGGCCAGGTGCGATTGCCGTATGGTATCTATATAACTGGCATCCCCTACGATGGCATAATCGATCGCCTGCTCCTGAAAAGCCTCCAAGAGGTTGTCCGTACCACTGACATGATCGGCGACGGGAAAGGAAATCGTCTGCCGTAACCGTCGCCATTCCGGATAGTTCGCCGTTTTTCTTCGACCGATTGGGCTTTCGAGCGCATCCAACTTATGCCCCTGAAGCCGCCTGGCTAGTTCTTGAACCGCCCATACTTCTTCCAGCCGCCACCTGATATCGGGCCTAACAACCATGTCAGGCTGTACCGAATGGATGGCCTCTACGCGGTCGACCACATAGCTTATACGGGCTTCAGGCGTGGTTTCGTTCTGCGTGATGCACTTCATCTTATAGGACCGAAATCCGTGTTCCCACCCCCATTGGGCATCTTCTATTGTGTGATCCAGGGTTTTATATCCGGTACATTGCGTGATCGGGAGATGGTCTCGATACCGCCCACCCAATAATTGCCAGACAGGGACACCAAGCGCCTGCCCCCGAATATCCAGCATTGTTTGCTCGAAAGAGCCCGTCATCACCGATCGGCTTTCGGCCAGATTGATTTTTAACACATCCATCCCGAGCCATGCCGTCAATTCCCGCTCGACGACCTCCCACGGCGTAAATCGTTCTATTTGTGTCAGGCCTGTGAGCCCCTGATCCGTCTCTACCTCGGCCACCCCATGTTCCGCACGTTGATGAAGCGGTTGGCCGTAGGTATCATCAGACCACCACCAATGTCGTTCGGGTACATTAACAATATACAGGTTGATGCGGGTAATTTTCATAACCGGCGTCCCTCATTTTCTGTAGCATATCACGACATACCGACCTTCGCCCAATCTATTATGTTCGCCCCACTGAAGAAAGCATTTTTTAGTGTGCGTCGGCCGCCTCGTCCATGACACAAGAAAAAATGGACCAGGGGAACCAATCTATAAAAATAATGGTTTTATTGGACAAGACGCGGACAATAAGGACACGGCCATATGCAGCCAGTCGTCTGAGGTGAAGGTCCATCTGTTGACCTCGCCAGGATGGTTTCCGGTGAAGGGACCCATACATGAGTACGGCAAATTTTGTAATTGAAGAGCCCCAATGGCACGTAAGTACCTTTCATCCGGGCCGATTAGGATTGCGTAAAGTAATGGGTGACCTGGAAGCGAATATTATGGAGATTATCTGGACATGGGGCAACGCCACGGTCCGTCAGGTTCACATTGGATGAGTTAGCTTGCCTGGTTGCTGAGCGGCACCAATCCATGGTATCTTGAACGTGTGAAGTTAGAAATTTGAAGACACACAACACGCTGTACCGCACGCGTTTTTCGGCTCCCTCCCCGCATTTTCTCTCCTCATAAAATTCCATTGGCTAATTTATTTTTAGCCTAATGGGATTTTTCATTTGAGTTTTCTATACCCTACGCTTTACCTTTACCAATCACCCACACTTAATTTACCTGTTCAGCCTGAATCAGGTCGGCCTGATTAATTGCCATCAGCGCCCATTTGCTTTATCGTCAAGTAAAAAATATTTGTCTTCCTGATCTATGGTTGGATACAATTGGGCGTCGTAGCTCTGCTCCACGCCCTTGAGGAGATGCTCTTATGTATACAGAAGAAGCAGGTATCAATTTTGATCCCAAGTTTGAAGATCCCGAGAAGTTAAAAGCGTTGACGCGTCGTGGATTTATGGGTCGGCTCATGGGTGGGATCGCTGCCGGAACGGCGTTGATGACGCTGACAGGTAGCAAGGCCAAAGCCGCCCCGCAAATGGCTGGTGAGATGACAAAGCCGGATGACGTCGGCTATTGGAACTGGGTGGCCGATCAATTTATTGTCCGTGATGATGTCGCCTATATGAATACCGGTACGCGCGGTCCGTCACCAGGACCGGTGCACAGAGCGCAGATTGCCGCCCTGGAAGGCGTCAACAGTGATTATACGAGTTATTCCCGGTACGTATACAACAGCGATTTCAGAAATAACATGCGTGCTAAGATGGCGAAGTTCATCGGCTGTGATCCCAGCGAAGTGGCCTTTACGAACAACACGACAGAAGGCATGGCCTTCGGTACCCTGGGTATTGATCTGAAACCGGGTGATGAAATCCTCACCACCAATCATGACCACTCCAGTGGTGTTCAGCCCATCAACCTTCGGGCTGCCCGGGAAGGCACCAAAACGGTGATGGTGGACCTGTCCGATCATAAGTTTCATCCGCCGGAAAGCCCGGATATGCTGGTCAAGGCCTTTGAGGAGAAGATTACAGCGCGTACCAAACTGATCAGCTTCTGCCATATCAATTATGGTGATGGCTTGATGCTTCCGGTAAAAGAAATTTGTGCCATGGCGCGTGCAAAGGGTATTTTGACCCTCGTGGACGGCGCCCAGCCGCCGGGCATGCTGAAGCTGAATATGCATGACCTTGGTTGTGACATGTATGCGGGGCCGTGCCATAAGTGGTTGATGGCTTCCATGTATACCGGCTTCTTCTACGTTCGTTCAGATGTCGTGGATCGCGTATGGCCGACGATTTACTCCGGACCGGTCAACGGCCTGACCATGTATGGCCTGGAACCGACGGGGGCGGCCAAAGCCTACTACGATGAATATCTGGCTGGCGCGACCAAGTTCGAACTGCGTGGTTCTTCAAATGCACCGGCCAGAGTGGCCATCGATGCGGCCCTTGATTTCCATAATATGATCACCCCCGAGGCCCTCGAAGCCCGTAACCGGTATCAGGCGGTCCGTCTGGCCAACGCCCTTCGTAACATTGATGGCGTCACGGTTTCCAGTTCTCAGGATCCGCGTATGAGTGCGGCTCTGGTGGCCTTCAAGGTCAATGGCGTACCTACCCGCGACCTGAATTCGATGATGTGGGAAAAACATCGGATCTACATCCGAAATGTGACGCATCCGGAAATCAACTGGGACACCAACCGGGCCTCCATGCATGTAATGGTCACCGATGCCCAGACGGATAAGTTGATCGACGCCGTAGAAGAGGTCGCCAAGAAGACGAGACTGTAGGAATTGGTGATTGTTGAATGGTGATTGTTGATTGAAAAGATCAAAACTGACAATGACCAGTCGTTAAATTAAAAACTGCCCGGCAAGATTAACGCCGGGCAGTTTTTTTTAATCAATAACGAAATAATACGCGTTTCGGCCTTGGCAATGGAAAATGAAACGCGTATTATTTCGTTATTTGGCTTGATTTACAATCTTATATCGGCCCCCAATTCGCAGTTTCTCAGTTTCCCTCAGGAGTCAGGCATCGCAAGAAAAGGAACCAAAGGTTTTACGGAGACAGAAGCGGAAATACTCTCTATAATATGGGACATGGGTCAGGCCAGTGTGGAGGATATCCGCAAGCGGCTGGCCGGCTCGCCGGCGGCCAGCACGGTACGTACGCTACTTATGGTCACGGTCGACCGTGGGTTCGTGGCGGATAACGGTAAAGATTACGCCAGACTCTATCATGCCGAAATTGATAAGAAAGCGGGACAGCAGTCTGCTCTAAAACGCGTAATTGATACGGTCTTCGGCGGTTCGACTGACACGATGCTGCTGCGGTTGATGGATGACGAAGAAGTGGATATTAACCGGTTGAAGGGTTTGCGTAAAAAACTGGATGAAATGGTGCAGTAGGGAAAGAACCGTATTCATCAAAAATAAGACCTCATTAATTATTACCCAAGTTGCCAGCTAATGTAAACATGAATGTCACCCGGCTTTTGCCGGGGAGACTAGCTGTCGTGGATCAACTAGCAACCTGGGTTATATACAACTGAATAGTCAATAAATAGATCACTTAAAGGCTGTGACCATACGCCCGCTTGTGTCTACCGATAACGGCCATGTATATTTTCGCGGGCCTAAGGAGACGTCGCGGATAGTGAAGTATAAGCTGGATTTCGGGACCAGGGGTCAGGGCGGGGGCGTGCTTGTTTTTCATTTTGGAGGAGCTTATGCGGATTATTAATATTGGGGTGGTCATCGCTTGTATTCTGCTTTTTGCCGTGCCTGCGCGGGCAGACCAGAGGCCTACGAGTCTTGATCAGCGATATGCTGAGGCGCTTGAGCGGGCGAACCGGTTGCAATTCAACGAGGCGATGGACATCCTGCGTAGTATTCTCTATGAAGACCCAATGTATGTGGCAGCCCATGTGCGGCTGGCGGATATTTATCAGCATCAATGGACGGGAGATTTTGTCCATGCGCGGCAGGCAGCGGCCCTAGCAGATTCACTCAAAGAGCATCTGTCTGAGTCGGACCGACTTCTTTTGCAGGCCGTTCAGGCGAAACTTGAACAACGGGTTAATGATGTCCTGGACCTTTTGAACGTGCGGGTGGCAAAATGGCCGGAAGATCGGCAGGCATTATTTGACCTGGCGGAAGCGGCGTTTTACACGGGCAATCGACCTACCGCGGTTGACCTGTATCGCAGACTTCTCGAACAATGGCCAGACTACACACCGGCGTTGAACCATCTGGCCTACTCCGTCTCCCCGCAGGATGGCATTCCAATGCTTGAAAAAGCGGTCGTCGCCGAACCCAGAGAGCCCAACTGGTACGACAGCCTGGGGGACCTGTATCGCTCTGCCGGACGCACAGAAGCATCCATTGAGCAATATCAAAAAGCCGTCCATGTCGATCCTGAGTTCACCATCGCCTGGGGAAAGCTGGCTAACTATTACGTGAGCAAGGGCCGGATGGATGAAGCCGTTGCGGCGTATACGGAGCAGGTAAAATATGCGCCGGCGCCGGCGGAACGGGCCAACGCATATAACGCCCTCTGGGCCTTGCGTATTCAGCAGGAAGGGAAAACCGATGACGTCCTGTCAGACATTCGTAACGAACTGGCGAATCTGAAAGCCTCCGGCGGCAACAATCCGGATATCCTGATGGTGGTCGCCAGAGGATATCGTCTGATTGAAGATATGGACAGAGCAAGGCAGGCAGAAAAAGCTATGGCTGCCGTTGATCCCAATGAAATGCAAGTTCAAATGCTCCGCATTCAGGCCTCCGGTGATATTAAAGATCCGAAAGCACGGGCTGAATACCTCGAAGCCTTCCGTACTGAATTTCCTCAGACCCCCTATGCCGAAATGGTATTGCTGAACCTGTTTTCGGCCTATAGTCAGTTTGCAGAGAATGAAAAGATCCGGACGTCCGCCGACGAACTTCTGGGCGTGGTCCGGATGAATGTGGAAACGGCCAAGCAGATGATCGCTATGGCCTTTGCCGACCGTCGTATCAATCTGGGTCGTGCACAGGTTCTGGCAGAGGAAGCCATGACCACAGGTATCCAACGTTTTGAGATGATAAAAAATGCAGGGGCTTTCGCCACCGTTGAAGCGGACGAGCTGGCATCCCGCGAAACGCAGTTACGCACACGGCATCTGGATACAAAAGGGTGGGTCGCCCTGGCCCAGGACCGGATGGCGGCAGCGGAAAAACTGCTCCGCGAGGCGTATGAGGCTACAGAACGTACGCATATCACCGAACCACTACAGCTCTATCATATGGGCAAACTGGCAGAACGGCAGGATAACGCGGCCGAGGCCGAAACCTTTTACCTGCGGGCGGCCACCCACAATCATGAGCACCTCAAAGCCAAAGAAGCGCTTATAGTGCTTGCAACGAAACAGGGCAAATCTGCAGAAGACGTAGAGCAGATGATCGCTTCGTGGCGGGAGACGACCATCCGGGAAGAAGGGGTACGCCTGCTGGCTGAACGTATCAACGAACCCGCCCCGAATTTCTCGCTCAAGGATCTGGAAGGTCACACTGTGACCTTGAGTGACCTGAAAGGTAAAGTCGTACTCATCGACTTCTGGGCGACCTGGTGTTACCCCTGCAAGCTGGAATTACCTCTGTACCAGCAGGTCCATGAAAAATACAAAGGTGAAGAGGTCGTCTGTCTAGCGATCAGTGTTGATGGTCTGATGACCCAGAGCGAAGTCGTGCTGTTCATCAAAGATAACAATTACACGTTCCCGGTGCTTTTCGATGTCGGTGGCCAAGTATCTCAAGAGCCCTACAGGGTAGACAGTATCCCGACCCTGTTTGTGGTTGATAAGAATGGCCATATTCAGTACAAACATGTGGGGTATAAGAAAAATCTGGTGGAACTGCTCAGTATGCAGATCGATACATTGGTGATTGAGTGATTGCGTGGAAGTATATAGGCACTTAAAATGGATGCTATTTCTGCTTGCTTATAATACATCGGTTACTGCACAGATCGAGCCAGAGGCGATAGCGATTCTGAAACAGGGAGCCGTATCGGCACGCGGATACGCATATGATGGCGGGAGAGATGGATAAGGTTCTTGTCTCGATCTGTACCGCTGAAGCGCCTATACCATATACCTTTACATCCGCATTCAAGGTCGCTATTCGCAATCCTGCGCATGTTTTCGATTCGATCTCGACATAAACAGGACCGCTTAGGACCATATCCGATGGAAAACGTAGCCGGAAATAAGTGGTGTATAACAATAGAAAAGAGTACTCAGTGAATATCACCGAAACGGCCCAGATCAGAGTATCAGAATACCTGTATGGGCGCATAGACCAAAAATGACGTGCCGCGAAGATCCTGGAATAATTTGGGATCTTTTTCTTTTATTCTATAAGCAGATCACCTTACGGTCTATACATCCTATCTCTGGTCTCCTATCTTCTTCCGGTTGCATGAATCCCCTTGTTATCTCCTCCTACATCCCCTATTATTCTGTTACCACGATTCACCCACTTCTCCACTACTGAACCTTGCAAGGTTCGGTGATCAATTTGTGGTTCTTTCACTTGGACCTGCTATGCCCAAGATCACCGTATTACCCGATCGGATCACCCTGGATGCCAAGGTCGACCAGACGATCCTGGACGCCTCTCTGGCGGGCGGTATTCCTCATACCAACCTGTGTGGTGGCAAGAGCCGGTGTTCTACCTGCCGCGTGTTGGTGCTTGAAGGCCTGGAAAGATGTTTGCCACGCAATACCAGAGAACAAAAAATAGCAGATCAACTACATTATCATCCGGCGTTACGGCTGGCTTGCCAGACAACGGCTGAAGGAGATATTACCCTCCGTCGCCTGGTGGTGGACCAGGAAGACCTTGCGGTTTCCAGTCAGTTTGTCGTAGAACGCGTTCGTGCTGAAGTGATGGCCATGCGGGGGACCGACGATTTTGTGAATATCGTTCGGGTGTTGTGGGAAGGGTTGCGGGACGTCGGTCTGGATGTGGACTATTGCGCCCTGGATGTCCTGGATGAGGACCCGAGTACGTGCGAGACTTATACCATTACCTCTGACTGGCTTCATAAGGATTACGGTGTCGTGCCAATACAGCAGAATGTGGTATTCGGGGGGCATTACTACAGCAGATTTTTGGCTCTGGATACGCGTGAGCAAAATATGGTACTTAACGAGTCCCAGGTCGTCTCAATCTGGTCAACGGATGAAGAGCGGGTAGATTATCTGACGTTTATCCATCGATGCTGGGGAGACCCGGTCTCTCAAACACCTTCTACACCTCGTTCCTGGATTAACGTACCGTTTTCTCATGGGCGGATCAGTGTACACAGCTTCGATCCGGACCGCTTCTTACCTCAAGATATGCAACTCATCGAAATCTTCGCCGATGCGGTGTCTCTGGCGTACACCCGTTTTCTGGACTTTCGTCATCTGGAAGCGCAAAACGCCGAATTGCAGGATGCCTACCGGCAACTCAAGGAAACACAGGCTGAGTTGATCCAGGCCGAAAAAATGGCGTCCTTAGGTGAACTCGTCGCCGGGGTGGCCCATGAAATCAATACGCCCCTGGGTGCCATTAAAAGCAGTATAGATACCGCAAGGCGTGGTATGAATCGGGTCAAGCAACTTGTGCCGGATCAGCATCCTGAATCTGGACAGGAGAACCCGGCCTCTGATCGCATATTCTCTCGTATGGATCAGTTGCACCACATCGTCCAGCAGGCAGTAGATCGCATGGATATTATTGTCGCCAGCCTTCGGAAGTTCGCACGCTTGGACTCACCCGATCTGGATATGGTTGATATCCACGAAGGCATTGAAAGTACACTGGTCCTGGTCGGTCATGAATTAAGACATCGTATCGAGGTCAACAAGTCCTATGGACCACCAGCCCTGCTTCAATGCTATCCCAACCAGTTGAATCAAGTGTTCATGAATCTGCTGATCAACGCAACCCAGGCGATCGAGGGAAAAGGGGTCATTACGATTCGGACGCTACCACAGAATGGCACTATTGTCGTTGAAATTACCGACACTGGTAAAGGGATTGCGCCGGAACATCTCGCGCGTATTTTTAATCCGGGTTTCACAACGAAAGGCAGTGGGATCGGCATGGGACTTGGCTTGTCTATTGTGCATCAGATTGTAGAACAACACCGGGGTAAGATGGATGTAGAGAGTACGGTGGGAGAAGGGACCACATTCCGATTGACGTTGCCGTTGGTGCAGCCACCATCTGATCAGCCGTGATGACCTTCTAAATTATTTTACCACGGAGCGAGTGGACAGGTTACAAACCTGCGGCCGCTAGGTGTTCAATTTGTCGAAACCGAAATAGGTGCGAAGAAAAATGGGCAGGTCATGTTGTTTGAAGTCCGCAGGGATCCAGGGTTCATCTTCGATGATGTCGTAATGATTCGGATTTAGTTCGTAGACCTCTGCCGCCATGGATTCGTCTTTCTCCGTGGCAACCGTTACAGACCTGCGATTAAAATAGGCCCCTTCGAAGGCATCCAGACGAATCAGATCTTCCGGGGTGATGTCAAATAACAATCGACCATCTACCGTACCATGTCCTTTTATCAAGGCTGGATAGATTTGCCGTTGCACTTTGACTCGCTTATAGCCAGTGACGTGACCCGGGCAGTATCGATATCGGCTTGACGCCACCTGATCCCTCACTTCATCAAACAGCAATGTACCGTAAACGAATAGATTCATCTGTGAGTTATGCGTGGTGAAATGTGGGAGCCCTTGGAAGTTGCTTCAAATAACCATGGTCTGTTTTTTTATTTGATCATATTATAAATAAGGTATAGCGCTTGCAATCAACCTGTCAAGCTTATGAAGATAATTGTGGCATAACATGGAGGAGTTGCTCATGGCCTTCTTACGCCATCTTGCTTTACGTTGTCGTGATGTGACTATTTCTCGTCGGTTTTACGAAGAAGTCATCGGGTTTACGTTTATTGGCCTTCGTGGCGAGGATACAGCGGTGGATTTGAGTGACGGGACTTCCAATATAACCTTGCTTCCTCATGGCAATCAACCTCGACCAGTTCTTGAAGAAGGTGAAGAATATATTCATTTCGGGGTTCTGGTCGATGACATTGAGGTCGTTTGGCGACGGATGAAAGCCTGGGGTGCAGACGCACCGAAAACGGTAAAAGAACGATTGGATCTTGATACGGACACCCCGCCGGACATTGCCTTTAAAGCTATTGATCCGGATGGAAATGTGATTGATATTTCTAGTGACCGCAACGAATGGCGAGGGGTGGAAGTATAATAGGGCAGGAAAGTCGCAGAGCATGCGGTATGCCGTGTGCGTACGATTGATCTATGTGAAGTCCATGAGAGAAGCTCCTTTCTCGGGGGGAATATGTTTTTTTTCGGTCGATATTTGTCTTTGATTTGTATGGTGGGCCTACTATCCAGTCCTATTGCTTTCGCTCAGGAGGAAGAACAAGAGGCGCTCGTGCAAACGACCCAAGATTTATTTATGCGCGCCGCTCGGGAAATGCGGTCTACCAGGCATATTCCATTCCAGAACTGGATACGAACACAAGAAGCGTTCTGGTTGCTTCAGGGCCTGATCGACAATCCTGAAACGAGTGTCGCTTTACGCCAGAAAGCCCGCCGTGCTCAGGGCATTGGTTATTACATCATCGGCCTGTATGATATCGCAGTTGAAGCGCAACGTACGCTGGCCGAAGAAGTTGTTGACGATCTGCGGTATACGGTGTTAACCGATTTAGCTCAAACCTATGAAACCATGGGGCGATACCGTGATGCCGCTATTGTAAGCGAGCGAATCATCGCACTATCGCAACCGCCTTCAGATGCAGATCTGAATAATCTGGCCCGCCAGCAACTCAAAGCGGGACGTTACAGCGCGTGTATTAAGACCGTCGACCGTATTCGGCTGAACGAGACTACGGCGGCAACCCGTCTTCTATCAGCACGTGCGTATGCCTATCATGGCAGTTTTGAAGAGGCATTGAAAGAACTGAGAAAAGCGGATAACAACGGTAATCGAGAAGCCATCAATATGGCAAAGGTATTGGGGCATCTTCAAATCCCGACAGGATTCTGGCGTGAAGATAAGCAGAAACGCCGTATGTCTTGGCTTCCAGTGAATCAGATCCCTATGAACCATGCGGTCGATTCTTCTGAGTTGAATAAATCCATATTTGCTACCGTGCATTGGTACGGTGCCAATTATCCTATCTACCCCGATGTAGATCATAGCGCTTATCCCCCCAACATGCCGGAGGATCTTCGACCGGGCTTATATGGTTTTGCCTCCATGGGTGCAGTGCCATTTCTGGTTTTTCAGGTTAAAGAGATGAACGAGGCGACCCAATCACGTTTACGGGCGATCATAAAGGAAGTACGGCCGCAACCTGTTGGTATCAATGCCATGCAGGCTCTGAAGCTGGACCATAAGATCTTATACCGCGCCGTTGATAATGGTTATATCGCCGTGTTAGTCCACCAACCCTGGCAAAGTCTGGTCGTTAAACTCGCCTATCCGAAACTGGTGTGGGAAACGATGTAGCTATTGACTGATGGCCTGATTGGTTCATCAAACATCAGGCTATCAAACATTAACAATACTCCTCTATGGGTCTGCTGCGTTCCGTCGCGCTGGCGATTGACAAATCCATTTCCCGTGCGGCCAATACCTTTGAGTTAACACGCGGGCGTATACCACCCGGTGCCTGCATTGCCGCCCTATGGCCTCATCTGGCCCATGATTTGATCGGCCAAATAGAGCAGGACATCACCATTATAACCGGTACGAACGGAAAATGTACGACCAGTCGATTTCTGGCCCATATTTTACAGCAGGCCAGCCATGAAACGTTGCACACGGAAGAAGTCGCCGCTTCGATGGATGAGGTGACCTCCATACTGGTTCAGGCTTCGAATCTACAGGGGGTTATTCGTGCGCGATATGGTACATTCGGATTCGATCCAAGTATGTTATATGAAGCTGTGAATGTGTGTAATCCACAGCTTTTTATCTTAAACAACTTGTATTTCGACGGGTTGGATTTTGAGGGTGGACCGGATGCGTTGATGCAGGAATGGCGCCGTCTCTTTAACACCATGACCGCAGAACAACATCTGCTTATCAATGCCGACGATCCCATATTGTGTGGCGGTTTTGTACGTGGTGTCCCTCCGCGTGTCACCTATTTCGGCGTTGAAGACGAACGGTTGGCCATCGATTCCCGTGCCGCCCGTTTTACCCGGTGCCATCGCTGTGGCACGGTCCTTTCTTACCGCCTTATCTCCCTTGCCCATTTAGGGGATTATACATGCAATACCTGCGGCTGGGAACGCCCCATGCCTTCCATCTACGCCGTCAATGTTGAAATTAATGCCAACGAATCCCGTTTTCGCATAATTACCCCATTAGGTCCCCTCGACGTCCACCTGGGTCTGGCCGGCTTGCACAATGTCTATAATGCCGTTGCAGCGACCGCAGCGGCCGTCACGCTCGGGATTAAAGCGGCAACGATCCGTACTGGCCTTGAGATGACCGTCCCCATGTTTGGTCGTGATGAGCGGGTGACCATTCACAATCGGCAAGCCCGGTTGATGCTCATTAAAAACCCTACCTCCCTTAACGAAAACCTGAGAACGACGTTTATGGATGACCAGCCTCAACGTTATTTATTTTTAGTGGATGATGAGATTGATGCTGGTGGCGACGTCTCCTGGATATGGGATGCGGATCTGAAGATGCTGGCCACCGGGGCTGAATCGGTCCATGTCGCAGGTTCGGGTGCCGACCATCTGGTTTTACGACTCAAACATGCGGAGGTGGCAGTCACGGAGGTGAATACCGATATCGACGATGCCTTTCATCAGACCATGCGACAGATGCCTGCCAATGCCCGGCTCTGGGTTATGGCCACTGATGCGGCTATGTTTGAATTGAGACAATCGTTGAAAGAATTGGGCGTGTTGTGAAAGGCTACAAGGGGAAAGGCTGCATGTGGGAAAGTGGATGCTACACGTTGTAAATTATGGATAAAAACAACATCATACTACGCATAGGGGTGCTTTATCCAGATCGAATGCGGATCAATGGAGATTACGGCAATCTCCTGATCCTGGCCAATCGGTGCCGCTGGCGTGGCATCAAGATTGAAACCCAATCCATATCACTCGGAGACCCGCTAGACCCGACGTACTTCGACCTGCTTCTCTTCGGTGGCGGCCAGGATTGGCGGATGCAGACTTTTGTTGCTGACGACCTGAAGAAAGGCAAAGAAGAGGTATTGCAACAGGCCGCAGCGGAGAAAACAGTCATGCTGTTGACCGGCGGGGGCTACCAGTTATGCGGCAAATTTTTCGAGGCGGCACAGGGCGCTCGTATTCCCGGTGTCAATCTGCTTGATGCATGGACCATCGATAATGACGAGGTGATGTCGGGAGATATTATTATCGAATCGGACTGGCTCACGCCCAATACGCTCGTTGGTTTCGAAAGTCATAGTGGAAAAACATATCTGGGACCTAACGGCCGGCCGATGGGTCGACGAATTATCGGCCAGGGGAACAACGGTGAGGATGCCTTTGAAGGATGCCGGACCGATCATATCTTCGGCACCTACCTTCACGGTCCGATTTTACCGCGCAACCCGCATTTTACCGATTACTTAATTCATCTGGCCTTAAAACGCCGCTATGATGAGGTCCCGCTCGTTCCGCTCGACGACGAATTGGAGTGGGAAGCTCATCAGCGGGTGCTGGATCAGGCGGGGAGGTAGGGCGTAGGAAGGGTGGAGGGACGGACAAGAGGACGAAAGAAAGCGATTTTTATCCTCTCTTTCTTTCGCCCTTTCTCTTCTTATGCCCAGGGCGGTTGATCACATCCTTTAAAAGGATAATGATCTCCTGAACGAAATAGGGGGAGCCGAGGATAGCTATTGATCCCTTCGACGGCTTTACCGCGGCACAGGTAGGCCGGGAAATTTTCCCGTTTGATTCGGGTGGTTGTGGGAATATAGCGAAGGGTCAGGCCGCCCCGGCGGGTGTCGGAGAGGTTAGCTTCCGAGCCATGTATCAGAAAGGGATCATGCAAGGATACGCCGCCGGCCGGAACTACAACATCTATGGCCTTCTCCTCATCCACATATTCGTCCAATGCCGAGCTTAAAACATTAGCCTGATCTTTTGAAGACCGGTGTTTGTATAGCGTCTGCCCCTTATGCGTCCCCGGTATAACCCGCATACATCCGTTTTCAGGTGTGGAGTCATCGACGGCCAGCCAGATGGTAATCACTTCCATCGGTTCCAGCGGCCAGTAATTGCCATCCTGATGCCAGAGGACTGGTTGGCCATCCCGGGGCGGTTTGCTGATATAATGGGCTGCAAACAGGGCAATATCCGGACCGAGAAATGGTTCAATCACATCAATAAGCCGGGGATCGGTACACAGACGTATCCAGAATGGATCGTCGACAATCAACTGGTGGTGGTACTGTTCCGGGCGAAGATCGGGATACTTTTTGCCCATCCATTCGATATGGCCCTGTGCTTCTCTGGTCAGGTCCTGGTCGAGCACCTCCGGTATAACCACACAGCCCTCTTCTTCGTATGTTTTGACAATTTCTTCACCGGTCATGCGAGCTCCTGGTTGTTGGCGTCATTCGCTTGATTAAAAAACAATGGCAATGGCATGCTCAATTTTGGTATCCGTTTTTTTTATGCCACCGGGTGGGCGGCTGTCGTATCTCATCTGGAAGGACAGGGTCAATACCACGGGACCACCGAGATCGACTTCTATATTGATATTACTTAACAGGCGAAAATCCTGCATGGCACGGAACCGGGGTTGGGCATAGATAGTCCAGGCGGAAGCGAGCCGGTCGTTTATATTAAGCCGGGAAGAGAGATAATTCGTCCATCGACTTACGGTGGTTCGGTCAGGGTGTGGCCCGCTCGCGGGAATGCCGAGGCGTTCATGCTCCAGCATATATCCTGATCCACCCCAGAGTTTCAACATCTTTTTATCAAGCAGCCGCAATCGCAGCCCACCACCTAATAGTCCCCGGTGGTTGATAAATATCGTCTTGTCGAAATTATACTGGCCGAACACCTCCAGACGAAGTCCTTCCCTTAGCCGGTACATCTGTCGTATGTGCACCACCGCCTCATTCGAAAACCGCTGACCCTGTTCCCAGCCAAAATCATTATTCGTCAGGATAAATGTGGTTACGGAAGGATTGACATAGTCCAGACGCCCTTCCACGGCCAGTTCCTGAATATCCGTATTGCCTGTCTGCGCCTCCGCTCCAAAGGCAAAACTACCAGAAAATCCGCCTGCATCTTCTACCTGTCTGTATTTTTCAATATTCACCTGGGCATCCAGGCGTGTATTGAAAAGAAAAAGGCCCAACAAGAGGACCAGGTGGGATATATATTTCATGGGTACTCTTATAAATAATAGGATAGAGTGACCAGGGCCTCCAGACCGGCAGGCACACGGCCCGTCGTAGGCCTACACCTGCTCATGCTCCAGATGTTTTCGTAACGCACGGCCTACCACCCCGATCTGATGTTTGAAATCCTGGAACGAATAACTCTGGTGATAATCCCAATAACTGCTCCACACGGCATCCCGTTTGTCTTTCACTTCAGCATATTTTGTCAAAGACCGCCCCAGGTCGGTCCGCCGGAAATTGTTGTAGGCTTCCTGAGTCAGGTAATAGCCATATTTCGGGTTTGAAACTTCGTAGCCGTATTTAATCATAGACCGGGGGGTATCAGAAAAATGAGCCGCCTTGGCATGGAGGATGGAGGCATAGGTCATGGCGAGTGTACCCGCTTTAACCGTCAACTTCTGCTGACCACGAATCCAACCGAGTTTCGAGGTTTGAGACGGGGTATACAATCGGCGATGACTGCCCGGTAACAACATCGTCGGCCCCATATCTTCTGTTACGTCCTGCGGGTAATACATGCACAGGATTTCTGTCAGCGGTCGGTTGGCCATCCAGGTATCGTCCACATGCCAGCCACCACCGTCACCCGGTCCGGTGGCCAGATGGTTCCAGAAACGAAACGGGCTGATGGCAATATCCGGCGTGCCCAGTAAAAATGAGACCAAGGCAACAATCCTGGGATGGTAGAGCAGATCGCCGACACTCTCACATTCAAAGGTGGACATGCCTTTATAGGCCATACCATCACGAAAGGTCCGTTCCACCAGCGCTGGATCAAGCCAATCTTCCAGAAGGACATACCCTCCGTCCATGAACTGCTTTTTCAATGCTTTGAAATCCGGGTTCATCTGACCAACTCCCTATAATTGTTGAATTATGAATTATGAATTATGAATGAAAAGAGTTGAATCAATAATCAGACCGTCCCAACTCATCATTCAAAAATTCGTCATTCAAAATTCATCTCACGTTCTCTTTCCGTGCGGTGTATGTTCCAACCCATCTCCCGGTGCAAAGAAACGTTCCATAATAAACTCATGGCCAAGGTGGGTATGTGCATTGTCGACTGGATATTCTATGTCGGGGAAGGAGATCACACGCCAGCCGTCAACCATGGCTTCCTTGACATTTTTATACGGGCATTCGTTTTTCGGGTCAAAAACGCGTTCACTTTCGAAAGGACCGAAGTAGTTCCACGAGATTACATCGGCGGTAATCAGATCCGCATTGGCCCAGATGTAGAGCAGATGCTGTTGCGCCCCATGGATCAAGGTACGGAGTTCCTGCAAATCTTCCGTTGATATGCCAACCCCGGTGGACAATCGGCTTTCTGCCCGATCCAGCCAGGACTCAATGTTCATAGCCATACATACTCCATCATTAAAAGTGGAACCCGTTCCTTATCTGACCACTCGTTGATATTATTGCGTCACACGATTTGAAATAGACTTCAACCAAACGGCCTGACAAAAGTATGCGACGTCTTTTCCTATCTGTCAAGCGTGATTAAAATAGATAACAAGCATAAGTAAATTGATTAAATAGCTTAAGGTGTTGCTGTTATATTTATAGATAACAGCAGGATACCTGCATGGGCACCTGTAGTTATTCCAACAGATTCTTCCGACAGGTGGGGGAAGGCGATCAGATTGAATTGTTGACATCCATATATTCTATAAGATATGTTTTATACAAATCCTCAGTCCTTTAATATAATTCATATATCCGAATAGAAGCTTATCTATAACTTTTGGAATATATCAGATAAGATTATATATCTGGAGAGGTAGGATTATAACGGCTACAGTGAATGGATCTTCTGGATCTAATCAGGCTGTAAAGCCTAAATATCCCGGTAAGCGTGTGACGACGAACGGGAATCAGCTTGTTGCAGCGACCGAAGCACAATTAGCCGAGGCGGCGGTCTATTATCCGATTCCCCCGTCTACCGAGATGGGTGAACATTACCAGAACGCCTACGCCAATGGCGCACTTACCGACTGGGGCGAATCGATACTCGCCATCGAAGCGGAAGGGGAACATGCGGCCCAAGGGGGTGCCATTGCCATATCAGTCACCGGGAAACGGACGGTTGATTTTACGTCTGGCCAGGGATTGAGGCCGCCATCGATTGTCTGAGGGAAACGAGAGGCATAGAGGTTGGCGTCATTCATGTCAACATTACAGACCGTTTCCAGAGAATGCCATCATCAAGGCCCTGCGGGGTAAAAAGATGGTGATTATCCTTGAACGGACGGACGAACCGCTTCCCAGTGATAATCCGTTGACGCGGGACGTGAACCTAGCGTTAGCCAAAGCAGCCAGCAACCATTTCGTTAACCCCTACGAATTGCCCGCAAAACACGAGATACCGGTTTTTATTGAAGAGAACTGCACGCAATGTATGGCCTGTATCACGGTCTGTCCGGATACCGCCGTACCAAATACGGCTCAGGATATCTCCACCGTACTGGAAACGGCTATTCGCTGTTATATCTCGGACGCTGGGTCGAAAAAAGGACTGCTGGCTAAAGTGCCGGATATCGAATCTGCTTGTCGTGCAAAAATGCTGGAATTGTCCAAAGACAAATCCAACGACGTCCGTTTCAAATCACTCGTCATCGATGAAATGCGAGCACTTCTGAGCGATGGTATCGCCGCTGGGGCCGTAGGTCAGATTGATGCCATTATGGATACGCTACCGATCTCCTTTAGCAAGACGCGAGCCATTTTCGGCGCGATGGAAAAGAAAGGTGCGGGATCAGGCCGCCCAGCTACAGGCCCAGCGTATCCGTGACAGCCGGGGTATGCCAGAATTCGTGTTCAACCCACAGTCGGGTGAGCCTTATTTGGAAGCCAGCTCGCTTGACCCTCGCAATAAGCTGCGGGGTATGCACATCGCCGTGCTGATCACTTGAGCTGCCCTTTATAGTAGACACAGGGGCATCCCGACAAAAGCCGGGGAGACGACGGATCGTGAAACGAGCTATTGGAGTTATACAGCTAACCGTAGGAGACCATCATGCGTGTTGTTGATACCATTTTTGAGTTGTTTCATACCAATGGGGCCGATGCCTACCTTGGCGAGGCGGTCTCTCAGCAGGAACATGCGTTGCAGACGGCGTATCTGGCTGAACAGGCGGTTGCAGATGATGCCCTTGTGGTATCGGCCTTACTACATGATATTGGTCATTTGCTGCATGGCCTACCGGAACACATTGCGGAGAAGGGGATCGATGGACGGCATGAAGAGGCTGGCGAACATTGGCTGATGCACCATGCCGAACCGGTGGTGACCGAACCGCTAAGGCTACATGTGGCTGCTAAACGATATCTGTGCGCTGTGGATCCGGATTATAGGGCTTTATTGTCTCCCGCATCCATCAAAAGTCTTCAACTCCAGGGGGGATCTTATACAGAAGATGAAGTCAAGGTCTTCGAAAAAACCCCCTATTACCAGGATGCGGTGCGTTTACGTTGTTGGGATGATCAGGCGAAAGTTGTGGGACTGGATGTACCGGAACTGGCCCATTATCAATCAAAGCTGGAAAATGTATTATACTGACGCTTAGTGCCAGATAGGGCCTAGAATAAGGGGATCATTTTCATTTTTCTTTTGACGGCCTTATAAAGCATCGCCGGTCGGGATTGCTCACTCTTGCGCTTGCGGCCAGTTGGCTCGATAATATCCATTGAAAGTACTTTTTTGCGGAAGTTCCGTTTATCCAGGGCCTCCCCAAGACCTTGTTCGTATACGCTTTGCAGGTCCGTCAGCGTAAACTCAGGCGGTAGCAACAGCAAGGCAACCGTCGTATAGTTCAGCTTGGCGGCGATACGCTTGGCACACATATTCAGGATGTGATCATGATCGTAGGCCAGCTGTGGCGCGTCATTCACATAATGCCAGGCACCGGAACTATATTTAGAGGACGGTCTAAACGCCTCGTCCTTTTTCGGAAAGGCCATATACGCCGTTGAAATAACCCGCCGGTTAGGATCACGATCTATGGCCGAAAAAGTGTATACCTGCTCAAAATACGCGATCGACTGATTGGTCGCTTCCCGATAGGCGCGTCGAACAGCGGCCTCCAGCTCCTCTGTTTCCAGAACCAGCGTGCCGGGCAAAGCCAAACGCCCTCGATAGGCCTCAAGGGTCAACTTCACCAGATAGACCATCAGTTTGCCGTCGACGAATTTGAATATGCCCACATCCGTGGCCGCGTATGGTTTTGTAGGAATCATGATGGTATCATCGTGTTTTATTTACACTATGTCAAGGGGTAATTTATAGAAAAATGTTCGCATTTTTCTGTGGGCAGCGCTGACCCATTACATACTTGACAGGGGCATAGCCGTCCTTTAGATTCAGGCCGCTTCTTTACCCGGCCCACCCTTCATATCTTAATTGAGCGTGCTATGGACTTTGATGTACCTACGATAGCCATTAAACTCCTGGCCGGCCTGATTATTGGTGCCAGCATCGGCTTGACGGGTATCGGTGGTGGGGTGCTCGTGTTACCCACCTTGACGTTGTTATTCGGTTTGCCGCCCACTGTAGCGGTAGGTACGGCGAATCTATACTCCTTTTTATGCAAGCTTTCCGCGACCTATTTCCACCTCAAACAGAAAACCATTGTATTCAACACCTCGGGTTATTTTCTGGCTGGCGCGGCCCCTGCGAACCTGGCCGTGGCGATTGGTCTTACCTGGTATGCAAGCTTACTCCAGGAAGATGAAGTGGCCTGGCAGGCGTTACAGAAAAACCTTCAGCAATTTATCGCCCTGGTCGTGATTGTTTCCGCCTTGCTTGTCCTGTGGAACCTGTTTTCAAAGCCCGGATCTCGAGCCCCCGGGCCCAAGGCCGACGCCGATCATCAGAAAACGAAGAAGAAGAAGCTCGTTGCGATCCTCATGGGGGCTGTCATAGGGGCGCTGATCGCCTCTACCTCTGTCGGCGGTGGCATTTTGATTGTACCCATGCTGATCATTATTTTCGGACTGACCGCTGTTGAGACCGTCGGGTCATCCATTTTCATCGCCGTAGTTTTGACCCTTCTGAGCTCTCTCGTCTACGCCGGCAGCAGTCAATTGGATCTTTCTACAGCCATCATCATGGCGGCAGGCTCACTTGTTGGCGTGCCAATTGGCGCCCGGTATTCCAAAAGGTTACCGGACCGATTATTACAGCTTATTATTACCGGCATCGTTTGTTTGGCCGGTGGCCTTATGCTGTGGGCCTGATTACATGGCACGAATCGTATACAACACCCACTGATAATTCATGAATGATGAGTTAAAGCCTGTAAACACCCATTGGTTATACTAAGGCCCTCATGGTCTGGTACATAAACCATGGCTATTATTTCTTCTTCTTCTTTCCATCTTTCTTCTTCTTTCCATCTTTCTTCTTCTTCTTCTTCTTTCCATCTTGCGTGCTATCCGGCTCAATATTCGGCTCAGAGGCTATCGTGCGTTGATCTGATATGTTTTGTTCCAGCAGCATACCTGCGGCTTTCTGGATCGCTTCTGAGCGCCCTGTTGGAAAGCCGGTCACGACACTAATATTTGCGACGCCTGCCTCTGCGATATCCTGAACGGTTTTGAAACCACGCAATACTAACTTTTTTGCCGTGATTTTACCTACGCCCGTGATGTCTGTCAGTTTCAAATCGGCCATCATGCATCCTCCTGATATCAAGCATTTGTACGAAACGACGAAACGACGAAACCCGTAGGCTCTATGAGCTTCCTGAGGAAATCATCCAACTGCAAAGCTGCGAAACACACAGGGCGTCATCTATCTGAGACACTGATCAGGTATACCTGATCATATGCCATGGGTTGGTCAGATCATTTCATCATGTAATACGTTTTTTATCAAAAATGAACCACTTTTTATCGTAATTCAGCACTTTACGCCTCATATCTATAGTACACGCCAAAATAATAATAACGGTCCGTATAATGTCATACCGAGCGAAGCCGAGGGATCTAATTCGAGCCGACTAAGAGTAGATCTCTCCTCTCGCTATGCTCGGTCGAGGTGACAAATCAAGTTTTTGTCGTGTACTATAGCCCCATATTTAAGCATCAGGGAACAGAGTTCCTCCAATGGCGTCCTCATAAGATTGCGGCAGGGCCGACTGATCACCACCCAGCCACCGATAAGCACGGGGGTAAAGGGTTAGAGACCGGTCTTCGAGGGGCAGTTTCACAGGTACACTGCCCCAGAGGGCTGAATATTTGGCTGCGATGGCCACTTCAAGGGATTGCCTTAGGTCATGGCCGGAGATAGCCAGTTCACCACCGTGCTCCAACACGTCGAGAAAGGACAGGATAGACGTCCCCAAATAGGTGAAGCGTGGGTATTTCAGTGGCGTATAGGGTCTGTCTACCTTGATGCGGGCGCCGTGCTCATCAACCCCCTGATAGATCTCGGGTACCCCCCAGTTCCAACGGACGAGCGTTTCCTCCGTCCACACATCAACGCCGCTATAGGGCGTTTTCGCTCCGAAGACCGGACAGACCAGGTCGTTGCTCATTCGAAAATGGCCGTTGATGATCAGTCCTTCGTCGTTGTCCTGCTGCAGCGCTTCTTCCGGATTGCCCCACGCGATCACCTCGGTTACTTCGGCTTGAGTAAGCAATCTTAATACGGCGATATGCTGGCAGCCGCCCCCTGAAATTTCACCGCCCCAGCCATGTACACTGGCCCCACGCAGTCCCCCGTAGTTCCCATCGCGGATCCACTCCGCCGCCTCTTGAACTTCGGATATCGCTCGCTGCAGATTACCACCGGCGAAGACAACTCCACGCGCTTTACAAACGTCTATCATCTCATCCACATCGGACAGACGGGCCCCGATGGGTTTGTCGGTAGAGATCCCTTTGACACCAGCCTGGGCACCGGCAATGACCGCCTCTTTAATGTATTTGCCCGGTAATACAACCACGGCAATATCCGGTACGACCTCTTGAAATAAAGCTTCGGCCTCCTGGTAGAGAGCGGTGATACCGAAGCGTTCACCGACGGCTTTGCGCCGCTCAGGATTATATTCAGCTATGGCAACCAGTT
>Ga0115002_10000503_pt1 | contig 55575 bp, 39 predicted proteins | sample ArcticOcean_MG_C_8_FD_89576 | JGI IMG/M metagenome (GOLD analysis project Ga0115002, IMG submission 89576) | Marine microbial communities from western Arctic Ocean - ArcticOcean_MG_CB11_86 | ecosystem: Environmental > Aquatic > Marine > Oceanic | place: Arctic Ocean: Canada Basin | collected... | reverse complement strand
TACGGCAACACCAATTCTGCCCAGACGCCAGAGACGCCTGCCCACGAGCAGGTCTTCATCTACGAACACGATCCGCAGAATCGCTCGTTTTCCCGCGAATTCCAGCAGCCCGGGAACTGCTGCCACTTGGTCAAAGTCAGTCATCACGGATCCACAAACGGCTACTCTGAAGGCCTCTGGGATTGCTTTTCACGCGAACGAACGCCTATCGCCGTGATCACTCCATACCACCGGCATCGGCTACCACGAAAAGATGCGCTGGAACACATCTCGCAGTTCTCAAGAGTGTTCACTCCATGCGTCGATGCGCTTCGCGCCAGTGAGATTCCACACGAGGCTTCAGATGTGTCGCTCAAGAGCTGGCTTGCTCTTCGTCATCGCCTTAAAGTCACATCGGCACGCGCATTTAACACTGGCCGATGTCACTTCGCGTTCGATGCGCGTGGAAGTTGCGAACTGGAAGAACTCCACGAGCCCGCTGGCGCAATCAGCACATCTGAAACGGCGTCGGATCAAACTTCCGAAGCGTGAGAATTTTGCCAGTAATGTCAGTCCGTACCGCCCATCGCCGGGCCTGCTTCCCAAGGCCGATCGGGCTCAGCTCGCAATTGCGCGTTGAAAACCGCTTGCCCGGCAGCAGACCGATGTCTCCCGCAAACATGCAGAACATCAGCTTCATCAGAAAATGCGCTGCGCGGTGCGGTTCGATGCCGCGGTCCCGCATGCCGTCGGCCAGGACAGCGAACTGCTTTGCGGCACGTTCCGTGATGGACGCGGTCGTCTCGCCCGGACGCAGCACTTCCGGATCGGTGAACAGCTTCCACAGGACGTCGAGGTTTTCCGGTTCAGCCAGTCCGTCGAGATCAAACGCGTGCATCGTCTTCACGGAGTTCGTGAAGTTGGTATGCACCTCGAACCGGTCCATGTCGCAGACGACCAGCAACGAAGACTCGCAGCGCCACTCTGTCTCCCGACCCCGCCGCGGATTCTGCCACTGACGCGTCTGTCTGTGGTGGACTCCAGGCAAAGTCTCTCTACGCCAGACTGAACGGCACGAGCTCGCTCGACTTCGTATCCAGCGTGGCAAATCTTCCGTCGCACAGCGCTCCCACAACCACGAAGAAACGACCGCCGCCCAGACTGACTGGGCTTTCTCCAGACCAGTCTTCAATTTGCTCCGGGGATGCCAGCAGCCATTTATGGAAATGTCCTGCGAACATCAGTCGGTTGGAGACCGCTTCAAAGATCCGACCGAGCTTCTCCGGTTTGTCTGGCAGGCCGTCGAAATACCAGAGATCACAGAGTTCCTCGGGGTTCAGCCAGGGCTCGATGTGAGCGAAATAGCACCCGTCAATTTCCAGACGCGGTTTCAGTGACGTCATGAAATCGATAAGGGCGGGACTATATCTCTCCCTGAGGTCTGTTCCTGGCTGGAAGCTCAGGCCGAAATCATGGTTGCCCCAGACTCCGACCGCCCCGGCTTCTGACAGGAGTCTGCACGTCTCTTCGATTCGTATGCCCATCTCAAAGACATCGCCGATCATGACGATCCGATCGACGCCTTCAGACCAAAGTCGATCGAGTGCCGCTCTCAGGTAATCCACATGCTCGTGAATGTCAGTGATGAGTCCGAGTTTCATTTAATCTGATCTCACTCTGACGTGAACCTGTTGCCAGGTACTGAGTTCGCCTTGAGCAGCTCCTGGCGAACTGCTGTCGATCTTTCACCGCGACCCGCACAACTGCGAGTGTTCGGTCAATGTATGCCATTGAGAACGGATTGTCAGACTGATGTGCGTCCTCGCCTCGGTGCAAACGGGTCTCGAATGTCCGGTCGGGCTGTCCAGTTTCAACTTCAGATGGATAGACTCGTAAGCGTTCGCTTGACGCTGCCCGGTGGGAGAACGATTCCATGAAGACACGCATGTGCTGCTTGAGTCTGGGTCTTGCCACGCTGCTGCTGCAGACGACTCTGCTGCAAGCGGCTGAGAAATCACCATCGAAACCGAACGGTGATGCCAAACGCGAATCGCGTCAGTCCAGAATCGATGAGTCACAGTCTGTTCGGACGCCAGCATCCGTGACGGCTACGCCGCGAGCCGACATTCTGGCGATCAGCCGGCGCGTCGATGAACTCATCGAGTCAGACTGTGCCGGGCATGACGTTCCGCTCAATACAAAGACCGGCGACGAGTTGTTCGTGCGCCGCGTTTATCTCGACATCATCGGTCGGATCCCAACCGTCGACGAAGCTCGTGAGTTTCTCGACTCGGACACAACAGACAAACGCAGTCATCTGATCGACAGACTGCTCGACAGCGAGGGGTATGTAAGTCACCACTTCAATTACTGGGCCGATCTGCTGCGGGTTCAGTCACGCATGCGTTACGGACCGGCTCAGCCATACGTCGACTTCGTGAAAACGGCGTTGCGTGAGAATCGGCCGTACGACGTGTTCGTCCGCGAGCTGATTGCGGCTGAAGGCTACACCTGGGACAACGGGGCCGCCGGTTACTACCTGCGCGACGCCGGCATGCCGCTCGACAACATGTCGAATACCGCGCAGGTGTTTCTGGGAACGCAACTGGTTTGTGCTCAGTGTCACAACCACCCGTACGACTCATGGACTCAGCGGCAGTACTACCAGCTCGCCGCGTTCACGTACGGCGTGGAAACACGTGACCGAAACAATCCGAAGCTGCTGGAAGTCCGTCAGATGCGCAGGGACGGTGACATCGACCGGAACGTGCTGCAGGCCGCCGGTCAGATCATGCAGCAGCTCAACTATCGCGTGAATGAAACGGACCGCGCGCTGCGCTTGCCACGAGATTACCAGTACGAAGATGCAAAGCCGGGCGAACAAATCGATGCTGCCACAATCTTTGGTGACGGTGTCGAGATTCATGAAGGCGATAGCCCCGCAGATGTTTACGCCCGCTGGATGACCGCGCCCGACAACCCACGTTTCAGCACGGTCATCGCGAATCGCTTGTGGAAACGAACAATGGGGCGTGGTCTGGTTGAACCCATCGATGACTTCAAAGACGGCGTTGACGCGTCAAACCCGGAGCTGATGACATTTCTGGCCGAGCAGATGGTGACGTTCAAGTTCGACCTCAAGCAGTACCTGCGCGTGCTGTTCAACACACAGACTTATCAGAGGGAAGTCACAACTCGGGAAGTCACAGCCGACGAGACCTACTACTTCCCTGGACCGCTGCTGCGACGCATGTCGGCCGAGCAACTGTGGGACTCACTGCTGACGATGACCGTCCCCGAGATCGACGAACGTAAGGGCATGGTCAATTCGTATGGGCGGCGGTACATGGACGGCAAGGAACTCGTCGAGAAGCCCATCTCGGAGATCCTGGTCATGGCTGAGCAAACGGCGAAGGCTCGAGCGGCGCAGTCCAAGTTCTATGAAATGACACGCGATCTGCAGCAGGACCTGCGCGTCGCTTCCCGCACGCAGGACCGCGACAGGGTCGACGAACTGCGTGACAAGATGACGAAGATCCGAAAAAAGGTGTACGGTCGAGAAGGCGAGATGATGATGGAGCGACAGCGCACCGAGCAAAGAGAGCGGCAGCGGGAAACGGATCCTCGCTGGCTGGGTCTTTCACGCGAACTTGTACGGGCATCCGAGACGACTTCACCTGCTCGACCCGGACATTTTCTGCAGCAGTTTGGTCAGTCGGACCGCGAGACAATTGAAAACGCCAGCACGGAAGCAACCGTGCCCCAGATCCTCACGCTGTTGAATGGGCCGATGAACAATCAGCTCACCAGTCGCAATTCCGTGCTGGCCCGGAAGCTGGCGGACGTCACGGACCCCGAAGAACGTGCCGAGCTGATCTTCCTGACGATCCTCAGCCGCCGCCCGTCCGAGCGTGAACGAGAACTGGCCGTCAACCAGTTGGAGTCGGATCGGCAGCGAGGAGTCAGCGACGTTGTGTGGGCACTCATCAACACTCGGCAATTCATGTTCGTGCAATAGCCGCCGAGACTGCAGTCGACAGTCAATTCGAATGGTTCAAAAACAACTCACAGACACAATCGGATACCGAGGTTTCTCATGAGTAATCCATTCACCGCTTTCGATGACGTCTCCCGCCGCGAGTTCGCTGCGATCGCCGCGAAGACCTTCCTGGGAGTCGGCCTGCTTCCCGTGACAGGAGCGTTACCGGCATTCGGCGACGAATCCGAAAAGAAGACCAAAACTCCCGCAGTCACCGGCACCGCAAAGAACTGTATCTACCTTTACATGAGCGGAGGCATGACGCACCTGGACACGCTGGATCCAAAACCTGGAGCCGAGACTCAAGGACCAGTCGAGACCATCGACACGTCGGCCGCTGGTGTGCAGATCAGCGAGTATCTTCCGCAACTCGCGCGGCACATGGACAAGGCGGCCATCGTCCGCTCGCTCAGTTCGACTCAGGGAGCACACGATCGTGGTCAGTACCTGATGCGCACCAGCTACACGGCGCGCGGCACGATCCGGCATCCGGGCATGGGTGCCTGGGTTCTGCGACTTTCCGGACGCACAAGTGAGTCACTGCCGGGCAACGTCCGCATTGGATCGGACAGCCGCCATCCGGGCGCCGGCTTCATGGAGGCCCGCTTCGCACCATTACCCATCGGCGACCCGGCCGCCGGTTTGCAGAACAGCCGACTGCCACGCGGGACGACGACTCCTGACTTCGAGAAACGGCTGAGTCTCTCGAATCAGTTCGACGCCGGGTTCCGCGCGAAATTCGATCAGAAGCAGGTGCGTTCCTACACCGACGCCTACGACAGCGCCATCCGTCTGATGAGCAGCGAGGAACTGGAGGCATTCAACATCTACCGCGAGCCCGAGCCTGTGCGTCAGGCCTACGGTGACGACCGGTTCGGACAGGGCTGTCTGCTTGCTCGACGACTGATCGAAAATGACGTGCGATTCGTCGAGGTTTCACTGGGGGGCTGGGACACGCATCAGGGCAACTTCACCCGAGTCCCCGAACGCACAACGATTCTCGATCAGGCACTCGGCACGCTGCTGTCCGACCTGTCAGATCGCGGACTGCTGGAAGAGACACTAGTCGTACTGGCGACGGAATTCGGACGCACACCACGGATCAACCAGAACCAGGGCCGCGACCACTACCCGCGAGCATTCAGTTGCCTGCTGGCTGGAGGCGGAATCCGCGGCGGTCAGGTGTATGGCTCGACAGACGAAACCGGGGAAGACGTAGCCGATGGCTTTACGGAAGTACCCGGATTCAACGCGACAATCGCTTCAGCACTGAGCCTGCCGCTCAAGCAGAAAGTCGTCTCCGCATCGCGACGACCATTCACCGTTGCCAACAAGGCCGAGCCCATCACGGAACTGTTCTGACGTCGTCTGGATGTTCGCGACTCAGCGATGCAGTCGGCCTTCTCGTCTATTTGTCGCGGCGCGCCGGGTCCTTCCGGTACCTCTCCAGCAGTTCTTCCTTCGTGCCTTCGAACAGGTAGATGCGACCGTTCACCGTTCGCGTTTCGCCGCGTTTCAGCGGACCGACGCGCACGCTCAGGTGCATGCACTCCCATGGGTTGTGCCCCTGCGCCCCAAGGAATCGGTCCCAGGCAATGCCGGTTACCCAGCGCCCGTCGGTCGACTCGCGAATGATGAGACCATCAACAGCATCGACATTCGACTTCGACCATTTGGAGCTCCACACGTAGCGCCCATTCGCATCAGCTTCTTTATCGATCAGCTTCTTCAGTGCATGGTTGTAGTGAATCTCGCGCGGCGCTTTTCCTGCCAGCCGTTTCAATCCGTCCGACGAATTGAACCAGGTCTTCGTGTTCGCAAACTGCCGATTACAAGTCTCTTCCGGACCGGGGTTGAAACAGGCAACCATGGAGGCCAGCGTCGGCCAGTCATGCTTTGACCGGTTTGTCACAGTCAGCTTCAGTTCCGCGCCAGCCTCGGCGGCCTGCACGTCAAGTTCAACACCGGCGTTGCCGTTGACCAGGTGTGCTTTGAGCGGACTGACCTCGGCGTGGTTCGTCCAGTTACCGCGTGTGTGTTGACCCGGTGTGACTGCGTCAAACATGTGCCACTCGTAAAACCAGAGATAGACCCGCATATCCGGTTGCTGCGTGGAGTCGATCGAGACACCGCGTTCCCATTCGGACAGGCGGATATCGGGAAACGCACCGGCGGATCGAATAGCCGTCAGCATTGCCAGGCAACAAGTGACGTGGAGCAAGTGTCTTCGCATGACAGGACATTCTGAAGCGGGAACGAATTGCAAGGCATGTTATCGCAACGTGCCGAACGGTGAAGTTCCGGCTACGGACACCCCGCGACGGGCATTCGTTTCAGACGCTGTCTGCTCAATCGATGAAACCGGTGAAGACGTCGCCGATGGCTGCACCAAAGTGGACGCCATTTTCGACCTTCCGCAGTTTGATGTGCTTCCGTTTGCGTGCTCGTATGATCCGGTTCAGCGGTTTCGCGTTAGGCGTGCCGCGTCTCATTTCGTGAATGAGCGATCGCTTCGCGCGCGGCGATGGGATCCCAGACGACCGTCCTTTATAGCTCGGACAGGAGCAGTCGATGACGTCAGCCAGTCCCACGACAAGTGACCCGAATGGATCGAAGAACAAGGGGAGTGGGCATCATACGCTCTACATGATTGCGGCCATCGTCCTGGCCTTCCTGGTGGCATGGATCTTCCCTCACTTCGCGGCTTCGCTGGAGATTGGCGGCGAGATCTTTCTCCGACTGCTGACAATGGTCGTTGTGCCACTGGTCATGGCCAGTGTGATGAGCGGCATCCTTGGGCTGGGCGACGTCCGCAAGCTCGGGAAGCCCGGCCTGGCGGCGGTTGGCTATTACCTCATGACGACGGTTCTGGCGGTCACGATTGGCGTCATTGTTGTCAACGTGTTTCAGCCGGGAGTCGGCGTGTTCTCGGCAGAGAAACTCGCTGAATCGACTGCCGCTGCCGAGAGAATGGAAATCGCTGCCGAGTCGGCTTCGGAGCCGCCGTCGATCGGAGACATCTTTGAGAACCTGCTGTTGATGCTGTTCACAGACAATCTTCTGGGCTCCATGGTCGAAACCCAACTCCTGCCGCTGATCGTCTTCAGCATTGTGTTTGCCGGCATGCTGACCACCATGGGCGAAAGAGCCGAGACGCTGAGGACGCTGGTCGTCAGCATCAACGACGCGCTGCTCAGCTTTGTCATGCTGCTGATGAAATTCGCGCCGCTGGGCATTTTCTGCCTGGTGACCTCGCGCTTTGGCGAGGCCTTTGCCGCCGGCGAGTTCGTGAAACAGATCAATCAGCTTTTCTGGTACGTGATGACCGTGTTGACCGGTCTCGGAATTCACGCGTTGATTGTGCTGCCGTGTATCCTGTGGTTCTTCACAAAGCGGAATCCGTACCAGTTCATTCGCCAGATGTCGGACGCACTGCTGACCGCATTCTCGACCGCCAGTTCATCAGCAACGCTGCCGGTCACGATGGAGTGTGCTGAAAAGAATGCCGGTGTCTCGAAGCGATCGACCGAGTTTGTGCTGCCGCTCGGTGCGACAATCAACATGGATGGGACGGCGCTGTACGAAGCAGCGGCCGCGATTTTCATCGCTCAGATTTACTCGGGCGTGAATCCGGATTTCACGTTCGGCCTGACCGAACAGATCGTAATCGCCGTGACCGCAACGCTGGCCGCCATCGGAGCGGCCGGAATCCCGGAAGCCGGGCTGGTCACCATGCTGATTGTGCTGAATGCGGTCGGATTGCCGATCGAGTACCTGCCGCTGATTCTGCCGGTCGACTGGTTCCTGGACCGATTTCGTACGGCGACAAATTCGTTCGGCGATTCCGTCGGAGCTGCGGTCGTCGATCGCACTTTCCCGAAAGAAGTCGCGACCGCGAGTTGATGCGTTCAACCCGCAGGCTGAGGCACGCAACCGAAATCTACTCTCGGATGGCCCACAGGGCATCAAACGATCGCAGGTAGATCGTTCCATTTGAGATGACGGGCGAAGCGGCGATCGATTCGCCCATTTCGTTCTGGGCGACAAGTTCAAACTCCTTCCCGACCTTGACGACAGAAATCACACCGTCACGAGCCGTCAGGTAGATATGACCTCCCGCGTAAACTGGTGAGGCCCGGTGCCGTTGGCGATGGGTTCGTTCAAAGTAGTACTCTTCGCCAGTCTTACGGTCCAGGCAGTAAAGGTTGCCGTCCTGCATACAGAGGTAGACCAGATCATCGAGAATCAGTGGTGATGGGACGTCCGGTGTTTTCTCACGTGTCCACAGATGACTCTCCGCCGAATTCGAGATGTCACCCCGACCGTCGGGTCGGAGGGCGACACACGGCCCCCGCTTTGCCGAAGGAACAACCACAATACCGTCCGCACACGCGGGCGAGGCGACGAACCGCAGGGTCCTGTCGTACTTTGATTTGACGTTCAGATTCCCACACCGCCAGATCTCGTTCCCCGAATCAACGTCATGAGCGATCACGAAGTCGGCTCCGTGACTTAACAGAAACTTCTTGCCTCCAAAGTCGTACAGCATCGGCGACGCGTAAGAGTGTTCGCACTCGGCAACCGCGTCACTCATTCGGTCGTGCTTCCACAGCGCTGCGCCCGTGCGAGCATCAACGGCGGCGACAATCGCTTCGCGCGTCGATGCGTTGCCTTCTCCATGAATCAGTTGCAGGTAGAGCCGGTCACCATCGAGCACTGGCGTCGATGTCATGCCGAACGCAATCCTGAACTTGCCATAGCGTTCCTGCAGATCGATTTTCCAGACGCTCTCGCCACCGACAGTAAAGCAGGCCAGAGTGCCGTTGCCGAACATGACCCAGACGTGCTTGCCGTCGGTCGAAGGTGACGGAGCTGCCGAGTTGCCTTCATCGCCGCGTGCGTTTCGGTTTCCCTGGCTGACCGTCTGCCGCCATTTCTGTTTGCCGTCCGCGCCGATGCACTGCAGAATCAAATCGTTTCCGGATACCGACGTCACGAAAATGCTGTCATCCCAGACAACTGGAGTTGCACCGGCCGGGCCGGGCAACTCAGTTCGCCACGCGACGTTTTCCTTCGCGCTCCACGATGTCGGTAGATTCGTTTCCGTGCTGATCCCGTTGTTCCAGGGGCCACGCCAACTGGGCCAGTTTTCTGCGTTCACCGACGAGACACGTCCGGCAGTTGCGGCGATGGTCAAAGCGATCAGCAATGCAGCGTTGCGCATTTTCAGACCTCAAACAGGTTGCAGGTATCCGACGGTGAACAACGCGAAATGATAACCGGCCGTTGTCCGGTCGGAAAACAGTCCCCATCGCGGGCACGACACCGGTGTGATGCGTACGACCGGCCAGGAATTGTCATTCAACCGGCGATCGCACTTCTGTCGATAGTCAGACGCGGCGATTCGAAGGACTACGAACGTGCCGGCTTCTTCGGGCGATAGCTGTGTGTCGCCTGGCCGAACACGCTTTCGGCAGCTTCCATTACTGTTTCCGATAGCGTCGGATGAGCGTGAATGCTGTCTGCAAGATCACGGGCGACGACACCCATCTCCACGGCAATCACGCCTTCGGCAATCAATTCGCCAGCACCCGGCCCTACGATACCGACACCCAGCACGCGTTCTGAATCGGGATCAACCAGCAACTTGGTCAGTCCCTCGGTCCGGCCAAGTGTCTGAGCACGTCCCGACGCCGCCCACGGAAAACGCACAACTTTGACATCGCGCTGTGATGCCCTGGCTTCATTCTCGGTCAGCCCGCACCAGGCCAGTTCTGGATCGGTAAAGACCACCGCCGGGATGGCCACATTGTCGAATTCGGCGGGATGACCGAGGAGTGTCTCGACGGCGACCTTTGCTTCACGCGTTGCCTTGTGCGCCAGCATTGGCTCACCGGCAACGTCACCAATCGCCAGGATATTCGGATCGGCCGTTCGCTGATTACGGTCGACTTTGATGAATCCCTTTTCATCGACGTCGACCTGAGTGGACTCAAGTCCGATGCGCCGGCTGTTCGGTCGCCGTCCGATCGAGATCAACACACGATCAAACGTTTGTGGCGACTCGACACCCTCACCGTCCAACTCCGCCACGATACCTGATTCTTCGGCGGTCAGGCTGGCGACCTTTGTATTGAGCTGAATCGACTTGAACTGGCCCTTCAGTCGTTTCTGCAGCGGTCGGACCAGATCACGATCCGCCCCGGGCAGCAGCCCCGAGAGCATTTCGACAACGGTGACCTCTGAACCGAGCGCCGCATAAACGCAGCCCATTTCGAGGCCGATGTATCCACCACCTACCACCAACATCCGCGGCGGAATGTCCGCAAGTGCCAGCGCGCCCGTCGAATCCATGACCCGGTCATCACCAAGGTCAAAAACAGGTGGCATCGCGGGAGTCGAGCCTGTCGCCACAATGGCGTGGCCGAATGTGAGCCGATCCGTGGCTCCGTCAGGGCGCTCCAGCTCCACCGTGGTTGAATCCTGAAAGCTGGCTCGAGCGTGAATCAGTTTCACTCCACGAGCCTGGCAGAGTTGCTCGATCCCACCGGTCAGGCCACCGATGACGGATTCCTTGAATCCACGCAGTCGTTCCAAGTCGATCTTCGGTGGTTGAAATGTCACGCCCCAATCGGCTGCGTCGTGGGTCTCATTGATCAGTTTCGCAACATGCAGCAGAGCCTTGGACGGAATACAGCCTCGATGCAGGCACACACCACCTGGACGTGGCTCGTCTGTGACCAAAGTCACTTCCAGTCCGTGATCCGCTGCGTGAAAGGCAGCTGGATAGCCCCCCGGACCACCACCAATAATCAACAACTCCGTTCCTGCATTGCTCATACCGATCGTCTCTCCAGAAACCCGCCAGTCAAGCCCACAATGCCAGGGAATCTGGCATCAGCCCTCTGGTCGACACTAACAATCCGCGTGTGCCCAAAATCCTGCCGCGTCTCGTTGTCAGGCATACGGCGGGCTCAGGACGACACTGAACTGCAATCCATAAAAAAAGCCGAGTCCCATTACAGGACTCGGCCATTCTAATTCCCGCAGCTTAGCCTAGAAGTTGCCGGGGGTGGTGTTGCCGGCTCGCGTGGACAGAGGTCTCTGTACTCGGTTCCGGTCGACGCTTTCGTTCAGGAACTTCACTGTTCCATCGCAAAGAAGAATGTGTGTCCCACCGACATGAGGAGAGTTCATGTTGATGGCGTTGTGAGTTTCGTTATTCGAGTTGGTGTAGTCATTGATGGCGTGAGCACCAGAAATAATGGCACCAGCAGCGAAAGCCCACGGATGGTTTCTAATGTGAAGCGCCAGGTTCCGTCGTCGCGGGTTGCCGGTGAATCCACGGACGGGGATCGCTTCAGCGATAGCGATCGTGTTGGACGTACCGTCGGTAATCTGAGCAAGCCGGGCGGACTGCCAGAAGCTAAAGACTCCCGCGAGATACGGTCGCTGTATCCACATGTTTGTGGAGTTCGTGTTTGCATAGCAATCAGGACAGTTGGTCCCATTGTAATTGCTGCCTGTCCCTTTTCCCCAGTTGTTTCCGAGATTACCCGTTCCCATGCTGCCAATCACGCCTCTGTAGTCCAAGCGACCAAGCGCATTCTGGTTTGTACGCCAATAGTAATGGCCATTAATCTGAGCCGCCTGGGGGTTACTCGGGCATAGCAGACCGGGAATTATGTTTCTGTACAGTGCAAGGTTCTGATTTCCCCCACTAGCTCTGTCATTCCTCTGAATCATTTTATTGAAAAGCGGCGCCTGATCCATGTACGGCAGAGCGTTCACAACCCAGGAGTTGTCCTGGCCCCGTCCCCCAATGTGTGCCTGACTGTAGTTAAGTGGGAAGTATTCAGAGTTAACGTCCGCGTAGTTATGGAGTGCCAATCCGATCTGCTTCAGGTTGTTCTTGCAGGTGGATCGACGGGCCGCCTCTCGAGCCTGCTGCACGGCCGGAAGCAGAAGTGCGATCAGGATGGCAATGATCGCGATGACGACAAGCAACTCAATCAGGGTAAACGCGCGGCGCCACGGTCTCGTCTTCAGTTTGGCTCTCACTGGAACCTCCGAAAAAAAGAGAAAAAAAGGACTGAGCAGTGACGCTCAGCTATAGGACATGAGAGAACAGCGACAAAGCAGCTCAACTGGCTGAGAGGTCTACTTCCAGAACATTCTCACCCTCAGCTTTAACTTCTACCGTCTTCGATGTCGTCCCTGCATCTGTCAACTCGGCAGGGACAGGTGATTTCTGGCTGCCTGCTTCATCCGTCGCCATCGCCGACGGATCTGTGCCCCCCGAGAGGACAACTTTATAGGACCCTTCCGGGCACGAAATCAGACACGCGCCAGTTTCATCCGTTTCACCGTCCCATTGAGTCGGATCGTCACCTTCAGGCACCAAACTAACCGTAACCCAGCCTGCCGCCGTTCCACCGCTGGTCACCTTCACTGTCACATCGAACGTCGGCGGTCCGTCATCCTGAAGCGCTCCGCCTTCAGACCCACAGCCGAGTGAGACTACGAGCACCGAAACCAAGAGAAAAGGGATTGAAGTTCTGAGAATGGGTAGCACGAAGCAGCTCCGTTGTTGGGGCGATTGGCGAAATTTAAAAAACGAGTTTTACAATTTGACTTTAAGTCTACGTCTATGGGGGTAGCAAGTCAACCAAGGACACTTCCGATTGGATGATTCGAATTCTCGCTTATTGTTGGGGACTCGACTGTCACAACGAACCATGGACCAGTCGACACTGGCGTGGCGGCGAATGAAAGCCACTTAGGGGCTTACCGGTTCACATCGCCCAACATGTCGTCGCGCAGCGGCCCTGGCTTCTGAGCTTGCCTCAGAAGCCGCGTAGGGTCTTAACGAGCAAGATGTTCTGTCAGGGTTATCAAACTGTGGAGGCTCTGCGGACTTCGCAACTGGCGTCGATGCTGACGGAACAGCAGCGAGGTCGGTTCAATCCTGACTCCTGGCCCTGATAATGTACTTTAGTTCAGTGATCGAATTTGCGGATGCCAACCAGGGCCGAATGGACTTCCGAGTCGCCACAGTTTTTGGCGTAGTGCGTCAGGTCCTCGAGATTCTCCATCAGAACTACGTTTGGCCAGCGAGTCCGATCCTGCAACGCCTCTTCCAGTGTCCGGCCCTGATTAGCAATACGCTGTTCCCGTTCCGCCTGGTCATGAAGGTTCATTTTCCGAAGTACACGGGACAGAACGAGCCGCGTTTTCCAACCGAACGGATTTTTCTTTAGCGCTTCCCGGGCGAATACAAGCGCTTCGTCGTCGTTTCCCAGCTGCTCATGGAGCCGAGCCTGATGTCCAAGCATCCCCGGAGTCTTCAATGAGGGCGGTGATACTGATGCCAGCAATTCACTCACGGCCTCCCAGTCCCCGGCGTCGATTGCGAGGTGGATGCGGAAGTCGGTCAGGTCCGGGTTGTCCGAAAAGCGCTCGATTGCGTCTCGGAGAGGCGCGTCGTTCTCTCGCTGCCGAGCCACGTAGATAGCCCAGGCGACAAGCAAATGCTCATTTGCAGGTTCCACCCGCTTCCAGCGAAGGCACTCCATGTTGCTACCGACCTGCCCGCGACTCTCCGGCATAAAGAGGAACCAGCATGCCGCTGGTGACTCGCATCCACTCCGAATGGCAGTACGTATCTGAGCGTTGAGATTCTGAAACTGAAGCGTGGTGGCATAAACGTGGATCAATGCCTCATGAGCGAAACTGTCGGCAGGATCAATCCTAAGCATGCGGGCACAAGTGAGTATTGCATCAGACATGCAGTTCAGTCGTTCAAGCTGCAGCGTGACACGTGCCGCAAGTGCTGGAATTGCTAAGTCAGCATCATCCGAAATCGTGTCGAGAACATCGCAGGCGTCCTGAATGTCCCCCGTCTGTTCGAATGCCAGCGCCCGAAGCGTGATTGCCTCACCACTTTCGGGGTGTCGCTGGAGCCATTCATCCGAAGCGCTTGCAAGTGTTGCCCAATCACCGGCCGCCTTGGCTGTCTGACACTGCGTGCGCCAGGAATCGACCTGGTACTGCATAAAAGTACGTTGGACGGGGGATACCGCAAAAGTCATGGCCAGCAGAAGTCCACATCCGGCCAAACAGCGAATTTTTCGGCTCTTCATCCACGACAGCCTCGTTGAGCCAGAATCCAGATCAGTCGGCATCTCCAGTGCGCCGCCGTTTTCCAAGTCGTCGGATTCACTCGTATGGTCGTTTTGGGTCATGTGGGGTAGTCCTTCCTGGTGAATCGGCGCGTCCACATGGGTGGTCCGGCGAGTGAATCGGACAAATCAGAGACCGCTGGAGCGATTCAGGGGCAGTGTCAATCTCCTCTGTACGCTTGCCGACTGCCGAAGACTTAGCGAGTCCGCTGAGCACTTATCGCGCACGCCGTTCCTCCAACACATTTCTGCTCCAGCAGTGCACGGATGCCTGTTCTTGTCTGTACGAACCCTTGCCATTGTCGAGTTCGACATTCTGGCATGCTCAGTGGCTGGGTTATTCCGTCCCGCAGCGGGCACAACAACGGCACACAACCAGCTACTCTTGAAGGGACACCGGACGATTGTTGCGTTTTTTCAGGAGACGTTCAAAGGATTCAACGTTGAGCCGGCCGTCTGCGTCAATAAGTACGGTATTCGAAGGCCGTGGCTCGACTGTCTTCGACCAATGCTCCCTGATCCGCGAGATTGCCTGCTCGCGTTCCTCAGTCGAAGCCACGTAGTCGAATTGTGCATCCTCAAATCCGGGCAGTTGCAGAAGCGACTTGTGTGCAATGAACCGAACGGCATCATAAGGGTCTTCCAGCAGAGTGCAGAGAAACGGCGCGACCCAATTCGTACCTGAAACGTCAAGAGCCGCTTTCCGCCCCAGTGCGGACGCCGCGATCGCACGTTGGGCGGCGTCGCCAGCCAGTGACTGCCAGACGATTTCCGAGACCATCCGGTGGTCGTCCTCAACCGGCATCCGCTCCATCCCATACCAGTCGGTCAGATGCTGCGCCGTCCAGTCCAACGTCCGGTCCAGGTGGCAAAGATTGCAGGCAGCCGCCCGGCCGGTCTCAAGACTGACCGTGGCGTCCGGACTGTCAATTTCGTGACTGCGGATTGTCTTCAGCAGGCCATAGGTGGTGTACGGCATATGACAGTTCATACACCGACTTCCGGACGACGCACTCGCATGATGCGTGTGCTCGCTCGTCGCAAAGCTTTCCGCCGCGTGACATTGAATGCAAGACTGGTCGCCGTCCATGCCAGTTCTCAACTGGTCGTTCGCCCACTCCTTCAGATTCCTGCCCTCGGCTGGATCCGGGTGCAACTCATGACACGACAGGCACGACATTTCGCCCTCGTTGAAACAACGTGACTCAATCAGCCCGTTGTACTCTCGCCCCGATACGCGAACCATGCCGTCACTCCAGAATGAATCCAACATGAACTCATCGAAATCGTCAATTTTTCCTCGAGGGCTGCGTCCGAACAACATTCGGTGTTTGTCATTGTACCGACTGACAACCCACACTTCCTCAAGGTCATCCCCCGGACGGTAAGGGTGCCCGGATGAGTTCAGCTCTGCTGTGTCGGCGAAAGTTGAGTCACTAAACTGAATCGAGTGACAGCGACCGCAGACCTGTGCGGACCGTCGGCTGGACAGTTTCGCGGGATTGACAATTGGATCGTCCGAGTCATGTTGCTGCGAGTCGCGGTTGCGATGCAGTTGGACATGAGACTCGCCTGGACCGTGGCAGGCTTCACAACTGATCCCGAACTCAGCCACGCGGGTATCAAATGTGGAATCCTTCGCTTCTGAGACTTCAGACACCTTCATCCGTGATCTGCCATAGGTCGCGTGACAATTGAGGCAGGTGTGATTCCACCGACCGACTTCTGAACCAACACCTGCGACGACTGCGTTATGGCTGAATCGAACGTCCTGCAGAAAGGCACTGCGGCGAGGCACCCAGCGGTCCTGTTCCTTGAGAAACACGATCGGCAGTTGCCCCAAAGCTCGGGATTCTCCGATCGAAAACCAGTAGACCTGCATATGGTGCGATCCCGTGCACATCACAATTGGCAAATCGTGAATGAGACCTGCTGTTGGTCCGGACTCCGGCTCGTACACTCGGACATAAAAACGCCCGTCCTCGGACGTCAGATGGTACTTGCGACCGTCATCAGGCGTTGTCACAACCGTGTCGTCATAATCCCCGAATACGCTCTCAGGCGTTGCCAACTGAGTCATAGTTCGGTGGTATGACGCGTACCAGGACGCATGCTTGTCAGTGTGGCAGCCGCGGCATTCGTCCGATCCGACATACCCGTCTTCGGAGACCCTCAATGGTATACCTTTGTCTCCATACGACACGCTCTCGGACTGCGGTGACGGTACCTCTGAATCATGCGAACTGCTGGTGTAGTACTTGACCGCGACCGCTCCAACGCACACGAGCAACACCACGAAAAGAGCCCTTTGCGGGAGCGAGCCGGAGCCCAACTGAAAACGTGCCATGGCCTGGGTCCTAAGGAATAGTCCCGAAATAACTTCCCGGAATTGTGAGCCGTAGGCGCTAGCCTCGGGCGCACGAGCCCGAGGCTGGCGCCTACGGCTCAGAGGTCTCGCGGATTCCAGATCGGGAACTTATTTGAGACCCGTTCCTAAAGAATCAATGCTGTCCCCAAGGGTTGCTTGTGAGAAGAATTACTTGAGAGTTTGAGAACACCAGATATTACTGCACGTAAGTGCTCACGTGAAACGTGATTACGCCGGCTGCCAGCCAAACGCTTGTGTTTTCCGCCGAGAAAGAACAGATACCGCGCCATGCATCCACATGATCAATCATTGGGCAACACTCGTGATTTGACCGGCCATCACGTGGAACTACCATGTTGATGAGCCAGCGCCGTCATGCGACTTTATCGTGTTCAGTGACGGGAGCCCACGACCGTTACAAGTGGTGCGAAGTCTCCGGCCTTTGCGCACGCACCGACCAACGCTTGTCGGGTATCGTTAATTTGCGTCAGTTGCACGTATTTTCTCTCAGCCACGGAATACGAGCTGCTGTGCAACTGGCGAGACCGGAGGGAACGATCACGTGACCGGGACAAAATCACGGCAACGTCGTCAAGTGATTTCGCGACGAAAGAAGACGATCTTCGCCGCCGTCGTGCTGTTGATTACGACTCCGCCGATCCTGTTCATGGGTGAGGTCGTTTATCGTTATCAAAACTCAATTCCGCTGACGGGTGGTCGCCTGTACGAAGGCGATCTTCGGATTTCGGAAGACGATCTGAAAACGACCGGCGCCCATTTGCGACGATTCCGTAAATCGGAGAACTCCGTCCTGTTCTACGAACCAAGGCCGGGGCACGACAAAAACGGTTTCTACGCGATCAACTCGCACGGGTTCAGAGATCACGAGTACACGATCGAGAAGTCCCCGGAGACGTTTCGCGTCGTCGCGCTGGGGGACTCAATCATCTGGGGAGCCGGGCTGCCTTTGGAGCAGACGTTCTCGAAACAACTGGAGTCGCTGCTGAACGAAAGATTCAGCCGACGCTTTGAAGTGCTGAATTTTGGTGTCGCCGGCTATTGCACTCAGCAGGAGGTCGAACTCTATCGAGTCAAAGCCAGTCAATACGATCCGGACCTCGTGATCGTCGGGTACTGTCTTAACGATTACCTGGAGCATTCCGAGGAGGCCGACGTGTTTCGGCAACTCTACTACGACATCTTCAGCAGGTCTTACCTGTGGGAGAGCCTCGAAACGCTGTACAGCGGAGCGGTTTACGATGCCTATGGGACCGCCACGGTCAATCCGGACATCCAAGTGGATTTGCGAAAGCAGTTCGAGCTGCTGGAAGACTATTCACAGAATCGCGAACGATTGCTGGTGATCTTCCCTGAACTGCTTTCGTTCCAGAATTATCTCGTCGAATTCGAGCATGATCGCGCAAGGGCGGCCGTTGACGGGCTCGACTACGACGTGCTGGATCTGTTGAGTGAGTTTCAGATGTACGATGCCGAATCGGTGATTCTGAATCCTGAGGATCGTACTCATCCGAACGCATTTGGGACGCGGATCGCAGCGCAGGCGACACTGAAGCACCTCATGCAACAGAGCTTGATTCCGCCCGAGTGAAACTGCCCACGACAACATGGGCCAATACCAGGGACCGCCAGGAAATTCTCGCGGAGCAATTTCTGAAATAGTCCTGCGACGTCAATCTCGAAGCGGAGCATCAAGGCTTCGGGGACACATCCTGGTCTGGTTTTTCAGACTCGAACGGGTCGCGGTCGTCTTCCTTGGTGCGGGATTCCAGATACCTGTCGCGGTGGTGCCGCGCCAATTCCGTCTGCTGCAATTGGTCGTAGGCAACAGACAGATGAAAGTGGACGTCCGCTGCATCTGGATACTGCTGAATCACCAGTCCCAGATCGTCTACTGCCAACTGATAGTTTCCGACATCCATGTGAAGCATTCCGCGGAGTTGAATGACATCCGTGAGCTTCCCCAGCCGGTCTATCACCTTGTCCAACTCTAAGAACGCCTGCTCTGGATTCCCCTTCAGTCGATGCAGACGCGCTCGCAACAACCCCACAAGCGCTGGATTGCTGGCCGGCAGTTCGGCGAGGTGTGCCAGTTCGCCTCGCGCAGCGACTGCGTCGCCTGTTTCGATGAGATTGCTGATGATGCGCATCCGCGCATCTTCAGCCACCGCCTGAGGCAGCCCGAGTTCCATGGCTCGGCGATAGGCCACCACAGCAGCCTGCCGGTCATGCGCACTCTCGTGTCGAACTCCAAGCTCGAACCACCAGCGTGAGACGTCAGGCTCAAGTTCCAGCAAAGTGCGAACCGTGGCCATCGCCCGCGCGCTGTCATTGCGGTCCCGCAGGACCGAAAGCAGTGCCTCAAGAGTTTCAATGTTGTCGGGTGTCCGTTCGCTGGCCAGTAACAGGGCCTGACGCGCGATGGGCTGCTTGCCGGCCGCGTTCGCACGCAAGCCCAGTTCCAGCAATAAGCCAGGGCGGCACGACTGCGTGTCAGCGATTGACAGGAGATTGTAGGCGGCCGACCAATCGGACCGACGTGCGGCCACCAGACACAAGAGCACTTCCGCGTCAGGGTAACGCCCGCCAGCCTGCTCGATGGCACGCTGAAGCAACGTCTCTGCCCCATCGGGATCGCGTTCCATCGATTCCTCGGCCTGCCGACACAGTGCTTCGGCGTCGGCACCGAAATACTTGTAGACGCCAACGCCGCAGATCCCCACCACTAGCATCGTGACGGCGATTGATCGACGGACTGGAAACCGGCGTGTCGACGGGTCTCGATCGGAATTGCCGCTCATCGGGGTGACTTCAGGTTGAACGACGCGGCAGTGCCGCAAACGGGTTCGACGACGCGCGCAGGTCCTGTGCAGCGAGCAATGCAAGTTTACTGGAGCACGTGACCGTCGCCAGGCACGGGCAGGTCCTGACACGAAAGTAACCGCAGTTGCAGAGAAATGTCGCACACAGGCGACATCTGAGTGCGGTAAGAGGAATTGTTGCGACGGATTTCGTGGATGTGTGTTGACTCACGACGACTCGAAGCTGATACGGCAACTGGGGTTGAGAATCAGGATGCGGGTTGTTCCCCTTCTGCTGGCTAAGGCGAATACGCCGCCGGAACACACCTTCCGCCCGGACTGCATACTTATGTCCAGAAAAGCTTCCCGCCCGGCCATTGTGACACCATTCGTGGACGGGCTGACCTGTGGCGGACTGTCGATCCTGTGCTTCCTCGGACTGGTCGTTTACGGCATTCTATGGCCTGAGGACTTTACGGGGCTCGACAAGGGCAATGTCGACGCCTGGAAGTCCGCTATCTTACTGGGAGTATTGATCAATTCTCCGCATTTTATGGCCTCGTACCGCCTGCTCTATTCCGCGCGTGACAACCTGAAGAAGCACCCGTGGGCCACGATGTATGTTCCGGCAGTGCTGGTATCACTGGCGATCCTGGCTGGTGTCTGCCTCACCATTGGCTACCTGCACGGTGAAGGCAAAGCGACGTTCCAGCACGTCGTGGCCGAAACGGGTGTCGCGGGGGCGTTCCGAAACCACCTTTGCTGGGCTATTGGGTTTGGCATCGAAAACACGTTGCTATTGGTCTCGGTATTCTATCTTGCGTGGCACTACACCGGACAGTCGTGGGGCATGACCGCCTCTTTTGCCTACATGGCGGGTGTACGTTTCGATGCGAAGGAGCGCAGAATGATCCGCGCCGCTTATCGTTCCATGTTGGTCGCGCATGTCCTACTTCTCCTGCTCCAGCTCTCGCAGCCAATTGAAGCCATCATGGGATTGCAGCCAGGCAGCCTGCACAGTCTGGCTCGGCCGTTGGCGGTCAGCTACTTCGCTATCGCGGCTGTGGTGACGATCCCTATGGGTCTGCTTGGATTTCAGCGCGCCAATCGGAGGGCCGGCGTCCGGGTACCCTGGAGAGCGATCGTCCCCTGGATTTCAATCTACTTCTGGTATCTGTTGCTCTATGTGCACCCGTTCTTTTTTGTCTTTGTACAAGTCGCGCATGCCCTGCAGTATCTGAGTTTCCCGTTGCGGGTTCACGTGAATCGGCTCGAGCAACCCGCTGCGCATTCGGTTGTGCGGCGAGTGATGTCTGTAACGCTGTTTTACACGGTTCTGCTTCTTTCCGGCGGACTTGTGTTCACCGTGCCAGAGTTTCTTGAACTCGCTGGATTTATTCCGACACATGCTTTCTCGCTGTCGGTTCTGATTTCTCTTGTCGTCAATACGCACCACTACTTCGTGGACGGGACGATCTGGAAAATCAGCAACCCGGAGGTCCGACGCGATCTATTCTGGCACCTTGACCCGACAAGGACGTGACGCGGGAACGCACCAGACCGAAACTTGATTCCAAGGCTGGAATCCCGCCAGGAATCGCTGAGCGGTCGTGGACATCGCGGTTGTTTCAATTCCAGCGGAACATCGCAGGACATCATGGGTGAACGACGGCTCGTGGTCCTTTCCGCTGAACACGTCCCGATTCGGCAGACGATCGTTGGTGGGTCTCCCATGCATTCTGACACGATTGCTGCCTTGCCTGCCGTTTCGGAACCATCAGAGCCAATGGGGTCTGTCGACACCGACACAGGTTTCCTTATAGAACAGAATTCCGCGGACCTGTCATGTTACGACACGGACCGGATGGACAAGTGCCGGGCGCGGAGACTGCGGCCTGGACAGTGATCGCCGTGTTTGTTCTCTTGGTTCTCCCCGTGTTTCCGGTCCAGGCTGCCGAAGCTGCAACGACGGTTGCCGTCCCGTCCAACGCCGACTGGGTCGACACCGGTATCACGTTAGCTGACGGCGAGCTGTTTTCGATCGTCGCGCGTGGCCAGGTGTCGGCACGCTGCCGCGACGCATGGGGCCAGGGCGCTGACGTCCCGATTGGTCCCGAAGGGACTTACCTCGTCTCAAACGCGCTGGCAGCGCAGTGCTACCCGCTGGCCGCAGGGGCTGGCGGACCCGCGCCGTGTTTCTGTCTCATCGGTCGGATCGGGAATCGGTCGCCGTTCTTCGTTGGCAGGGCACTCTGCCGTCGCACGCCACGGTCCGGCCGGCTGTTTCTGCGAATTAACGACTTCGACTGTCGATTGAACACGGGCTGCTTTTCCGTCGAGATCCGAACTCGTCTACCCTGTTCGTTGGCGCTGAGGTGCGAAACAGTCGTGCTGCCGACAGCGGCGCCCGGCCGCGCGTCCGGTGGCAGTCGCGTCGTCGTTTTCTATGTCGACGGACTGCGGCCGGATGTCGTACAGGAAATGGTCGCCATGGGGCACCTCCCCAACATGCGCGAGCTGTTTCTGGACGGCGGTGTCTGGATGCCCAACACGTTTACCGCGTTTCCATCCGACACGATCACATCCAACGGAACCATGTGGACTGGCTGCTATTCGGACCGCCATGGATTGAAAGGGCAGGTCCGCTTCAGTCGCCGATCGCTCACGTCTGAGTCGTATCTGGAACCGCTCGGCCCCAGTCGCAGCGCGCGTCTGCTGGAGCCATCAGGTATCGACCGATTGATCACAAAGGGCCGGCAGCGTGCTCGTGGCGAACTGCACGGAGAGGAAGCCGCCGAGCGCTGGCGCAAACGCCGCGTCACGGAGACGCCGGCGATTTATCACTACCTGCGAGAACACGGCCAGGACTGGTCGACGGGAATTCTGCCGCTAATGACCGAGGTCCCACCGCCTCTGTGGACACGCAGCATGACGCGCGAACTGCCATGGCTGAGTGCCCACGACGCATGGCAATTCATCGACGATGCGAACACCGGATACGCCGTCCGCCACCTGTTACATCGCGATGAACCGGTCACGATTCTGTGGTTTCCGGAAACCGACTCAGTCAGCCACAAGCAATGCCGCGGCCAGTTCGGCCTGACGCGCCGCACGATTGCCAAAGCCGACCGGTTGATTGGGCGAGTCGCCTGTGAACTCCGCGAGACCGGTCGGTTCGACTCCACATATTTCATTCTGGTGAGTGATCACGGGCATCATGGCGGACGGGTACAGCACCTGCGTCATTTCGATCTAGCCAACGACTTCTTCTTCCGCCCCAGGAAAGTCAACGGTCAGGGACAGTGGGTTGGCGGCGGACTCGGCCTGTCGGTCCGCAGGCATCGCGTCGCCAATCGACACCCGGAACATCACCAGCGCGAGTTCGTATTTATCGATGGCGAGTCTGACGGAGTCGCACGCATCTTTCTGCCCCGCCGGTGTTCGCATTCACGCGACTGGTCGGGACCGAATCGACCCGGTGATCTGCTGAACTACGGAATTGGCTGTAACCGCGGCAAGTTCGATCTTGTTGGCACGCTGTGCGACGCTCGGTCCTGCACGGGCGAACGTACGATCGATCTGGTGCTGATGCGGCTGAATCGGTCATCCATTCTGATTGCCACCGCCGACCGAGGATACGCGGTCATTGACCGTCGCCCCGGTGTGACCGGCTGCTGGGAATACCGCTATCGCCCGGTCAGTCGCGTCTGGAGCGACGAGCAGGGCGGCGTGTACTTCACCGCTGTCGTCCCATCCTCAAAAGGTTCCGGGCAACTGCTTCAAGGTAGCGTTCCAGCCGATCCGCTGGGCCTCACCGGTTTACTGGACGGGAACAATTTTGAGTCGTATCTCGACGAGCAGGCCTGGCTGAATCTCACGGCCACGACGCAATATCCCGACTCGGTCGTCAGCCTGACGCGGCACATGCTGTGGCAGGACAACCTCGCCGAGCGCGAAAACGAATTCGCACCGGATCTGGTTGTCACCGCCCGTTCCGGCTGGTACTTCGGCACGCAGAGTTCGCCCGGCACGATGCACGGCTATCCTCTGGCCGATGCCGTCCGCGCATCGTGGTTCGTCTCCGGACCAGGAGTCCGCCGCGGTGCCCGGCTCGATAAGCCCTGCCGACTGGTCGATCTCACGCCGACAGTGCTCGACATGCTCGGTTATCCGGTCGAGCAGTACGGATTCGACGGTCACCCGATCCGTCGCATCTACGAGAGTGGCCGTGACGGTTATCGAGATGCCACTGCGGACTCAATTCCAACGCACATCACGTGGGAGCATGTCGATCTGCAAAGCTGGACGCCGCTCCGTTACTCCCCGACACCCACGTCTCGATTTCAGCCGCGGTCGATCAATCAGCCGGACCACCGTCTGGACCTGAACAACACAGTCTACAACCTGGCCGCGATTGCCGACTCCAGTGTATTCCGAGTGTTTGATGATGTGATTTTCCCGTTGTCCGAATGCCGGCCTGGACCGTCCACGCGCGCGGTCGAAGGTATCGAAACGCGTCTGCACCGCAGTCCCTACCCATGGCTGTCTCAGGGAGCCCGCGTGCTGAACGCCGCCGAGATCGCCTTGTCCGACTATGCGCCGATGTCTCAAGGGAACCTGTGGCGAGCGTCGACGGCTGTCGATTGGGCTCAATCCCGTGCAAAGTCCGCGGACGCAGCGATCGTGGGCGGCCACGGAGATCGGCAGACCAAAGCCAACCGACTCGCCAATCGCGGCATCGACGGAGCGCAGCACGGCTTCTGGGAGGCGTACCGTCTGGGCCAGCGCGTGGTGATCCGCGCGATTGACGAAAAACTCATCAACGGCGTTGAAAACGCTACTGATCGACTGCTCAACGCAAAAAATGCGGTGCCCGCCGAGATACGCGTCAGGTAGGTCACACTCCGGAATGGTGCGAGTCGACTCAATCAGTCTCGAGGTTCGCCAGGTCCAGAAGGTCCTGAGGGCGTCCGGATGCCCTCTTTGCGGTGATCAGGTCTACTTTGGATATGAAATTCACCGAGACGCCGTCGACCATGACGATCTCACGACGCAGCCATGCGTCGTCAAAACGCACACCCGGAATCGACATGAAGATATCCACGCGCAGAGGAGCTCTCCCCATTTGATAGAAGTAGCCTTCCTCTTGGAAATCGCTCTCAGTTAACCCGGTCAGCGGAGCACCGAAGTCCTTCAATGCCGTGAAGACGGCAGTGGCATTGGCGCCCGTCACGGCAACCCAAAGATCCAGATCTTTCGTGAAACGTGGCTCTGCATATCGCATGAACGCGTAGCCGCCGATGACCAGGTACTCAACGCCGTACCTCTCCATAAGACTCAACAGTTCTTTGAAGTCTGGGCTCGTTAGCATGGCCTTCCCGAATCAGCAGATAGTCACGCACCAGTTCGCGGGCGGCGGCGAAGATGGCTTCCGGCCCAAGTTCCTGCCAGTAACGAATGTCGAACGCGCGGTCTTCTCGCAACGGACCGTAGGACTCGACGAATTCATTGCGTGGCTCGCCGTTCATGAGGTTTGACTCTGGAGTTCGATTTAGCCGTCAGTACCGCGAATGCTTCCACGATAGAGCATAGCGGGTTTTGCCTGGACTGAAGAGCTGCGATTTCGCAGCCATGGCGGACGTTGTCTGCGATTGCGTCGGAGATTCAGACGCGACTGGTTGTCGATGCGCCGGTTGCTTCGAGATGCTCGTTCCAGATTACAGACGCCATTCCGCGGCCAGTCGGTCCGCAGAATCTTCCAGTCGGAAACTGGACTGAATACGGCGACGAGCCGCCTGACCGAATCGCAATCGAGCGTCCTGATTCTCGACAAGACGCTTGATGGCGGCCGTCATCGGCTGCGGCTGGTCTGCAGCGACGAGCAAAGCGGACTCTTCATGGTGAAGAATCTCCGAGGTGCCTCCGACGTCCGTCGCCACAATTGCCAGGCCAGCCGCTGCCGCCTCCAACAATACGCGTCCCAGCGGTTCCTGACGAGCGGCATGAACAAGGATGTCGGCAGCGCTCATGACGCGGGCCATGTCCGATCGCCAGCCGAGTCGATGATATGTCAGTCGCGCGCCCGCCAGTCGGAATTGCCGGTCGACCGACCGTTCGAACTCGATGCTCTCGTCCTTTGTCGAGAATCGCTCGCCCGCCAGTAGCCAGTGGATGCCGACATGAGTCCCGCTCAACGCGACAGCCGCTTCAGCCAGTGTATCCAGACCCTTACGCAGCCCGATCTGACCGGCGGTCAGGACCGCGACCGCATTCTCCGGAATCCCCAGCTCGACTCGAATCGTCTGTCGAGCGGTCTCGCACCGAGCGAATTCGTCAGCGTTGATCCCATTACGGACGACGCGGATTCGCTCCGGGTCGATTCCCTGTCGAACGTGAAAGTCGCGAGTCGCATTCGATACGGCCATCAATCGGGCATTACGGTTCAGGTCTCGAACTGCTGCTTTGCTGAGTCCCATGATGTCGCGCAGGTGAGTCGTCAACTGGACGTCCAGCGAGTCGGCCATGCGACCCAGCCAGCGACCCATCGACAGACTGTTTCCGTGAAGCAGGTCCGGTCGCAGCTCGTTGACGGCGGCTCGGATATCGACCTCGACGGCGTCCCTCGGGCGTCGCTGATTATCATCAGCGAACATCGACAGGCTGTGACGTTCGATCCCGAGTTCATCCAGACGCCCCGCGAGCGGTCCCGATTCCGGAGCGATTGCCACGAAGCTGAATTTCGCCGCCGCGCGGGATGTCAGATACTGCAATGCGGCGAGCATCGAATTCTCGCCACCATTGACTGACGGGTACTCAAACAGGATCGCAATTCGTTTCACGTCTCGTCACCGTTCCCTATTCCCTGTTCCCCATTCCTCCTGCCAGTTCGATGCCCGCAAACCTCACTCACAAATATCAGAAGGCCGAAGAAGAGTATCGCCGCGCACAGTCGTCCGAAGAACAGATCGCCTGTCTCGAACACATGCTGCGGGTCATTCCGAAGCATAAGGGAACCGAGAAGCTGCAGGCTGATCTGAAGTCTCGGTTGAAGGAAGCTCGGGTCGAGCAGCAGGTCGAAAAGGCGGCGGCGAAGAAGGGGCTGAGCTACCGCATCCCACGACAGGGTGCCGGAACCGTTGTCGTCATTGGCGGTCCCAACGCGGGCAAGTCGAGAGTGCTGGCCGAGCTGAGCAATGCCGCCCCGGAATGCGCACCGTATCCCTTCACGACCCGCGAACCGTTTCCGGCCATGATGCCAGTGAATGATGTGCTCGTGCAGCTCATTGATACGCCACCCGTCACGGATGCTCATTTCGAACCCTACATCAACAGCTTCGCTCGCACGGCCGACCTCGTGCTCCTGTGTATGGATGGCAGTTCAGACGACGGTCCTGATGACACTGTCGCGGTCATCAGGCAACTCGATGCCCGCAAGACGCTTCTGGCCGAGACGACCGGATTCGACGAGAACGACTTCTCGAAACTGCACGTGAAAACGCGACTGGTCGTCACTCGCGCCGACGATCCGGACGTCGATACACGCATCGAGTACTTGCAGGAACTATTACCTCGTGAACTGCCCACGGTGCGTGTCGAATTCGACCGCGTCGAGTCGCGCGAGTCATTGCGCAACGCGATCTTCGAGGCATTGGAAGTGATTTGCGTTTACACGAAAGCTCCTGGCAAACGAGCGGTCTACGAGGACCCGTTCACGGTGCCGGTCGGCGGCACGGTGGAAGATCTGGCGACGCGAGTTCATCACGATCTGGCCGAGAAACTGAAATTCGCCCGCATCTGGGGAGCTGAAGTCCACGACGGTCAGTCGGTTGGCCGCGAGCACGTGCTGCGCGATGGCGACATGCTGGAACTGCATACGTGAAATGGTGGAACGTGACGTCTATGAATGACAGCCGCCGCCCCCACCTCCACAGCCGGGTTTGCCACATCCTCCACCAGTACTCGGCGGAGGATCGACCATCGGCTGCAGCTCAATTCGCTCCAGGCCGTGTTCGCGAGCGATGTCTGTGACCAGTGGACCGGCGTCCGGATGCGACTCGCCAACGAAATAAAGCACTGCCGTTTCCGCGTCGAACAGCACCTCGCCGTCGACCACCGAGATGGGCAGTTCCCGTTGATCAAGCTGCTGCTGAGCGTCGCCGATCAGTCGGTTCACCAGTCCATTCTGTCGTCCATTGTGAGAGTCGATCTCTGTGGCTTCGGCCAGCCGCACGACTTCACCCGCCGGCTGGGCATCGGCATTGGCTGAACGACCGTCAGTCGGATCGGACAGCATTTCGCCCAGCTCCAGACCGCGATGCGTCTGCACGACGATGCGGTCTCGGTGCGAACACGCGACGCGATCCACCGTGCCGAACAGCCCGACCCAGCCGAGTGTTCCGTAACGGATAACGTATCGATGGATTCCATCGTCCACGGCGTTTGCTGCGGCAGCCGGTGCCGTCAGCGCGTCGCGGTCAACCGACACCGACGTCCCGTCAATCTGCACGGGAATCGTCCGCACGCCTGAGCCCGAGCGACCCACGGCGGCACCGTTTCGCAGATCGAACTGCCAGTCGTGCCACGGGCAGGTCACGACAGCATTCTCGACGCACCCGTCCCCCAGCGACGCCCCCTTATGCGGGCAGCGGCCTTCGATGGCCAGCCATTCGCCATCTGTCTGAAACAACGCCACTTCAACGTCGTCCACAAAGAACGTCGCGCCGGAGTTCGCTCCGACGGCGGCAGTGTCTGCGATTTGTATCCAGTCTGGCATGGCGGTGGAGATCGATCCCCATTCCCTTATTGGTCAGAGTCGTCGTCGGAGCTGATTGTCTCAACGGCAATCTCAGCCGCATCGACACTGCCTTCAGCAATGTCGCCAGTCAGGCTGCCCGAGTCGTTGCCTTTGTTAATGAGGCTGGCATCGCCGGCATTGGCGCGACGCGCGGAATCCGCCGCCGCCCCGAACTCGTCTCCGTGACGCAAACCACTCGAAATCGGAACGTCATCCAGGTGTCGACCGACATTGCCAATTTCGTCCGCGTGCCGAACGGCTTTGCTGCCCGCCCGGAAAAGATTGTCGCCGCCCTTCGCGATGAAAAAACCGATACCGGCAACCACGATCATGGCCCCCTTCACGATTCCGCCAGACTTTCCGCTCATGTCAGATCTCCTTCTGGTTTACAGACGACTCTCACAGAAAACGCCCTCCACTTGGCAACGCCGTTAAGGGTTCTGTTCGGAGAGAACCGGGAAAATCATTGTAGCTGCGTTCGCCAGAACGCGGACCGGACGCTCCAGAACATCCGCGTTCTGGCGAACGCAGCTACGAAAATCCTTAAAGGCGTTGCCTGCTTGGGCAACCTCAGGTGCAAACCTCGAATTGTGGACAACGTATCGTTTCCGGCGAGACGTTGCCGCTCACAGAACGGAATAAATTCGGTGTCGGCGACCAGCGGCACCTACGACCCGCCCAGACGAAAACAGACGGCCTCTTCAGCGTTTCGCACCAGTAGCAGTCCCTTCCACAGGACCGGGTGGTTCCATGTTGTGGCCGACAGGGCCGGGAACCGGAGTAACTCTTCGAATTCTTCAGAGCTGGCCCGCACGTAGGCCACGTCGCCGTCTTCAGTCTGCACAATCAGGACGTCACCGGCCAGCAGCAACTGACCGTATCCGTAACGCCCTCGCTTCCATTGCATTTTTCCGTCGCGGATATCAATGCACTCCAGAATGCCCTCGTCCAGACCGTACGCGTAGTTTTCCAGGCGAACGGCCGCATTGAATTTCAACTTGAACCGCCGCTTCTCAGTCCATGCGGCATCCACAGTCCAGTCGCTCGCGGACGTGCCTTTTCCGACGTTGATCGACGCCACTCCAGTTGCATAGCCGCTGCCGATAATCACGTTCGACTCGTCAACGACCATCGGTTGAGCCGCGTTGATTTTCGGATCGTTATGCCACTCGAAATCCCAGAGCTGGTCACCTCCGTCAATTGCGTGCCCGGACAGTCCATCACCGTGATACCACAGGATTTGCTCGACGCCACCCAGTGTTGCCAGCATCGGAGCGGCGTATGAGGCGGGATGGTTACCGTTGTGCCACAGTGGTTCGCCGCTGATCCGGTCGTACGCGATCAGACCCTTCGATCCGCCAGGCGCTGTGATGACCGCAATCCCCGTGATCAGCGGGGACCCGGCCATAGCCCATGGAATGTTTGCAACTCCAGCGTCGGTCAGAATGTTCGTCGCCCAAAGCACGTTGCCCGTCAGCGCATCGAGACAATTCAGTTGCCCGGATGCACCGACTGTATAGACCCGCGAGTCGAACAGTGTGGGAGTCGCTCGCGGACCAATGCCGCCCATGGCCTCTTCAAACCGCACATTGTCGGCGTGCTCCCAGATATGGCGACCGGTCTGGACGTCGTAGCAGACGACACACTCGCGTTCGCCCCGCTGCTCTTGCGTGAAGACTCGACCATCCGCCACGGCAAACGATGACCATCCCGCCCCGACCGGATGCCGCCAGATTTCTTCCGGTGTTTGTGTCCAGTCGATGTCTCCGACCCCCGCCCGCACGACACCGTCCCGCAACGGCCCGCGGTATTCGGGCCAGTCGGCGTCGGTGATCAGCAATCGCGGAGCAGTCGCTACCGGCTGCTCCGCCGCGCTGCCGGAGCCCTGGGCGATCGGATCAATCGGCGGCTGATCGTTGCCATCAGTTGCCGCCTTTGACGGCGGAGTTTCGGCCGCCGACGCGGTGTTGGCCAGAAACTCGTCCAGCCGCTCCTCGCGCGTCGGTTCCGATTGAGAGACGAACCGCGGAAACATCGCTCCGTCGAATCCTTCAAAGCGATACTGTGTGCGAAAGACTCCGAACGCTGCAGCGACCATCAGCACTCCCCCGCCACGCACCAGCCAGTCCAGACCGCTGAAGAACAGCCACCACAATGTTGTCGCGAGCGCGGTGGCTGACAACACGGGCATCGAATACATCACCTGGTGTGTGCGATCCTGTGCGATGACAGTCCAGACGATCCATTCCGTGAGGATACCGAGAATGAGGATGGCCAGACCGACCGCCCACCGGAAGTGTGACAACGACGCCTGCCGTGCTGGACTCGACTGCGACTTTGCGTCGGCATCACTGGAGAGTTGATCAGACATCCGTGGAGACTCCTGGCTCGCCCGAAAGAGTGACATGCAGTTTCGGATATGTAGAGCCTGCCGCGGCGTCGAACAAGGCGGACGCGACCACGAGCTGCTGAAATTTCCGGAGCCGGCCCGGCTTGCACACCGGAGGCGGTTGCGAGTCCTTCGTTCCACTGGCAGGCACCGGCGTCAACGGGCGCACGAGCGATGGATTGGGACTGTCAAGGGGAACCGCAGTCAATCCTGATCGCTCACGGAAAACACACCGGAGCCTGCGAATGCGCTGAATCCTCCGCGTCGATTCCTCCGCCCGCCGCCACTTGAAAAGAAACCGCCGCTGCCCAAGCCTCCTCCGACACTACGAAATGGAAGAAGCGACTGTGGCTGGGCGCCCGGAGGAGCGAGTGTGTTGAGAAACGCGATCACTTTGTCGCGGTCTCCGGCCTTGAGCGCTCGAAACTTGCGTGCGGCCGTGGCTGCCTCGCCGCCGTGCATGCGAATTGCCTCGTCCAGTGATACAGCCCGCCCATCGTGCAGATACGGAGGCGAATCTCTCAGACCCCATAGCGGCGGAGTCCGCCATTCCTGACGCACATTCGTCGTCACGTTAACCAGCAGTTCAATCGACGTTCCGCCGTAGTATCCCGACGTCACCGGAACTTCACGGGCGTCGATTTCAGGAATGGCCGACACGGCATCGGCCAGGCCCGGACCCATGTCGTGCAACAGTAGATCGCTGTAGATGTGCTGAGCCGGCCCCATGGTCTGTACATGACAGTGCGAACAACCGGCTTTCTCGAACAGTCGCTCGCCCGCAAGCGCCTGCTCCGACTGCTGCAGCGTTATTCCGTTGAGCGGCACGGGTGGAGCAAGGCTGGAAATAAACGCCGTCAATGCGTGCGTCTCATTTTCAGTCAGGTCTGCCTTGTTCATTGGCGAAGCATTTTTGACGGCAGCGGATTTGCCCGCCTTGAGTCGCGCCAGTGCCGCAGCCGGATTCTGCGGCTCCGCCTGAAGCCCGGAGACCTGCAGTCCAAGCTCGTTGACACAGGCACCGAGCACAAAATCGTGCAGCGATCGGACCTGGCCTCGCCATCCAAAACGCCCGACAGCCCCGCTGTTCGTCTGCGGGACACGCCCGGAGATCCCCGGAACACGGTCTTTCTGGTGCCGGGCTACTTCGATCAAAGCACTGTCCGGGACCTGGTCGATCAGTCCTGCTCCGAACAACGCTGGCGTCGATCGCTGAGAGAACTCCAGCACAATAGGCCCTTCGCGACGGAATCGCGGCTGGACGAATTTCGTATGTCCGCCAAGACCCGAGGAAGCCAGTCTCCGGCGAGACCGATCAGTAACCCGCATGAACTCATGACGGAACTTCGCATATTCGCCATCGCGCGAGTCGTTCTTCGCACCGCGTGCAACTTTGTGGACGGTCACGGACAGGCTTGTCGCACTCAAGTCCGGGTGGATGTGCTTGAGCGTCGCGGCAATCCGCTTGGAAAACCCATCTTTCGTGGGTTTCGGTGAGACAACGCTTACCATGTCCACGTTGTGCTGCGTTCTGCCGGCTCCCCCGATTCGAGCTGCCTGGTGACAGGCGACACACGAAACGGCGTTGTACATCGGCCCGATTCCGTCACCGTGTTCCGGCTTGTGTTTCGTCCAGTCTCGGACAAACAGCTCCTGCCCGAGCTTGACCCGCTCCACGTCGTGGGTGTGTGCGCGGAGCATTGCCGGCTGTGCTTCCGCCGGCAGGGACCTGCCGCCCCCGCCTAAACCGAACTGAGCCTGACACGGAACAGCCGGCACGAAGAGAACCGCAATCGCCGCTGTAATAATGAGAGCCCGAGTCATGTATCACTCCTTTTCGGGTGTGGTCCGGCCGACGCATTCACAGAAGTCTGTTGAGACGCAATCAAGTCTCGCGTTTCAACACAGAACACGGCGAGTCGACATTCCTTTCAACGAATTTCCGTACGGAGCAACCACATGACACGGGCCGGCCGCATCATCAGCGTGTTGACGATCCTCGTTCTGACGACCCTGTGGGGACCGAACCTGTTCGCCGAGGACCCGCCGGAAACGGCGCCCGAGGCTGACACCAGCCAGACAACGCCGCCCGAAAATCCTGCGACGGATGGCGGCACTCCGGCAACTTCAGCCGAATCCAGCCCGCGCCCGCTCAGTCTGGCAGCCTCGGTACTGGCCGCGCGCGAGTTTGAAAAGGAGCTACGGAGAAAGCTCCAGCAAACGGTCACGTACAAACTCGAGGAGCAGCCACTCGACACCATCATTGCCCATCTGCAGACTGAGCTGGGAATTCCGATCCGGCTCGACGTCCCCTCGCTGGAAGACAGTGGCATCGTGTCGGACGAACCGATCTCGGGGCATTACGTTGGTCTGTCGGCCGGGCGGTTCCTGAACCGCTGCTTCGAAGACCTCGATCTGACCTGGTACATCGCGGACGAATCCGTCGTCGTCACGACGCTCGACGCGGCCGACGAACGACTGATTGCACGGTCGTTCGACGTTTCATCCCTGCTCAAATGGCTGGAGCGGACTCCGGCAAATCAGAATCGCGATCGCTTCGGCCTGTCGAATACGGTAGCCGGACTGGGGTTTTCAGGTCCGCCGCTGACACCGCAAGCCGAGTTATCGAACATCCTGATGACCATGGCACCAGGAATCTGGGAAGACATTGATGGCTCAGGTGGGTCAATCTCCGGAACGGGTGGGCTGTTCACCGTCAGTCAGTCGTATCAGACCATGGAGACGGTTGACGGATTGCTGCAAGTGCTGCATCACGTGTCGTCGCGGCCGCACCAGCCGGCCGTCTGGTTCGTGGAAGAGTCGGGATACGGGGCGCAGGCCAGTCGACCCGTGCTCGCAAAACTGCGGCAGAAAATGACCCTCGAAGTGCAAGAGGCCGGGCTGAAAGACGTCATGGCTCACCTGGCGGAGCGGACCGACATCCCGATCAACCTGGACGTCGTCAGCATTGAGGACAACGGCATCGTCACGGACGAGCCGATTACGCTGACGGTAACCGCTTCGCTGCAGTCTATTCTGGCAACAGCCCTCCAGGACCTCGATCTGATCCACGCCCCGCGCGACAACGGGCTGTTCGTCACCACCATTGACGAGATGAATGAGCAACTCGTGACGGCATTGTACGACGTGCGAGATCTGTTGGGTGGCGACCTCGTCACGGCCACATCGCTGACAGACACAATCATGCAGGAAACGGACGGCCTGTGGGACGACATCGATGGCCAGGGCGGTTCAGTGATGGAAGTCGGCGGACTGATGCTCGTCCGACAGACCATGCGGACCCATACCGAAATCGAACTCCTGGTGCAGGAACTGCGAGACCACACGTCACCGCGGTCACAGGCCATTGTTGCCACTGCACCCGAACAGCCGACGCCCGTCACGCAGTTCTACCTGGTCGGAACTGCCGAGGAAGGCGAGTCACTCAAGGAAGCCCTGATCACGTTCGTCTATCCCGACAAATGGGAAGCCAACGGCGGCACCGGCATCATGCAGGAAGTCGGATCAACACTCGTGGTGCGTCAGACTCCGGACGTCCACAAGGCAATTGCCGCGTTTCTCTCCGAACTTGACGGCAAACGCCCCGCCGCCGACTAAGGAACGGGTCCGAAATAACCTCCCGATATTAGGTCAGCTCGTGAGAAGTAGGCGCTAGTCTCGGGCCCGCGGCTAGCGCCATCGGCTCATGGAAATCGGGAACTTGTTTTGGACCCGTTCATAACCCGGCGGAGCCGGAACCAAAGAGGTCAGTCGCACGTGGCGATGCTCACAGAATCATGGGTACAGAATGATCGGGCCTGACATCATTCTGTACCCATGATTCTGTCTCTAAAAAGCGCTTCGAAGAATCCTGACCGTCTTGCGCAGGATTTCACTGATAAGAGACTGAGCCGCCGTTCGACGATCGGAATGAGTTGTGAATACGACGCTAATCCTGACCGCGATGTTGTGTCTGCAACTTCCCGCCAATGACTCGCGACCCGTTGCGGCCGACAAGCAGCCACCTCGACCGCTAAGTCTGGCGATGCCGATCCTCGCAAGTCGGAAGGTCGAGGCAGAGCTGCGTTGGAGTATGGCGAACCAGCGAATCTCACTTGATGTGACTGATCAGCCGCTGGTCGACCTGGTGCGACACCTCGCAAAAAAGTCCGGTGTGCCAATGCGATTAGACCGGATCGGACTGGAAAAGTCCGGAATCCTGCCCGACGAACCGATCACCGCGCGTTACGTCGATCTGCCGATCGGCAGAGTCCTCAACCGTTGCCTTGAAGACCTCGACGCCACGTGGCTGGTCAGAGACGAAACCGTGTTGATCGTCACCGACGACACAGCTCCTGCAACTCGTCAAATGAAGTTGATCGAAGTCTCCAGGTTGCTTGGGTGGATTCAGCAAAACACAGCTCTCGTTGACCGGGACCGCTTCGGGCGGATCGCTGATGTGGTCGGGCGTCGCTTGCGTTCCTCGGCAGCGACAACAATACGTGCCGAGCGTGAACTCGCCGACATTGTCACGCTGTTCGGCAGCGGTTTCTGGCAGACGCAGCCAGGAGGTATTCGCGGGCGATCAGGCAGCGTTTCATTCAGTGGTGGAGTGGCCGTCATCCGCCAGACACCCGGCAGCCTGAACGTCGCGACACGGCTGGTCGAGCTGCTGCAACACGTCACAACACACCCACATCAACCCACAGTGTGGTACGTGGAAGAGAAAGGCTTCGGGACACCAGCCAGCCTGAGGGTTGTTACGAAGCTGCAGCAGAAAACAACGATCGACTGCGTCGATACGCCGCTGGAAGACTTCATCGATCTGGTGCGCAGAGAATCCGGTGTCCGAATCCACCTGGACATCGTCAGTCTTGAAGAAGCCGGTATCCTCGTTGACGAACCCGTCACACTGCGCGAGACAACTGCGTCTTTTCACTCGATCCTGTCGACAGTTCTGGGCGACCTCGATCTCGTGCATCTCCCGCGAGACAACGGCCTGTTCGTGACGACGGCAGACCTGGGCTTTGAGTATCACGTCTCCGCCGTGTTCGACGTCCGTGATCTGGTGAGCCCGGACAGAATCCCGCGGCTATCACTGCTCGGCGCGATCATGCGGGAAACGTCGGGCCAGTGGGAGGATACCGATCCAGGCGGCGTCCTTCAGGAAATTGGTGGACTGTTACTCGTGCGTCAGAATCTGGAGACACTGATCGAAGTCGAATTGCTTTTGCACGACCTGCGTGACGCGGCGTCCCACCGAGCACAGGCGCCGGATGAATCGAATCATCCACTGACGCCACCCAACGACACACGTTTCTACCGACTCGACGCTGCAGAGCAGGTCGACGCGCTGCGGGAAGCAATCATCAGCTTCGTCTTCCCGGACCGCTGGGAAACCAACGGCGGAACCGGCTTCATGCGGGCAGTGGGAACAACACTCGTCGTGCGTCAATCACCAGAGGTACACAAGGCAATCGCGGAATTCATTGCCGAGTTGCACGATTAATGATTTGCACAGATTGCATCACACTTCTCCGGAACACACATTGGTGTACTCGGCTCATTGGTGCCGGAAATTGTCTTTACTCGTGCTCAATTGGCGTCGCCCGGCGATTGGATGTCGTGGATACGATCCCACCAGTATCCTGGCTGCCGGTGATGGTGAAACAGGGCGAGAATGAAGAGTGTGTCCTGCTCTTCCTTAAAGAGCAGGTCGTACGGGAACCGCAGAATCCGAACACGGCGAACGGTTCGCTTCACCTGCGGCCACGACGACGGATCCCGAACGACTTCATTGATTCGGAGTTCGACGGCTGTTTCGAATTCCCGGCCCAGGCCATCCCGGGCGTTGTCATAACGCTGAGTGGCTTCGGCCAGCTCTGCCTCCGCATCGGGATGGAAAATCACTTTCATGTCGGAATGTTCCGGCTCCGAAGTCGAGCAAAGACTTCTTCAGCCGGAACACCTGCGACTTGACCCGTCGTCAGTTCATCCAGGCGACGTTGTGCCATCGTCAGTTGATTCTGCTCAATCCGATCGACGTCATCGGTCTCCAGGCTATCCAGCAGCCGACGTGCAAGGTCACAACGGTCCTCGGACGTCAGTGATAGCGCTTCAACCTTGATCTGTTCGGCTGCAGACTCTGACATGGAACTCTCCCTTCCTGCTGATCGAGCAATTCCGCACCCGCGGGGTGATCAATTTGACGGAACCGATTAGTTGGACAGCGCTACCTCGTGGCGGCGAACTAACCCGAAGCGTAAGCGAGGGACCATCTTACGCTGAAATCCCTCGCTAACGCTTCGGGTTGGTTTTCCGGGCATTCCACCCGAAGTGGCGCTGTCCGATTAGTCATCGGTACCGAACCGCCGAAACCGGGTCCTCGTTAAACACGCCGCGCGCGCAAATGAGACCAACTCATCCAATTTACTCAGATCGAATCTCGACGCCACTCCAGTAGGCGAACTCCCAGGACCAGCCGGTGGGCTGGTTGAGCAGTTCGATCTTCACCTTCCTGCCGGCGAAGTGGCTGAGGTCGATCAGGTGGGTGGCCCAGCCGTCGGTTGTTGTTTCTTTGCCCACGACCCGTCCACTGAGTTGCGGCTGGCCGTTGGCTTTCACGATCAGCATCCAGTCACCGCGCGGGTCATGACTGACATTCACACGGAGGGTCGACTTCCGGTCGGCCGGGATGTCGAACTCGCCATGCAGGATACAGGGCGTTCTTTGATTCAGTGGATGAGTCCGCACGGCCAGGCGGCCGAAGTGGTCGGGGACCAGGCCGACTCCCAGTTCTCCGCAGGCGTCCGTTGTGAATCCCGGCGCGATTTGCTGGACGAGCGCAGTGAATTCTTTCGGGTCCGTTGAGTCACGGCGTTCGAAGACGCGGACTCCTGGAAGCTGACGGGCATTCGGATCGGTCGGCGGGCGATCCAGAGTGATGTACGCGAACAGGTCTGCCAGCTCATCCGGCTTGAGCTGCTTTTCAAGCTGCTCGGGCATCATCGACAGTTCGCTGACTTTGAAGATCTCGATCTCGCCCCGCGGAATCGTCTCCAGCTTGCCGCCCTGGACTTTGAGGATCACACGCTGCTCCGACTCCTCGACGGGCAGGCCGGTCAGGCTGCGACCTTCGGTCGTGACAATCGTACGCGCCTGATAAGCCGCTCCGATGACCAGGCTGGGGTCAAACACATTCGAGAGCAGTTGATCAAACGAATTGCGTCCGTTCCGTGTGATGTCCGGTCCGACCTCGGCGCCTTCGCCGTACATCTTGTGGCACTGGCCGCAGACCTTCTTGAACACGGGGATTCCCTTGATCGCGTCGCCGGGATGACTGCGAATGAACTGTTTCATCTCGGCGACTAACTGGGCGCGTTTCGGATCACGCCCCGAGCGAATCGTTCCCCAGTGTTTCTTCACCAGTCCCTTCAATTCGTCATCACCAGACTCATTAAGCCGCCGCACCTGATTCAGGTTGAGCGCGTTGAAGGGAACATCCTTCTTCCCAACGGCTGCGAGCAGCGCCTTCGCCCAAAGAGGCCGTTGAGTCAGCAACTCCACCGCTCGCGGCTGCAGTTCCGGTTCCAGTAATGCGAAATTCGAGATCACCGTTCCGGCGACCCGGTCATCATTAAGCGGCCCCAGCGCCCCAAGGACGTCTGCCCGAAACGCCACACTCGTATGTTGAGGATGAGCAATCACGTCACCGACCTGTGTCAGAACACCTGAGTCCCCGGCCGCCACCAGAGCCTTCAATGTCGCCAGTCGCGTCTGAGGTGGCATGTCATCAGAGCGAAACATGATGCGGGCATGCTTCAGACCTTCCTCATCCTGTAACGATGTCAGTAACAGAACGACATCCTGAAAGAGGCTGCGATCATCCTCGTCGGGCGTCTGTCCGAATGACGTTGCCATCGCACGCAGACCTGGGCTCATAAGCTCCTTGAGTTGTTCCAGTTGCTTCCCACTGATTTGCCGAGTCTGCACCTGCTGAGTGATGATGCTCACGATCGCACGAGTCCCGTCCTGAGACTGTCGCGATTTTACGATCTCAAGCAATCTGGCGACTGACTGCAGATCCGGATCCCGACGATTCAGAATCCGGTCAACGATTCGTGGCAAAAGCCCCGCGGCGATAACAGCGTCCAGGTTTTGACGCTCCTTGAGCAATTTGACACACAGGTCGGAATGCGCTCCAAGCAGAGGATGCAGATTCTGCCAGACAACCTTCCGTATAAGTGGATCGTCGCTGAATCCGACCAGCCCGGTAACGAGGACTCGAAGCAGCGCACGCGGAGCACCCTTCATTTTCGAACACGCAACCAAAGTCGCCAGTCGGCGTTTTGGGTGTCGCTTTTCATTGGGATGTTCCAGACCATAGAGCGAGCGAAAGAAGTGTCCGTCCAGCGGATCATTAGAATCGGCCCAGTTCTCGACCGCTTGGAGCAATTCCCTACTTGACTCGCTTGGCACGCTGGACACTCGATCCCACTCGTTGCCCATCGCTCGCGTAAACCACGCGTGCATCTCCGGCATGTTCACTTGTCCTCGGAAATCATCCCAGGCAGTGTCACCGGAGATTCCAAACTTCTCGGGTGCAAGATCCGTATTGGCTGACGCTGCGAAAACCGCGTGCATGCGCTTCAACTTTGGTTGATTCACATCAACGGCGGTTTCCAGCAACTCGTAGAACGTCTGGATCGAGCGACGTTCCTGAAGCAGTCGCTGAGCCGTCCACCGCGTGTAGTCATTTGGTGTACCAAGCACCTCAATCAACTCCTGCTCCGTTTTCTCCGCCAGGTCGTATCCCCACTTGCGCGGTGTGTCCTTGTAGCGCACCCGATAGAGTCGCCCCTTCAACCGATCGATGCCTTTGGGATCGCGGCGGGCGTCCTGGTAGCAGTGGTACCTGTCGTACCAGTCCAGAATGTACAGGCTGCCGTCGGGGCCGGTCTTTTGCACGACGGGCATGAACCAGGCATCGTTCGCTGACAGGAAATCCGGTTCGCCGTGGCCTTTGTACGTCGAGCCGTTGCGCGTCAGGCGGTCCACGTTGATGCAGTTGCCGTGGATGTTGCCCATGTACAGCCGGCGGCGGTACTTCTCCGGATACGCGTCGCTGTCGAAGTAGTGGATGCCGCAGTAGGCCGCTTTCTGGTGTTTGTGGTCGACGATCGATTCGATCGGCCAGGTGAACGGTGGATAGGTTCCGGCCTGTCGGCGGTAGTAACCGGTCTCGGTGATGTGCCACAGATGATCGATCACACACGCCGAGATAAACGCCTCGCCGTCTTCGTTGAATGCGATACCCCACGGGTTACTGACGCCTCGGGCGAATACCTGAAACTCGCGCGTGCGCGGATGGATACGAAACATCGCCGCGTCAAACGGGAACCCGTCATGTCCCTCTTCGTAGTTCGGGTTCGATTTCGGATACCGCACATGCGCGGGATTGAAGATTCCGTTGAGACCGTACAGCCATCCGTCTGGTCCCCACGTCAGCGAGTTGGGTAACTCGTGCGTGTCGCGTCGACCGAAGCCGGTGACGACGACCTGAGCCGGACCGTCCGGAACCGCGTCGCGGTCCGCGTCCGGCACAAACAGAATGTCCGGCGAGTTCGCGATCCACACACCACCAAACCCGACGGCCACTCCGGACGGGATGTTGAGGCCGTCAAGAAACACCTTAAAGGAATCGGCCTTGCCGTCACCGTCGGTGTCTTCAAGCACCTTGACTCGGTCCTTTCCAGGACCCGGAGCATTGCGCGGATACTCCAGGCTCTCGGTGATCCAGAACCGGCCCTTCTCGTCGATGGTCATCGCGATGGGATTCACGATGTCCGGCTCCGCCGCAACGATTTCGACTTTGAACCCTTCCGGGACAGTCATTTTCGCAACAGCTTCTTCCGGCGACAGTGCCGGACCGGGCGGCTTGTCCTGGTGATGCGGGATGACCACGCGCTCTTGAGCCACGGCCGTTCCACAGCACAACAACGTGATCAATACGACGAACGGGAACTGGTTCTTCATGATGCACCGGCCTGTGATTGAATCCCGAGGAACTTCATCTACCAGGGCGAGCGGCAGATGCGAATTTACCCGTAGCGAAACTTAGTAGTTCCAAGGTTGGGTGTCCGCGAGAAGGGTGGCTGGGGTCGAGCGCCAGCGAGCCCCCAGAATCGCAGCTACTGGGGGCTCGCTGGCGCTCGACCCCAGCCACCCGAAACTCCAAGCTCGGAACTACTGAAATTCGCTACGACAGGTAAAAACTTATCTACCGCTCGCCCAATGACGAAAGCATTTGGCGGATGACGTTGCCGAACCAGAGCCTCGTTCCCGGGCTCTGCCCTGGAACGCACCGCTTTCGAGGCTCCGCCTCGCAGGGACGGGCGTGAGGCGGAGCCTCACAGTCAGTGCGTTCCAGGGCAGAGCCCGGGAACGAGAATCCTTAACGGCGTTGCCCTGTGGGTGGCTCGGCTCCCGTCGCGTGTTCGCGTCGGAAACGCACGCTCGGGCCGATTGAAGATCGGCGGCTCTACTGTAACGGCACTATTCGACAGACGCGTCGTCAATGTCGCCTTCGGTGTAGCGGTACTTCCGCAACAGCACTTCGCGGCCATCGTCGCTGAATTCGACCGAATCCATGAAGGTCTGCATCAGTCGTATGCCGCGACCTCGCGGAGCGTCACTGTCGAATTCGTCGCCTTCGAACGCGGCCGAGTCGAAGCCCGGTCCCTGGTCCCGGATGGCGAATGCGGCCTGTTCGTGTGAGATGCAGACGCTCACGGTGACGCAGCGGTTGCAGTACGGCGGCGTCCACAATCGCTCGGCGACGAGTTCATCCCGGGGGCGGCCCTCTTCCAGCGTTGACCCCAGCTCCAGGTTGCCATGATAGATCGCATTCCTGACGGCTTCTTCGACGGCAACTCCGACACGCAGCCGCTCGGATTCGTCATGTAGTGGCAGGCTGCGGAGCATCTCCTGAATCGTCCGGACCAGCGGCGGAATGAGGGCCACGTCGTTCCGGAGTTCAAAGTTCAGCTCGCCGCTGGACAGGTTATGCATCAGTCGTGAATGGGTCCGTTCCTGCTGGGCTGCCGAGACGATCCGCTGGACTGTCAGCACCAGGTCCTCATTGAGACGCTTCTTGGGAACATAGCTCGCCGCCCCGACTTTGAGTGCCTGCGCCGCGATGTCTTCGCTGCCTTTCGCGGTCATCAGGATGACCGGCAACTCGGGCCAGTCTTCGCGGATACGTTCGACCAGTTGCAGACCGTTGATGCCCGACATCTGCAGGTCGGCGAGAACGATGTCGGGTTCGAGCGACTCAAGCTGGTGCAATGCCGCTTCGCCGCTGTCAGCTTCGACGATCGAGCAGTCCAGCGACCGCTGAAGAACACCGATTATCAGTCGGCGATCCACGAGAGAGTCATCAACCACAAGGACTGTTGTCATGTCAGTTTTCCGTCCGCCGGGCGCAAATTTCGCATTTCACTGTGTTGGTGGCGTCCCACCGCGACGCGTCGAGTAGCCACCAGTCGAGTGTATTCGGCGTCGATCGTGCGAGGCAGTGTATCGCCGCCACAATGCGCCGAAATGCCAGAGCCTGCCATCGATGGGAAACTGCAAATTTCGAAATGCAAATTGCCAGTTTGCATTTCGCAATTCCCGCTACGGCAGATACGTCCGACCCGGAGTCAGGTGGCCGAGATGCGATGCGTTGTCGAATCAGTCTGATCTGCCAGAATTGACGTCGTGGACGATTATCAGAAATATCTCGACCCTGAAGTCCTGGCTCGGATCAGCGGACTTGACCTGAAGGCCCGGCTGATTGTTGAGGGCTTTGTGTCCGGGCTGCATCGCAGCCCCTATCACGGCTTCTCAGTCGAATTCGCCGAGCATCGCGAATACGTACCCGGCGACGACCTGCGACACGTCGACTGGAAGGTCTACGGCAAGAGCGACCGCTATTACCTCAAGCAGTTCGAAGAAGAGACCAACTTTGCCTGCTGGTTCCTGATCGATTCGAGCGACTCGATGAGTTACCAGTCATCAGACGCCGCAATGTCGAAGCTGGATTATGCAAAACACATTGCGGCGGCGCTGGCCTATCTGGTCATTCAGCAACAGGACGCCGCGGGACTGGTCACTTTCAGCAACGGAGTCGACGACTTCATTCGCCCCTCAAGTCAGCCGTCGCATCTGCGGCAGTTACTGCACACCGCCGGGCAGCTCACCCCCGGAGGAGAGACATCTCTTGGTCCGGTGCTGCACGATCTGGCCGAACGCGTGCGACGTCGCGGACTGGTAATTGTGTTGAGCGACCTGTTCGACGACCCCGAATCACTGCTGCTGGGCCTCAAACATTTCCGTCACCGCCGACATGACGTCAGCCTGCTGCACATCGTCGACCCGGCCGAGCAGGATTTCCCGTTCGAAGAGTCCACGCTGTTCAAGGACCTCGAACACCCGATCGAGTCGATGACGGAACCGCGTTCACTCCGCAAAGCCTATCAGCGCGAGTTCGAAGCGTTCCTTGCCGAAATGCGGCGTCGCTCACGAGACCTCGGCATGCAATACACATTCGTACGAACAGACATGCGGCTGGACGTAGCCTTGTCGAGCTTCCTGCAGACGCGAGCCCGCGTCGTCGGCCACGCGTGATTCGACAGCGCCACTTCTGGAGTGCGACGATGCATCGTCGCTTTCACATTCTCATATTCTTCCCTGATCGTTCCCAGTCGGGAGAGACTCATGCCCGCGCGAATGACTCTGCTGCTTGTCTGTTGCCTCACCGTTCCCGTGTTGTCCGCCGAGGAGGAGTTGCCGACCTCGCCGCCGCCGATGGTGGGAATCGCAACGTTCGGCCCGCAGGTATTGCAGTTGCGACTGCTGGAAACCCGGACGGTTACGGAAAGGCGGACGCGTAAGGTGCCTGTTCTGGCCAAGGTCGATGGCAAGACGGTCACACAGTATCGCGACGAGGCGTACGTGGTCGCGCGGCCGGTGGCCGTCGCTGTCACTCGCGTCTACAAGGCCGGATTCTTTCGCGTCTACGATGCTGCGGGAAAACTCATTCCGGAATCCGAGATCGAGAAGCAGCGGAAGCAGACTGTGCTACTGTCTGCCGATGGCAAGCCGGTCCCTGAATTCTACCGCAAGCTCTACCGGCCCGAGACGCTGATCGTCGTCGCACCGCGCCCGACACTTCCGCCTGGCCGCTCCGCCGGGATACCCCAATCAGCGCCCCCACGTCGTCCTGTGATTTTCGACGAGCCCGGACCGGCCCCGAAAAACACAAAGCCTCAGTCCAAATGACACACGCTGCTCCACCATTGCGATTTCTTGTCCACGGCATGCACTGTGCCGGATGCGTGAGCCGTGTGGAACAGGCTCTGGACGCGGTTGATGGCACGGTCAGTTCAGCAGTCAACCTGGCGACTCATGAAGCCCGCATCCGTATCGCGGATCAAAACTCCGTCGATGTCATTCAGGAACGATGCCGCCAGGCAATCGAGTCGCTTGGCTACCAGTTCGAAGCGACGGCTGATCATGAGCACTCCTCAGGCGAGAGCGAACAGACTTCGGCGAGTGAATGGCGTTCGTTTCTGATTCTGATTCCGCCGGCTTTGGTCGTGCTGGTGTTGAGCATGTCCGGAGCAGCCTTCCCAGGAGTCGACTGGCTGCTTCTGGTGCTGTCGGCACCGGTGGTTATCTGGGGTGGTCGCGGCTTCTTTGTCGGCGCATGGCAGGCCACGCGTCACGGCACTGCCGACATGAACACGCTGATCGCCATTGGAACGGGCATCGCATTCGGCGTCAGCACGGCCGGAGTTCTATTGCCGGCATCAGTGTGGGCCTCGTCACCGCCGGTGTATTTCGAATCGGCGGTCATGATTACTGTCTTTGTTCTGTTCGGCCGCCTGCTGGAAGAGCGTGCCCGGCGGCGAACATCGAGTGCCATCGACCACCTGCTCGATCTGCAGCCCACCACGGCGCACGTCCAGCGGGCGGAAATTGTTGTGGAACTCCCGATTGATGCGTTGCAGGTTGGTGACGTCATTATGGTTCGGCCGGGTGAGCGGATTCCGGTCGATGGAGTCATCGTGACCGGGCAGTCGACAATCGACGAATCGTCCATGACCGGCGAGTCGATCCCCGTCCTGCGACAGACTGGTGATGCTGTGATCGGGGCCACAACGAACCAGTCAGGCAGTTTTTCATTTCGCGCGGAACGAGTGGGTGATGCAACACTGTTGCGCCAGATCGTTGACCTTGTGCGCGACGCACAGACATCCAAAGCGCCTATCGCCCGCATGGCCGACACAGTCAGTGCCTGGTTCGTGCCTGTCATTCTGCTGATCAGCGTCACGACCTTTGTCGCGTGGGCTCTGCTGGGCACGTTCGAACAGGCCTTCCTGGCGGCTGTCGCCGTGCTGGTGATTGCCTGCCCGTGTGCGCTCGGCCTGGCCACACCGACGGCGATCATGGTCGCTGTGGGTCGCGGAGCCGAAAAGTCGATCCTGATTCGATCCGGTGAGGCACTTGAAGCTCTGGCCCGCACGGACACGATCGCGTTCGACAAAACCGGCACGCTGACACGTGGTCAGCCGGCCGTCACCGGAATCGTCTGCGCGGAAGAATTCCCAGAGAACGAATTGATCCGACTTGCCGCTGCGGTTGAGAGCCGGTCGGAACATCCGCTGGCCGACACGATCGTGGATGCTGCTCGCAATCGCGCCCTCGATATTCCTGAAGTCACAAACTTCGAATCGGTCGCAGGACTGGGAGCCACGGGCACGGTCGAGGAGCGGAACGTGTGTGTGGGAAGTGCCACGTTTCTGCGGCGTCGCGGGATTGCAGTCGATGAGTTTGCGGCGAACGCGACAGTCGGCCAGACGCTCGTCTTTGTGGCGGTGAACTCGCAGGTACGGGGACGGTTCGAACTGGCCGATGAACTGCGCGCCGAAGCTCAAAACGCGATCTCCGAACTTAAGTCACTGAACCTGATTTGCGTCATGATTTCGGGCGATGCCGAGCCGGTCGCGCGGTCGATCGCACAGGCAGCGGGAATCAACGACGTCCATGCGGAGGTTCTGCCACACGAAAAAGCAGCGGTCATCCGCCAGTTGCAATCCGGCAGTCACGTGGTCGCGATGGCAGGCGACGGCATCAACGATTCGCCTGCACTCGCTCAGTCCGACGTGGGAATCGCCCTGGGCACCGGCACCGACATCGCGATGGAGGCGGCCGATGTAACACTCGCCCGCGGTGACCTGCGGCTGGTTGTTGAAGCCGTCCGCTTGGCGCGGAGAACACTCCGCACGATCCGACAGAATCTGTTCTTTGCGCTGGTGTTCAATTCTGTCGGCATTCCCCTGGCGGCGGGCGTTCTGTATCCGTTCACGGGTTTCCTGCTACCCCCCATGTTCGCTGCGGCCGCCATGGCCGTCAGCAGCGTGTCGGTTGTGACAAACAGTCTCAGACTGAAGCATTTCTGAGCCAGTCCGACGTACCGCCATCCGTTGACGCTCGGTTAGGATGAGCGAAGACGGCCCATTTCAGCTCACTTCATCGGCAGTACGCGTGTCCGAATCCCCAACACCTTCAGGCAATGACGGCCAGCCGGCTCCCAGCCCATCTCCACCGCTTAGCAGTAGCGGCACGACACACAAGGTGCGTCGCGCGATCGGACCCAGGCTCCGCAAACTCCTTTACGTTGTTTTCGCACTGCTGGCACTGCTGGGAGCGAACTCCGGGTATCTGGCCAGTATCACGGCACTGGAATGGCTGACCGGCGCCACGTATCAGAACTACTTCTATTTTCTGATGTTCCTCGGTCATCTTGTACTCGGGCTGATCCTGCTGGCACCATTTCTCGTGTTCGGCGTGATCCACATGCGGAACTCCTTTGGCCGGCGCAACCGGCGAGCCATCCGCGTCGGCTATGCGCTGTTCACTGCTGCATGCGGCGTGCTGCTCACCGGGCTGCTCCTGGTTCGGGTTGAAGGTGTCATCGACCTGCGACACCCGTCGGCTCGCAGCATTGTGTACTGGCTGCATGTTGGCTTGCCGCTGGCCGGAGCCTGGCTGTACTGGCTGCACAGACTGGTCGGTCCGAAGATCAAATGGAAAGTGGGTCTCACCTACGCAATCGTCGTCCTCGTCGCGATCGCTGCCATGGCCGGGCTGCATTCATCCGATCCGCGCAACTGGAACGTGGCCGGACCTGAAGATGGCGACAATTACTTCAAACCGTCACTGGCGCGCACGGCCTCCGGCAACTTCATTCCTTCAAAATCGCTGATGAATGATCAGTACTGCCTGAAGTGTCATCCCGACATTCACAAGGACTGGAAGCAGAGCGCGCACCACAACAGTTCCTTCAGCAATCCCGCGTATCTCGTCTCGATTCGCGAAACTCGCGATGTGACTTTGAAGCGCGACGGAAACGTGCAGGCTTCACGCTGGTGCGCCGGCTGCCACGATCCCGCACCATTCTTCAGTGGCGCGTTTGATCAACCAGACTTCGATGTCGTCAATGATCCGACTGCCGATGCTGGAATCACCTGCACCGTTTGTCATGCGATTACCAACGTCAACAGCACTCGAGGCAACGCCGACTACACCATCGAAGAGCCACTGCATTACCCGTTCGCGTTCAGCGACAGCTCGATGTTGCAGTGGGTCAACGAACAGCTCATCAAAGCCAAACCGGGGTTCCACAAGAAGACATTCCTGAAACCATTTCACAAAACGGCCGAGTTCTGTTCGACGTGCCACAAGGTCAGCCTGCCCTTCGAACTGAATCACTACAAAGAATTCCTGCGTGGCCAGAACCACTACGACCCTTACCTTCTGAGCGGCGTGTCCGGACACGGTGCCCGCAGTTTCTATTATCCACCGGTCGCACAGGAAAACTGCAATGGCTGCCATATGCCAGCGCTGGCTTCGTCCGACTTCGGCGCACGAGTCCTGGATGAGTCCGGGGAACTCAAGATCCACGACCACTTGTTTCCGGGAGCCAATACGGCCGTGCCCTGGTGGAACGGCGACGAGGAAGCAATTCGCCGACAACAGGAGTTCCTTGCGGGAACGATGCGTGTCGACATCTTTGGTATCCGCGAAAACGCTGAGGTGATTGATGGCGAACTGACCGCACCGCTGCGACCGACAGTACCGACGCTCGCTCCCGGCGGGTCATATCTGCTGGAAACGGTCATCAGGACTGTGAAACTCGGGCACCTGTTCACTCAGGGAACTGTCGACTCGAACGAAGTCTGGCTGGAGGTCAAGGCTGTCAGCGGTGGTCGAGTGTTGGGACACAGCGGTGACATCGACCAACGCGGCGACGTTGATCCTGCAGCGCATCGAGTCAATGTCTTTCTGCTGGATCGGGACGGAAATCGTATCAACCGCCGCAATCCTCAGGACATTTTTACTCCGCTCTACAATCACCAGATTCCACCCGGTGCCGGACAGACTGTCCACTACGGGCTCGTACTTCCGGAAGAACTCGACGCCCCGGTCACAGTTGAAGTGAAGCTGCACTACCGCAAATTCGATCGTGAGTTCGTCGAAGAATTCGTGATCGGAAAATCTCAACCCGGTGACAGGCCCATTCGTGGCTATGAGCCTGGAAAACCATATGGAAATCCGTTGCCCATCACGACACTGGCTGTCGATCGTGTGACGTTTCCAGTGGAAGGTGTGGATGTCACGGTGACCAACAGCCCGCGAGACGACATTCCGGAATGGCAACGTTGGAACGATTACGGGATCGGATCATTCCTGAAGGGTAAATCAGAACTGGCTTCGGCTCAGCACGCATTCCGGCAGGTTGAACGCCTGGGTCGCTACGACGGGCCGCTGAATCTGGCGCGTGCATTGAATGCGGAAGGGGACGTCGATGCTGCCGTCGAAGCGACAGCGCGGGCGGCGGAATTCGACGATCCGCCGGCGCCACCTTGGACACTGTCATGGTTGAGTGGTGTTCTGAACCGTCAACAGAATCGCCTGAAGGAAGCGGAAGAGAATCTGCGTGCGACTCTGGATATGCGGACGGCCGAGACTGTGCGCCGTAAGTTCGATTTCAGTCTGGACTACATGGTTCGAAACCAACTGGCATCCGTGCTCTTCGATCGTTCCGTACAGATTCGCATTCCCTCGGAAGTCCCCGAAGAAGCAGACGCCCGCAAACGATATGAAGAGCGACGAAAGCTGCGTGATGGCTTTCTACGTGCGGCTGTTCATGAGCTGCACAAGACTTTGAAAGTCGACAGCGAAAATCTGACTGCCCATTATCTGTTGCTGCAGATCTACCAGTTGCTGGGTGAACTCGAACTCTCGAAGAAGCATGCGCGCCTGCATGAGCGATACCGCCCCGATGACAGCGCTCAGGGTGAGGCGACCCGACTGGCGCGCCTGAAGTACCCGGATGCCGCGCGCGCCGCAGAGAAAGTCGCCATCTATGAGCTGCACCCGCCGAGGGGGGCGTCAGCGCCGGAATGACGACGAACTGCGTGGACAACAGCGGTGCCGTCCCGTGTCCGCTAGACTCCCTCGCACACTCTGACATCGATCCGTGTGCGAGGAGCAAACGCAATGATTACCGGTCGCCATTCTTCGTTCGTGGCTGCACTTGCGGTCCTGCTTTTCGCAGCGTGTTTGTATCCGGCCGCGGCAGCGGACGTCGCCAGCGACTGGCCGATGTGGCGTGCTGATGCCGGCCGAACTGGCGTGTCTTCTGATGAACTCTCCGACGACCTGTCGTTGCGATGGGTGCGACATCTGCCGCCTTTAAAGCCTGCGTATCGCAGTGAGCGACTGCAATTCGACGCTGGCTACGAACCGATCGCGTCTGGTGGGCTCGTCATCATCGGGTCGTCGCGTAACGACAGTGTCACCGCATTCGATGCACTCACAGGCGAACAACGCTGGCGGATTTTCACGGGTGGCCCCGTGCGGTTCGCTCCCGTGGTGTGGCGGGATCGAGTGTTCTTCGGATCTGACGATGGTTACCTGTACTGCGTAAGTCGTGATTCCGGCGATCTGATCCGTAAGTTCCGCGCTGTGCCGAGCCAGAGGAAACTGCTCGGCAACCAGCGAATGATCTCTGTGTGGCCCGTTCGAGGCGGACCGGTCGTGGCTGATGACCGGGTCTACTTCGCGGCGGGTGTGTGGCCGATGGAAGGCGTATTTGTTTATTGCCTCGACGCGGCCTCTGGAGACGTTGTCTGGTTGAACGACCGACTTGGATATCGCTACGGGCAACATCCACACGGGACGGAAGCAATCGGTGGACTCGCCCCGCAAGGATACCTGGTCGTCAACGGAGACGAGCTGGTGGTCCCCTGCTCGACCGCCTATCCCGCGAGGCTTGATCGACAGACGGGTGAGATGATCGAGTTCAAGCTCCCGTCGCAGGGACGATTTCCTGGCGGCTGGTTTGCAGTACTCGACCCAAAGACCTCGCGTGACATTCGAAGAGGTCGCCTGACGTTCGACGACGTCGTCAACAGTGAGAAGCACGAGGGCGGAATGCACAAAGGAGACGGTGACTCAGGAATCAGACGCGCAATTCGAACTGCGAATCGCGAACTGAAATTTGACGACAAATACCCCGGGGTTGAGGGTTCAGTGTATTCAATGCTGGTCGCTGATGGTCGCCTGCTTGTTGGAACGCGCGAAGGAGTGCTGTACTGCTTTGACAACTCAAGCAAAGTCGATGACGCACCACATGTTCATGGCCAGAAGAACGAAGCTGCTACAGACGACGACCTGTCAGAAAACCACCGAGGTTACGCCCTGGTTATCGGACTGAAGGATGGTCAACTGGTTCGGTCTCTTGTGGAGAATCAGCGGCGACGTGTTGTCGCGGTTGAATCGGACGGCGAACTGGTCGAGCAATTGCGGGCCGAATTCGACGCTGACGGTATCTACGGCACAGACGTGTCGATTCTGCAGGCAGACCTCAACAGCAGCGGATTGCCTCAATTCTTCGCGACCATCATCACCACCGAAGACACAGATCGATTCGTCGCGGCTTTTTCGTCTGTTGATAACAAAGATGAACCTGAGAGCGGACTCTCACAACTGATCGAGTCGCTAAGACCGTTTGGTGGCGAAGCGAGGATGACGCTGACTGGTCAGCAATGGCAACGGATGGAACCGCAACTCGAACATGCCGGTGACACCGGTCTCCAGGTAAGTGTCGAAGATGGTGCGACGGTCGTTCGTCGTACGGGAGCGCTGCCGGGTTCGTCGAATTACCGTGGTGGCTGGAAAGAGAGCCGCGACCAACGGGTCCGTTTTCCGCTCGGAGTTCTGTGGTTCGACGACACGCTCGGCCATTTCAAACGGTCACCACAACCCGAGTTTGTCGATGGCGTGATGGTGTCCTATTCAAAGAACTGGCATGTTCCGATGATCAAGGGCCTCGGCGGCCGGGACTATCCGCTCAACGAAGCGGAGTTGTCGGATGTTTACACTGGCCGCGTTTTCGGTCCGGACGAAGAGACTGCCGTCAGGGCATCACAAAAACCTCTGGATCCTGAGCAGCGGGAACAGTCGCAATACCGACCTCCGTATCAGAAGAACGACTGGAGTCCGGAGCAGCCGCGGCCGGGCCGTCGAGTGAATCCGCTCACGGGCAAGGAAGAAGTGCGAGCCTTTCCCAAGACGTACGGCTGCGACGGCGGCGTCGACTATGGCGACTTCTATACAATGCGGAGCGGAACGGCGGCGTTCTACGACAAAACACTGGAGAGCGGCACGGTCTTCATCAGTGGCCCACGCAGCGGCTGCACCAACAGCGTCATTCCGGCGAACGGCCTACTGAACGTGCCGTATTACTATGAAGGCTGCACGTGCAGTTACCCGCTGCCGGTCGGTCTGTCACTCGTGACGATGCCCGAACGTCACGAGCAATGGGCATCGTGGGGCGACAGTAAGGCGGAGGCGATTCAGCGAATCGGAATCAATTTCGGAGCACCCGGCGACCGCACGACTCGCGACGGGACACTCTGGCTGGATTACCCGTCGATTGGCGGCCCATCACCGAAACTTGACTCGGTCGCGACTCCCGAGTCGGCGACGTATCTCTACCGCCACAGCCTCTTCGTAAAGGGCGGTCATGGATGGCCGTGGATTCTTGCCTCGTCCGCTGAAGGCCTCGATGAATTCACATTGAAGAATGTGAAACCCGGTCTCTACACCGTGCGACTGTTCTTTGCCGAGACAGGAAACTCCCAGCCGGGTGAACGCGTCCAGTCCGTGGCTGTGCAGGGTCGGGATGCCGTGCGAGACATGGACATTGCAGCAGAGGCTGGTGGAAAACTCCGCGGCCTGGTGCGTGAGTTCATGGACGTCGAAATCGACAATGTGTTTCGCCTGAGTCTGACCGCCCGCCAGGGACGCACACTCATCAGCGGCATCGAACTGATTGCGAACGGTCTGCAGCGCGCAGATGTTCCTGTCAGTAAGGCGTGGGGCAGATGAGAGTTTCCCGCCCCTGAGTTTATCTCAGGGGTTCTCGCGTTGCTGCACTACGCAATCGGTAGTGCAAAGACGCGAGAACCCCCGGCGTAAAGTCGGGGGCGTTGGTGAATTCTCAACTGCCCCACGCCTAACTTAGATCCTTTTCGAGTCACCAGAAGATACGCGTGAAGAAAAGCGGAGACGCCCGATGATTCAGTTGCGACTCGTTTGCCTGTGCCTGGTTCTATTCTCGATCGGTTTGGCTGATCAGGCGGTGGCTGAGCTGACTCGATTCGAAATCGAACGACGCGAGCCATTCGCCGGTGGTCGCGCGTTCGGCGACGTTGGAGCGTATGAGCGGGTCGTTGGTCGCGTATTTTTCGAGATCGATCCGAAGCTGCGGGGAAACCAGCGAATCATTGATTTGCAGCACGCAGCTAAGAACAAACGTGGTCGCGTCGAGTTCAGCGCCGACCTCGATCTGCTGGTTCCGAAGGATCTGACCAAAGCCCGCGGCGCGGCGTTGTATGACGTCAATAATCGCGGTCGAAAGCTGGCCGTTCGATTCTTCAACGACAGTGCCGGAGAGAATGATCCGAAAGACCCCGGCAACGGATTTCTGATGCGGCACGGCTGGATCGTCGTGTGGAGTGGTTGGGATGGTGAGCTGCTGCCTGGTGACGGACGAATGCAGTTGGATGCACCACTTGCCAGACCGAAAGACAAGGCCATCACGGGCAAGGTGCGATACGAGATCGCGGTGTCAAACGACAGAGAAACACGGATCGCCGTCAATCGCGACGCTCATGGCGCCTATCGGCCGACTGACAGGGGAATTGAAACAGCAACGTTGACCTGGCGACTTCGACCAGACGATCCACGCGTGCCAATTCCTCGGGATCAGTTTCACCTTTACGTTCAGGAGGTCGCATCGAACCGCCAGGGCCAGTTGCCGCGTGTCGATCTTGAGATCCCGTCCGGGTTCAAGGCTGGATATCTGTACGAAGTGATTTACGAGGCCCGTGACCCGCTTGTTCACGGCGTCACGTTCGCCTCGGTGCGCGACCTCATGTCTGCGATCAAACACGGAACGGGTGACGGCAATCCACTGCTCCATGACGGCACGCCTGTCGTTAAACGGAACCATGGTTTCGGCGTCTCTCAGAGCGGTCGCTATCTGCGCGAGTTTCTGTATTCGGGTTTCAACGCCGACGAACACGGCAACAAAGTGTTCGATGGGCTTATTCCACACGTCGCCGGCGGTGGACTCGGTTCATTCAATCATCGGTTTGCACAACCAACGACGTATAACTCGCAACAGGAATTCCACGAATGGCCAAGTGACCGGTTCCCGTTTACCTATGAAACGCAAACTGATTCGCAGACCGGGCGTGTGGACGGGATCCTGAAGCAGGCCGCCCAGGATGACGTCGTTCCGTACGTTCTGCATACGCAGTCGTCTGCTGAATACTGGTCGCGGAGTGGCTCGCTGGCTCACACCGATTCGTCGGGGCAACGCGACGCCGACATTCCGAACACCGTCCGCATCTTTGCCTTCGGGGGGACCCAACACGGTCCCAGTAGTTGGCCACCTGGTATGGGCATTGGTCAGAGCCCAGCGAATCCGGGAGACTATCGTCCCTTTCTTCGAGGCCTGCTGACCGCGCTCGACGAATGGAGTCACGGCGGCGATCCTGTTCCACCGAGCGTGTACCCGACGATCGAGTCCGGCACACTGGTTGACTGGCGGCAGGAAGCGACCGCGTTTCCGAAGATCCCCGGAATGCGATATCCAAACGTCATTCAGCAACCGCCGGTGTTCGATCTGGGTCCTCGGTGGTACTCGCAGGGAATCATCGACTATCAGCCGCCGCGCATCACGGGCCACTACCCAACTCGCGCCGCGAAGACAGGAGCCGACGGAAATGAGCTGGGCTGTCTGCTTCCGCCCGAAGTCGCCATTCCGGTGGCAACCTTTACCGGCTGGAACCTGCGCCAGACATCATTCGGTGCCCAGGACGAACTCGTCAAGCTTGCCGGTTCGTACATCGGATTCCCGCTGACTCGATTCCAACGTGAATGGACTGGTGACCCACGATTGTCCGTCCAGGAACGCTACGGATCGCTCGATGACTACCAGGCCAAACTCGAAAAAGCCTGCGACACATTCGTCGCGGGACGCTACCTGCTGGCTGAAGACGTTGATCGGATCGTGACGACGCATACCGATCGAGCCCGGCCGTTGTTCGAACAGATTGAACGCGACACGGTCATCGAATCCAGCCCGGTTCAACTGCTCGACAAGGGCGCGGGTGAGGGACCGGCGTGGCATCCGAAACTCGGCCTGTTGTTCAGCGGACATGGTGGCATCAACCGTCTTGATCGTGACGGAAAACTGCACGCGCATCGTCCCGACGCCGGTACGAATGGCCTCCTGTTCGATCGAAGCGGTCGATTGGTCGCCTGCGAACCGAAGCTCCGCCGCGTCACACGCACGGAGCTTGATGGCACCATCACCGTCCTGACCGAGCGTTACGACGGCAAACGCTACAACCAGCCGAACGACGTCACACTCGATTCGAAGGGACGCATTTACTTCAGCGACCCGAAATACGGTCCACGCGACAACATGGAAATGCATGACGCCCAGGGTCGGGAAGTGGAAGGTGTGTACCGCATCGATCCCGACGGCACGGTCACCCGCGTGATTACTCATGAAGCGGACCGCCCAAACGGATTGCTCGTAACGCCCGACGACCGACACCTGTTTGTTGCCGACAACAACAACAACGATGTTGGTGGAGCGCGTATCCTGTGGCGATTCGATCTCCAGCCGAACGGAAACATCGATCCTGACAGTCGCAGGAAGATCTACGACTGGCAATCCGGTCGCGGGCCAGACGGAATGATTCAGGATATCGATGGCCGACTATACGTTGCGGGTGGTCTCAACAAACCGCATCCGCCATCCGAAACGTCAGTGCGCTACAAAGGCGGCGTGTACGTCTTCAGCCCGGACGGACGGTTGATTGACCTGATCCGCATCCCACGCGACGAAGTCACAAACTGCACGATCGGCGGCGATAACATCCGCACACTGTTCGTTACGGCGGGAGGTTCGTTGTGGTCTGTCGAATTGAAGTCTCAGGGCCGGCCGGGTCCTTAGAGCACATCAAGGTCCTTTAGTGCTTAGGACTCGGTTGGTTGAGGAATTCCGGCAGGTAGCTGTCGGCTGACGCCTTGGATGTACCTTGAGAAGCAGACGCTTCCTGTTCTCGCAGATCGCGATACGAACCCGTCATGAGCCGGTCTTCGTGATCGTTGCCGGCCTCGATAATGATCGCTGACTCATCCAGCAATCCCTTCGCCGCCACGTTGATGCCATAGCACCGTGTCTGACACAGGGTCCAGTCTCTGTGGGGCGCGGATTATGCGGCGGTTTTTGCAGCGTGGGAGCTGTTTTCTCCGTAAGGTCGCAGTCCGGCGGGATAGGCGGCCCTCAGAGTTGCCCCGTAGGTGGCGC
>Ga0115002_10000500_pt1 | contig 55718 bp, 50 predicted proteins | sample ArcticOcean_MG_C_8_FD_89576 | JGI IMG/M metagenome (GOLD analysis project Ga0115002, IMG submission 89576) | Marine microbial communities from western Arctic Ocean - ArcticOcean_MG_CB11_86 | ecosystem: Environmental > Aquatic > Marine > Oceanic | place: Arctic Ocean: Canada Basin | collected... | reverse complement strand
TATTCAGAGGACCTGGTCACACAAATAGAGATAGCCTTTGGATCATAAGTTGCATGCGCGCTCATGATCATGAGCAATTCACCTTTAGCCTGTTTGATACCCAGGTTAAAGGCTACTGGGGTAATGCGCTTTTCGTTATCGATCATACGAATAAAAGGGTACTGCTGCTGGTATGTATTAAGAATTGACCTTGTTCCATCCTCACTCATGCCATCAACGACGAGGACCTCCATTTGTTCATTTGGAAAATCACTGGCTATTACAGAGTCCAGACAACGTGAAATGTATACTTCTTCATTTCGACATGGGATGACAATGGAGACTTCAGGATTAGAAAGAGACATAAACCCTAATATTAAAGATAGTTACAATGATACTATTAGATTGCGTTTAGCGCTTGTTCTGCAATGTATTGGACTTGTTCCTCGCTCAATTCTGGATATAATGGCAAAGATAATGTCTGTCGAGCCATTTTTTCACTGACAGGAAATGTGCCACCTGGTATGCCTAAATGGGCATACGCCTGTTGCCGATGAAGCGGCACCGGGTAATGTACACCGGTTGATATATTTTGAGCACTAAGGTGGTTTTGTACAGCTGCCCGATCCTCCACACCGATGACATAAAGATGATAGACACTATAATGGTCTGAATCCGTCTCGGGAATCGTTATGGAGGGGTGTTCGTTAAAATAGGTGTCGTATGTCGCTGCATGCTTTCTTCTCTGGTCAATCCATTGCTGTAGATAGGGTAACTTGGCCGATAGTACCGCGGCTTGTATGCCATCCATCCGGCAATTATATCCCTCTTGATCGTGCTCGTATTTCGTTGCCCGGCCATGATTTCTCAATCTGGACACTTTATCTGCAATCTCAGCATCATTGGTGACTACGCCGCCGGCGTCACCATACGCCCCCAGATTCTTTCCCGGATAAAAACTGAAGGTAGCGACATCTCCCAGCGTGCCAATAGGGCGATCCTGGAAACGGGCACCATGGGCTTGGGCCGCATCACCAATAATTTTGAGACCGTGACGATCAGCTACTGCCTGTAGATCTGTCATATGCGCTGGACAGCCATAGAGATGGACAGGAACAATGGCGCGTGTTATAGGCGTCACAGCTGCTTCAACCTGTTCGGCATCCATAGTAAAAGTTTTTGGAGACACATCGACAAATCGGATGTCGGCGCCGGTCATGCTTATGGCTTCCGTCGTAGCAATGAATGTATTCGGTACAGTGATCACTTCATCTCCCGGCCCGATGCCGCAAGCCAGGAGAGCGAGAAATACCGCATCTGTTCCGTTACTAACGCCGACGGCGTATTCAACGCCGCAAAACTCGGCAAAATCTTTTTCAAATGCTTTCACATAAGGCCCGCCAATAAAGGCCAGATCATCAATGACCTTCTGAATGCCTTTATCAATATCTTGTTTAATAGACAGATATTGAGCCTGTAAGTCTAAGAAGGGGATTTTCAAGGTTCGTGTCCTATCTCATAAGGTAGATCATCGATATACTTAATTATACGCGCCGGATTACCCACAACCACTGCTCTAGGCGGCACGTCTTCTGTTACTACACTGCCAGCGCCAACCAGGGCAAATTCACCAATTTCAATACCTGGTAACAAGGTGCAGTTAGCCCCAATTTTGGCCTGCTTTTTTATGGTTACGCCATCTAAAAACTCTTTCACCCGAGGTGACCGGGGATATTTTGCATTGGTGATGACGACGTTTGGTCCTATCCAGCTGTTTTCTTCAAGCGTGGTATATTCCGGAATAAACGCCTGAGAATGAATTCGAACACCATCGCCTATCATCACATGATGTTCAACGACGGAACCGGAACCGATGCTTACCTGATGCCCGATCACATTCTCCTCCCGGATTAAACTACCATGCCCCGTCTGAAAATCGCGTCCAATCCGGTTGCCTGCATAAATAACTGTATGACTACGTAGAACGGCATTTGCACCGATATGCGTTTCTAACTCCCCTGCTTGCCTATTCTGTGGCGGTACGCCAAGTAACACATACGGTCCTATCACAAATGGGTCATCCATCTGCACGCCGGGATGAATGATGTACTCATTCATTACTTATAATTCCCAATCGACATTTTTTTGGCCGAAATCTCAAAGTGACTTCTTTGCCCGTCTCAACTGATTCGTATAACGCATTGATCAGTTCCAATGATTTACGCCCTTCTAAGCCATCGACTAAGGCACGCTTGTCGGCCGTTATGGATTGAACAACGTCCCTGAGATATTCTGTATGATTCCAGGCATAGTCGGGCGGATTCGTCCCTTCTCGTTCAAAAATATCTTTGTCCAGGGGATGAGGGGTTTTGAAATCCCAGGTTTCCAATTTGTCCATTGCAAAACCGCCCACCACGACACTACCATGTTCTCCCAGAACGGAAATAGAACCTTCCAGATCTCTGGGTCTGGTGGCGGTTGTCGCCTCTATAACCCCTAAAGCCCCATTACGAAAGCGTAAGATCGCGATCCCTGTATCTTCGGCTTCAATGTTGGCCAGGCGCGTGGCCGTCATCGCGGTGACGGTTTCAACAGCCCCCATAAGCCATTCCAGCAAATCGATATGGTGACTTGCCTGATTGGTTAATACGCCACCGTCCCAGGCCCAGGTCCCCCGCCAAGGGGCGCTATCATAGTACGCCTGTTCCCGGCACCACCGTACGCGGACCGTCCCCAGAACCATTTTCCCCAATCGGCCCTCATCAATAGCCCGTCTGAGGGCTTGAATCGGGCGGTTGTATCGATTTTGTTTCACGACAAATAACTTCCGGCCGGCCTCATCACAAGCTTGAATGACGGCATCTGCGTCCTCCAGGCGAAGGGCCAGTGGCTTTTCCACGACAATATGCTTCTGATATTTTACCAGATCCAACACCCGCGCCGCATGATCACCTGAAGGCGTCAACACGGTGACCACGTCAATCGACTCTTCACGCAGCATCGTATTGTAATCGGTGTACCAGTGTCCCCCGTGTTTATTGGAAAAATCCCGAGCTCGGGTTTCGTTCAGATCAGCTACGGCGACCAACTCGGCCTGGTCGAGACGATGCAGCGAGACCGCGTGTTTTTCTGCAATTTGACTGCATCCGATTAAAGCAAAACGTAGTTTATTCATAAAGTACCGATGCAGAGACCTGAAAACAGGTCTGTTATTTACGTAAAAAACGGAATGTGGAGGCCGATAAGGCCAGTACAAATACGGGTATCATAATGCCTTCTATAATATATCCTTTATAGATCTCCGGACCCGCTCGGATAAACGAAGGAATATAACTGACAAAGGTCCATGGCGCCAGCAATTGTGTTATGGTCCACCATCGGGGAATCGTTGCCAGATTCGCTTTGAGATATCCATTGTAGCAGAAGGTCCATACCAATCCCAAAATAAAGGCCCCCAGAATAACACCCACGACACCAAAATTCAAGTACCAACCCGTGGCATGATGGATGGAATAGCCCTGGTCGGACACTGCGTGGACGCCTGAGGCGTAATGGATATAAATATCAGGAGGTCGATCCGGCCAGAATACCCGAGGCACAATAGAGGCCATAAGACTGATAATGCTTGTCCCATAGGTGGGAGATAGTTGATAGGCCAGGACACCATACATTGAAAAGTGTGCAGCGAACGCTTCATTGGACCCGAGGGCAAACTTAAAGATATCTGACCATTCTACAGATTCAAAATCGAGAACGATAAGAGAGGTAATCGGAAGAGAGCGAAGTAAATCGATAGCCAGTATCCCCATGAGCCCAGTAAATGCGAAAACGGCTATCATTTTATAATTGGGTCTGGCGCTGTTGGCCAGATAGAGAAAAATACCTACGATCCCCCCCCCAAATAATTCGTTTTTATTGCCAAGAATAAATAAGTAGAGGAATATGCTGGTTAACAGGATAAAATAGCTTAGCCAGACCATCGTATCCTGGCGTCCTGTAAATAACCGACCTTGTTTGCAACATAGGATGGAGAAACCAAGCACTGCCGGCACCAGGGCCAGGCGATTCAGAACCTGATGCAGAGTAAAATAAGGCGAGTCCGTCCAACGGGTCGCACTATATCCAGACAGATTAGAGGCAACGGCCTCAAGTAAATAGGGGCGAATAATCAGATAGCTGGACAAGCCCGCAAGCACCGCAATACTGAGAATAACGCTATGGGAAATAACGATGGGGGGTTGTGCCTGCGATATGTACGAGCGCTTCGTACTGACCAGGAACAGGATGGTAAATTCAATAATTATGATGAAAAGCGCGTAGAGAAACAGAGAAAAAAGGTAATGCTCATCCAGGTAAACCGGAAACATTTTCTGCTCGAGATAACCATATCGTTTTCCGCTGTCACCGCCCAGATTGTCGGTAATAATAGACCAGCCACCATAAAGCGACCAGAAATAAAGAAACATAAAACCCAGTTGGAAAGACAGATCATGCGTTTTCATCCAGATCAGTAAAGCCAACCAGACGATAATACAGGTGGATAGAAAAAGCAGGACATAATATTCCATAGGGCAACTTTCTATTTCGAACCGTAAACGGTTAGAATCCGTTGTGCTACTACAGGCAGGGAAAGCTTTTGTTCACTATATTCGAAGCCATTAGACCGTTTCCTGTCCGTTAATATCTCCGCCGTGGCTCGTCCAATGGCTTCTGGGGCCCGGGATACGATGATGGAAGGGGTCACCTGTTCAAGATGTTCCCTGGCATCCCCTACATCGACTGAAACGACCGGTAAGTTGCAGGCCAACGCTTCTTTAACAATGTTCGGAGAGCCTTCCCAGTCACTGGCCATAATCAAACAGTCCGCACCATTCATAAAATTCGGTATTTCCTCCGGATCTATATTCCCGCTGAGAACGACCAGGCGAATATCACCGCATATTGTACGTGCGACCTCCACACCACCTTCGACCAGATCCTGTCGTTTTCCCGTGGCCCCATTACCCGCGTTAAATAACACAATACGTTCGTCAAGATCCCAACCTAATTCCTGACGGACGTCCTGTTGTCGTCGCGGATGAAAAATAGTAGTGTCGACGCCATTGGGTATCACGGTTACGCGTTTTTTCCGCCACCACAATCGTTCCCGCAATTGACTGCTAACGCAGATGATATGACGGGCTGCCAGGGCTGCTATCTGTGAACAGACTTTGCCTGTGGCGGATCGAATCCAGGACAGGCCGATACTGGGATTCAAATCACTCCCTCTGTAGGTAATGACCAAGGGTTTTTTGACGACCAGTGCACAGACCAGCGCAGTCATTGTTCCGTATTGGGCATGAACGATATCTGGTTGAAGTCGATGAATTTCCTGTCGTAGCATTTTTCCACAAGTCCAAATGACCCAGGGGGCTGTGCGGGATGTGAGATAGAAAATATGACTGTCCACACCGGCTTGTTGAAGGGATCTGACCTGGCGTCTGACGAACACCATGGGGGGGCCTGTCCCATCTCCCGGTATGACGAATAGAACTTTATAAGGTTTCCGGCCCTCTGATGCCTGACGGGGCTGCCCGTTTACAAGGTCGGATTCCATCGTTTGAGCCATGTGTCCAGACTCCATAGCATATACGTTTGTTGATAAAGGTTAAATCGACTCCATCGCGTACGATCCCAGTCCTGACTCACAAAAGCAGACAGCAGCGTGTCAAGATATTCGGGATTCAACATGGTGCTCAATGCGCTGGATGGTGCTCGCAGGGTTTCAACCAGTTCTCGACGGCCTTCCTCGCCCAGCCAGGTATCTACTGGAATACCGAATCCGGCTTTTGGTTTTTCCACAACGGCCTTCGGTAAATACGATTTGGCAAGGGTTCGCAACATGATCTTATTTTCAAGCAATGTATATTTCAGATCATGCGGAATTTGCGCGGCACACTTCAGCACTTGTCCACCTAAAAAAGGCACACGAACTTCCAGGCCATTTGCACTGCTCATGACATCAACTTTTCTCAAATAATCGCCTGGCAGGGCAAATTGGACGGTGGCATCCACGAATGCTGCTCCCCCCGGATCATGCATGGGACCGTTTAAGGACAGCGAGGAGCGATACGTCCCGATTTTTCTCATCACGTCTTCTGTTACGATAGAGGAAAGGGTATCTGGGAAGTTATAACAGGACAGGGCCATTAACCGACCTTCATCCCGGGCATGGATCGCACGATAAAAACGTCTTCCCATTCTAACCCTATCCGGTTTGAATGTCTTGAACTGCTCAATTATTTTTTCAACACCAGAGGTGATGAAAGGGGGTATATGTCCCAAGTGCCTTGCAAGATCTGCATGCCGGAATCGGTCATATCCACCGAACATTTCATCACCACCATCGCCTGCGATGGCGACTTTCACATGCTTTCTTATTTCGCGACAGATCAGAAACGTGGGAATAGCAGACGAATCAATAAACGGCTGGTCAAATTGACATAAAATATTGTGCACCATAGATAGATCAGGGGTCGACATATCTACAACCAGTTCATTATGCTTGAGATCCAGGTGGTCTGCAACCATACGAGCATAGGGCGATTCATCGTATCCCATTTCCCCGAAGCGCACATTGAAGGTCTCTATTTTTCTACCAAAGTCCTGCGCCATCATCGCGACCAGCAAGGAGGAATCTATCCCACCACTGAGAAAGGCTCCGATAGGGACGTCCGATACCATATGTTCTTCCAGGCTCTCAAGAATAGCCTTTCGAGATTCTTCAAGTGCCCTGGGCGCATCCCAATTTTGAGGGTTTCGTGCCCATTGCCAGAAAGGTCCTTTTTTAATGCCCTGCCGTGATATGTCCATCCAGGTTCCGGGTTCCAGTTCCTCAATCTCTGTAAAGCATGTAGAGGGCATTAACGGATAGCCCAGGGTAAATAAATCCGCCAGGGCCTGGTAGTTAACATGAGGCGTAAAAGGCACGGATCTGAGTATTGCTTTCATCTCGGAGCCAAAATAAAACCCGGTTGGCCCCATGTGGTAATATAATGGTTTGATACCGGTGCGATCACGTGCGACGATAATTCGATCATCAACGAGGTCATAAAGCGCGAAGGCGAACATCCCATTTAAGCGACTCAGACATTCGATGCCCCATTTTCTATACGCCTCCAATATTACTTCCGTATCAGAATGCGTCTTGAACGCATGGCCGTCGGCTTCCAACGTTTTTCGAAGGGCCTTATAATTATAAATTTCACCATTGTTCACCACAACATATCGACCATCTGATGACCACAATGGTTGCTCTCCACCGACCAGGTCAATGATAGCCAGACGGTTGTGTCCCAGCCCCACCGGACGCTCCGGGTGTACCCAGATGGTCATGCCATCTGGCCCACGATGCGTGAGTGTTTCTGCCATGGCCTCAAGGGTAGAGGTCCTAGCATCTTGGCTTGCTATATTATAAAATCCGCAAATACCACACATAATTTAGAGGTTAACCTCATGGTCATACATTTGATGCAGCAAGGTCGTCATGCCAGTGTACTCTTTCGGGTGAATGCTGCAGAGGCCTGCATACATCGTGTTATGATAAATGAAATTTCAGGGACCTTGAAAATGAACTGGCCGATCAAACCATACAGAAGAAAGCCACAAGCTGTCGTCATGATATATGACCAAGGAGAAGATAACCAGGGGCTCACGGCGGACACCGCCGCATAGGTGATCACTGCGGAGGCACTGGCATGTGTTAAGACGCGTAGAATGCCCCGTCCACCGCCGACACCGAGACGGTGCCGAAGTAAAAAAGCAGCCGTCGCAGTTGAGCAGGTCCAGAATATACTGGAAGCCAAAGCCAGGCCAATGTATCCCCAGACAGGAACGAGCGTATAGCAGCACCCTAAATAGATTAATAGAAATACCGCCGATATAATGGCCAGCGTGAGCGTGTCCTGCAAAATACTATGAAACCCCCGACCGATTAAGGTGCCACAGGCTGCTGCTGTCATAGCCAACATATAAAGCGGCACAATCTGGGCTACAGCCAGGGTATCCGTCCCGCTGAATTCACCCCGTTCAAAGAAAAGAGAGACCAGAGATTTCGCATAATGTGGCGAGAGGATGACAATCGGAATGCCTACGACCAGAAACAAGCGAAGCGAGAGAGAGAGTGTCGCATACGCAGTTTTTAAATCCTTCGCTGCCGTCTGGTTGGATAATCGAGCAAATACAATGGTGGCCAACCCGCTGATAAGCAGGGTCGCAATAAAACTACCGACCCGGTAGGCAAGGCTCAAATGAGTAATTCGGCCTACAGGCAGTCCCGATGCGAAGTAGCGTTCGATAGTAGGCAATAATAGATAAAGCATGCTTCCCAATAACAAAGGGGCTAACATTTTATACACTGATTTCAGTTCCGGATGATTCAAGTCGAGAGACCATCTCAACTTATGGGCTCCAACCAGGCCAACCACGAGAATGATGATCTGGACAAATGCTCCAAATGATTGTCCGATCACCAGGGCATGAATCCCGAAAAACGAAGATAAAAACAAGGCACCGATCACGATGCCGAGGGGATCAAAAATAACACTGGCCGCAGGTCGGGCAAATCGCTCAAATACATTATGAAGGCCCATCAGTATTTTACTCATCGTGAGCAAAATAACAACAGGACCAGAGAGGATAAACAATTCTACCGCCAGACTAAGTTGGTACACGCTGAGTCCCGGTGCTGTGAACCGGAGCAGGGATTCCGAAAGATACATGCTGAAGCCCATAAATAAAATGAGAGGCACCGTCAGCATAATGATAACCGTACTGGCTATTTTCCAGGCTTCCTGTTCGCCGTGCCGGACCATAGTCGCTGTAAACACCGGTATTAGGATGGTCGGTCCCATGGTCGAGACCCAATCAATGGCAAAAACCGGAATCGTTGTCGCGACATAATAGGCGTCCGTTTCGGGTGAGGCCCCATAGAAATAGGTGATCAATAATTGACCGCCAAACGACAATATCTTGCTTACCAATGCGCACAACATGATTATGAGAGTCGAATGGGTCATCAGAACTTTTTAAAGGATACTTAGCGGATGAGAATCGAAAGCGCATTGGGGGTTGAGAAGATCAAACAACAGATGATGAGAGGTTTAGCTTGTTGCAGCGATATTTGTCAGCCAACGCGGAGTGAAATAGCCTGACAACACTTACATTGTTTAGAGTTTAATGATTTTGCCGTGGCTGTTATCAAGGCCTTTGGTTGCGTTGCGCGTATCGACAACCCGTTGTGAATGATTTACGATATACGCGATATCGTAGGTGCTGTGATCGGTGATAATTGTTACGCAGTCATACGCTGCCAGGGCTTCATCTGTCAGTGTAATAGAAGAAACCTGCTTATTCGAAATGGTGATTTCGGGGATAAAGGGGTCATGGTAATCTACCGTGGCCATTTTATTTTCCAGCAATTCAATGACATCAAATGCAGGCGATTCCCGCTCATCATTAATATCCGGCTTATAGGCCACACCGAGAATTAGTATTCTGGAGCCGTTCGCACTTTTCTGATCTTGATTCAACGTATCCAATATTTTAGAGACCACATAATAAGGCATATTGGCATTTATTTCGCTGGCCAGAGAAATAAATCGAGCAGGATAATCCAGCGTCTTGAGTTTCCATGAAAGATAATGCGGATCGATCGGAATACAGTGCCCCCCTAGCCCGGGACCGGGGAAAAAGGGCAAAAATCCGAAAGGTTTGGAAGAAGCCGCCTCTATCGTTTCCCACACATTAATTTCCAACTTATCACAGATAAGCGCAATTTCATTGACCAGGCCAATGTTTACACTTCGGAAGGTATTTTCCAATATCTTGACCATCTCCGCTGTACGCGTTGTTGAGACCGGAATCACGCGGGTTACGATTTGTTGATATAAGTGAACGGCCAACTCCGTGCACAACGGGGTAATGCCCCCCACAATTTTTGGAATGGTTTCAAACGTGTATTCTTTATTACCCGGATCAATACGTTCAGGAGAAAATGCCAGGCTGAAATCCTGACCCACGACAAGACCGGTGTCATGTAAAATAGGTAAGATCAACTCATCTGTCGTTCCGGGATAAGTGGTGCTCTCAAGTATGACCAATTGATCTTTCCGGAGATGAGGCTTCAGGCCTTCGACAGCGGCAACGATAAAGGTCATATCGGGGTCTTTTGTTTTACTGAGGGGCGTTGGAACGCAGATGATAATGACGTCTGATTCGGCTAATGCCTCATATTGGCTGGTGATGGATAAGAAACCACTGGATAGGGCCGCATGCAGACGTTCATCCTTAATATCTGCGACATCAGAGCGGCCTGCATTCAAATGTTTTACCTTGGATGTTGAGACATCAAGCCCGGTGACGGGGAATTGATTTTCTGAAAAGGCCACCGCAACAGGGAACCCTACATATCCAAGACCGATAATAGCCACACGGGCATTTCGATGGTCAATTTTATCTTTAAGTGTTTCAAGCATGATTTATTGTGTCGTTCTGGAGAGGAAATTGTCCCTCGAACCTTTACTGACTTAAAAGGGCAAGCATTATTTTCGACCAAAATGGAATGGTCGAAAAATTTCGTTGATTTTCCCAGCTGTTTCATCATCAGAGCTGATCTGACGTGTATACGCTATGGTAATAGAGATCAGCACCGAAAAAAACAAGCTGAGTATTCCGGAGACCACAACGATCAACAGCCGCTCTGGCTTACTTCGTTTGGTCGGCGGGGTGGCTTTGTCCAATATTCGAACAGTGGGTGTATCCCGTACTTCCTCAATTTTGGCATGTTCATATTGTTGGGTAAGAATCTCTACCACAGCCTGATGAATTTTCATATCTAACATAAGCTGCCCCAACCTGAGCTGAAGGGCAGGCACTTCTGTGAACGGAATATTAAAACTCCCTTCGGACTGTTGGGATGTCTCTGAGGAATCACCGCTCCCCTGCCTGAGCAGGGTTAGCTGTTTGCGAAGTTCTCTTATCTTCAACTGCGTTTCAGCCACCTCTGGGTGGGAACTGGAGACAGTGCTACGGATGACCGCCAGTTCAATTTCAAATAGACGAACTTGTGCTTCAAGATTGGCAGCGGCCTCTACGGCCAGTTTGGCCTGCTCAGGTAATGAAATCAGTCGGTTTTTCTCCTGGAATCCTTGCAATTCTTCCATGGTAGAAAATAAATCCTGTTTGGCGTCGTTCAGACGTCGTTCAATAAAAATCCTTGTATTTTTTGCCGATGTGAGAGTACTGAAACGGTTAAAGTGGTCCAATTCCTCTACATAGCTGTTCGCCAGATCTGCGGCCAACTGAGGGGTAGACGCATCCACCTGAATAGCGATCACCATCGCCTTTTCCAACTTGACGGTGGTATATCTCTTGAGCTCATCAATGGCATCCTGTCGGTCTTCCATCTGATAGACGTCCATAAGAGAGAATTGATCCACGAGCTTATTGAGAATAGTTCGACTGTGCAAAATTTCTGCGTATACTTCGGCATCATTAGAAAGGCCGGGCAGGCTCAATCCGGGTACGGACATTCCACCTGACTGCATGAACATACCACTCAGGCCTGACAGAGAAGATTGTTTTTGAGGTGGAAGTATGGTCGCTCTCGCACGATATTCATAGGGCATAAGGAAGGTAATAATAAGCGCGAGAAGCATGACACCAATGACACTACCGACTATGCGTTTTCGCCATTGGACCAGTGCTAATATATAATCCAGGAAGGAGACCGTACCTTCTGTTGTCTCTTTCAAAGTTGCTGCTCCTGATCATATCGGTAAGGGTAGAAACTGCTGCCATTCGTCTGATAGGAACTCATTACTTAGATACCGTATCCACGACGAGAATGATCGTGGCGATCTGTCCCGCAGTAGCCAGCCCCTGGAAGAAAATACTCAACCAGTCTCTATTCGGTTTTTCAGGCACCCAGATCGTATCGCCCGGTCCGAGGGTTTTGGCCTCTTTCGCCCAGATCCACGCGCCGGTCTGGGCTTTAATGACTCGTGTTTTATTTTTCCGGGCGTTCCATCCGAAGCCACCAGCCCGCTCAATGTAGTTCTCAATGGTCAAGCGTGGATCAAATATGATGGCTCCGGGAGACGTCACGGCGCCAGAGAGCATGATGGTCTCTCTGTCTTTGGAGATCGTAACAACATCTCCGCCTTTTAAAATGATATTCTCAATGGCGCTGTCGTTTTCGAACAACTGTTGAAAATCAATTCTCATTCGACCGGGGCGTTCACGCGCTTTCATCTTAAAATACCCGTATTCATCCGAGGTCATATCTTCTACCTGCACCAACTTCAGACGCTCATATTCCGGATCAACGGTTACCTGCTTGTCACTACGAATGATAAAGGATTCTGCCAGAGAAACATCATTGGTAAACCCGCCGGTTATTGTGACAATATCTTTGAGTGTGGTGACATGCTGGTCGATGAAATAGACCCCGGGGTATTGCACCTCGCCGAGGACCGTCACCCGATGTTTTTCACGCCATCTTGGGATGCTTCTGACGAAGATCTGATCGTCTGATTTCAGTGACATATGCCAGGCCGTAGATGTGGTGTCACGCAGGTCAAGCATAGTTTTGGTGGTCGTTAACCCGTCTTCGGAGAAACGGATCAGTTCAACCACTTCACGATAAGCCTCAGGTTTAAACCCTTGAGCAAGCTCGATGAGTGTCTTGATGGTGTCGTCCTCACGAAATTCGTATCGGCCGGGTACCCACACAGCGCCCAGGGTCATTACACTATCAGCCTGTTGCGGTACAATAATGACATCTCCATCCTGGACATATGGATTAAATCTCTTTTCTCCAGAACGATTGAATCGCAGCAGATCAATCGACTCAGTAACCTGGTCCTGGCGTTTAACCTGAATCCGTCTTAGTGAGGCTTCATCCAGCAGTCCTCCGGCCAATCGGATGACTTCCTGAGCCCTCGTGACCGCGTGAGCGGGATAGGATCCCGGATTTAAAACCCTACCCAGCACATGGACCTGGAATTGGCGTAAACGCACAAGTGTCGCACTGACCCTTGCCGCGAAAAAAAACTTACCCATTTCTACCGATAAGGTGTCATGAAACGCGGCCAGCGTCAAGCCTGCTACCGGTATTTCAGTGATCTGCGGGATGAACAGCTTGCCCTCAGGGGTTACCGTGGTTTCAAAGCTTTCGTTTCTTGTACCCCAGATCGTAATAAGAAAGCCATCACCCGGTCCGACAATATACGAATCCGAGAGCACGCCCTCCATAATCTGACTTACCCCAAAGACCGGTCCGGTTGGATCAAAAGTCTGTAATCGGGTTGCCATGGTATCGGGCGCTGCACGAAATGGTAAACGCGTGTTCGGCCCGTCATTCTGAGCATACAGCATGTCGGCAGGGCCTAGTAACAGGAGACAAAAAAGAATGGGAAGGCTATACAGGGGGTTGAAGCCATAGAGGATGAATTCGAACACGTTATGGTTCGTGGTTCGTGGTTCGTAAATGGTGATTGGGAGACCTTTCATATCGCATCATAACTTGACATAGGACAGAAGAGCCCAACGGGGTAAAAAACATGTCATCCCTATCGTTTATCAGGAACGTCCAAAGTATCCCAATATAGGACGGCAACTACTCATATGTCAATGACTTTCTTATGTAATTGAATGCCTTTCTACTATGATCATAGTAGAAAGCGTTAAATAAAAACGGGTAAGATAAAAATATCACCCAGCAGCCCCTATTTTCTGCCGTAATTATCTACCTTGATCCCGCGACATCCTGGAGACAGGTTCCTGGAAGATGAATAGCCAGAATCCATCTGCCCCATGGACTGTTATACTCCCGGATACGCCCTATGTTCCTACTTTAATTTCATCACTCTGTAAAAACAATAGGCGGTCATACCTGATATAACGGTCCAGGCTGAAATAAGAAACACCCAGCCGCCCGTTGTTAAACCATTGATCTGATGTTCTATCATGGGCCCCTTTTGCAGATATCTGAAGAAATGAAGGCGTCTGAACTTACCGCCGCACGCTCTTTAGGATAGTTCTACAACTTCACCTGAGTTATCCAGAGACTGTTGGCCGGCTTCCAGAATTTCAACAACTGCCAGACCGTTTTTACCATCTGTTTCAGGCGTCTCGCAGTTCATTACACAATCTACAAAATGCTGGCATTCTCTTTTTAAAGGTTCTTCCATTTTTACATTCGGGATGTATATGTCGCCCTGGCGCAAAGTAAGCGCATCGCCGTAGGAGTCATAGCCGAGTTTGGCTTCTACGCCTTTGTCATATATTTTGAGTTTTTCATTGGGTTCCATGTCATTGAACACCACCATTTTCCGGCTGCCAACGACGGTGAGCTTGCGCATCTTGTGCGGATCAAGCCAACTGACATGGATTTGTGCCATACGACCGTCCTTAAATTGCAGATCGGCGAATACGACATCCTGGTTATGCGGATGTAAATATCCTTGCCCGTTTACGCTGATACGGGAAGGAACGTCGCCTAAAAGGTATAGAATTATAGAGATATCGTGTGGTGCCAGGCTCCACACGATATCTCATTCTCTCTGATGATACCCAAGTTCAAACGTTGGGTATATACATAAAAAATATCGCCTAATTCGCCCGAATCAATGATGCCTTTCAGCTTCTGAATAGCCGGATGGTAGATCATCAGATGGCCGACCATTAGAGTACGGTCATGGCGAGTGGCCAGATCTATGAGTTCCGATGCCTCGGACGCCATCATCGTCAGAGGTTTTTCGACATAGACATGTTTGCCGGACTCCAATGCTTGTTTGGCCAGCATATAATGAGTAGGTGATGGTGTAGCAATAGCTATGGCATCAACTTCTGGATCCTGAAGTTGATGCCATAAGAAGTATAGGTCTGAATCTCTGGATAAGCCGTTTTGATTTGTTTTAAACGGTTCTGATCTGCGTCGCAACAGGCATAGAGGGCGCTTGGTTGGGTATTTGAAAATGCCCGAACAATATTTTTCCCCCAATATCCCGTACCTACAACGGCAAGATGCGGCATGTTATCTACCTTTGTGGATGAAATGTGGAGAACGGCAAGAAAGCAATTTCATCCGCGTTCTATCAATCCCTGATAGATGTCTTTCAATATATCTTCTAAATTATAGGTCACTCGCCAATCCGGGTAGTGATTTTCAAATTTACTCAGGTCGCTGATATACCAGATATGGTCCCCGCTGCGATGTTCATCGGTATAGGTCCAATCCAATTTGTTACCTGCAATGTCCTCACAGAATCGAATGCCTTCCAGCATTGAACAGTGGGAATAACGACCTCCACCTATATTATAGACTTCCGCTACCCGGGGTTGTTGATAAAAATGCCAGAAGGCATCAATCAGGTTTAGGCTATGGAGGTTATCCCGAACCTGTTTGCCTTTATAACCGAAAATAGTATATGGATCGCCTGACCATGTACATTTCATCAGGTAGGCCAGAAATCCATGTAATTGGGTACCGGAATGTGCAGGACCCGTGAGACATCCTCCTCTGAAGCAGGCGGTCTTCATGTCAAAGTAACGCCCATATTCTTGAACAACAACATCCGCTGCCACTTTGGATGCGCCGAATAAACTGTGTTTGGTCTGGTCGATGCTCATCAACTCATTGATACCATTGGCATAAGGATGAGAAGGGTCGATTTCCCAACGGAGATCTTCTTCCTTCAGAGGCAATTGATTTGGTCTGTCTCCATACACTTTATTCGTTGAAGTGAATATAAACACGGCATCAGGGCAATGTCGACGGGTCATCTCCAGAAGAATCAGGGTGCCGTTTGCATTGACACTGAAATCAACAAATGGATCACGGGCGGCCCAATCATGTGAGGGCTGCGCGGCCGTATGAATAATCAGTTTGATATCGGTGCCGTATGCCTGGAATATGGGCTCGATTGCCTCCGCCTCACGAATATCCGCCGTATAATGTTTGTAGGTTGGTATATCTTCTTCCAGACGTTTACGATTCCAGTCCGTCGAGGCACCTTCTCCAAAGAAATACTGCCGCATGTCGTTATCAATACCGACTACAGTAAAGCGTTTCTGGGCAAAATAGCGGACGGATTCAGAACCAACCAGGCCGGCCGCACCGGTAACAAGACATATACTCATGGTTGACCCCTTAAAATGCGGCAAATAAACAAGCAGGCGGATGGGCTGTTGAGAACCATAATTCCACTACCCTCACGTGCTGTACTTCCAGCGACCGATATATATCGATCTATCCTGTCTGTCAAGCATTTTCTCCCGTGAAACCGCTTGACAGATCCCTGGTAGGTATCTATATTGCTAAGCGATTTTATTTAGCCGTACCCTTCCTGATATGAACATCATTAAACGGAGTGAAGCATATACCGCATACGCTATGATTTAGTGAAGGATGTAAGATTGTTGATACTAAGTACATTAAACATAGGCGTATACTCAGGTGTTGTGGATTCCGTATCCTCCCCTTAAAAAAATGTAAGACGTGAAGACGTGTCGTATGAAGACGTGATAGTTTACGGTCTATATGGCGCTTCGTATTTTCACGCTTCAACGGTTTGTATATGAATCGCTATTTGCTATTTGCGCTCTGCCCATTGATCCTTCTCTCCTGGATTTCCCCGGTACAGGCTCTGGGGCCTGTATTTCGGCTGGAAAGTGCCAGGCAATATCTGGTCATGCTGGGCGATGTGGACGAGATTGTAGCCAAAGACCGCAAACGGTCGCTCCGTTCTCTCTCAAATCGACAGGAACTCACCAGGTACCGGACCATTGTCCATCCCAGCCTTCAATTACTGGCTTTTGTAGACGAACAGAACGGTCTCGGTATTCGTGTACCTCTTGTGCTTTCCTTTAACGACTATTTCCAATATCGTGGTCAGGCCCAATTTCGTTCATTCTGGCACCGCTACATGATTGCCCATATCTCAGAAGTCAAGGGGGCCGTAGTTAATCAGAATCTGTTGTCTCTGGATCTGCCGGTAAACTTACCGACTTTCTTAGGGGGCGGAACACCGAATTTCAGTATTACCGGCAGTCAGCGTATTCAAATGGATATGCGTAGTGAATGGACCGATGGCCAGGTAAGCACGGCTACCAATCGCGTGTCCCGCTTTCCCAATTTGTCCATGAAGCAGCAACAGCAATTTACGGTCCATGGGACGGTCGGTCAGAAGATCGCTGTGACCATTTCTCAGGATAGTCAGGCGTTCAGTGATCTGGATAACAGCATCTCCGTTCGCTATGAGGATCGATTCGATGACGGGCGTGAAGGCAACGGGATTATTAAACGGTTTGAAGCCGGCAATATATCCCTTTCCCTGGAGAATGCCCAATTTACAGGGTATACAGATGAGCACTCGGGGCTGTTTGGTATAAAATTGGAAAGTCAATTTGGTGGATTACAACTGACCTCCATTATCAGTCAGGAAAAAGGGGAAGGGCAATCGGCGACCTTTCAAGCCGGTTCACAAGGTAATCGACAGCGAATTCGTGATCTCGATTATAGACGGCGCACCTATTTTTTCATCGATGGGGGTTACAGACAGAATTTTTCTCGAAGAGATGCCCGGGGACTCCATATCGCCGATGAAGATTCGCTGGAGATCCTTCGTATCTTTGTGGCAGACCGGACGTCACTGCAGGACCTGGCCAATATTCGGAAGGCGGTGGCCTATCTTGAGCCACCGATCAGCTTTTCAGGCGGTGCTTTTTCTGCGCCGGATTCCAGCAACAATGAAATCGAAAGGGGTGATTTTCGGGAGCTGGAATTTAATGAGTTCGCTGTGGATCGAAACCTGGGTTATATCGTCCTTAATACGCCGTTACAGTCGACAGATGCCCTGGGCGTATACTATGTCACGCGCAACCGGCTTACGGGTATACGTATCGAATACGGCATCGTGCCCGATGTCAATGACCAGGGTATTGAAGCCAAATTACGCTTGCTGAAGAGGCGAAGGGAAAACCCACCTGACCTCGCCAATCGAGATGACCCGAGCAAATGGGGCACCTGGCAGTACGAATGGCGGAACGTGTATTTTCTTGGGAAGACAGACATTAATCCAGATGGTTTCGACCTGCGGATCTTTAAACAGGAACCCGGCAGTCAGGCTCAAGATGTAGATGACGAAGGCCGTCCTTACATTCAATTACTGGGCCTTGACCGCAGGGGGATAGATCCGGGAAGTTCCCCTGATCGTCTCGTAGATGTAGATTATGAACTGATTAATTTTCAGCGCGGAGACCTTATCTTTCCAGATTTGTATCCGTTCTCCCCAACTTTATCTGCTAAAGAAAATGGATTGGCTTATCCTACCACCCAGGGAACAGGTCTATCCGAGCAGACCCCGGAAATATACACCAAACTTACGACTGAAATAAATACCAATGTGGCGACCTTTAATAAATATTATATGGAAGTCGAATATAAAGATCGCCTGGCGCAATATTCATTGGGCCGGACCAATATCATCGAAGGTAGTGAAGTGGTGCGGCTTAACGGCCGTGCACTTCAGCAGGGCGTCGATTATATCCTTCTGCATGAAGTGGGCCAGATTCGGTTTCTGAATCAAGAAGCGCTCAATCCCAATGCAGATGTCTCTGTACGGTATCAATTCGCCCCATTTTTCCAACCGGCTTCTAATACCTTAATGGGGTTTCAAGGTCGGTATGAAGTGAATGACCGCTCCTGGGTACGAGGCACGGTCCTCTACCGGTCCGATAAATCTCTGGACCAGAAATCTCGGATCGGCCGGGAAGTCGGTCGGTTTTTTATGTGGGATTTTGATGCCCGGCTGACCTTCAAACCACAGTTTCTGACTTCCTTTGTCAATCTACTGCCTTTTGTGGATCGGGGAGACGCGGAATCCGCTTTAAATATATCGGCGGAATTGGCACAGAGTATTCCCAACCCGAACACCAGAGGGGATGGGTTTATAGACGATTTTGAAGGCAGCAAAGAGGAAACAGACCTTGGGGTTCGTCGTAGCGGATGGGTGCCTGCCAGTCCACCGGATGGTCGTCTACACAATCAGCGAGGTCGGTTAATCTGGTATAATCCGGTTGAGCAGGTCGATGTGCGAGAGATATTTCCCACCCGTGAAGTGACTTTTCGGGACCAGGTGCAACATGTGCTCACCTTGGAACATCATCCTGCTGTGCCCGATCTTCGTTGGGGAGGGAACAATATAGATGCATCTTTTATCGGTGAATGGGCCAAGATCGACCTTTCGGCGTTACAAAATCGGTGGAGCGGGATCATGCGTCCCATGGTCGGCGCGAATATTGATCAAACACGGAGTAAGTTTGTCGAAATATGGGTAAATGGCGCCGAAGGGGAATTGCACCTCGATTTGGGCTCGATCAGTGAAGATGTCAACGGCAACAGCCAGTTTGATACGGAGGATGACCGTTCGGATGGATTTGGTAACAATTTGATTGACCAGGGAGAAGATACCGGGGTAGATGGCCTGACGGATGAGCAGGAAACCGGTTTTGATCCGACGACGGTGTCTACTGTGCCTTACGATCCGGTCACCAATCCTGATCCACACGGGGATAATTTTTTATTCGATGATACTGCGGCACAGGATTTCCAATTTGATCAAGTCGACTACAGCAACATCAACGGCGCTGAAGACAATATCAATGATCCAGACCAGGGCCGGCGTCCCAATACAGAGGATATCAATAATTCCGGGTTTATAGACACTCAGGACGCCTATTTTCAATTTGCGATTAATCTGCGACCGGACCATGCAGATACGGCGCTGGTTGTGGGGGGTGATCGGGATAGGAACAATTGGGGCGACGCCCGAAGCTGGCGCATGTACCGTATTCCTTTAGAAACCAATGTATTGAATTCAGCCTTTATAAATCAGATTGGCACGCCGAGTTTTGCATTAATCGAAATGGTGCGCCTCTGGATAACCAATGTAGATCAGCCCTCCAAGCTTCGTATCGCATCTATCCAAATTGTCGGCAACAAATGGCAGGAAGATACCAATGGGGCCATCGTGGATTCTGTAGGGAACGCCATCCCCACGGATCAACTCATTACCGACCGGGAAACCTTTGATGTATCCGTAAAAAACTCTTTCGACAATCCGGGGGATTATGCTTCGCCACCGGGGGCCATTGTCGAATTCGATCGGGTTACTGGCGTGCAAAATAGAGAACAGTCCCTGGTGTTGAACTATGCGAACATACAGCCGGGGCATAACGCACAGGTGTTCCAGACCTTTTTTACCGAGCAGAATTATACCCTGTATAACGACCTGCGAATGTTCATTTATGGTTCGGAAGATTTGGTTGGAGATCAATCGCCCGACTTTTTTATTCGGTTTGGCAACGGAAGTTCCGACTATTATGAATACAGAACGCGGGTCATCCCAGGTTGGGATACTCAAAACCATCTCAATGTCGTCTTCAATGACCTGACTACCTTGAAGAGTGAAACCGAACTGGCTCGGGTTGAGGGCACATTCGTTGATACGACGTTTACTATTCAATTGGCTGATGGAGTGGATCGGATCGTGACGATTAAAGAAGGGACGGCTCAGGGCCGCAAGCAGGCGATTGTCAATTTGGAAGACACCCGACAGTATCGTGTCCAGGGCACCCCATCCCTGTCTCGAATCCGGCAGATTACCGTGGGGGTGTATAATCCATATACCCATCCCCTGGAAAAAGGTGAAATCTGGTTGGACGAATTGCGGGCCGGAGAGGTCAGACGAGATCGCGGCCTGGCGGGCCGGATTTCCATTGATGCAGATTTTGCCGACTTTGCTTCCGTCAGGGGGGCCTTCCAGCAGATCGGTAGTCATTACCGACAAATTGGCCAGCCAGAGGCCGGTAATACGTCTACACTTATAGATTTGAATACGGATATACAACTCGAAAAGTTTGTCCCGGACGACTGGGGGTATGCGCTGCCTGTCCGCGTCCGCTGGCGCAGGGATCTCAGGCTGCCGCGTTTGCAGGTAGGTTCTGATATTGTGTTGCTTCGGACGGATCAACGGCAGGAGCAAAGAACAGAAAATCTACAACGCCAGTTTTCAATCGCTTATTCGAAACGGCCCGGATCGGAAAATCCTCTCGTGGCCTGGACGTTGGAACGAACACGGATTAATTTTTCTGCCTCAAGCAGGATAAGCCGGACTGTGACCAGAGAAGATACGACGGGGAGTTATCAAGGGGCCATGACCTTAGATTTATCGCCCCGGTCACAACCTCAAATCCCGATTCTTCGATGGACCCATCTGCCTAAGTTTATTTCAGGGGCAGCTTTTAACCCATTACCGACTCAGTTTATTCTGGACACTCGGGTTGACCGCCAGAAACAAACAGGTGTAAACAGGCAGTTTAACAACACTCAACAGAAACGTTTTATACGAAATCTAAATCGAAATATACGTGCGAGAATGAATCCCTTTAAAGCCGTGAGTCTTGATTTTTCACTGGCCATTACGAATGACATGAAGGCAGACTCGACAATAAATCTGAGGGATTTGAATTTTGGTCCAGAGACCAGTTATCGTCAAACTTTCGGCATCGATTATCGGCCGGAAGTCGCCTCCTGGCTACGTCCGTCTTATTCCTTTACTACGAACTACTCAGAAAACAGGAACCCGCAATTACAGATCTCCGGTACCTCTCTTGATGATCGTACCGTCAACTTCAGTAATCGCCGCAGTGTCCGCACCAATCTGAATATCGACCGTATGCTTTCGAGCGCCTTTGGGCGTCCGGGGCAATCATCTGGCGATGAACCTGAAGGTGTCAGCCGAAAACTGGCGCGCGGCGTTCGGGCTTTTTTAGGTATCTTGAATCCGGTCAATGTCAATTTTACGACAGACGACAATCAAAATTTATTCAATATAAAAAGCCGACCTCAATTAAGTTATCAACTGGGATTCAGTGCGACCCCCAGATTTCCATCTGTCGCAAGTGACACCACAGGAAATGCCCCGGTAACGACCATTCAGCAGAACCGGGCAACGGAATCAGTGACATTTGACATGGATACAGGTTTTAAGCTTATTTCTGATTTAAGCTTCAACTTCAGGCCTAACTGGCGATCATCAAATACCAGATCAACAAATACAAATATAGAACAGAAATCTCGGACCTGGCCGGAAACATCCATCCGGTGGGCCCCGAATGTCCGAAAAATTCGCGGCTTGAACAGACTTTTTAACCGGATCGATCTATCCAGTGGATATGTTCGGCGGGTAGATCGGCAGACCAACCTGAATCTGGCTGCCAATACCAATCTGGTGGGTACAGCAGAAACCAAGACCACTTCAACCAGCCTCTCGCCCCTGTTAGGTGTTACCTTGGATTGGACGTTCGGTTTGGCCATGCGCGGCAATTACGATACCTTCGATGAAGAAAGTCGGCTCGGGCTTAGCGCCACGGACCAGAAGCGCGAAAATAGAACCCTGACCTTAGCACTCGATTACCGAATTGACTCAGGCTTTCAATTTTTCGGTAACCGATTGAGCGGAAATTTAAATTCACGGATTCAGGTTACCCGTAGCACGGCACAGACGCTTATCTCCCGTGATGGCAGTTCCTTCAATCCCAGCAATGGGCAGAAACAGTTAGGGATTTCTTTTCGATCGGACTATCAATTCAGTCGGCATGTACGTGGTGGCTTTAGCTTTGAGTGGACCAATACCCAAAATGTCATCACCCTGGAAAAGCGTTTACTGCGCGCGGGTGGCTTTTGGACAGAATTTCAATTTAACTGACCTTGGTGGTGTTATGACGCGGCAGGAATTCGGGGCTATACTTTTCATTGGGCTCAGTTTGTTCGTGGGGAGCATTCTTCTTTTGATCCGTCAGGTAGAAGCTGAATTCCTACCTGACCTGGCCGGATTTGAGCCTTCGGATTCTTCCGGTATTTATCCCACAGAAGAGGCCAAGCCCTCCCGATCTATTCTTGTAGGCACTGCCGAGCCTTCTGATGAGTCTGGAAAACTGACCCGATCTACCTCACCTCTATCCATCAACACCGCTTCCCCAAAAGACCTTCAAGCGTTGCCTGGCATTGGTCCTGAACTGGCTCGTCGAATGGTGTTGCATCGACAGCAACTTGGCCCCTTCACATCATTCGAGCAGCTTCTTGATGTGAAGGGCATCGGGCACGTCAAACTGAACCGGCTAAAACCATATATTTCGTTTCATTGAGACGGACTCACCCCATAGGCTCCCTGCGACTTTTCTGTTGACAATCCTGTGCCCCAATCCTATTATCGTGGTAGCCTTATCAATTAAAGACGGCAAGTTTATCTGGCTGATATTATCCATTATCTGGCGCATGATTCTGATGCGTTATAGGATATAGTGAATGCCTATGATTACAGTTGGTCTTGACATCGGGTACGATGCGGTTCGCTTGATTGCGATTGACCATACAGCCACCGGTCCGGTTTTGCATAGTATTGGTGCGCAACGTTATGATACACCGCGTTCCGCCAGAAATTTATTCGATCATCCCGATGGTTTAACCGATGCGATAAGGCAAGTTATGGAAACCTACGGTGATCCGGGATGGCCGGTGACCGTAGGAATTCGCAATCGGTTTGCGGTCTTTCTTCTACCTCAGGTCGAGAAAAAATTGAATACGAACCAGCGCGAGGAGTGGCTGAGGTGGGAAGCCGGTCATTTCGTGGATGACTCTCTGGATCATTATATTCTGGATAGCGATTCAGCAGGGTACCAAACGGATAAAACGGAAGATGTCTTTCTGGTCGCTGCCCGTCGGGAAGCGGTAGAAACCGTAAAAAGCTTGGTAGAAGCTGCTGGTGTGGCACCTGCGGCCATGACGGTTGCCATTATAGCGCTGATCAATTCGTTTGAAAAAAGTTACGCGCTGTCTGATTGGGAAACAGCCGCCCTGGTTCACATAGAACCGGCCTGCGTCGACATTGTTTTTATACATGACGGTCAAATTAATGTAGTGGCCATGCCACTCGATCAGGGGGCTGGTGCGGCCACCGGGCTTGCGTCTTTCGGTTCTCAGTTTAGATTCTTAATTAATCAAATGCCGGAAGCGGAGGCACCGGATACGGTGTATGTCAGTAGTGCCCAGGGACGTTTGCAGAAGCTTTGTTCTGAATGGGGGGAACAAATGAATCGAAGAGTAACACAGATGACCCCTTTTCAAAATATCGAAATTCCTGATTCTCTTACTAATACGATAGGACGCGTTAACCAGGCGGCCTTCATCATTGCGACGGGTCTGGCATTTCAGGAACTGGATTGATGATGTTTCGTGACGTCGTCTTTTTTAACGAAGTGCAAAGTACATCATTTACTTATGGAGGCTTCGTTGCGGGTGGGCACAGGTACGGTCAAAGGACGTCGTCTGAAGCAGGTTGCCGGATCAATTCGCCCTACAAGTGGGCGTGTACGCGGGGCACTGTTCGATTCCTTAGCGGACTGGATTATCGACCGGACCGTGGTTGATTTGTGTGCAGGTAGTGGAAGCCTGGGGATCGAAGCCTTAAGCCGTGGTGCCGAATTCGGTATCTTTGTCGATGCCGACAGGCAGGCGGTACGGATGATCAAAGAGAATCTACAACGATGCGGCTTTGAAACGTGCAGCAAGACATGGCACACAGATGTCATTCGGGCATTGAATTATTTTGCAGACCAATCTTGTCGGGTCGATCTGATTCTGGCAGACCCTCCTTATGATGATCCGGTTGTTCAAAAAATTATCGATACGGTCAGTACGCGTTCTATTCTAACACCCGATGGGGTATTGGTTGTTGAGCATCGAAAGAAGATGCAACCCGAAATGCCTCAGTCCGGCTTGGTCTTTCATCACCGGCGAGATTTTGGTGATACGACCCTCTCGTTTTATCAAGCAGACTCGACTTCCTCAATGTCCCTGCCGATTCAACCGGTGGTTTCACCGGTCGATCTATCACCTCCCTCTTCGAGATCACGGCGATGAAATCCGCAGTATACCCCGGCACGTTCGATCCGATTACAAATGGGCATCTGGATATTCTGAAACAGGCGCTGGGTATTTTTGACAGAATCGTTATTGCCGTAGCTCCGAATGTACGTAAGACCCCCCTGTTCTCCGTTGAAGAGCGCATGCAATTGATCCGGCAATCCATAACCGAACAGGATCGTGTAGAGGTTGTTTCCTCCGAAGGGCTGACGGTCGAACTGGCCAGGCGGGTTAAGGCTCAGGCGATTATACGGGGCATACGAACTGGTGAGGATCTTGAGTCGGAATATCAGATGGCCTTGATGAATCGTCACCTGGCCGCTGAATTGACAACGATAGCCTTCTTCCCGGGTGAACCATTCGCCTACGTCAGTTCTTCTTTGATAAAAGAAGTTCATAAATTTGGCGGGGACATCGCGCATCACGTACCGCCTGTTGTGGTGAACGCATTGGATGAGCGGCAGCCAGGCAAGCAAGCAAGTGAGTAAACTGACCATGGATCAATCAGAAAATACGACCATCCGGCCGCTTTCTCGAAAATTAAATCAGGTAGCGCCTTCGACGACAACGGTGCTTAATGAACGGGCTATCGCGATGAAACGTGAAGGCCTTGATGTGTTGAATTTTGGTGTGGGGGAGCCAGATTTTCCTACGCCGGACCATATTAAGCAGGCCGGTATTTATGCCATTCAGCAGGATATTACTAAATATACACCGGCCGTCGGCACGATGGAGCTGAAGCAAGCCATATGTGGAAAGCTGGAGCGGGATAACGGTCTGAATTATCTGCCGACTCAGATAGCAACCACATCCGGTGGTAAGCATGCCCTGTACAATTTGCTGTTTGTCCTCTGTGATGAAGGAGACGAGGTCCTTGTGCCGGCTCCTTACTGGGTCAGTTATCCAGAAATGGTCAAGTTGGCCGGTGCGAAGCCTGTCATTTTAGAAACGGGTGTAGAAACGGGCTTCAAGATTACCCCGGATCAACTCCGGTCGGCCATTACTTCAAAGACCAAAGCATTGATGCTAAATACCCCGTCCAATCCAACAGGGATGGTGTACACGAGAAATGAGCTCAAGCTCATTGCCGAGATCGCCTTAGAGACCGGGATATACGTCATTTCAGATGAGCTGTATGAAAAAATATTATACGACGGGTGGACGCATCACAGCATTGCCGCTGTACATCCGGAGATGGTCTCGCAGACGATCATCGTAAATGGCTTGTCCAAAGCCTATGCGATGACCGGTTGGCGGCTCGGGTATGCTGCGGGACCTCAGGGTGTTATAGACCTTGTTGTTAAATTTCAGGGACAGACGGTGATGCATCCCAGCGCGATCACACAATATGCCGGGATCACAGCGTTGACGGGTTCGGAAGATTTTATTCCACCAATGGTCGAAGCGTTTAAAAAGCGGCGGGATTATATCTTGGACCGCTTCGCTGATATGGAAGGGGTGACCTGTATCAAACCGGGGGGGGCTTTCTATGTATTTCCTGACCTGTCTGGTTGCTTCGGATCTCACACGCCGGATGGACGTCGTATAGAGGGGTCTCTCGACCTGGCCATGTACCTGTTAGACTCATTTCATCTGGTTTCCGTTCCGGGCATTGCATTCGGTTGTGAAGGTTGTATCAGGCTATCTTATGCAACTTCGATGGATATCATCAAGCAGGGCATGGACCGCATAGAAGAGGGGCTGGCATCATTGAATAGCAGGTAGAGCATATCCTGTTACAGATGATTGGCTATGTGTCCTGGTATAAGGATAAGACTTATATGTTAAGATCGTATCATCGCCTGGTCCAACTTATCGATCAAAGAGGTTTATCCCTGGTCTTAGAGCATGCCCTGGATCGGAGTGTAATTGTCGATCTGTGCAACACCTGCGGCCTTTCAGATGCTGGCAGACGGACAAAAGCGGTACCTGTTGAAACGCTGGCTTCTGATCTGGCCAGAGCTTGTTTTGATAAAGAATTCACCGGAACCCAGGTGATAAAAACCCTTACCAAAGCCAGTGTTGGAGAAATTGATCAAATACAACGATCCAAACCTGAACGGGTCCGTTTGTTTATTGATGAGAAAAAATATTTTTCTCCGCGTGACTGCTGTCGGTTGACGGTAGCGATTCTTCTCGATGAGCGTAAAGAGATGCAAACGACCGGTGCGGACCTGCTTCATAAGGCGACGGGCTTATTGACTCAGCCCCATACGCTCGACAGCCACGCACGTGAAGATATGGTGGCGGTGAGTGAACCGAACGTGGATGTAGAGATCAAAAAACAAATTCACGATCTCAATCAGGCGTTGATTAATGCGCGCAACGAGTGTGGACGCCTCGAAAAACAGAATAGAATACAGGAAGCGCGCTCATCTCAACTTCAAAGACAATACAATGAAATCCAGACAAATTATGATGCCATTCAGCGCATCTGTCAGGACTTTAAACAGGTTGATGCTAATAAAAAAGAGATTGATATAGAGCGTCTTGAAGAGCACTTACACTCGTGCTCCAATCTTACGGCACAGAATAACCAACTGAAAGGTGAAAATCGAAAGCTGCGTCATCAGGTGGAGGGCCCCGCCTCCCAGGCCTCCGGCGACGCAGCGTCTCACCCGATGCTGCGGTCCGTTGAGAAAAATATTGGTGAGATTAAGGATACAGTCGATACCGCTGCTCGGACCATGGAAGAAGAATGCCGGGGTGTCAAACAAACGATGAGCGCTCTGCAGAAAGAGATTTACGCGTTGCGACACACCGATCGAAATGGCCCGCAGCCCGTTCAAAATGGCGGCACGATACCACAGGAAAAAGAGCGGATAGGTATTTTTGTTGATGTCCAGAATATGTTTTATGCCGCGAAACAATATGGTGCCCGTTTGGATTTTGAAAAATTGATGACCGCGGCGGTGGGTGAACGCCGATTGGTCCGGGCGTATGCGTATGTAATACAAACTCCCGAAGTGGATCAGTCCGGATTTGTTTCGATGCTTCAGCAGCGGAGTTATCAAGTAAAAAGAAAGGATTTACGGCTACGAAGTGATGGTTCTGCCAAGGGTGATTGGGACATGGGTATGGCCATAGATATGATCGGCATGGCTGATAAGGTGGATGTCGTCATATTGGTCAGTGGTGATGGAGATTTTGTTTCCCTGCTTCATCTATTGAAGGAAATGGGTCCTCGTGTTGAGGTATTTTCATTTCCACATAATACAGCCAGAGACTTGATGGAAACGGCAGACCGGTACTATCCAATTGACGAAGCACTTTTAATCAAAATGGAGCACCGAAATAGTGGCCAGGAAAGACAATCGACCGAGACGGAGGAAAATGAACAGGCAGGCAGGTGGACGGGCAGGCAGGCGAAAAAAACAGCAGATGGACACGGGTAGGGTACGCCGTATACCGTCCAAGTATGATTTGATAGGATAGGCGAAGACGAGCCAGATAGATTTAATTCCTACCGTTTATTTAAGGAGAAAAATATGCCAAAGATCGGTATTGTAGGCGCAGGAAATGTGGGGGCAACCGCAGCACTTTTCGCTGCCCAGAAAGAATTGGGTGACATTGCCTTGATCGATGTAGTAGACGGTATCCCTCAGGGCAAAGGGCTGGATATGATTGAAGCCGCTCCGGTTCTGGGGTATGATTCGAACATCAATGGTTCCAATGATTTCGCAGAGTTAGAAGGCTCCGACATTGTAGTGGTTACAGCAGGTTTGGCACGCAAGCCAGGCATGGACCGGTTAGACCTGTTGAAGAAAAATGCGGAAATTATTACATCCGTAACGGAAAACATCGTTAAATATGCCCCAGATTCACAAATCCTGATGGTCAGCAATCCTTTGGATGTCATGACCTACATCGCCCTTAAGGTATCCGGTTTCGGCCGTAAACGCGTGTATGGTCAGGCCGGTGTACTCGATTGCGCCCGTTATCGTTCATTTATTGCGATGGAATTGGGTGTGTCTATGGAGGATACCCAGGCCATTATATTAGGTGGTCACGGGGATACCATGGTGCCTTTGCCGAGATATACGACGGTATCAGGGATACCCATCAGCGAACTGTTATCGCAGGCGGCGATTGACCGTATTGTCCAACGAACGCGTGACGGTGGCGCTGAAATTGTCAACTATCTTAAGACCGGCAGTGCCTATTACGCTCCGGCTGCTTCTGTCATACAGATGGTGGAGTCCATGATAAAAGGTAAAAATCGTGTGCTGCCCGCTTCTGTGATGCTGGAAGGTGAATATGGGCTTGACAATGTTTGTGTGGGTGTGCCGGTCAAGCTGGGCAGAGGTGGAATTGAAGATATTATTGAATTGCAATTGTCTGATGCGGAACGCGATGAGCTCCATGCCTCCGCAACGGTGTATAAGGAAAGTTTAAATGATCTGGGATTGTAGGTAGATGCGTGTTTGTGGGCCTGTGCTTGTGAGATCATCTTACACGCACGCAGCCTGCTGTTTTTAACGGAGGTTTTCTGATATGGCATTACAACCACCCGATGGTGGCATACGTATTACGATGGATGAAGATGGTATTTTACAAGTACCGAATGCGCCCATCGTCCCGTTTATCGAAGGAGATGGTACTGGGCCTGATATCTGGCGGTCGGCGCAGCGGGTACTTGATGCGGCGGTTGAAAAAGCTTATGGTGGCCAAAAAAAGGTGGCCTGGATGGAGGTGCTGGCAGGAGAAAAGGCCTTCAACGAAACCGGCAACTGGTTGCCTGATGAGACGGTGGCAGCGTTTCGAGAGTATTTAGTAGGGATTAAAGGGCCCTTAACTACCCCTGTTGGTGGGGGTATTCGAAGCCTGAATGTCGCACTGCGCCAGATTCTTGACCTGTATGTTTGTCTACGTCCTGTCAGATGGTTTACCGGTGTCCCCAGCCCAGTAAAACGTCCGGAAAAGGTCGATATGGTCATCTTCCGTGAAAATACGGAAGATGTGTATGCGGGTAAGGAACTCGAAGCGTTTAGTGATGATGCCCAAAAGCTGATCGATTTCTGTAAATCGTCCTTCGGATGGGATATACGTTCCGATTCGGGTGTAGGGATCAAGCCCATCAGTGAGACCGGCAGCAAGCGGTTGATCCGGGCGGCCATTGAGTATGCTATTGACCGGAACAAATCCAGTGTCACCTTGGTGCATAAGGGCAATATCCAAAAATTTACCGAAGGAGCTTTCAGAAACTGGGGATATGAACTGGCTAAAGAGGAATATGCGGACCATCTGGTCAGTTGGGATGACTGCCAGGGTAAGGTGCCGGAAGGCAAAATATTAATAAAAGATGCTATTGCAGATATCTTCCTGCAGCAAATTCTTACCCGTCCGGACGAATTTGATGTGATTGCCACCATGAATCTCAACGGGGATTATATATCCGATGCCCTAGCCGCGCAGGTGGGTGGTATTGGTATTGCACCGGGTGGTAATATCAACTACAAGACCGGTCACGCTATTTTTGAAGCGACCCATGGCACGGCACCCAAATATGCAGATCAGGACAAAGTCAATCCCGGTTCCGTTATCCTGTCAGGAGATTTAATGCTTCGACATCTTGGATGGGTTGAGGCTGCGGACCTTATTATCAACGGTCTGGAACAGGCGATCTCCGAAAAAATTGTCACATATGACTTTGCCCGATTGATGGATGGGGCAACCGAAGTTAAATGTTCAGAATTCGGTTCGGCGATTATAGAACGGATGTAGGGGAAGCGGCAAGCGACGAGATTGCGATTTACCTCATAGGTCCTGGTGTTTCTCGCTTTTACGAACATGACCATCCCCGCAGGTGGATGACGCCCTGCGGGCGGACAAGAAACCTTATAAACTGTGGTCGATCAGCACCCTCCGGGGCTGGTGATTCATCGCTTCGCAGCTTCGTTAGGCGCATTATGTTTATAGATTACGCAAAAATTCAAGTCCAAGCAGGACGCGGTGGGAATGGGTGTTGTAGTTTTCGGCGCGAAAAAAATGTACCCCTCGGCGGCCCGGATGGCGGACATGGCGGCAACGGTGGGAATATCGTGTTTCAAGTGGATGCAAGTAAACGGACCTTACTTGATTTCCGGTATAATCACCTCTACCGAGCAAAAAACGGGACACACGGTCTGGGCAAAGATATGCATGGCAAGAATGCGCCTGATTTAGTCATCGGAGTGCCAGCCGGTACGCTTGTTCGGGAGCAGGAAACCGGTGTGCTGCTCGCTGATCTTGTTTCAGAGGGCCAGTCCATTGTTATTAGCCATGGCGGGAATGGTGGCCGTGGCAATGCGGCTTTTTCTTCTTCGATCAATCGGGCACCGCGTCGACGTGAGGACGGTCATCTCGGTGAAGAACGTTTGCTTGAGTTGGAGCTGAAGGTGATCGCAGATGTTGGTCTCGTAGGGCATCCGAATGCCGGAAAATCTACTTTGCTAGCCCGACTATCGGCAGCTAAACCTAAAATCGCTGATTATCCTTTTACAACGCTTGAGCCTAACCTTGGTATTGTAAAGTTAGGAAAGTACGACAGTTTTGTGCTTGCGGATATCCCTGGTTTGATCGAAGGCGCCCATAGCGGGAAGGGCCTAGGGCTTCAATTTTTAAGGCATATTGAACGTACCCAGATCCTTCTGTTTCTTCTTGATGTAAGCCAACCCGATCCCTGGAAAGATTATGAAATTCTGGTTGAAGAATTACGCCTGTTTAATAAAACCCTCCTTGAACGGCCGACCATCATTGCATTCTCCAAGCTGGATGTAATGACTGACCAAACGATACTGGACGAGTTAATAGAAAAAAGTAACCCCCCCCCGATCGTAATTTCCTCCGTGACTGGTGCGGGCCTTCCAGAACTTCTCCAGAAGATTCAAAAAATTCTTTACGAGCTAACTCCCCCTCCTTCCGACTAATTAGAATATACAGATATGTCCGAAGTATGGCAGCCTTTCAGACATGGGAGGCATCGGATTTTCAGGTTCAAACCTGAACGCGGATGGAGTGGACTATGTCGTCGGATTTACGGGCGTGGCTGATGTTAAGCGCGGTACCTGGTGTGGGTGGATACCGATTCCAATTGTTATTACGTCAATTCGGTTCGCCGGAAGCCGTCCTGGACGCCTCTGCAACGGCGTTGATGGCGGTACCCGGTTTTGGTAAAAATACAGCGATGGCGATCCGTCAACATCGTGATGAAGCCTTCGCAGATCGTCAAATATTTCTCGCGGATAAGCACCAGGCGCGGATTATCACCTACAAAGATGATGAATATCCGGTCCGCCTGCGTGAAATATATGATCCGCCGCCGGTATTATTTATGACGGGTCAAAGCCAGCCTGAAGATGAGCGGGCTGTGGCTATCGTCGGTACACGGCGGACGTCTTCGTATGGCCGTCGGATGGCAAAACAGTTCAGCGAAGCCCTATGTGCCTATGGTATTACGGTCGTAAGCGGTCTGGCACGCGGGGTGGATACGGTTGCCCATCAGACGGTACTGGATAATCAGGGGCGGACTATCGCCGTATTAGGGTCAGGGTTGGATAAACCTTATCCGTATGAAAATCGTGGGATGATGCGCGTGATCCCGAAAAACGGGGTTGTGATGACAGAGCAGCCCTTTGAAACCGGGCCAGATGCTGTAAATTTTCCTCAGCGGAATCGTATTATCAGCGGTATCAGCCTGGGCACAATCGTAATCGAAGCTGGAGACAGCAGCGGGGCGCTCATCACGGCACGATATGCCCTTGAGCAAAACCGGGAAGTGTTTGCCGTGCCAGGGCCTCTGCATAGCGCTTCCAGCATCGGGGTCAACAAGTTGATTAAACAGGGCACGGCTAAACTTATTCAACAGGTAGAAGATGTCATTGAAGAACTGGCACCGCAATTAGGCTTTGACCCGGAGACGGCCGTCCGATCACCTCAGGCATCGCCGCAGTTGTCTTTATTACCCCAAGAGGACCGTCTGTACGCCGCCCTAACCTTTGATCCGAAACATATCGATCCACTTGCTGCCACCCTGGATCTATCTATTGCTCAGGCCCTGTCGATATTGTTAGGCCTTGAATTGAAGGGGGTAATACGCCAATTACCGGGAAAGTACTTCGTGAGAGAGTAGCGCATCAATCCTCCTGCATGACATGGTAAATGGCTTGTAGAAGAGCCTGAGGACTGAATGGTTTCTGAAGCATATTTTGGGCTGCTTTGGTTTCATCACCCTTTAACAGGTCCAGTCTGTAACCACTCGTATAGATTACTTTGAGATCGGGTTTCTTCACAAGTAATTCATTGGAGAGTTGTACCCCGGTGATGCCATTGGGCATCATCAAATCTGTAAATAGAATATCGATCTCGCCATCGGTTTGATCCCAGGTTTCCAGTGCTTCTTTGCCATCCGTTGCCGTCAGGACCTGGTAGCCCGCATGCTTCAACACAGTTTGACTGAAGAGCAACACATCTGCATCATCCTCAACCAATAGAATCGTTTCCTGGCCACCGTTTTTTATTTCGGGGACGATCGGTTTATCGATCATTTCTACTTCTGCGTCCAGATAGGCAGGGAGCAGAACTTCAAACCGGGAGCCCTTTCCGACCTGGCTCGATACCTGAACCCAGCCTTTGTGCTGTTGAACAAGCCCATAGACCATGGCCAGGCCCATCCCTGTCCCTTTCCCTACATCCTTAGTCGTAAAGAACGGCTCAAAGATCTGGCATACCGTCTTCTCATCCATGCCACCCCCCGAATCGACCAGACTCAAACGGACAAACTCTCCCTCCCTGGTGTTGGCGACCTTTTTTACATAGGCCTCATCAATATGCACCATGTCCGTGCTCAAGATCAGGGTGCCTCCATCCGGCATTGCATCCATGGCATTGACAATGAGGTTTATAATAATTTGTTCAATACACAGAATGTCTGCATACACAGGGGGAAGATCATCCGTATACCGGTAGTCACACATAATATTCTCACCGATGATGCGATTCAACATGATCGAAAGATGCTGAATCGATTCATTTAGATTTATGGCCTTCGGTTTAAGTTTCTGTTTGCGGCTGAATGTAAGCAACTGTTGCGTTAAAGTGGCCGCCCGCTTGGCGGCATCAGCCACCGGTCGAAGCCGTTCAACCACATTCTCATCAAGGTCTGTTTGGTTCAGTTGCATATCTACGTATCCGCCGATTACCGTAAGCAGGTTATTGAAATCATGAGCAATACCTGCGGCCAACTCACCAACCGCCTCCATCTTCTGTGCCTGTCGGAGTTGTTATTCCAGGTTCAAGCGTTCTGTGATGTTTTGTAAAGTAATAAGGGCGCGTGGGGTCTCGCCGAGGGTAAAATGTTCCGCAGATAACAAGGTGGCCAATGGCTCACCAGATGCCGACTTAATGGGCATTTCCATATCCAGAATAGGTTGGCGGGCTTGCAGGAATTGTTGGAGCTGCTCTCGCTTTTCCTGATCACAAAAGATGGGTAGCTTATCCATCGGCTGCCCGATGAGGTCACCGGCATCCAGACCTGTAATGGCAAGATAGCTTTGGTTGACATTGACAAGACGCATCTCGGTCATATTAATAATTTTCATCGGTATCGGACTTGTTTGGAAGGCCTTTGAAATCGCTCCTCTGACAGGCGAAGTGCATTTTCTACCCGGGCGCGCTTCATGATTTCTTGTTTGAGGAATACATTCGCCTCCTCCAGCCCTTTCGTACTTTCCTGGACCATACGATTCAGGTCGTTCATCCGAAACCGTGCTTGTCGGGTCATCTCCCATTTTTTGGTTATCGCATGGGCCAATTGGAGGACTTCAATCACATCAAAGGGCTTTTTTAATATCACCAGATTGTCCGTTTTGCCAAGCTGGCTGACGATATCGTCCCAGGCAAAATCGGAATAGGCGGTGCAAATCACGACCTGCAAATCGGGGTACGACGGTCCATAACCGGTTAATTGTTTCTATACCATCCCATCCGGGCGGCATACGGCCATCGACAAAAGCCAGGGCATAGGGTTCTCGGACTCAAAGGCCTGCGTCACCATACTCAACCCTTCCATGCCCTGATAGGCGTCATCTATTTCGAACTGATCCTGTTCTGTAGGTGTTTCCACTTCTCCGAACAACTGAGACTCCAGACTATCCATCTCCGAGTCCTTTTCTTCCAGGAGGGCGCTCTGGCGTCGCACATCCGTGGATTGATCGGTGAGTGTCCCGGTTAGCGCCGTCACGACCTCTTCGGAACTGGCCTCCATACTGCCAAGGGATTTAGCCGCTTCCCGCCGCACGTCTACAGCCAGGTCATTCAGGGTATCAACAAGACCTCGGATGGACGACGCATCTCCGATCTGGCCGAGGGCCTCAGCCGCTTCCCGCCGCACATCGGTTTCCTGATCTTTCAAGGCTTCTATCAAGGCCGGCACGGCCCGTGCATCTCCGATCTGGCCGAGGGCATCCGCTGCTTCCCGCCGTACAGCGTGATCTGGGTCTATCAAGGCTTCTATCAAGGCTTCTATGGCTTCTGTACTCTCGAATTTACCCAGCCCATCTGCGGCTTCTCGTCTCACTTCGCGAGATTCATCTTCGAGGGCTTTGATCAGGGCGGGTACCGCGGTCAGAGCTTCCAGCATGCCCAACCCATCCGCCGCTTCTCGTCTTACTTCACGAGACTCATCAGTCAATGCATTGATGAGTGGCGCGATGGCGCTGTCATCCCGAATCTGCCCCAGCCCATCTGCAGCCTCTCGTCTTACTTCACTTGATTCATCCTGTAAGGCCAGTTTCAGGGCTTCTACAGCAGATTCATCCTGAAATTGCCCAAGGGCATCTGCGGCCTCACGGCGTACTTGGCTTGACTCATCATCCAGCGCTTCGATCAGGATGGGTATGGCTTGTGTATCACGCAATTCATCCAGGCTATCTACGATTTCACGTCTTACTTCTCAGGAGTTGTCGTGGAATGCAGCCATGAGCGCTCGTGTTGCCCGTGGATCACCGATTTCACCGAGGGCGTCCGCAGCTTCCCTGCGTACCGCACGGGCATCGTCACTCAGCGCTTCAATCAAAGCTTCTACCGCAGATGAAGCTTTGATTTCACCGAGGGCATCCGCGGCTTCGCGCCGAACGTTTCGATCTGTATCCTGTAGCGCCATAGGATCACCTAACTCACCAAGCTCCTGTGCGGCTTCGCGCCGGACTTGTGAGGCTTCATCTCCAAGGGCTTCCACCAGGACAGCAACTACCGAGGGGACACCCATCTCACCCAAAATTTCCACCATCTTCGCACGAACAGATGGACTGGCATTTTTCATCTGGGCATTGATGGCCTCGACATCCTGTGCCTGGGCATTGATGTCTGTATCTGCTATGAAGATTCCAGCAATCAACCCTAATGAGCCGATACCGCAGTATAATCTGGATTTGTATGATCTCATGACAAGCCCCCTGATATTGATGAATTATGAATTGTGAATTATGATATGTTGAACTTGGATGATTTATATAGATAACTATTGATTCATAATGTGGCTTTGCATTGGTGCGCATTCATAATTCAAAAAATCATAATTAATAATTCACCAATCTCTTTCCTGATCCCATTCTCGAATTTCTCGTTGGACCTCTCTCACGGCCCGTCGAATTTGTCGCTGCGCTTCTCTCATACCTTCCTGGACATCTCGTTGAATCTCATGCTTTTCTATCAAAACTTCCCGACGGTGATCAATCTCAACGTCTTCTATATCGATGGCGTCCAGTGTAGTCCCTACAATTTCCATGACCAGGGATTGGACTGTGTGCAGCGTCTCAGGCAGGTTGTTGTCATTATCCCTATCCCAGCGGTATGAACCATCTGACCAGCCCTCGTCATCATCGTCCCCCTCGTCATCATCGTCGTCGCTGTCATTATCCCAGTTCCAGTCCCAACCATCATCATTATCTCTTCTGCTGCGGCTTTTGGTTTCGCGCAATAGATTTTCTACAGGGCTCTTGGTCCGGCCATCATTGGCCTGCCTGATGGTAATGGCTCCGTTGACATTACCCAAGTCGACCCGCCCATCTCCATCGCCGATCCGGCCCGATAGCTTGCGGCCTACAAACCGGCCTTTATTAACCGGCAGATCGAAATCGTTGCTGATCCGGCCATGGACGGTATTGGCAGATATACGGGCGTTTGCATCTGAGGGAATGGTAAGGCGAATCCTGCCATTTACGGAGGATATTTCGACCGGGTTGGTGCGACTGAGGTGGAGAATAGAAAGTTCCATGTCGCCATTTACCGTTGATATACGGACTTCACCCTCCAGATTCTCTGCGCGAATCTGGCCATTTACAGTCGTCGTATGTACTTCGCCACTCACGTCTTTCAGGTCGAGGTTGCCGTTTATGAGTTTGATTTCATCGAGGTTGACGGATCGGGGAACCGTCAACGTGTAATCCACTCGTGCCGGTCGGTCATATCGATCCCGATTGTTCCTGCCATCTGACCAGCGATCAGGGTAGCGGGTTTCTATATACAATCGATGCCCGCCAGCCGTTCTTGTGAGTAGGCGGAAATTAGGACATCGATTTTTACTTCATCCCGGTCCCAGGCGTTGATGTCAACATCACCATTGATATTTTCCAGGCTGATTCGACCATTTGCTTCAAACGGGTAGGTTTCATGTGCTTCCCGATCAAAATCACCTCGGCGTTGAGCGATCGCTGCCGGGGTGAAAGAAAGAAACAAGGTAAAAGCCGCCTGGGTATAGATCAGAAATTGATGGGGTCTGTTGCGCATGATAAATAATCCTCTTAGATTCACTTTGAATGGACCAATACTTTATTGTCGGCGAATACGGTAATAGCCTTTATCTGTATGTAAACTAAGCAGAGGTCCTCCACCATTTACGGCACCTCGGTATTCCAGATCACGACCACGACGGCCTTTCCGTCGTTCCAGGTCACTAATTTCGAAATCGGATCGAAAGTCAACGTTTCGACCCACATCCGCATCCAGGTCGAAACGGGCCTCTTCGGGCAGGGTTATATTGATCTCGCCTTTATAGGTTTCTATCCGTGTCCGACGGGTTAAATTAACAAATTCGACCTCAACCTCACTCTTATGGGTGTTTAGTTCCAGACTGCCGTTCAGACCCGTAATGATTATCCGGGCTTTATGCGTATCTATACGCAGGTCCCCGGTGATATCTCTAATGGTCGTGGGGCCTTTATGGGTGTTGATACGAACGGAAGCTTTCAAACCGCTTACGGTGATTTCAGATTTATGATCTTCAATGTCGAGTTGGGCAGACTGTGGTAAGGTGATGATATAATGGACCTGTGGCAGATTGATACCGACATTCCAATTCCGATCGGTTCTCAGGTTCTTCACCTCCTCATAATCAGAGGCGATATACAATCGATCTCTGCTTTCATCAATACGGATTTCCGTCAGGGCGACCGCTTCCTCTTCCCGGCGTGAAGGGCCGTCCGCTTCAACCCGAACTTGAATATCTGCCTGCGCTTGATCCCATGTTTTAATTTCAATACTGCCCTTATATGCTTTAATCGAAACCCGACCATCTTTGGCGAAGGCTATGGTTTTGCTGATCTTCCGGCTTTCCTGGCCATGGACCAGAGAGGTGGTTGTCGCGGCGAACATCAGAGCTCCTGAGATGAATAAACCGATCAGATGATGTGTCTGAAACCTTGAAGCATAACGCATGGTGATTCCCCTTTCTGAGATGACTGGTCTAACTGAGGTATGGGTATCTATGTTTTCGGCGGTGGCCGTTTGTTCATTTTTTAACATAGTGCAGAACATGTGCCCTTCCTCCGTATCAATCATAACACCTTTGTGTTATGTTCAGTTAGACCCATCCAGGTGTAAAAAAGATGGGGGATCTCTTTGGCTATTCATAACCGCTCTCCTCTCAGTCCAACGCAATGATCATGCCAGACTTGTTCTTTATACTATAACCTATTGAAATAAAACAACATATTGATTTGAACCTCAGTCAGTTTTTGTTCGGTTTGTATATTGAAGTTCGCTTTTGGGAATGTGATATCCCGGAAAAGAACGGCGTGTCGTGCGTTGGTGGTCTGGTGTGTTGGAACCGGATATATGTTTTTGGTTGACACTCCGTCTTATGCTGCGTATTAAGAAACATCAGTTTCTGATCCCATTTAAACCTCAACCATTTAATTTTTCTGGCCTTATAGCCGTTCTATAAATTAATAAGACGTAAAGTTTTATTAAATGGTTACAATTCTGATCCGTTATTTCTACATATGAACCTGCGTGATGCATCTACTAAATTAATCGATCGAAATGACCTGGCTGTGTTGGTTAAAAAAGTTCAGGCATCAGGGCAAACCGTTGTTTTTACAAACGGGTGTTTTGATCTACTGCACCCCGGGCATATTCATTTGCTGCAAGCGAGTAAAGCTTTCGGTGACCTTCTGATTGTCGCAATCAACACGGATGATTCAATTCGTGGATTAAAAGGGGCCGGTCGGCCGATTTATTCCGAGCAGGAACGCGCTTATATTCTTAGCGCGTTGGCTTGTGTAGACTACGTCGTACTCTTCCATGAGCCCACGCCGATTCCTCTGTTGGAACGCCTTAAGCCGGAGATCCTGGTCAAGGGGGCCCATTACTCACATCAGGAAGTGGTTGGTTGGAATGTGGTAGAAGCGTATGGGGGGCGTATAGAGCGGGCACCGATCATGGAAGGGCTTTCTACGACCGGCGCGATAGAGCGGATCAGGGGCATTGATGATTCTTTATTGAAAGGACAAACCCCCTGTTAATCAGCTATTGATCAGGGACAAAGTTTTCAACTCTTATTTTGAAAGGAATTCTATGCCAGAACTACGGCAGAAGCTATTGGTGCTCTATCTTCGGACGCCTGAATTGCATAGCGGGGTTGTGGCCTGGTCTATATTTGACGGGACGGGCAGGGATCGGCATTCTTCGGGCGATGAAACTGAGCCGCCTTATGACTCTGTGGTGGCGGCCATGCAGGATGGATGGCGCGTTATTCAGTTTCCCCAGCAATATCCAGCTTATCCGGGTACAGAATATCAAACTTCCTATCTTAAGTACGAGTATATCCTTGAAAAAATGGAGGCTATCGATGGTTGATCAGACGCATCTGTTAAATTCCAAGCAAATGGCACAATTTGTGGCCGAGGGCCATTTACGATTTGACGAATTGGTCTCTCACGATCTGAATGAAGCCGTTAAGGCCGAGATGGATAACCATGCTATCCCACGTGGGCAGGCAGGCCACCCGCTCAGTGAAATGTGGCCGGATGCTGCCATAGGCCAGGTGTTTCGGTTACCGGAGATCGAAGGGGTTGTCAACAGCCTCGTCGGTCCTGATTCGATTTATGATCACCATGCGGTGCATACGGTAAAAGGGGGACATGACCTGGGGCAACACTGGCATGCAGATGCCATCATCGACACACGCATGCACTTCGATATTCAGTTTTTCTACTTCGCCCACGACACCCCCAGAGAAATGGGTGGTACGATGATCCTGCCGGGTAGCCACTACCGGCGTATCAGTGAATCGGATATCGCTCGGTATCATAATTTCGTCGGTCAACTACCTATCGTTTGCAAGGCAGGCACCATCTTTGTGGTTCACCATGGTATGTGGCACTGTGCACAGCCGAATCAAACGGATGAAATCCGATATATGTTCAAGCTGCGGCTCAATCCGACCGTACGTCAGCTTCGTCTGTGGGACACGGCGGACATTGACGACCCGAAAATTCCCGGATTGCTGAGCACGAACCATGCCTGGACCGGCAATGAAGATCGTCTGGAACAGGTCAACCGCATCAAGTTCTGGCGGTTTCTGACCGGCGATGATAACTTCGACAACCACTACTGGTTGACCAGGCTGGAAAACGAGCCGGAGCTGGTTTAAAATGTGTTGATCAACGAATCAACGAATTAACGAATCAACGAATCAACGAATCAAACCTTATGACTCAAGACAATCTACAGCGACAATTAGGCTTATGGCCGGCGACGGCGATGGTGATCAGCGGGATGATCGCGGTGGGGATTTTCCTGGTACCCGCGGGGATGGCCAAGTCGCTCGGGTCGCCTCTGTTGCTGCTCATCATCTGGCTGGTTATGGCTGCGATGGCGATGAGCGGTTCGTTGTGCTACGGCGAGTTAGCATCCCGCTATCCGGACGCCGGGGGCGGGTATGTCTATCTGCGTGAGTCCTTTGGTCCACAGACCGCGTTCCTCTACGGTTGGATGTCGTTGATGGTGATGGACCCGGGGATCACTGCGACGCTGGCGACTGGCATGGCGAGTTATGTGAACCATATTTTCCCTATGAGTGCGGTGGCGATGAAGATGGTGGCCATCGGTACTCTGGTTATCCTGGCAGGTATTAATATTTATGGGGTACGTATTGGTGCCTGGCTTATTGTCGTTTTAACGGTATTTAAGGTTGGGGTGCTGGCGGTTATTTCGCTCATGGGTTTCGGTCTTGGCCTGGGGGACTGGTCCAACTTTGTTCCTTTTGTAGCACGGCCGGATGATTCCGTCCCCCTTTTCGGTGCCCTCGCCGGTGGTATGGTCGGTGCTTTTTTCGCATTCGCCGGGTGGTGGGATTTGAGCAAGGTAGCCGGCGAAGTTCAAAACCCAACGAAGACGTTGCCACGCGCCCTTGTGCTGGCGGTAGGGACTGTGACCCTCCTGTACATTTCGACGAGTGCGGTTTTTATGTATTTGATCCCCGTCGGTCAGGTGACGAGCGATGAGACGTTTGCAGCGCAGGCGGGCGAGGTTTTGTTTGGCCGGAGTGGTGGTGTGATCTTCTCTACCGTCGTTATTCTTTCGGTGATCGGAAGCATTGCCGGTCTATTGATGATGGCGCCCCGGGTTTATTTCGCCATGGCGCGTGATAAGGTGTTCCTTAATTTTGCAGGAACTATCCATCCGAAATTTGGCACCCCCTATCGGGCCATTGCTATTCAAGCGAGCCTGGCGGCCCTGCTGGTTATGCTGGGTACATTCGGTCAGATCCTCAATTATTTTATTTTTGTCGCTGTACTGTTTGTCGCATTGACCGTCGTAGGGGTTTTTGTAATTCGCCGGAAGCAAACGGAAGCCCCACCGTACCAGACTCCATTCTACCCTGTCACGCCTATTGTGTTTCTGATACTGGCCCTGGTTCTGCTTGTTTTGCTTTTCGGGAACAGCCCCACCCAGGCCTTGATGGGCGTTGGTGTGGTGGCATTAGGGATACCGGTGTATCATCTGGTTTTTCGGAAGAATATGAATGCCTGATTGGTTGTAGACCGGCATACGGTACGCCGTGCGCGTACGAGAGGAGAGATATATGGCCTGGATAAAAACGATTCCCATGTCTGAAGCGGATGATAAGTTGAAGGCGGCTATGTCAGCACAGCGTTCGCTCTATCCTGAGGAGTATAATAGTCCTGTACAGCCATCCGATGGGGATGTGGCCGGTATCGTGTCCTCCCACACGTTGATTCCGGATGCTTTGCATCATGCGTTTGCCACATTCGGCTCTCTCATGTCACCGGATCTGCCGCTCACCCGACGGCAGCATGAAATGATAACCACCGCCGTTTCGGCAACCAACCGGTGTGTCTACTGAATTGAGTCTCACGCAGAGTTTCTGCGTCGGGTCACGTTGGACGATGGATTGGTTGAAGCGCTTCAGTATGACTATGAAAATGCGCCGCTAAATGAGCAGGATCGTGCGATGCTGGATTTTGCGATCCAACTGACAAAAGATGCTACCCAGATCACAAAAAAGGACCACGATCGGCTCCATGCCGTCGGATTTGATGATCAAGGCATTTTACAGATTACGTTGATCGCCTCGTGGTTTAATTATATCAATCGGGTCGCAGACGCCTTAGGGATAGGGCGGGAATAGGCCATTGTTATGCACTCGGTAAGTCGGTGCACGTGGCCACACAGAAGTCGTGACGGCGCTATGATACCATTCATAGCGCTTTTTTTATGGCATCCCAATCCGATACATCATCAGATCGGCTGTCCATGCTTCCTGCATTTTTTGTGGGTCGCCGGTGACGAAAAATCGGGGCAGGTGGAGGATGAAATCCCCTGTGGTTCGGTCTTCGCGGACATAGAAATTGGACAGGGTAAGTCGTTCATGTTCGCCGGGTTGTCGGTCGTCGATGATGGTGATGGACTCACGGATTAATAGACCGTTGTCGCGATCTACTTCACCCAGGATAATGGGATAGCGTGGGGTGTTGCCCTTCGGGTTTAGTTCGGATATGTTACCCATCCAGTACAAATGTCCGTTACTGTGTGGAATCAATTGCGAGGTGGCGCTGGGTGAAAAAAAGGTAGCCTGGTCCGTGTACGTCCATGGTACAGGTTGTGACCAGGTCTGTCCACCGTCGTAGGATCGGGCCATCCACTTATATCCAGGCAGATTGTGATTCCGATCGTTGCTGCCGCGCATGACCATCAGGATAGATTGGTCGTTCAGTTCTGCGATGGTGGGCTCGATCAGACCGCGCGTGGTGCGATCCGGATCACCGATGATCCGGTCCGAGGTGGTCCATGAAAGCTGACCATCTTCCTGCCAGCGGCCCATCAACAACAGACAATCTGTATACGTGAACCCACCTCCCGGACTATAGTATGCCCCATCAGGACCTGTCGGGCTGCTCTGCACTGGAATCAGAATAGTGCCATCCGAGCGGGTCAGCGGCACTTCACCCAGATCGCCCATCATGACGCTGTTTTTCCCCACCGTTACCCCGGGCAGATGATGAACCGCATCGTAGGTTGGGCCGTCATGAATGATCTGCTTCTTGACGTGTTGCGTCTTTCCGCCATCTTCTGATACCGAGTACCACATCGTCCACTGTTGCATTCCTTCGAGCGGTTCGTCGGTGGGCAGCACGCCTTCGGTCCACACCGTGATATACCGTCCGGTCTGAGGATCAACATAACCGCCTCTTGGATGGCGCCGCCCGGTCCCGCCTTCGGCTTCGAATTTTGTCGGCCAGGTTTCCATCTCACTCCAGGTCTCTCCCCCGTCTTCCGACGCACGTACATAGGCGACATCAACGGTATCGCTGCGACTGGTATAACTGTGCATACTCATCAACCGGTCGCTACCAAGCGTCGTGTAGAAGCTGCCGCCCATGACACCGGTACCCGGTTTGGGTGATGGGATGAAGGATTCGCGGGAAAGGATGGTTGGCATAGGACCTCCAGGATGTGAGAGGTAAATGGTAGAAACGTAAGACAGGTGGTTGTATTTACGGATTTACGCGAAGGGCCAGGTGCGGGCTAAGCAGATAAGGACGCAGGACACCGGGCATGTTGGAAAACGGCAGCACTTCTGCTTTGAGGTGTATACCCAGGGTCTCATGCATAAACTGACGCCGTGCCTGAATACGTGCCCAGGTTTCAGGGTGTTTTTCAGAAATTTCAGATCTCAGATCAGCATCCGCCAGGGCGATACCGTCCTCCACATTAATAGTGAAATACGTCTGGTCGTCACAGACGGGGATGATATCCAACTGTATGGCCATACCCGAGGTTAAACGGCAGGTCGAACGGGGGTAAATACCGCTGTGCACCCATTCATCCAGATGAGTCGCGTGGCCTGGATTGAGCGCCATATGAAATGGATGGTCTGCCAGGGCCGTTTCAACGAGATCATAGATTTCTGCGCCGGTCACCCCGATACCAATGGTTTCATACCAGGCGACTGCCGCCGCATAGTAGGGTTTGACGATAACATCCACATAATCCTGAATAGATGTCGGTAATTCGCTTTCATTGTGGACCACAAAGCCGGCCCGGGCGGAGAGTCCCCCCCAGATACCAATGGCCATTAAAAAAGGATCGCCGATTTCGACGGGCCGTAGGCTTGGGCTACCTAGCTGAGGTGCTCTTGGACCAGCGTTGACCACTGGATGGCAGGACAGCGGCAGGCCGTTAAGCCGGGCTTCTTCCACGATGGCCAACTCCGATTTACCCGGTACGACGTGCTCTGTCATATTGCGTATTCCTTGTGAGGCGTATGTTGCACCAAATTCGAATACGGCAAGCTGGTCTGCGGTGTTTTTTATCCGAAAGCCCGATTCTGGGTGGGTGAATAAGTCACTGGCATTTGTCACGGCACGTCGGTCCCCTACAGCTTCGCGGAGGGCATCGACAATATAGGCGGGAATCTCAATACAGGTAGGCGGGTGTGGGCTTTCCCGTACATCATAGGATTTCCAGCCGACCGTACCGACTTTCATCCCTGGTTTAATGGCCTCTTCTTCCAGAAGCATGCGCAAAGGAGAACTGTCATCACGCCATTGGCCGAGCAATGAAAAGCTTTGATATAAGGTACACGTATGCTCGATCTCGACGACTTTCCGGGCGTAATCAAATCCTTCGTTTCCGACGAGTAGACGTGGCTTGCCTGAGGAGCCCAAAATAAGGAGCGCCTCTTCAAACCGGGGATCAAAACCGGTTAGATACATGAGGTTGACAAAATGCTCACGATCACCGTAAACGACCAGGTGGGTCAGCCCATTTTCCACCATACGTGCCCGAACTTGTGCAAGGCGATCTTCATATTCCTGACCCGGTACTTTCGGTTGGCTGGTCGGCAGGCCAAAGTCCGGTACGGCCAGATCGGTCAGTTCGATGTCGTATGTTGTCATGGAAACTCCGTTAAAGGCTTCAGGTGAGCACGATCAGGCAGGGCACTTAAATAACCTATTTGCCTGTTCGTTCACACGCCTCATTATTTCGGTCCATTAATGATCCATTGCACAATCTGTCGTCCTGTGGCCGGAGGGCGCAGAATTTTAAGATGTTCAGCGGAGTTACCGAGGCGGTAGATATCTTCCATCCATTCGGTTTTAAAGGCGGTTCCGGTGTTGTGAAGCATTAAATCGGCGGGGGCAGCCATGGCTGCCGCGGGTTTTACATCGCCGACGCGGCGAAGACATGGTACAAACAGTCTATCCTTGTACGCCTGGTCATCGTCGGTATCAAATTGGCTCGTATCCGCAACCGCCCGAACGATATGGGGATCGAGTCCACAGGCCAGGAGGGCCCATAAACCTGCTTCGCCAAGGCCTATCAATGATACGGAAGAAAACCCGGTCCGCTGACGCAAATAGGTGATGGCGGTGACAATGTCTTGAACACGGTGCGAGGTTTCTGTTCGATTATAGGTCGTGTAATAGGCATATTTCTCGGTATTGAGTTCTCCTTCGGCCTCGCCTGTCAGGAAGGTATCCACCGTGAGCACCGTATGTCCTTCTCGCATCAGGCTTTGTAATAGCGTGCCTGCTGATTTTCCGTCTTCATCTGTCAGGCCCACGCGGCCCTGAGGATGTACAACCAGGGTTGCACCACGGGCTGGCTTATCCGATTTATAGAGCGCAACCGGTATCCGATCGCCTTGTTTCTTGCAGCCGATATACGCCAATTGCCCGACATAGCCCTTCCCTTTAAATGATTCAGGTTCCGTGCTCAGAAGATCATCCAGCGCTGGTGCGGACGCTCCGATCGCCGATTTAAATCCCCCGCCTATGGTTTGGCGGTATTTACGGAGGGATTTTGAGTCTTTCGGTTTTAATTTTTCCAATTGTTTTTTTGATCTGTCAAGCCATAGATCAAAGAGCTTTTCTTCATCCATTGCCTGTTCTGGTTTTGTCTCCTCTGTAAACGCCAGCATGGATTCCGGCGGTTCAGCGGTATAGGGGCGTTCAGTGAATCGTTCGGCATCCTCACTGTCGAATAGCCATCTACCGAACCAGGCATATACGGCGTTACGACTCTGCTCATTATAGTTATGGCCAGCATCGATCTGGACCTCAGCTATTTGATCCTCCGCATCATACAGTTTATAAATACCCTTTATGGCCGGATATTCATTCTGAGGCGTATTAACGGTCCAATCGCCGGTCGCGGAGACCATCAACATCGGTCGTGGGGCTACCATGGCACCGATCTCAATATTATTGGTGTTAACACGGACATTGGGGCCATTCTCACAGTTGCATCCCCCCTGCATATGACCGGAAATCATATTGACGGGGGCAGACAGCATGACGCGGTCGTCCACTGCCGTCAGCATGAAGGTTTGGGTACCACCACCCGATGCACCCGTACAGGCGATCCGACGATTATCCACCTCTGGCAGGGAGACCATAAAATCTATAGCCCGAATACTATTCCAGAGTTGAAGGCCCTGCATGCTCAGTCCCCATAGTTGAAGATGGTCGTTACCGTAGGTCCGGTGATCAAGATGAGTGTTATCGTTATAGCCGATCATAGACCAAGCGAAAGCCACCGAACCTTGACGGGCAAAATTTATACATCGGCCCTGGACGGACCCGGCTTCTTCATCGGCCAGTCGCCCCGCCGGCCAATGGCCATGGGGATTCAATATACCGGGACAGGGTCCTGAAGTATCGATCGGGCGATACAGGTTCCCTGTGACAAAAAATCCGGGAAGACTCTCGAAATATACTTTTTCTATGGTATAATCATCCCGCTCAATCCGATCAAAAATCTCTGTATTGAGTGGGCATTTTTCCGGGGTCGGCCAAAGCCCAAGACTAACCAGAATATGCTCTCGCAGACTTCGAGCGCGCTTGTCCCAGAAGGTTTTTGTCTTCGGTGGCGTAAAAGAATAGGGTAAATCAAGATGCCGTATTTCCGTCGTTCGCTGGTCTTCAGAGGGCAAAGAAGTCGATACACTCATGTAAATCTCCTGGGTAAGAGCTAAGCACTGAATACAAAAACAGAATATAAATTGTACACCAGAATGGGAAGATTGTCAAAGGCTTTCAAGAGCAGGGAGTAAGAGCAGGGGTTGGGTGGATTGGAGGAATGGCAGAATGGCAGGATGGCGGAAGGGGGCAATTTGTATGCTCCTCCACCCGGCCACCCTGGCACTCTTTACTTCATTTTCCAGAAACCAGACGGGCGTTGATAGTCTTCCCCTTTTTTTGGCAAAAACTGACGCAGGTGGCGGCCGCCGAGGGAGAATCCAGCCAGGCCAGGCATGCCTCGATCTTCATTTTCTACACAGAGGACATAATCGTATCCGGACTCAAGCAAGGCACCGATGATGGTGCCCCAGTTAAGTTGTCCCCGACCGGGCACGCGATATTGCCACCAGGAATTGCCAATAATTCCTTGTCGAAACAGCATTTCTTTGCTGACTTCCGCATCTTTGACATCTGCATACACCCATTTCCCGGCGAACATCCGAATCGCATCTTCTGCGGGCATAATCATCATCCAAAGCCAATGAGACGGATCACAGGACAAACCGATATGGTTGGAAGGGATGGCCTCCAGCACCCGTTCCCACATCTGTGGATTGCAGGCAATGTTGCCCATGCGTACGGCACCGTCCAGCGCGATCGTAACCCCGCGATCCTCGGCCAACTTGACAATTGGTGTAAAGCGTTTCTTGAATCGTTCGACGAGCTCTATGGACCGGTCACTCGCATTACCGGGCGGTGATGAATATTGTCCATAGAACCGGAACCCATCCGGACTTCCGGCGTGCGTAACTACAATCGGCGTCCCCAGAATGCTGGCCGACTCGACCGCTTTGCGAAGCCGGTCAGCTGCTGCATCGGCCTGTTCCTCGTCATCATCCAGCAGGTTGTTATGGGCGGACAACGCGGCCAGATAAACATTGTTTGCCTCTAGTGTGTTTTTAATCTCATCGGGCCCTTCTTTAAGTACCTTGTCTGAATCAGCAATCCCACTTGTAGACAGGCGGATGGATTCAAACGCATTATCTTTCGCCCAACGGGCACATTCATCCAAACTCCAGGCGTTGTCGCCGCCTGCGCTGGTAGAGAAGCTGGTATCCATGGGTTCCCCCCGGGAAATTAGTAAATCGTGAATGGTGAATCGTGAATCGTGAATGGTTATTTAAAAGGTTAGATAATCAAAATCTATTTACAATTTATTAGGATCGCAAGATGACATTTCCAACGAGTCACTCACCAATCGCTAATCACCACTTTTGTCATCCGCTTGCACCCTTCACGCTCCACACCGACCCTGTGGTATAGGTATTACGTTCTGAACAAAGTTGTTCGACGACTTCGGCCACTTCTTCCGGATCGGAGTAACGCCCGAGTGGGTTGCCGGGGTTGGCGATATGTTCATCTGAAAAGCGGGGGACGACCATTTGCGTCAATGAGCGACCCGGCTCCACACCGTTGACAAAAACGCCCTTGTCGCTATAGGCATTGCCAAGGGCACCGATAAACGAAAAAACAGCCCCTTTGGATACGCCATACGGCACCTGATTGGTCGCCCCATGACGAGCACCGGATGTGATTGTGACGCACCGGCCCCAGCTGCGAGCGATCATATGGGGTATGCTCGCTTGATGGGCGTGGTAAACGCCGTAGAGATTAATCTTTAATACTTTGTCAAACTGCGCTGCAGACTGGTCCAGGAAAGGCGTTTCTAAGCCCAGTATACCGGCGCAGCAGACCAGTATATCGACTCGGCCAAAGTGGGCCATGGCCTGGGTAACCATATCCTGTACGGCTTGTTCGTCTGCCACATCGGTATGATAATAAAGCCCTTCCTGACCAAGGGCCTGTATCGCTTCTATTGTCTCAGCGCCTTCTTCATCCAGCACATCTGCAATGACGACATGACGGCCTTCTTCTGCGATACGCAGCGCGCAGGCCCGACCCAAACCGCGGGCACCGCCGGTGATGATAGCCACCCGTTGTTCTTTGGGGGCTGAAAAACGAAGATGGGGCATGGGAGGTCCTTTAAATGGTGAATGACTGAATGACTGATTGACTCATTGATAAGGTATCTGCGGTCTGTTCAGTATGATTAATCCCGTATATATCGCTTCATTGCTGTGGCAATAAAAAGAAAAAAATGTAAAAGGGAGATGACTGCCTATCGAATATTTTTATTTACCAATCACCAATCACAAATCACTATTCACCAATTTGAGATTAGAACCTCAAGGTGAATGTCGTCTGGACATCCGGTGTGGAGGTGACGTTGATGGCACCGCTATGCATCCGCATGATCTGACGTGACAGGCTCAGGCCGATCCCTGATCCATCTTGCTTTGTGGTAAAAAATGGGATGAATATTTTTTCTTGTACGTCTTGCAGGATGCCCGGAGGACATCGTCATCTACAACCAGGACATGGCCGAATTTATCGTTCATGAGTACAAACTCCGATTTCAAGTTGTATAGTCCCTACGGGACCCATTGAAGATGGACAATATAAAGCAGAATAATCGCATTCAGTTTGTAACAAAGATCCTGTTTCCAACGTCTATGCATGTGTACGCTGTCGGTCACATAGTGTACGATATCGTACACTATGTGACAACCTTTTTCACTTTCGAGATGGTGGTATTTGTTGTAAAAATAACCATGACATATTGTAAAAAATTTACTAATGGTGGTGTTTTGGCTGGTCTGGTCGGTGTAATAAGCAGAAAACATGCCTCCATTTTTTAGAAGGATTATCTGGCACACATATTGCAAATTTGATAACGCCTGGTTGATATAGTCGTTCGTCAAACCGCTTTAGGGCGATTGAATGACGACTGCGTGAGTCAAGTGTAGTTTTCCAGTTACAACTTAATGGACGAGTCCTAAGTCTTATGATGGAGAGTGGTCATGGAAAATCCAACTGAACAAGATAAAAGTCCGAAGAATCTGGTGGATATGTTTGCCGCAGAGAATAAACAGGAACCGAGCAATACGATGGATAGAAAAATAAAAAAGAAGCGGTTTACGCCTGGGAAGGTGGCCATGTATGCAGCCGCCCTTATCTTTTTTGGATTTATAGGGTATCAGTTACTTTATGGTATGAGTCACTCCACACTTAATGTGGATGCTGAGAAGCTGACAATAGCGCCCGTATCCCATGGTCCTTTTCAGGAATATATTGTAGAGCAGGGTGTTGTGATGCCTTTGACGACCATTTATCTGGATGCGGTCGAGGGAGGCCGAGTGGAAGAAGTGTTTGTAGAGCAAGGTTCGCGGGTTCAGGAAGGTGATCCGATTCTACGGCTCTCCAATGCCAATCTCCAGTTAAACGTTATGCAACGCGAAGCGGAATTGTTTCGTGAGGCGAACGCTTTGCGTCAAACACGCGTCGTTATGGAACAGCGCCGATTGGGCCTACGGGCGCAGCTGGTGGATTTGGATTATCAATTTCTCCAGGCGGAACGCGATTACGAGCGGCAAGGGCAACTGTTGGGGTTAGAGCTTATTTCCCAGCAGATATTCGATGCGGCCAAAGATAACTATGAATACCTGGCTCGAAAGCTTGCTGTTACCCTTGATTCCCAGCAGCAGGATTCTTTATTTCAAACGGTACAGATTCAGCAATTGGAAGAGTCTATTGTCCGGCTTGGATTGAATCTGGAAGTCGTCAAATCAAACGAGGAAAACCTATTGTTGCGTGCACCGGTTACGGGTTTACTGTCTTCTCTTAATGCAGAAATCGGTGAGTCCAAGGGTAGAGGGGAACGGATGGGGCAGGTAGATGAAGAGGAAGGCTTTAAAGTCCGCGCCGCCATTGACGAACATTATATCGCCCGGATCAGTCCAGGGCAAGGTGGTTCTTTCGACTTTGCGGGTAATGCCTCTGAGGTGAGCATCCGGCGGGTATATCCCGAGGTGCTCAACGGTCAGTTTCAGGCGGATATGGAAATTTCCGGCGGCGCACCACCCGGCCTCCGACGTGGTCAGACGCTTCAGGTCCGCATCGCGTTGGGCGAACTGGTCGATGCGACCCAAATTCCACGGGGTGGTTTCTATCAGAAGACGGGGGGACAATGGATGTATGTCGTCGATCCATCCGGTGAGTTTGCCACCAAACGGCCTATCAAACTCGGTCGGCAGAACAGCCGGTATTTTGAGGTGTTAGAAGGTTTGCAGGAGAATGAGAAGGTGATTACATCGATGTACGATAATTTTGGTGATATGGATAAGTTGATGTTGAAGTAGCGGAACCCCAGTCACAGCGTGCCTTGGCCTGAGAGCAAGTAGACGTTATTTCATGACCAGCCCACAAGGGAGTAAACCATGATTCAGACGAAAGAAATGCAAAAGTTATATTCCACCGAAGAAGTGGAAACCACGGCTTTGAATGATGTCACCATGGAGATCAAAGAAGGCGAATTTGTGGCCATCATGGGTCCGTCCGGTTGTGGGAAATCCACCCTGCTCAATATCCTCGGTTTGCTCGATAACCCCAGCGGTGGTGAATATCACTTTGTGGGCCATGAAGTGTCCAATTATTCGGAGCGGCAACGGGCGAGTCTACGCAAGGAGAACATCGGGTTTGTGTTTCAGAGCTTCAACCTGATTGACGAACTGACCGTCTACGAGAATGTAGAATTGCCGTTATTATACTTAGGCGTCCCCGCCTCAGATCGTATTACTCGTGTGGAAGCCGCGCTGGAACATATGCAGATTCCGCATCGCCGCAATCATTTTCCGCAACAGCTTTCCGGCGGTCAGCAGCAACGTGTAGCGGTTGCCCGGGCGGTGATCGGCAATCCGAAATTGATCCTGGCGGATGAGCCTACCGGGAACCTGGATTCGGCAAATGGATCGGAAGTCATGACCCTTTTAACCGGCCTCAATGAAGCGGGTACTACGATCATCATGGTCACGCACGACCAGGCGCAGGCTGGCTATGCGCATCGCTCTATTCATTTATTTGATGGTCGGATCGTAACGGAGAATACGCGGACGGAAGCGCAAGCCTCGGCTCAGAATTAAAAGAAGAATTCGGGTGTTTTATGCTCTCCAACATTATTAAAACCTCGCGATGCGTCATCTCTGGAGGCAACGTGGGTATGCGGGGCTTAACGTTCTCGGGCTGGCCGTGGGGCTGGCGTGCTGTCTGCTCATTGCGCTGTATGTCCGTTATGAGTGGGGGTTCGACGGCTATCATGTCCAGGCCGACCAGATATATCGCTTGACGCTGGATTTAAGTGCCACCAAACATCTGGCCATGGTCGGACCGCCGGTGGCCTCGGACCGTAAAGCGACCTATCCCGATGTTGTTGAGGCCGGCCGATTCGTACAGGGTACCATTCTATTTCAGCGGGCGGATGATCCGACCATCCAATACCAGGAGAGCGATGGGTAGACGGTCACGGATCTGGCGCAGATCTGGCTCAAGCTGGCTCCCCATCGTCCCTTTGAATATTCCTTTGTCGACGATACCTTCGGCCGTCTGTACCGTTCGGACGAGCAGTTCGGACCGGTGGTCGGTTTGTTTACCTCCCTGGCGATTTTAGTGGCCTGTCTGGGCCTCTTCGGCCTGGCCTCCCTGACGATACAGCGCCGCATGAAAGAAATCGGTGTTCGTAAGATTCTCGGGGCCCCTCAACCGGGCGTCTGCTGGTGTTGTTGACTGGTGAGTTTACTCGCCTTATTCTCCTGGCTTTTGTCGGTGCCGCCCCGTTGGCTTATCTCCTGATGGAATAATGGCTCAATCATTTTCCTTATCGCACTGGGTTCGATTTCAGCCTGCTTGCCCTCGCCGGTTTCCTCGCCTGGAGTATGACGCTGCTTGTGACGGGGTATCATGCGATCAGAGCGGCTCACGCTGATCCGGTTAAAACACTGGAGGATCGCGTGTAAGTGGGTAGGTTTTCTGAGTATGTGCCATAAGATTTATGCCCACTTGCCTGCGGGCCTCCTCACCTGCGGTTCTATACCTGTCCGATGGTGTTACACGATGTGTACGCTGCCGGACATTTTTTTGATGTGAGATATTAAACAGGTGATCAATCCTTCCGGTACAGCTCGTTAGCATTTTGGCACACCTGTTGCGATGTTAACTTGGAACCACGGAGATCACACGGTTTTTCAGCGCGTTATAATACGTGCGATCGTAACTATGGTTCTATTTGAAAAAACGTATGGCCATTTAATGATGATAATATGAGGGTATAGCTATGGCATTAATCGAGCTTAAAAATATTTTCCAGATCTATGGTACCAAAGAAAATCCAGCGTATATCTTGCGGGATATTAACCTGGATATAGAGCGGGGTGAGTTTGTCTCGATCATGGGCCCATCGGGCTCGGGCAAATCGACGTTGATGTACGTCATCGGCATGCTGGAATGACCAAACAGCGGTGAATATTATTTGATGGCCATGCCACCCATGAGATTAAGGACAAACATTTGTTGGAGCTGCATGCGGGCGGGATCGGCTTTGTATTTCAACAGTATCATCTGATTGATGAGATGACGGTGTATGAAAATATTGAAACACCGCTGTTATATAAGAAGATGAAACGGAAGGAACGGGATGCGGTCGTCTGTGACCTACTGGATCGGTTTCATATTGTCGGCAAGAAGGATCTGTTTCCCAATCAGCTTTCCGGTGGCCATCAACAACTGGTCGGCATTGCCCGGGCATTGATTACGAGCCGAAGCTGATCCTGGCGGATGAGCCGACCGGTAACCTGCACTCTGATCAGGGCCGGGAAATCATGGAGCTGTTTACCCGATTGAATGAAGAAGGCACAACGATTATACAGGTGCCGCATTCGGAGACGGATGCGGCGTATGGTCCGCGTGTTGTGGAATTGATGGATGGAAGGGTGGACAAGAAGTGATTGGTTGTTTTTGAACCGCGTAGCGCTCGCTGGAGCCCGTAGGGATCAGCAATGATGCCCGGTGATTAAGAAGACGTATGAGGAGGTTGTCATGCTGGTGAATTATTTGGTGCGTGTATATCGGTATTAGGATGTGATGTATACTATTGAATGATATGAAGATTGCTATTCGGAATATGAGGCAGCATCTGTTATTATGTGCTTCGGTACATTGGGCCGTTGAACCCATTCTGCTTGATTTAATTGAATGCCTTGCCTAGATTGATGATGATCAGCCGTGTGCCGCACGGATGTTATTCATCCTAAATCTTGTATCTATAACTATGCCGGATAAACCAAACATCCAAAATGTTATCTTCGATCTGGGCGGCGTCGTCGTGGATTGGAATCCAGATGCAGTGGTCCGGGTTGTCCTCGATGATCCGGTTCTACAAGACCGGGTCAAGCAGACCATATTTCAGCACCCGGACTGGCTGGAGATAGATCGTGGGACCTTGACGGAAGCCGAGGCCATTCCCGCATTTGCTCAGCGGGCGGGCATTGATAGTGCCCTTGTGGTCGAGCTATTGCGTACGGCGGATCGGATGTTAATGCCCAAGCCGGATACGCTGGATCTGATCCAGGAATTGCACGACAAAAATTTGTCGCTGTACGTCCTCTCTAATATTCCCTCTGGCCGTTTTGCTTACCTGAAGGAACGACATGATTTCTGGGATGTCTTACAAGGGGCAGTTATTTCCGGGGACCTGGGTACGGTAAAGCCGGAGAAAGCCATATACGAGTATCTGTTCCATACCTATCAGCTTGACCCCTCTACTTGTGTATTTATAGACGATTCTTCCATCAATATCGACGGTGCTCGGGCCGTAGGGATGGACGGTATTGTGTTTACGGATGCGGCGTCATGCCGATCGGTGCTGGAAGAGATGTTGTAATTCCCTTTAGACTTGGTGATTGAAAAGCCTGCCTGAAAAGCACCGCCCTCTTCCAGGTGGATACGCTAAAATATGGGTAGACCTCCTGATTCTGAAGGTGTGCAAAATCAGGAGTATGGAAATTCGGAACCTT
>Ga0115002_10000497_pt1 | contig 55936 bp, 52 predicted proteins | sample ArcticOcean_MG_C_8_FD_89576 | JGI IMG/M metagenome (GOLD analysis project Ga0115002, IMG submission 89576) | Marine microbial communities from western Arctic Ocean - ArcticOcean_MG_CB11_86 | ecosystem: Environmental > Aquatic > Marine > Oceanic | place: Arctic Ocean: Canada Basin | collected... | reverse complement strand
TTGGTTTTGGTTTTGGTTTTCGCCACCGCTCGGACCGGCTTTCCCACTCGCTTTTTTGCCATCTTCCACTCAGCTCCTTCAACCCTCTGTAGCAATCTCGGAAATATCAGCGATTCCCAGAATCAAGTCCCGCAACCTCGCCACCAGCGCCAACCTGGCGCGGCGAAGAGGTTCATCGTCCGTCATGACCAACACGTCGTCAAAAAACTTTGCGACCGCCGGCTGGAGTCCAGCAACGCCGGCGAAGGCCTCGCGATAGTTCCCACTCGCAGCGGCACTCCTGATCGCCGGGGCCGACGCATCGACCTGTGACCACAGCGCCTGCTCGGCCGGGTCGACAAGTCGCGCCTGAATCGCCGCCCAGTCAGCGCTGCTGTCCACGCCCTTTGTAATGTTCTTCACGCGTTTCAACAACGTCGCAACCCCCATCAGGGCCTCCGACCCACCCATCTCTGCGAGCGCCTCAAGTTTGAGTCGAGCTTCCAGTGGACAGACGCCGGCGATGCCGCCATGCAGCACCGCTCGCACGTTCCGTACGTCGTAGCCGCGTTGATCGAGCAGGTATCCAAGGCGATCCGCAATGAAGGAGAACAAGGGTGCCGACGAATCCCCATGGCCACCAAACGGCTCAGCCGCGCGAGCCAACACGGAACCGAGGCTCAGCCGTGTCTGTAGACCCGTCATCTCAGGCAGATCGACGAGAATCCTCACGACACCTTGCGCCTGCCGTCGTAAGCCGAGCGGGTCGCGCGAGCCAGTCGGACGCTCACCCGCGGTAAACATGCCGACCACCGAGTCGAGTTTGTCGGCCAGCGACACTGCCGCCCACGTCACCGCCGCGGTACCGAGCTGCGCGCGCGAAGGTGGCGCATCGGCCTCGACGCCAATCGGGAGGTAGTGGAAATAGATTGCCTTCCAGACGGACTCAGACTGCCCTTCCTCACGCGCGTAGATCCCGCCCATCGTACCCTGCAGTTCAGTGAGTTCCCGCACCATGTCGGTGCCGAGATCCGCCTTGCACAGTCGGCCCGCCTGCTCGGCGTCGCGGGCAATGGCCTCGGGCTGCTCGAAGGCGACCTGGGCAATCCAGCGCGCAAGCGCCGCGATACGGTCCGCCTTCTCTTGATAGCTACCCAGCTTCTTGTGAAACAGGATCGTTGACAGGCGCGCGGTCCTCGACTCAAGCGTGGCCTTGCGATCTTCGTCCCAGAAGAACCGCGCGTCGCGCAGCCGTGCCGCGAGTACGCGTTCCGCGTTTCGGGCGATGATCTCTGGCTTTTCCGGTTCTGTGTTGGTCACGGCCAGAAACGCCGGCTTCAACGTGCCGTCCTCGTCGACCACCGGAAAATAGTGCTGATGATGAATCATCGTCGTCGTCAACACCTCCTCGGGCAGTTCCAGGAACTCGACGGAAAAGTGGCCAGCCACAACCGACGGGTACTCGACCAGATCCGGCACTTCCTGCAACAGCGACGAGTGCGCAGCCACCAGACCACTCACGCGGCCTCCTAGCCTGCGCGCATGCGTCTCCAACTCACGACGAATCTTCGTTTCCCGTTCGCTGCGGTCAAGAATCACGAAGTTTTCGAGCAGCCGGGCCTGATAGTCCTCGAAGGTCTTGATCTTGATGGCGCGGCCCGCCCGCCCGCTCGTCGTGAGAAAGCGATGGCCGTACGTCTGGGAGCCAGACCGAACGTCCTGAAGGTTTCGGCTCTGAGCGCCGGCGGACCGTCGGATCACAAACGGGACGACTCGCCCGCCGTACAACAGCACCAGCCACCGGATCGGTCGTGCGAACAGGAGGTCTCCCTTCCCGTCTTCAAGATGGGCGTCCCACCGCATCTGCTTGGGAAACGTCATGTCTCTCAGGAGCCCAGCGGTGACGTGAGCGAGTACATCGACGGTCGCCTTCCCGCGCTCCCGGACACGATGCCCCAGATACGTGCCCTTGGGTGTCTCAAGCCGTTCGAGGGCGCTCACCTCGACGCCGTGCTTCTTCGCGAATCCAACGGCCGCGGGCGTCGGTTCGCCATCGGGCTTGAACGCCGCAGAGACTGGAGGCCCCGTAACCACCTCTTCGAACTCCGTCTGGTGATCGGCCAGCTTCGCCACACGGGCCGCCAACCGTCTCGGCGTACTGAAACTTTCCGCCGGGGCCTGCGGGGTAAGCCGGGCCCCCTTCAGACGCGCGTCGAGATGCCGAGCGAGCTGAGCCGTGAGTCCGGGGAGCCATCCCGCCGGCAGCTCCTCACATCCGATCTCAATCAGCAGTTCGCGATCCATCGACTAGAGACCCTCCGGCACCGCGGACGATCCGGCGTACGCCGTCGCGATGCCAACGGCGAGCTTCCGAACACGCAGAATGTACGTGGTCCGCTCGGTAACGCCAATGCTGCCGCTGGAATCAAGCACGTTAAACAAATGTGAACACTTGAGACAGTGCTCGAGAGCTGGCCAGATCAGGCCAGACGCCAGCAGCCGCTCGGAGAAACCGTAGTTCTTGTCGAAGAGGTCGCGATGAAGCTCGGCGAACTCCCCGGCCGGCATGTCCACCTGACCGAAGGCGTACTTCGACTGCTCGATCTCCTCCTGCAGTCGCACCTCACCGTACTTCACGCCCCCACCCCATTCGAGATCGAAGATGCTATCAACACGCTGCAGAAACATCGCGATCCGCTCAAGGCCGTACGTGATCTCGCATGAGATGGGCGCGAGATCGATGCCACCCACCTGCTGGAAGTACGTGAACTGCGTAATCTCCAGCCCGTCGAGCATGACCTGCCAGCCGATGCCCCAGGCGCCAAGCGTTGGCGACTCCCAGTTGTCCTCTTCGAACCGGATGTCGTGCTGCCGTGGGTTGATACCGCACGCCTCGAGGCTGTCGAGATAGATCTGCTGCACGTCGTCCGGCGACGGCTTGAGAATGACCTGATACTGATGGTGCTTGAACACGCGATTCGGGTTCTGACCAAATCGGCCGTCGTCTGGCCGTCGCGAAGGTTGCACGTACGCGACGCTCCACGGCTGTGGACCGAGCACACGAAACAGGGTCTCGGGATGCGACGTGCCGGCCCCCACTTCGAGATCCAGCGGCTGCTGCAGTAGACAGCCGTGGGACGCCCAATAGGCCGAGAGTTTAAGAATCAGATCCTGAAATGTCACAACAGCGGCGGCCCTACAAATCTAGTTGTGGCGGCGGAGTTCGCGAAGCACGCGATCCGATTTCAATGTCTTTTCCAGGTGCGAGGCAATGAGGCCACGGTGTACCTGCTCCAGTTCTCTGAGGGTACGACGCGCGGCGGGCAACTCACCCGCCCGCTCCGGCGCCAAGCTACGCGAGGCAGCCAGAAACGCCATCGCCGCATCCGAAAGCGCCCCCTGTGCCTCCGGGTACACGCCTTGCAGCCTAAGGAGCCAGTACTCAAAGTACCGCGCGAGCGGGTCAGCCGGTGCGCCAGCCCCCAGGGCATGGAGCATCGATACACCCAGCCGATAGAGGCGTTCGTCGGCGTCCGCGTCCTGGGCCCACTCGTCCAGAAGTTCAGCGAAGTACCCAACGTATCCTAGCGCGTTGTCGTCGATGTCGTCGGCGGCATCGCAGATGGACTCGCCCGCACAGGGTTCGCTTGGCGTCCGCGCGCCCGTGACACCGCGTCTCGATGTCGTCGCACCAATCAGCCCCAGCGGCGATCGGATGGTCTCGGCAAAGTTCAGCCCTACCAGCTCGCGTCGCTCCTTCTCGAAATAGGCCACACGAACCTCCGTGAGCGGCTCCAGCGCGGCGGCAAAGGGTGAGCGTGCGCGACGGGCCCCTTTAGCGACGCCTCGCTTCTTTCCTCGATCGCGGGTAAGAAACACGACGATACGATCGGATTCACCGAGCCTATATGTGCGGAGGATGAGCGCATCGGCGGTGTACAGGGGCACAAACCTTGACTAGTTTACTTCGTTGGGTCCCTCAGGCGAGCGGCACCAGATATCGCAAGAACAGCGTGGCCAGACCCAGAAAGGAGAAGAACCCGAATACGTCTGTCAAAGTCGTGATAAACACCGACGAGGCGAGCGCGGGATCGATGTTCGCGGCTCGCAGGCCCAACGGGACCAGGGTTCCCGCGGTTGCCGCCACAAACATGTTGATAATCATCGCGGCGCACAGAATCAAGCCCAAGACCGGATTACCTCGCGTGCCCCAGGCCACTGCGGCGGCGATCAGTCCAAGGACGACGCCGTTGCCCAGACCCACCACCGCCTCCTTCACCAGCGCTTTACGGGAATTAGCCCAGGTGAGCTCGCCGAGCGCGATGCCACGGACGATGACCGTCAGCGTCTGCGTCGCCGCGTTTCCGCCCATGCCGGCCACGATCGGCATGAACACCGCCAACGCCGTAATGCGCTCGATTGTTCCCTCGAATAGCGCCACAACAGAGGCCGCCATGAAGGCCGTCACCAGGTTCACGCCCAGCCACGGCAGCCGCTTGCGCAGTGATTCCCTCGCCGGCGTAAACGCATGTTCATCGCCGGCGACACCAGCCAGCCGATAAATATCTTCGGTCGCCTCGTCCTTAATAACGTCAATAACGTCATCCACGGTGATCACACCGACCAGCTTGTTCTCCTCGTCCACGACCGGAATCGCCAGCAGGTTGTAGGACGCCACCTGCTGCGCCACCTCCTCCTGATCGGTCTCGACCCGGGAACTGATCAAATCGGAAGTCATGATCCGCTTGAGCGGCGTTTCTGGCGACACGAGCAACAGCCGGCGCAGAGAGGTCACCCCGACCAGGTGACGGCGCTCATCGACGACGTACAGATAGAACACCATCTCGACATCCCGGTTCGTCTGGAGTTCGGTGATGGCCTCGCCTACGGTCAGGTCTTCATTCAGCGCGAAGACATGCGGGTTCATGATGCGCCCCGCCGTCTGCTCGTGGTACTCGAGCAGGTGCTCGACCACGCCAGACTCGTCGGGGCGCATCAAGTCGAGTACCGCCGTCGATAGTTCCTTCGGGAGGTGGTCGATCAGGGCCGCGGCATCGTCCGACGGAATCTCCTGAGCCAGTTTGGCGATCTCTTCTGCAGGACGGGTGGCCAGCAGCACGGCGCCTGCCTCCGGGCCGAGCTCGGACACCGCCTCCATAGCGAGGCGGCCGTTCCGCTCCGCTAGCAGCCTGAATGTGGCCTGCCGCTCCTTGTCAGGAAAGGAGCTAAAAATCTGAGCGAGATCGGCGGGGTGCTGCTTCTGCAGCAGATTCAGCAGGTTTGCGGTCGCACCGATGCGCAGCAGTCGCTTGACCGAGTCGAGTACGAGATCGATTCTTCGCTGCGACGCCATTGTAAAGGTCCTTCAGGCACTGGTGACCCGTTCAATTTAGCACGCGCGACAGCCCCCTCGACAATCTTTCGACCCAAATGCGCGCCACGACCGACCTACGAACGTGCCCTGTCCCGCATGCCCATCTCATCGAGGACACGATCGTTGTCGCGCCATTCAGATTTCACTTTGACGTGCAGATCCAGATAGACCCGCGTGTCAAGAAACCGCTCAAGCTCGATCCGCGCGGCAGTCCCGATCTGCTTGATCATGGCCCCACCTTTGCCGATCACGATCGGCTTCTGTGACTCCCGCTCCACAAGGATGCTGCAGTACATCGTCACGACCTTGTCCGCGCCAGGCTCACCGTATCGATCGATGACGACCGCGGTCGAAAACGGCAGCTCCGCGTGCGTGAGCTGCAGCACCTGCTCGCGGATGATCTCAGTGACGAAGAATCGATCCGGCTGGTCCGTCACGTAGTCCGGCGGATAGAGTGGCTCGCCATCAGGAAGATACTTGAGAAACAACGTCTCGAGTAGGTCAACGTTCGTGCCGTCGGCTGCCGAAATTGGCACGAACTCGACAAAAGGGTGCGCCTGTTTGTACCGGTCGATGATCGGCAGCAAACTGGCCTTCGCGATCAGATCGACTTTATTGAGCGCCAGCATGACCGGCACCTTCACACGTCTGAGCAGCCCGACGAGGTAGCGGTCCCCCGGACCCTCCTTCACGGACACGTCGACAACGAGTGTGAGCACATCGACGTCGCGCATCGCATCAAGCGCCACGTCGACCATGCGCACGTTCATGCGATGTGTTGGCTTATGTACACCCGGTGTATCGACGAACACCACCTGGCCGTCGCTATAGTTCTTCGCGCCCACGATCCGCGTCCGCGTCGTCTGTGGCTTGTTCGACACGATGGCCAGCTTGTGGCCTACGATACGGTTCAGCAGTGTGGATTTACCGGCGTTGGGACGGCCGATGAACGAGACGAAGCCAGCTTTCACACGCGACCTTGGTCTCGGGTCCCCCCGGGACCGGCACGCCGCACCCGAACTCTCTTAATCCGCCGACGCTCAACCTCAACAACCTCGACCGCAAGACCGTCGACCTCGAACGACTCACCCACGTACGGCATCCGACCAAGATGCGACAGCAGGTATCCGCCGACGGTTTCGAACCCCTCGGGCTCAACCGTCACGCCCAGGCGGTCCTTGACCTCATCGACCGCGACCTTGCCGTTGAACACAAATATCCCCTGTCCTTCATCGGTCACCGTGTCGCTCTCGACGTCATACTCATCACGAATCTCGCCAACGATCTCTTCCAGCAAATCTTCCACCGTCACCAGCCCGGCGGTTCCGCCGTGCTCGTCGACGACGATGGCCGTCTGGGCCTGTCGACGCTGCATCTCCTTCAGCAGATCAGCCCCCCGCTTGCTCTCGGGCACCATGTACGCCGACCGCATCAACGTCGTGAGCGGGGGCTCGGCGCCTGGCGGCAATGCAGCCAGATCCTTGACGAACACGATCCCGACAATGTCGTCGAGATTGCCGCGGTAGACGGGTATCCGAGAGTACTGCTCCTCACGAAACAGGGCGCGCAGATCACCAAGGGAGGCGTCAGCGCGAATCGCGATGATATCGGGGCGCGGCGTCATGACCTCGCGCACGACGGTGTCGGTGAAGTCGACAATCGACTGCAGGAGCTCCCGACCTTCGGCTTCCGAAATGACGCCTTCTTCTCCCTGATCGTCGGATGCACCTGGCACCTTCGACGCGGCATCCGCGTCGGTCCCGTTTGCCGGCACGTCTCCGCCTCGCGCGCCCGACATTTCGCTAAGCAGGCGCGTCAGCGGACGCATCGCTCGCGCGACAGGATGAAACGCCAGCAGGAGTACATCGAGGGTTTTTTCTGGACTTCGGCGCGTCAGGAGCATCGGAAGCAGGTGCTCGCAGAGCATGACGAACCCAATCAACGATACACAGAAGGTCGCGACAGCCAGCACATCATCCACCGTGCTGAGCCGGGCAATCAGCACCCCCGCCAGCACGGTGCACAGTCCGATCAGAATGCGAACGGGTATGAAGAGCTGGAGCGGATCGTCGAGGTAGCGACCGAGGCGGTCGTCACGGCCACCGCGCTCGGCCATCAGCCGCAACGACAGGCGCATGAGCGCGCTAAAGGCGGCTTGTACCGAGCCGAGGAACACCGTCGCACCGGCAATGAGGAACAGCGCAAGTGGCGTCACTGGCGTCTCTCGATCAAACCCTCACGCAACCCGCCGTGCCGACGAAGCCTGGCCTCGACGCGGGCCATGCGACCGTCATCATGCTCATGATCATAACCAAGCAGGTGGAGGAGACCATGCAGCGCCAACACGCGAAGCTCGGTCTGGAGGGAATGCCCCGCCGCGGTGGACTGGCGCCTGGCTACGCCAGCCGCGATCACGATGTCGCCGAGACAGCCAGGATCCTCCGAGGGAAACGACAGCACATCAGTCGGTTGGTCCTGTTTTCGGTACACACGATTCAGACGGCGGACACGGGCATCGGAAATAATCGCGACAGCCACCGTGCCTCGTGCGCTGGCCGGAGCAGTCGTGCGCAGCCACGTGGCGAGTCCCGGTGACCGTGTCGTGCCCTCTGTCACCACCTCGACCGTGACGCGCGGGGTCACTACCGGCCGTGCGGGTCGACGCGACCGTCCTTCGGCCCGGTCAGTCATCCACTTTTGGGCGTGCCACCGTCGGTAAAGGTCTCGTACGCCCTGACAATCTGCTGTACAAGCTTGTGGCGAACGACGTCAGTGTCGTCGAAATACACGAAACCGATGCCCTCAACGGCCGCGACGATTTTCAGCGCCTCCACGAGACCGGACATGCGCGTGCTGGGTAGATCGATCTGCGTGATGTCGCCGGTCACGACGGCCTTGGAGCCGAACCCCAACCGCGTGAGAAACATCTTCATCTGCTCAGAGGTGGTGTTCTGGGCCTCGTCGAGAATGACAAAGGCGTCATTCAGCGTTCGCCCCCGCATGAACGCGATCGGCGCCACCTCTATGACCCCACGTTCGATCAAGCGGCCGGCCTTTTCCGAGTCCATCATGTCGAAGAGGGCATCGTAGAGCGGCCGCAGATAGGGATTGACCTTCTCTTGCACATCTCCCGGCAAGAAACCGAGCTTCTCGCCAGCCTCGACGGCAGGTCTGGCCAGAATGATGCGACTGACTTTCTTCGCAACCAGGTAGTTCACTGCCTGCGCCATCGCAAGATACGTCTTGCCTGTACCCGCAGGACCGACCCCAAACACGATGTCGCGTTGCTCGATTGCGTCGAGATACTTGCGCTGGTTCACGCTTTTCGGGTTGACCCGGCGTCGGGTACCCGGACGCGGCCCGTCCTTGACGAAATAATCACGCAGATCCAGATCCGCGTTCCGAGTAAGGAGCTGCGCCGCCGTCTGGACATCACCATTCGCGAGGGCATACCCCTCGTCTATTAATGCGCCCAACTGGTCAAAAATGAGCTGGGTCCGCTGCTCGCCGACGGCGTTACCCCGAACCGTCAGTTCCGATCCCTGGGTCCGAATCTGCACGCGCAGCAGCGATTCGATGTGTCTGAGATTCGCGTCGTGCGCACCGTAGAGCGTCTCGATGCCTTCCGAGGGCAACGCGATTTTTCTCATACCTTCGGCACGAGATGCAGTTCCCTGAGCTGTTTAGAATCGACCGGCGACGGGGCCGCCGACATCAGATCCACGGCGTTGGCCGTCTTCGGGAACGCGATGACCTCGCGAATGGACTGTTCTCCAGCCAGCGTCGAGATAATCCGATCGAGCCCGAGGGCAATGCCACCGTGCGGTGGCGTGCCATGTTCCAGCGCCTCCAGAAAGAAGCCGAATCGCGTCTTCGCCTCCTCAGGACCGATGTTGAGCAGTGCAAAGATCCGCTGCTGCACAGCCGAGTCGTGGATTCGGATACTCCCGCCGCCAATCTCGCTGCCATTCAGCACCAGGTCGTAGGCCCTTGCACGCGCCCGCCCGGGCTCACTGTCGAGCAGATCGAAATCGTCTTCGTGGGGAGACGTGAACGGGTGGTGCATCGAGTTGTAGCGACGCGCCTCGGGATCCCACTCCAGCAGCGGGAAGTCCACGACCCACACAAACGCTGACGCGTCCGGATCCAGCAGGCCCTTCTGACGAGCCAACGCCAACCTGATCTGCCCGAGCAACTTCGACGTGGCGTCAGCCTCACCGGCCGCCACCAACAGCAGTTCGCCAGGTCCCGCGGACGCTGCGTCGAGCATGCTCACGACTTCAGATTCGCCCAGGGCCTTCATCACGGAACTGGTCACGGTGCCGTCTACCGCGCGACGCGCCCAGACCAAACCGGCGGCGCCCATTTGTTTGGCGCGATCGACGATGCCATCAACCTCGCTTCTGGAGTATGCGCCGGCGTTCTTGACGACAAAGCCCCGAACGGTTCCGCCGCCCGCGACAATCTCACGGAACACCCGAAAGGTTGACTCGCTGAACAACCGGCCGAGATCCTGGATCGGCATGCCGCACCGCAGATCGGGCTTGTCGGAACCGTAGGTTGCCATCGCCTCCGCATACGGCATGCGCGGAAACGGCGTCTCGATCTGCCTTCCGACCACGGCACACACGTTACGCATCAAAGGCTCGATGATGTCGAAGATCGTGTCTGGCCGCGCGAACGACATCTCCACGTCAACCTGGGTGAACTCCGGCTGCCGGTCGGCCCTGAGGTCCTCGTCGCGAAAACAACGGCAGATCTGGACGTAGCGATCGACGCCAGACATCATGAGGAGCTGCTTAAAGAGCTGCGGCGACTGCGGGAGCGCGAAGTACTCGCCTGGATGCACGCGGCTCGGCACCAGATAGTCGCGCGCACCCTCGGGCGTCGACTTGGTGAGAATCGGAGTTTCGATTTCCCAGAACCCGTTGTCGTCAAAATACCGGCGAATGGTTGCTGTGACCCGGTGCCGCAGACGCATGTTGGCCTGAAGCCGAGGACGCCGCAAGTCGAGGTAGCGGTACTTCAGTCGCACGTCCTCGGAGACCGCCGCATCGTCAGCGATCGGAAACGGCGGCGTCTTCGCCTCGTTGAGCAGCGTCAACCGACGAACCACTACCTCAACTTCCCCCGTTTCGAGCTTCGAGTTCACGGTGTCGACGGACCGCCGTCGAACCTGCCCCTGCACACCGACGACGAACTCAGATCGAAGGCGTTTGGCCTTGGTCATCAGCGTCTCGTCATCCTTGTCGAAGACAACCTGCGTGATCCCTGCGCGGTCCCGTACGTCGACAAACAGCACGCCGCCAAGATCGCGGACACGGTGCACCCAGCCGAGGAGGACCACATCCGACCCGACATCCTCAAGACGCAGGTCACCCCCGGTGTGGGTGCGCGTCAATTCGCCCAGCTGCTCAGCCACGTTGTTTCAACGCCTCTAGAATCGCGGCCCCGGCCGCCGCCTGTTCGTATGTGTGCTGAGTCTGCGCAGCCAAATCCTTCACCGTCACGGTACCCGCCTGTATCTCGTCGTCGCCCAACAGCGCCACAAACGGGACCCCTCGCACGTCAGCGTACTTCATCTGTTTCCCAAGCTTCTCTGCATCCGGATACACCAGGACACGCAAGCCGCACGCTCGCATCTGGTCGGCGAGGCGCAGCGCGTCTCGTGCGGTGGAGGCGTCAAACATCGCCACCATGACGTCGGCCGGCGAACTCACAAGCGTCGGGGGAAACATGCCGCGCTCGGCCATGACAACCAGCAGGCGCTCAAGACCGAGCGAAAATCCGCAGGCGGGAATGTCCTGTCCAGAGAATATGCCGATAAGATTGTCGTACCGTCCGCCGCCGCCAAGACTGCCGGCCAGATCGGCAACGGCGACCTCCATGATCGCGCCGGTATAGTAAGACAGGCCCCGTGCCAGGCTCGGATCCACACGCAACCTGCTCGCAGCGCGCGTGCCACTGGCGAGCCTGACGATCGCGCGCAGATTCTCGAGCGCAGACCGGCCCATTTCGTCGCGAATGTGGCCCCCCAGCCTGTCCAGCTCGTCATCGCAGCTGTGAACCGCCAGATCCGATCCGACAGGCACGGTGAAGTAGGAGAGCAGCGCCGCACTTGCGTCGGACGCGATACCCCTCGCGGTCAGCTCGCCGGCCACACCATCCGGGCCGATCTTGTCGAGCTTATCGAGCGCCACCAGCGCAGGGCCGTGATGGGCAGCGTCGACACCCGCAGCACCGAGCAGCGCGGTCAGCACCCGTCGATCATTGAGCCGGATCACGAAGTCGCCGAACCCCAGCTCGGACAACACGTCCGACACTGCCGTGCACAGCTCGGCCTCGACCACCGGCGACGTCGATCCCAGCAGGTCCACATCGCACTGATAGAACTCGCGGAAGCGGCCGCGCGCGGGACGATCGGCACGCCAGACAGGCTGAATCTGATAGCGCCTGAACATTCGCGGCAGCTTTGATTGGTGCTGCGCCATCACCCGCGCGAGCGGCACGGTGAGGTCATACCGAAGCGCCAGGTCAGCCTCCCCGGTCTTTTCATGCTCGCCGCGCTTGAGAATTTTGAAAATGAGCTTGCTGCCTTCTTCTCCGTATTTTCCAACGAGGGTCGCGAGATTCTCGACAGCCGGGGTCTCCAACGGCTCAAACCCGTACCGCTGGTAGACACGGGTGATGATGCCGATGACGTAGTCGCGACGCCGCACGTCCTCCGGCAGAAAGTCGCGCATACCTCGCGCCGGTTCGGTTCGGGGTGTGTGGCCGCTAGACAGAAGGCTGCTCAGTCTGAAAATCGAGGCGATAGCGCACGTAATTCTCCGCATACCGCAAGATAGACGCGTCTTCCTCGGGAGTCAGGGCGCGCCGAACCTTCCCGGGAAGCCCGACCACCATCGACCCAGGCGGGACGACGCAGCCCTCGGGAACAAGCGCGCCGGCCGCGACGATCGACCCTGTCCCGATGTGGCATCCGTTCAACAAGATGGCTCCCATCCCGATGAGACATCGGTCTTCGATGGTGCACCCATGGATCACCGCATTGTGTCCCACCGTTACCTCGTTGCCGACCACGGTCGGATGGGTGTCGTGCATCCCATGCACGAGCGTCAGGTCCTGGATGTTGGAGCGCGAGCCCACGCGCACATGGTTGACATCGCCGCGGATGACGACATTCATCCAGACGCTGCTCTCGGGGCCGAGCGCCACGTTCCCGATCACCTGTGCGCTGGCGTCCACGAATGCCGACGCGTGGACCCATGGGAAAACGTCGCGGTGTGACCGAAGCATCCCTCGATTATAGAGGTCGTTACAGCTTCGGGAGCGTCAGCCCCTGCTGCCCCTGGTACTTGCCCTTTTTGTCTGCGTAGGAGACCTCGCACGTCTCGTCGCTCTGGAAAAACAATACCTGGGCGATGCCTTCATTCGAGTAGACCTTGGCCGGCAGCGGCGTCGTGTTCGAGATCTCGAGGGTGACGCACCCTTCCCACTCTGGCTCGAATGGCGTGACATTCACGATCAGGCCACATCGCGCGTAGGTGGACTTCCCGACGCAGACCGTCAGCACATCGCGAGGTATCCGAAAATACTCGATGGTCTTGGCCAACGCGAACGAGTTTGGCGGAATGATGCAGACGTCCGCCTGCACATCCACGAACGAGCGCGCGTCGAAGTGTTTGGGATCGACGACCGTGCTGTTGATATTGGTGAAGACCTTGAATTCGTCGGCGACGCGAATGTCATAACCGTATGACGAGAGTCCATACGAAATCACGCCGTCGCGCACCTGGCGATCTTCAAACGGCTCGATCATTCCGTGCTGGAGCGCCATCTTCCTGATCCACCTGTCGGCTTTGATCGAAGGCATTGGTAAAGGCTCCGGGTTACGGGCTGCTAGCGCCTACCGAAGAACGAGAACAGCAGTGTCAGCACAATGCTGGCGATGATCGACGTGGCCAGCGGAAAGTAGAACGAGACACTGCCCCGCCTGATGGTCACATCTCCGGGCAGCCGACCGAACGGCACGCCGACAAGCACCAGCACACCCACGGCCGCAAGGACCAGTCCGGCCACGATCAGGATACGACCCATGCCTGCCCAGCCCTCCCTGAGCCGAGGAGCCCCTCGCCCTCCGTGGGCGTTCGCAGCCCATGGTAAAAGTTCGTCTGCATTCGACGAGCGACGCATCGGCGCGTCTTGCGTTGCACCTCGGTCAAATACAGGCGGTATTTTCAGTCGTCGCGCCTGATTCGCGAGCGCGGATTTCGCAGCCGTGCCACAACCGAGCAAAATCCGCGCGAGGCGCCTCGTTCGTCTAGCGCTGATTTCAGAAGTGCCTGGCTCGTGAAATCCGCGTTAGGTGCGACGCCGGACTTTTACCACGAACTACTAGAGCAACTCGAGACCTCGAAAAAAATAGCCCAACTCGAACGCCGCGGTTTCTGGGGCATCGGAGCCGTGCGTGGCGTTCCGCTCGATCGAACTGCCAAATTCCTTGCGAAGCGTGCCTGCGTCAGCTTTCCCAGGATCGGTGGCGCCCATGAGCACACGCCATTTGGCGATGGCGTCGGGTGCCTCAAGACCGAGTAGGACGCAGGGACCAGACGACATGAAATCAGTAAGCCCGCCGAAGAACGGCCGCTCGCGATGCACGGCGTAAAAGCCTTCAGCTTCCTTTTTCGTGAGATGGTGCAGCCGCATCGCGCGCACCGTAAATCCGGCCGCTTCGACGCGCGCCAGAATCTTGCCGGCGAGCCGACCCTCGACAGCGTCGGGTTTGATAATCGCAAACGTTCGTTCCATAAGCTCCATCGATCAGGCCGCACGCGGTGCGACCGAGTGCCTCTACTGTCCGAGTATCTCGCGCATTTTGATGCCCATATCCGCTGGGCTGGTCACAACGTGTACACCGGCCGAAGTGAGCGCCGCCACCTTCTCCGCAGCGGTCCCTTTGCCGCCCGCGATAATGGCGCCTGCGTGACCCATCCGGCGTCCCGGAGGCGCAGTTTGACCGGCGATAAAACCGACCACCGGCTTTGTGAACTCGCGGGTGATAAAATCCGCGGCCTCTTCCTCTGCGGTCCCGCCGATCTCCCCGATCATGATGACCGCGTCGGTCTCGTCGTCGGCGCCGAACAATCGCAGCGCGTCGATGAACCTGGTACCGATCAGGGGATCGCCGCCAATCCCGATGCAGGTGGTCTGCCCCATCCCCTGCCGCGTCAACTGGTGAATTGCCTCGTAGGTCAGCGTACCGCTCCTGGAGACGATTCCGATGCGACCTTCCTCGCAGATATGGCCAGGAATGATGCCCGCGCTAGCTCTTCCAGCCGAGATGACACCCGGGCAGTTCGGGCCCACGAGACGCGTGGACTTGCCCTTCATAAACGTCATGGCCCGCAGCATATCGAGCGTTGGAATACCCTCGGTGATACAAACCGCCAGCGGGATTCCCGCATCCGTCGCTTCCATGATCGCGTCAGCGGCAAACGGCGGCGGCACGAAAATCACTGAGGCATTCGCGCCAGTTTCCCGCATCGCGTCGTGCACGCTATTGAAAACCGGCCAGGATTCGTGCGTCGTGCCACCCTTGCCGGGCGTCACGCCGCCCACAACCGCCGTGCCATATGCCGCAGCTTGCGTGGCGTGAAAGGTGCCCTCACGCCCGGTAAGTCCCTGGACAATCAGCCGGGTGTTCTTGTCGAGTAAGACAGACATCTGTGACTGCGGCCCTACGCCGGTTTCGCGAGAGCCACGACGTGATCCGCGGCGTCGCCCATTGAGTCGGCCGTCGTGAACTTCAATCTGCTTTCCTTCAGCAATCGCTGGCCCTCTTCGACGTTGGTGCCCTCCATCCGAATCACGATCGGCACCGCCACGCCGAGATCCTGAACCGCCGCAATCACCCCCTGCGCCAGCACGTCACACCGCAAGATGCCGCCGAAGATGTTGATCAACACGGCGCGAACGTTCTGGTCGGACGTCAGAATCTTGAACGCGTTTCGTATCTGCTCAGCGTTGGCCCCACCGCCAACATCGAGAAAATTGGCCGGCTCGCCGCCCGCCAGTTTGATGATGTCCATCGTGGCCATCGCCAGGCCGGCGCCGTTGACCATGCACCCGATGTTGCCGTCGAGGCGAATGTAGTTCAGCGAGAACTTGGACGCCTCCACCTCGAGAGGGTCCTCCTCCGACGGGTCGCGCAAGTCCCGCAGGTCCGTGTGGCGGTACAAGGCGCTGTCGTCCAGGGTGACCTTTGCGTCGAGCGCCAGCAGGTCGCCGTCCTTCGTGAGGATCAATGGGTTGATCTCGATCATCGAGGCATCGGTCTCGATGAACGCTGTATAGATGGATTGCAGCACCGTGACCAGTTTCTGGGCCGGCCTGGCTCCGAGCCCCATGCCAAATGCCAGCTTCCGCGACTGAAACGGGATGACGCCTGTCCCAGGATCGATCGTCTCCCGGAGAACTTTTTCAGGCTCAGATGCGGCAACCTCCTCGATGTCCATGCCACCAGCAGCGCTCGCGATGACAACCGGACAGGTGGTCGCGCGGTCGATGACGATGCTGAGGTACAGCTCACGCTCGATCTGCAGCCCTTCCTCGATGAGCAGCCGGCTGACTTTCCGACCCTCCGGCCCCGTCTGGTGCGTTACCAGCGTCATCCCCAGTATTTGCTGCGCGATCTGCTCGGCCTCCTCCGGCGACTTCGCCAGTTTGATGCCACCACCCTTACCGCGGCCACCGGCATGGATCTGGGCTTTGACCACGACGCCGCTCCCGCCGAGGCGCCGGGCGATTGCGCCCACCTCGTCCGCCGAAAACGCAACTTCCCCGCGCGGCACGGGCACGCCGAACCCCGCCAGGACTGACTTGGCTTGATATTCGTGAATCTTCACGGGACGAAGCTCAAGAGTGTATCGCCTAGACTCCGATCACGTCGACCAGTTCTTTTACGGCCGCGACGGATTTCTTCAGTGCCGCCTCTTCCTCAGCGCTCAGCTTGATCTCGATGATCTGCTCGACGCCTCTGGCGCCCAGCTTTACGGGTACGCCGACAAATAGATCCTGGACTCCGTACTCGCCTTGAAGAAACACCGAGCATGGCAGAATTTTTTTCTTGTCCTTCAGGATCGCCTCGACCATCTCCGCGGCCGCCGCACCGGGGGCATACCAGGCGCTGGTTCCGACCAGCTTTGTGATTTCCGCTCCACCGTTGGCAGTGCGCGTCGCAATCGCGTCAATCCGCTCCCGCGACAGCAGCTCTGTGATGGGCACGCCTGCCACCGTCGAGTACCGAGGCAGCGGCACCATCGTGTCGCCATGCCCCCCAAGCACGAATGAGTGCACGTTCTCAACCGACACGTTCAACTCCATCGCGATGAACGTGCTCATCCTGGCTGAGTCCAGCACACCAGCCATACCGATAATCCGCTCGCGTGGAAACTTGGTCAATCGATAGAGCGCCTGCGCCATGGCGTCGAGCGGGTTCGCCACCGGGATCACGATGCTGTCAGGGCAATGCTTGACGACCATCGGCGCGATGCTCTGCATGATCGCGAAGTTGTCGCGCACGAGATCGTCACGGCTCATGCCAGGCTTCCGGGGCTTGCCAGACGTGATGACAACGATGTCGGAACCCGCCGCGGCCTCCCAGTCGCCGCCACCGATGATGCGGGAATCAGAACCGAGAATCGGACAGGTTTCGTACATGTCCAACGCAATACCTGCCGCCTTCTGGTCAGCGATATCGATGATGACAACGTCGGCCAGTTCTTTTTCCGCGATGGCTCGTGCCACTGTCGCACCAACGTTTCCTGCCCCACCTACGACCGTAACTTTCCGTTTCATGAACTTTGTCCTCAGCTCGCTCGGACCGTCAGGTCCTTCTTACGTTTTCAGTCACCCTTACCAGCCCGCGGTAAAAGTCCGTCTGCATTCGACGAGCGACGCATCCTCGCGATCTGCGTTGCTCCTCCTTCAGATACAGCCGGTATTTTCAGTCGTCCCGCCTTGTTCGGGGCGCGCCTCGCTCGTCGCGCGTGGATTTCAGAAGTGCCTGGCTCGTGAAATCCGCGTTAGGTGCGACGCCGGACTTTCACCTCGGTCTGTTAGGGCGATGTCCCGCACGCCTATTCCCGGTTACGCACAGTTTCTGTTGAAAACCCTGTTGAAAAATCTCGGCCGCAGCGGTGAATCCGATACGAATCCGAACGTTCTAGCCATTTGCACCATCGTAGTGCGGTCCACGTCGATGCGGTGCAAATACGAGAATGGCAAACCCAGATTATACTTGTGGAAGCGGTACTCTGATGCCGCCTTTTCAACTACACACTCAACACAATTCACATTTCTGGACACGCCATTGAAAATAGTTATTGCTGACGGTCTTGTCCCGCCAGCGCAGGACCTGCTCACAGCCGAAGGTTGGGACCTCGATACCCGCACCGGACGCACGCCAGACGCACTCGCCGGCGATATCGCCGACGCCGACGGACTCATCGTGCGAAGCGCGACCAAGGTCACCGCTGCGCTGATCGCTGCCGCGCCACGTCTGCGCGTAATCGCGCGAGCGGGCACGGGCGTCGACAACGTCGACCTCGCCGCCGCCAGCGCGCGCGGCATCGTGGTTATGAACGCCCCTGGCGCCAACAGCATCAGCGTGGCGGAGCTGGCGCTGGGCTTGATCCTCTCCCTGGCCCGACACATGCCTGCGGCCGACGCGGCCATGAAACAGGGCAAATGGGAGAAAAAGAGGTTTCTCGGCGAGGAGATCCGGAACAAGACTCTTGGCCTGGCTGGGCTCGGCCGCATCGGGCAGGAGGTAGCCCGACGAGCTGCGGCGTTTGGGATGCGTATCATCGCGCACGATCCCTTCATCTCCGAGCAGGTGGCCGCCGACCTGGGCGTTGACCTGGTCACGCTGGACGAGCTCTTCGCGCGCGCCGACTACGTCTCACTGCACATGCCCTCGAACGAGAAAACCCGTCACATGGTGAACGCGGAGCGACTCGCGAAGGCGCGGAGGGGGATCCGGATCGTCAACACGGCACGCGGCGATCTGATCGACGAAACAGCCTTGGCCGATGCAATCGAGGCCGGGCAGGTGGGTGGCGCCGCGCTTGACGTCTTTCAGAAGGAGCCGCCGCCCGATCCCCGTCTACAGAAACTCCCGCAGGTCGTCGCGACGCCGCACATCGCCGCGTCCACCCACGAAGGGCAGGAACTGGTGGGCGTCGAAACAGCGGCCGCGCTGCGCGACTTCCTTCGTGACGGCATCATTCGAAACGCGGTCAACTTTCCGTCGCTCTCCGCCGAGGAGTCCGCGCGGCTGCGGCCCTTTGTAGAACTGGGCGAGCGGCTGGGCGCGTTTGTGTCCCAGATGAACGACGACCGCGCGCACACACTCAGCGTCCGGTACTACGGCGGGCTCGCGGAGGGACGGAACGATGTGATCGTGAACGCCGTGCTCGTCGGCGTCTTCACACCCATCCTCTCCTCCGGTGTCACACTCGTCAACGCGCGCAACGTCGCGGCCGACCGGGGCATCGAGATCGTCGAGTCGCGTAGCAACAGGACGCGGAACTACACGAACCTGCTCTCGGTCAAACTGCATACGAGCGAGGGCGAGCACTGGGTGGAAGGCGCGGTCTTCGAGCGCACCAGCCCGCGGCTCGTACAGATTAACGGGATCGGTGTGGAGGCTCCGCTTGAGGGCGCGATGATCGTGGTTCGTAACAACGATCAGCCCGGAGTCATCGGCGAGATTGGCACAATACTGGGACGGCACGGCGTGAATATCGCCAACTTCGCGCTGGGCCGAGAGGGCACCAACGCCATTGGCGTCGTCATTGTGGACGAAACGTTGCCGATTCCCGAGTCAGTCCTCGACGATCTGCGCAAGGTAACAGCGGTGACCGACGCGCGAATCGTCAGGGTCTAGCAGCACGGCGTTAATCGGTCTGTGAAGGCGGTTCGGTCAGGGTCTGAAACTGAGGCGCAGAGAGGTGCCGTCGGCTCGCTCAAGTTCGACGGCGTCGCTCTCTATCGTCAGGACGCGGTAGAGCCCGAGGACGTCGTCACCTTCGCCAACCAGCAGCACGCCGTCAGGCGCACTTAACACCGCCGTTCGCTCGACGTGCGGCCCGTTCAGATCATCGATCTGGTCCTCGGCAATACCTGCCAGCGACACCAGCGGAGCCGGCTCCGACGCAGACACCGCCACGGGCCCACCCGTATGGCCCGGAGAGCCTTCGCCGGCCTGCTCGCCTACCGGGTCAGCCGCCGCAGTCACGCGCTCGGCGGCAGCGCCGAATCGAAATGGGTCCCGTCGTGGCTGCGCATAGGCCGTCTCTCGCCGCATGCGCGCCGCAAGCCGAGCCGCCTCACGCTCGATCTCCGATGACGGCGCGGCTATCGCTTGCGCGTCGCGGCTGCGAGCCGTGGCGCCCGGTGCCGGCATACTCGACGGAGGAGGCGCGGACACGACCCAACCAGCCAGCACGGTGGCTCCAGACACTGCAGCGTAGGCTTTCCAAGTCATTGAAATTGGTGACGGTACTCTAACATTCTCGGCTTTTCAGGCCTCTGCCGACAGGCTCGCCGCTCTTTGGCATCCTGCGCGAGACGAGACAAGGGCACCCCGGCCCCAATCGATCGGCCGGCGTTTTTGCGCATGCTATGATTCGCCGTGCCGCCCTCCACATTCCAATATCCCTTCGAACGTACAGGCCATCCGCCACATCTCGTCGTCGTTATTCCCGCCCGCTATCAGTCGACCCGCTTTCCAGGAAAACCGCTGGCGGACATCGCGGGCCGTCCGATGATCGAGCACGTCTACACGCGGGCCGCAGACGTGCCCGGCGTGTCGGCCGTGATCGTCGCGACCGATGACGAGCGTATCGCGGAGGCCGTGACACGATTTGGTGGCATCGTTCGCATGACACGGTTGACGCATCGCACCGGTCTTGAGCGTGTGGCGGAGGTCGCCGCTGACCTGGACTGCGACATCGTCGTCAACGTCCAGGGCGATGAACCGCTGCTTGAGCCACGCATGGTGACCGAGGTCGTCGACGCCCTTGACGCGGATGACTCGGTCCAGATGTCGACCCTTCGCAAGCAAATCAGCAACCCAGCCGACACCACCGATCCCCACGTCGTCAAGGTTGTCGTCGATCTCCACGGTGACGCGCTGTATTTTTCGCGCGCGACTGTGCCCTGTGTGCACGACGCCACGCGACCCGCCTTCCGGCACATTGGGCTGTACGCCTACCGTCGGGCGTTTCTATGTGACGTGGCTGGGCTGCCCCAGACACCACTTGAACTAGCGGAATCACTCGAACAACTGCGGGCCCTCGAACACGGCTTCAGGATTCGAGTCGTTGAAACCCACTACGACTCCATCGGGGTGGATACCCCTGGGGATCTTGAGCGTGTTCGTCGGCAGATGACGATCGAGGCACGCGCGTGAGGCGGCACGATGCAGGGAGCTGACAAGCGTCCGGTGAAATACATCTTCGTCACCGGCGGTGTGGTGTCGTCGTTGGGGAAAGGGCTGGCCGCGGCGTCAATCGGGCGCCTGCTTGAGGACCATGGGTACTCCGTAGCGCTCCAGAAATTCGACCCCTATATAAACGTCGACCCTGGCACGATGAGCCCGTTTCAACACGGCGAGGTGTACGTCACCGACGACGGTGCCGAGACCGACCTGGATATGGGCCACTACGAGCGCTTCACCAGCATGGTGGGCACGCGCAACAGCAACTGGACCACGGGCAAGATCTATCTGTCTGTGATCCAGAAGGAACGGCGCGGCGACTACCTCGGCGGCACGGTGCAAGTCATCCCGCACATCACGAACGAAATCAAAGACGCGATCCGCACGGCCGCAAGCGAAGTGGACGTCGTGCTCGTGGAAATTGGTGGAACGGTCGGCGACATCGAGAGCATGCCGTTTCTCGAAGCGATCCGGCAGTTTCGACTCGATGTTGGCCGTGAAAACGCCATCTACGTGCACCTGACACTGGTGCCCTATATCGGTACGGCTGGCGAACTCAAGACCAAACCGACGCAGCACAGCGTGCGTGACCTGCGGTCGATCGGCATTCAGCCAGACATCCTGCTCTGCCGCACCGACAGATTTCTGGACGCGGACATCAAACGCAAGATCTCGCTGTTCTGCGACGTCGATCAGGAAGCGGTCATCACCGCCAAGGATGTCGATACGATCTACGATGTCCCACTGGTGCTTGCCACCGAAGGTCTCGACCGGATCGTACTCAGACTGCTGAATCTGCCGCTGACCGAGGCCCGCAACCAGCCCTGGCGGGACCTCGTGCACCGAATCAAGAACCCAGTCGACGAACTTACCATTCACGTCGTCGGCAAATACACAGGTTACGAAGACTCGTACAAAAGCCTCAACGAGGCGACCGTGCACGGGGGGTTCCCGAGTGGAGTCAAGGTGCGCCTCAACTGGATCGAGGCCGAGGCGCTAGAGTCAGACGACAGCGGGTCCCTTCTGGAAGGCGCGCACGGCATCCTCGTGCCCGGTGGCTTCGGACTGCGGGGCACGCGAGGCATGATGAAGGCGGCCGAATACGCGCGCGTACACGGTGTGCCCTACTTCGGGATTTGCTACGGCTTCCAGTGGGCCACCGTTGAGTTTGCCCGCCACGTGTGCGACCTCGACGGCGCCGACTCGACGGAGGTCGAGGAGAACACTCCGCACCGGGTCATCTACAAGCTCCGAGACCTCCTCGGCGTCGACGACCTGGGCGGCACCATGCGCCTTGGACAATACGCCTGCGCGCTCACGACGGGCTCCAAGGCCGAAGAGATCTACGGCACGTCGCTCGTACACGAGCGCCATCGCCACCGCTTCGAATTCAATCCTCAATACGAATCAGCCCTTCGAGAAAAGGGCATGCACATCTCCGGCCGCTCGCCAGACGGCAAGTTTGTCGAGATCGCGGAGATTTCCTCGCACCCCTGGTTCGTGGCCGTGCAGTTTCATCCGGAGTTCCAATCCAAGCCGCTCAGGCCGCATCCACTGTTTACGAGCTTCGTTGAGGCGGCCCATCGCCACGCCGGCGGCGTACCGGCTCCCGCGCAGCTCGCGGCGGGCCGTCAGTCATAACTCCTGGCTGGCGGGCGGTAAGATAGGCTCGTGAATCAAGTTCAGATTGGGTCACTTTCGATCGGAACCGGGCACCCTCTGGTCTTCATCGCCGGCCCGTGCGTGATCGAAAGCGCCCAGCACGCCGTCGATACCGCGATCATCCTCCGCGACATGGCCCACCGCTGTGGCGTGCCCTTGGTCTTTAAAGCCTCGTATGACAAGGCGAACAGGACCTCGCGCGAATCGTTCCGCGGCCCGGGTCTCGAGGCTGGATTGAAAGTCCTGGCCGAGGTCCGCGATAGGTCTGGCCTGCCGGTGCTCACGGACATCCATGAGCCCTCCCACGCCGTGCCGGCCGCGGCCGCCGTTGACATTCTGCAGATTCCTGCATTTCTGTCACGACAGACCGATCTTCTGGTCGCCGCCGCACGCACGGGCAAGGTGGTTAACGTCAAGAAGGGCCAGTTTCTTGCGCCATCCGATATGCGGCACGTCATTGCCAAGGTGACGGCGGAAGGTAATGAGGCCGTCCTCCTCACCGAGCGTGGCGTCAGCTTCGGGTATCACGATCTGGTGGTCGATATGCGCGCACTGCCGATGCTGCGGGACCTGGGCTGCCCCGTGGTCTTCGACGTCACACACAGTCTGCAACTGCCCGGTGCGGGGAACGGAGTGACGGCTGGGCTTGCGCAGTACATCGAACCGCTTGCCTCCGCCGGAGTGGCGGCTGGCGCCGACGCAGTGTTCATGGAAGTACACGAAGAACCGTCGCGCGCGAAAAGCGACGCGTCGACCGCACTTCGGCTCGACGAGCTCGAGGCACTCATGCGGAAGCTGAAGCGCATCGACACCGCGGCTAACCAGGGCATCGCCGTGGGCCCGTCCGCCCGCGAGCCGCACGGGTGACGATGCCGCTCGCGGTAGACCGCACGTTCGCCCGCAAGGTACTTCAGACAGAGGCCGATGCCGTTCTGTTGCTGAACTGTCACCTGTCCGAGGAAGCCTTTCCCATGAACCTGGTGCCCACGTTCAGTACCACCCTGGCGCTGAGCGATGCGGTGGCGATGACGCTGCTCAACGCGAAAGGTTTCCGAGACGAGGATTTTGCGAACCTGCACCCTGGTGGCAATCTCGGCAAGCGTTTACTCCGCGCCGAACCGCTGATGCATCAGGGCAGTAGGTTCCGGCGGTCGCGACCAAGGCGGCCATGCGTGAGATCGTCGAGGAGATATCCCAGGAGGGACTCGGCATGACGTGCGTGACCGAGGACGAACGCCTGGCTGGCGTGATCACGGACGGGGGCCTTCGGCGGCACATGCACCTGTCGGTGAGCCTGCTTGATCGCCCAGCTGGCGACGTGATGGCGCGGAACCCCGCCACGATCGCCCTGAACACGCTGGCGGCCGAGGTGCTCGACCTCCTCGAGCAGCGCAAGATCACCTCAATCGTCGTCGTTGATGGCAACGGGCAGTCCCAGGGTGTCGTACGCCTGCACAACCTGTGGCGAACGGAGATATTTTAGCCAGGCACGTCGAGACCCTTAACCGACATGACCACCGAGTTCTACCTGCTCGCCGTACTTGGCGCCCTCCTACTCGGGCTGGCTGTCGGCAAGGCGTGGGAACGGTACAAGCTCAGGGATGGCCGCTGGATCGACCGTCGGCGACTTCGCGAAACCCCGCACTACATGCTCGGTCTCAATTTCCTCGTCGATAAGCAGGTCGATCAGGCGGTCGAGGAACTCACGCTCGCCGCCAGCACCGAACCTGAAGCGCTTGAGATCCAGATGATTCTGGGCAACCTGTATCGCGAGAAGGGGCAGGTGGGCCGTTCGGTGACTGTCCATCAGGCTCTGCAGAAGCGACCAGACCTGACCAAACTGGAGCACGCGTACGTGCTGCTCTGCCTGGGTCTCGACTTTCGGCACGGAGGATTCGTGGATCGGGCGCTTGAGGCGTTCCACGAGGTGCTGCACCTCGATCCACTGAACCGCTATGCCCTCATCAACCTGCAGAAGCTGTACGAAGACCAGCATCAGTGGGCCGACGCGTTAGGGGTCCGCGAGCAACTGGCGAAGATCGACGCTGGTCGCCGTCCCGACGACCAGCAGATTCTCGGCTTCCTGCGCAACGAGATCGGCAGCGTTCAGAAGCGAGACGGCGATGGGGCGGCAGCGGCGCGCACCTTTGCTGAAGCGATTGACGCCGATGCGCGCACGACGCCAGCGTACCTGAATCTGGGAGACGTCCGCGAACAGGAAGGGCGCCTCGCCGCGGCCGTGGAGGTCTGGGAAAGACTTATCGAGGAGGTCCCGGACCACGCGCATTTCGCTTTCGACCGGCTGGAGCGCGCGTACCGAACACTCGGCACGCCGCATCGCTTCGTCGACTTGTGCGAGCGACTGATCGCGCGGGACCCCCTGGGGTGGCGCGCCCGATTGGCGCTCTCAAAACACCTCTCGGCCGCCGGGCAACACCGCCCCGCCTTCGATCGGCTGCTCGACGCACTGCCGCATCATCCCCATGGACTCGCCATCCACCAGCAGGTATGGGAAACGTTGACGTCCCTCGACTTCAACGCCGAGCTGATTCGCCGGTATGTCGACCTCACACGCGAGGCGGTGTTCTATCTCGACCCCCACATCTGCCGGCGGTGCCGCTATCGGAGCACTGAATTGCTCTGGCAGTGCCCGCAGTGCCGAGAGTGGAACACCTTCGTGCACGAGCGAATGATGCCGGCTAAGGAGGCGGCGACGAACTCGGATGAGACGTAATGGACATTCTTCCCCCCCGAATAGAGACGCGTAACCCCGAAATCTGGTCCGGTCGCGACAATGAATAAATCTGCCCGTGGCCATCTGCCCCAGCTCGAAAACGAAGGCATCACTGTGCTTCGCGAAGCGGCCGCGCAGTTCGAGCGGCCTGCACTGCTCTTTTCCGGCGGCAAGGACTCGATCGTCGTGGCGTGGCTGGCACGCAAGGCCTTCGCACCCGCGCGTGCGCCGTTTCCGCTGCTGCACATCGACACCGGGCACAACTTCCCGGAAACGCTTCGGTTTCGGGACGAATTTGCCAGGAAGATGGACTGCACCCTGCTCGTCAGGCACGTGCAGGACTCGATCGATCAGGGGAGGGTGCAGGAAGAAACCGGCGCGTCCGCCAGCCGCAATGCCCTCCAAACGGTGACGCTGCTCGACGCCATCAAGGAGCTTGGCCTTGACGTGGCGATTGGCGGGGCTCGGCGCGACGAGGAGAAAGCCAGAGCAAAGGAGCGCATCTTTTCGCACCGTGACGTGTTCGGTCAGTGGGATCCAAGGAATCAGCGTCCAGAACTGTGGAACCTGTACAACGGGCGGAAGAACCACGGCGAGCATTTCCGCGTGTTTCCCCTGTCGAACTGGACCGAACTCGACATCTGGCAGTACATCGCGGCGGAGGATATTCCCCTACCTGAGCTGTACTTCGCCCACCGGCGCAAGATCGTGGAGCGGGACGGCACGCTGCTCGCCACGACCGAACATCTTCACCTCACATCTGACGAGACCGTCTCGATGCGCATGGTGCGCTTCCGAACGGTGGGAGACGCCACGTGTACCGGTGCGGTGGAATCCAGCGCGTCCACTGTGGCGGACATCATCCTGGAGACAGCCGCTGCTCGGGTCACCGAGCGAGGGGGCCGGGCCGACGACAGGCGGTCCGACACGGCAATGGAAGACCGCAAACGTAGGGGCTATTTCTGATGCCGGACGAACGACAGACCGGTGAAAGGCACGAAGAGAAACACGAACGGGCAGGCTCAGTGCCGATAATGGACCTCCTCCGCTTCACGACGGCCGGAAGCGTCGATGACGGCAAGAGCACACTCATCGGCCGGTTGCTCTACGACACCAAGTCGATCTTCGAGGATCAACTCGAAGCGGTCGAGGGCGCCAGCCGGAAGCTCGGTGAGGACCACATCAACCTCGCCCTGCTCACCGACGGGTTGCGAGCCGAACGTGAGCAGAAAATCACCATCGACGTGGCCTACCGCTACTTCGCCACGCCGCGCCGCAAGTTCATCATCGCCGACACGCCGGGACACGTGCAGTACACGCGCAACATGGTGACCGGCGCATCGACGGCGGATCTGGCGGTGGTACTCGTGGATGCCACCAAGGGCGTCCTCACGCAATCCAGACGGCACGCATTTATCACATCCCTGCTTGGTATCCCCCACATGATCGTGGCGGTGAACAAGATGGACCTGGTGGACTTTTCGCGGTCGGTCTACGACGACATCGTCCGCGACTTCGGCCTGTTCGCCGCCCGACTCACCGTCAAAGACATCACCTGCCTCCCGATTTCGGCGCTCGAAGGCGACAACGTCGTTGAGCCATCGAAGCGCATGCCCTGGTACCAGGGTGGACCGCTGCTCAGTAAACTGGAAACGGTGACCGTGGGCGCGCGCACCAACAGCATCGACTTCCGGTTTCCAGTGCAGTACGTGATTCGGCCGAATCAGACGTTTCGCGGGTACGCCGGTGTGGCGGTGTCCGGGTCGGTGGGGGCCGGCGACGATGTTGTCGTGCTCCCTTCCGGCCTGTCCACTCGCATCAGATCGATCGAGACCTTCGACGGGCGGCAGGACCTGGTAGACGTCGGAGAATCGGTCGTGCTGACCACCACGGACGAGATCGACATCTCGCGCGGCGACATGATCGTCCGGCCCCGGAACCTCCCGGCCGTGGCACGTCGGCTCGACGCTTATCTGTGCTGGATGGACGCCACCGATATGGCCGTCGGGCAACCGTATCTCCTGGCCCACACCACCAGACGCGTGCAGGCCGTCGTCAGGGCCGTCGACTACCGCGTCGATGTGGACACGCTACACCGCGATGCAGCGCCGACGCTGGCAATGAACGAGATCGGACGCGTGGAGATTGAAACCGCCGACCCGGTCTTCTTCGATTCCTACCGGCTGAATTCCGCTACGGGATCCTTTGTCCTGATCGACCTGCAGACCAACGCCACTGTCGCGGCCGGCATGATTCGCGGAAAAACCCAAGACGTGGCTGCTGCGACCCATCCGGCGGCCGGCGCGGCCACCACAGTCTCGGCCGGGGTGACATGGGAGGGCTGGAACGTCCCCCGTACGACCCGGGAAGCTCGGCAGGGGCACCAGGCCGCGGTGCTCTGGCTCACCGGGATGTCAGGCGCTGGAAAGACGACGATCGCCAGGGCTGTGGAACGGCGCCTGTTCGAGCAAGGCTGCCGCACCATGCTCCTCGACGGCGATCAGCTGCGCCACGGACTGTGCGGCGACCTTGGATTCTCTCCTACTGACCGTGAAGAGAACATCCGCCGCGCCGGCCACGTCGCCCACCTGTTCTTCGAACAGGGCGCCATCATCCTCTGCGCGTTTGTCTCGCCGTACGCGGCGGCCCGGGCCAGCGTGCGGGCGCTCATGCCTGTCGGCCGCTTCATCGAGGTCTTCGTGCAGGCCGACGTAGAAACCTGCCGCGCACGCGATCCGAAGGGGCTGTACGCAAAGGCCTTCACTGGTGGCCTCGATCAATTCACCGGTGTGTCCGCCCCTTACGAGGAGCCAACCGCACCAGAGCTGACCGTCGACACGCGCACCATGACCGCCGATGCGGCCGCCGATATCGTCATCGACTACCTGCGCGGGCACCGAATCATCGACGTGTGAGACAGGCTGTGACCGGCGCCCCTCCGGCGCCACTGGATGGGGAAGGAAAACTCAGCGAGAGGGAGGGTTCGTATCGACCGGGAGCGTCAGGCGCCCCCAGCGAAACGGACTAGGGTCTTCATGCAGGGGGGACTCGCCCCAGTAGAGAATCTGCCCATCGGCCCGCGACCGCAGTTCCACGGCGAACATGAGCTCGGTGCCCGCCGGCACCGGGATGGTGGCTTCAAAAGCAATCGCCGCCGTGTGGTTCCACTCGCCGAACTCCTTCGGCCAGTCGAGTGGCTCGCCTCCCGTGTCGGACATCAGCCGCCAACCCTCGTCCTCGGGAAACAGCGCCCAGGTGATCGTGCGCAGTGGCGAACCGGCCGGCCGGGCCAGCGCCACTGTGAGGCGCTCCGCCTCCGGCCACTCCTCGCCGGGCGCCAGACTCTTCACCGTGTACTCGTCGCGGAAGAGCCACTGATACTGCGCGGCTACGTGCAACGCGCCAGGTGTGGTGCTCAAAAAGACGTCGCCGACGGGACATCATACGGCCGGCCTGACAGCTCTGGCAGCCAGGAGGCGGGCTTGTTCCAGTCCCGCAAATCACCGTCAGCGACCGGGGCCTCTCCGCGCGAGGAACGGCGAACACCGACGGGCGCGCCGGCTGCGGGCTCGGCAGCGGCAGTGCCCTTTCGTGCAGCGCATACGCTTCGCTGTTCACTAGCGTCGACGCCTCAGTCATGAGTGGATATTCCCTGTCAAAGACGTCGATCAGGCCCATGTTGAAGTCCTCGCCGCTTGTGTCGCCCTCTGGCGGCTGGTCGAAGTACTGGAACCAGTGCCACCCGATGACCGACGGGAGACTTGCCATCTGGCGCACCTGCATGGTGAAACCGGCGGCACGCTCTGCCTGCGTCTTCACCACCGGATACGCGGTCCCGCTGTTGCGGGAACCGCTCGAGTTTTCGCTGGCCGCGAAGTAGTACTCGCCAATCAAGACAGGGCGGCCGCTCAGCCGCTCCAGCATGGCCAAGTGATTGGGCGACACCCAGCCGTCCTGCACTCGGGCGCCGTAGTTGATGGAGATCACGTCGAACCAGCGACCGGCGGCGCGGACCTGCGCCGGATTGTAGAACTGCTGATAACGCTCGCCGATGATCAGATGGTTCGGGTCCGCGGCCTTAACAGCGTCCGACATGAGCTGGCCGTATCGCTCGTACACCTCAGCCATGAACAGGTCGATCACGGCTGGTCGCGTGCCGAGTCGGCGAAGCAAGGTGACCGGATCACGCAGGTCGTCGAACGACTCGAGTTCGCTCGACACCCGCTCCACCCCGGTGGACGTCTCCACGTCTTCGAGAAACCCGGCGAACTCCCAGTCGAGGCTCAGCCGCTCAAGGCTCTCACCGTAGTGGCTGCTCATGATCTCGAACAAGCGCAGCTTCGTCTGGTTGACCACCCAGGGGGCATCGCCCCCCGCGTCGGATCTGGTTCGCCACGGGGTGCCGAGATGGTAGGCGAACAAGGTCTCGTCCCACCACGGATTCTCGTTGTCCACGAAGTAGCCAATCATCTGGGCGTTGTCCCGCCAGGGTGCCGTGAGTTCGCGGGCCAGCTCAGCCGCCGCTTGCTCGACATCCGGACTCCACAGATCGATCCACGGGGCACCAATGGTCTTGCCGAGCGCAAGCGCGACGGTGAACGGCATGCCCGCCCCATCTCGCAGGCCAGGATCGCTGTAGGACCCAACCGTGTTGAACCCCCACGACGTCAACCTGGCCAGGGCCCGATCCTGCCAGGCCTTGTCGGTATCGTAGATTCGGCGGGCACTATAGGAAGGGTTCTCCGAACCCCAGTCAGCAGGCGTATCGCCCTGACTTACCTTGTTCACGCCGATTGACAAGGTTTGACGTCCCTGCGGATCGATGAGCCACCAGACGCCGTCGCGACTGGCAACTGTGAAAAACGTGGGCTCGGCCGTGCGGACCAGCGGCAGCAGTAGCAGCAGCACGAGGCCGGCGACGATGACGGGACGCAGGGGCACCAAGAATGGTCGTCGCATGATCAAGTCGGGGCAGCCTCATAGGTTCTCAAATCAACCATCCAGTAGTAATCTCTCGTGCCTCACGGCCCTGACAACTCCGCCTCGATCTCTCCGAGCAGGCTGAGCAGGTACTGCCCATAGCCGTTTTGCTTGTAGGGCCTGGCGAGCGCCAACAGCGCGTCCGCGTCGATCCACTTCTTGCGGAAGGCGATCTCCTCTGGACACGCGATCTTGAGTCCCTGTCTGCGTTCCACGGTCTGGACGAACTGATTCGCCTCGATCAGGCTCTCGTGGGTGCCCGTATCGAGCCAGGCGAACCCCCTGCCCATTACCTCGACGGCGAGCGCGCGCTGGTTCAGGTACACCTGATTGAGGTCGGTAATCTCCAGCTCGCCACGCGGAGAACGCTCAAGGCTCTTCGCATGGTCCACGACGTGCCGATCGTAGAAGTACAGCCCCGTCACAGCGTAGTTCGACCTGGGCTTCTGGGGCTTCTCTTCGAGACTGATGACCTGGCCCTCCCGATTGAACTCGGCAACACCGTAGCGCTCGGGATCGTGCACGTGGTAGGCGAATACCGTGGCGCCCGCGGTTCTGGCCGCGGCCGATGCCAGTCGCGTCGGCAGGTCATGTCCGTGAAAGATGTTGTCGCCCAGGATCAGTGCTGACGGGTCGGCACCAATGAACGAGTCTCCGATAACAAAGGCCTCGGCGAGTCCGCCGGGTGACGGCTGCACGCGATAGCTGAGATCCAGTCCCCACTGGGACCCGTCCTTAAGCAACTCCTCAAACATCGGAAGATCGCGGGGAGTTGAGATGATCAGGACCTCGCGGACGTCGGCCAGCATCAGGGTCGACAGGGGGTAGTAGATCATCGGCTTGTCGAAGACCGGCAGCAGTTGCTTCGACACAGCAAGCGTTGCCGGATGAAGCCGCGTGCCGGCTCCCCCGGCCAGGATGATGCCTTTGCGTGTCATGTCGCCATCTCTGAAGCCATCTTTCTCAGCACTCGTGCCACACGACATCTCTACCACAGCTGCGCGGCCATGCGCAGCCGGACCTCAATCTTAGACGGGTTGAGCATTGATCGTACGGTCGTACCGGAACGGACATGCCGTCATGGAAATGACCGCAGACACGCCAATGCCGGACGTTCAGAGCAACGAGGATAGGGTCGGGTGCCAGCCCTTCTTCTTTAACAAGCGCGTGTAAGCCCCAACTGCTTCACCGAGCGTCGGGACAAACGATTGCGGGACATGACCCATGAAATCGGCGTGCACAGCGGGGGCCTCGAACGCCCTGCCGCGGATCTTCTCGTACTGCGCTATGAGCGAAAGGCCAACCGCCCTCATATCGTCCATCGCCTTACCCGTCATTGCCCCACCATGAAACTGATGGAACGTGCCTTCTCCCAGGAGGACGACCAACTCAGTGTCCGGGTGCTCGCAGATCTCCCGATAGAAGTCGAGATTGGCGTATCCACCGCCGGCCGCATCGAAGCCGCTGTGAAAGCCTCCGACAGACTCCAATATCTTAGGTGTTACGAAGACACAGTTGCTCTCCGCGAAGGGCGCTAACCACCCATTGGCAACGGACAGAGCCGGAGAACAGATACGAAACAGCTCGTAACCATCGCTCCGCCAGTCAACCGAATCGAGGAGCCGATCCTCCGACTCCTGGTTGTAGCCCCCGGAGACGGCAACTTGCTGCGCCTCGTGTCCCAGGTGGTACCCAGGGGTAATCACGACGGGGTGCTCGTAGGCTCGCGCGGCTCGCACGGCGTAGTTGAGAACCCCCGGAGACAGCATGCGAGCTCCATCGATCATGAACCCGACGAGCTGTCCACGGGCCATGCTGGCCCCGAGATTTAGAGCTCCGACTGGGGAAGGATCCCCGGGCTTCTTGTAAACGTACTGGAAATTCTCGGCTGTCCCACGCACAGCTAATTGATCGAGTCGCTGGGAGGAGCCGTTCTCGACGACTATGACTTCGTACAGAGAGGGCGCGATGTTCTGGTATCCCGGGGAAAGGGTGAAAAGAGTGCGCGGAGCCTCTCGCTCCATGTCGTAGACCACGACGATCACAGAGAGAATGGGAGGCTCCGCCGACAGCTCGCCCTGTGATGATGTCCCCCCCCCTTCAGTAGCGGTTCTCTTTAGAGGCCAGCGGTTACTGACGTTGCCCCCGTTTTCAGACAGCTGATAGCTGGAATCGGGCCGCTTCTGTGCCGTGTTGCTGACTGCGTTGGACGTACTCGCTCGGCGTCAGGTGCCCGAGCGCGCCATGAGGACGTCTGTGATTGTAATCGTGGCGCCAGCTGTCGAGTAAGTGTTGCGCGTGGGCCATGTCCATGAAGCTGTGCACGTTCAAGCACTCGTCGCGCAGGCGGCCGTTGAAACTCTCGATAAAGGCGTTCTCCACGGGCTTGCCGGGTCGAATGAAGTCCAGCGCGACCCCACGCCGATAGGCCCACTCGTCGAGGGCCGTGGACGTGAACTCGGTGCCGTGTTCAACCGTGATCGATCGCGGTAGTGGGCGTCGTGCCGAGGCGGCCTCAAGCGCCTCGACCACGCTCCGTCCGGTCTGTGCCACACGGGCCTCTAGCAGCACACTCTCGCGACTCCACTGATCGATGACGGTCAACACGCGAAACGCCCGACCGGAGGCGAGTTGATCATGCACGAAGTCCATGCTCCAGGACTGATGGCGACCGCTCGCGGCCGGTACGGGGCCGCGGGGCCGACTGAGCCGCTTCTTCCGGCGGGCGCGCAGGCGCACCTGCAGGCCGTCCAGGCGATAGAGGCGATGCACCCGCTTCTTATTGTCGGGCCAGCCCTCACGGCGCAGCAGGATCCAGATGCGGACATACCCGAACCGCGGGCGCGCCTGCGCCAGCTCGCGGATGCGCATCCGCAGGGCCGACGCATCGCGCGCACGCGATGTGTAATACCACGTGTTGGGACAGATGTCACCGAGCGCACAGGCGCGCCGGTTGCTCACCTGAAACCGGTCGTGTATCCATTGGGCCAGCGCGCGGCGGCGCGCTGGCCTCAGTCTTTTTTTCGGAGCACCTCCTGGAGGATGTGCTTGTCGAGCGTCAGGTCCGCCACCACGCGCTGCAGGCGCGCATTCTCCTCGCGCATCTGCCGGAGCTCCCGCACCTCGGCCGCGCCGAGGCTGCCATACTTTTTCTTCCAGAGGTAAAACGTGGCTTCGGCGATGCCCGTCTGCCGACAGACATCCACGACGGGCGTGCCGGACTCGTCCAGGCGCAGCGTATAGGCGACTTGCTCTTCCGTGTACCGCGATTTCTTCATCGCTTCTCCTTCCCCCAAGGGGGACATCGGAAGCGACCCTACTCTACTTTTCAGCTGTCTCGAAAAACGGGGACAACGTCACGCTGGGCCGGACTCTAAACCGAAACGCTACTCAGAATCGGGGGGACGTCACCGCGACCAAAGTTCCCAGTCGCGAGTTGAATCGCAGCCCTGAGAGAACGAGAGGTCCCTGATTTCTGCCTGGGGTCAGCCAATGCCTGGTTCACCAGGCAAGCAGGCGTTACCAAACCTTCGTTCAGGTAAGTGCCTGTAGAGCGATTTTCCCACCTTGCGGTCGTCAGGTGTTCACCTTTCGTTTCAGATGAGGAGGGCCGTCTAGAGTTGTACGTTTCGGTGTGAAATCCTTGCGCAGACTCTTTTCAAGCCACATTGGGTGCCCCTTTAAGCTGGAGTAGTCCAACACCGCCACACCAGCCAGGTGAATCAGGTAGTACTGAACATAGAACTGTCGAAATTCCATCAGCCCGACCTCACGAGAGAGGGTGCGCCTTCAACACCGACTTCGGCAACCGCGGCAAAATATCTCGGCACAAGTAGGCGATCGCATCGACGTTGGGCGCGTGGCGAAAGTTGCCGACAAACATCATGCCCTTGCGTGCCCCGAATGATCGTCTGGAGAGTCGAAGGTCTTCGCCATCGGGTACGACACTCGCGTTCGCTTGATCGCCGAGCAGGCTATTGACCAACCTTGCCTCGTCATCCGACACGGCCAACACCGCATCGGCCGCCGCATAGGCGTTTAGCTCGCGAACGATTTCGGCACCGGTGGACGGCTCGATGAGTCGTGGCGTCGCGCCGTCAGCCGGCTGCACGAACGTGAAGCGCGCATTGCGGACGAAATGCAGATCGACCGAATCAACCACAATTTTCGTGCGCGGCGACAGCGCCCGAAGCAGCGGCGTATACAGCTCGCCGATGTGCCAGAACGCCAGCAAAGCAAGATCGAAACCTCCATACCGAACCAGCTCGCTGATGTCATCACCCTGCGCGGGTCGGACGACGCCGCCGGCCTTCTCGAGAAGACGGACGTATCGGCCCGGTCGGCCGATGGTGTGCCTTGACGCGAACGTGACCTCCCATCCGGCCTCGCGAAAAAACAGAATGAAATCGTAAACCCGCTTCGATCCGCTCTCACGATCGAACTCCGGCATGGCCGGGGCGCATACCAGCGCCCGCAATGGCCGGGAAGCCCGTGCGCCACTCGCCGCGACCCGGGGCCGCCGGTTCATCGCACCGCGCCGGGGCACCGGCCCACGTGTCGGCGTGCCGGCCGATTGCGCCTTGGCCCTCACCTGTTTAGAAGCCAGGTTGTGACTGGCCCGATCGGGTTGATTTGTTGTTCGTCGCGTCATCGCTGACTGATCGCAGCCGTAGTGAGTGGGGCCCCTAACGGATGTGAGCCATGGAATGTCGGCGAGATAATCTCTTGATCATGGCAGGACGCGGGTCGGCAACGAGGTCTTGAACTCAGCGAAGCTCGGCAGGCGCTGATCGCGTCCAGACACGGCCGGACCGTCTACCGGCCACTTGATTGACAGATCGGCGTCACCCCAGAAGATGCCTCCTTCAGTGGCTGGACTGTAGGGCGCGTCCACCTTGTACAAGATGTCGGCCGGTTCTTCACCCAGGACACAGAAACCATGTGCAAATTGAGGGGGTATCCATAGAAGGCGTCCGTTCATGTCGCTGAGCTCGACACCTACGTGCTGTCCGAACGTCGGCGACCCCGACCTGATGTCCACCACGACGTCCCAGATTCGACCACGAACCACACCGACGAGCTTCCCCTGCTCAGGGTCGTTCTGAAAATGCAGTCCGCGCAACACTCCTGGGGCGGACCGGGAGTGGTTGTCCTGCAAGAACGTCGTGGGCAACCCGAGGGCTTCGAACGCCGCCAGCTGAAACCGCTCCACGAAGAACCCTCGCTCGTCACCCCAGATCTTGAGTTCTATCAGCAACAGTCCGGCCAGACCGAGCGGCGTCACCTTGAGCCCGCTTGGGGTCTCGATCTCTCCGGGGGCCTTCGCGCCGCTCGATGAAGCTGCGCTCGATGATTTCTCAGCGGAGTCCATCGCCAGCCTCTCTTCGCGCACTCCAGTCCTCGCCCTCGGACGCTGCTTGGTTCGAGCGAAGGGAGCGGGCCTCCCGCAGATCGAAGATCACGCACGTGAATTCATCGTGCGCCAAGAACGGATATCGCCCCTGCAAGTGGTCACCGAACTCTCGATAGTGATCCAACCACCACAGCCCGATACTGGGAAACAGCAGGAAGTCCTCGCCTTTCTCGCGCATTCGCTTCAATTCCGCGATGCACGCCTGGCCATCGGCCGGGTAGTAACCCGCGTACGTCCCCTTATCAGATTGCGGGAAATGCCACGCCCGCCGCCCCTCGAGCTTCAGCAGCTCTTCGTCGCCCTTGCTCACGACCAGCACCGTCGCGTCCAGCGGCACCGTCGCGCAGGCAACGCGGCGAATGCGCTCGACGAGCGCCTGGTACCCGGGCTTAGCCCGCCGCTCGTATGGCTTCCACGCAACGCCCCATTTCGCTTCCCACCGGGCCCGGTTAGTGTGAAAGATATTGCCATACTGTCCCGTGGGACCAAGATGGCCGATCGACGCCTGGCCGAAGTGATGCACGAAGACGTCTTCCGCGCAGACGACCCGGCACCCGGCCTGCCGCACGCGTATCGCGTAGTCGTCGTCCTCGAACAGGCCAACCTCAAAGCGCTCGTCGAGCGAGCCTACCTCGTTCCATACCTGGCGCCGCACAGCCGCGCAAAACATCGTGGCGGTTCGGATGTCGAATATCTCGCCTGCGTGCGTGTGCGCATGATCACGCGCGAAGCGATCGAAATCACCATACGTCCTATACGGCACGTCAATTTCCGCCTCGTTTCCGGCTCGGTTCGTGACGGTACCGAGCAGGCCGATGCCAGGGTCGGCGACGCGACCGATCAGCAACTCAAGCGCGCCGGCCGGCACAATAGTGTCGTTGTTGAGAAAAAGTAGTACCTGTCCGCGAGCGATCGCCGCACCCTGGTTCACCGCAACGGCGAATCCGGCGTTTCGCCTGTTGGCCTCAACGCGAACGCGCCCATCGCGGTGAGACAATTCGCCCAGATATTCAAGAGTCCCGTCGGTCGATCCGTTGTCCACCACGACGACCTCGAAGTCCTGACCGGGGGATGAGGAAGCGAGCGGCGAGGAGGCCGCTGCTAGCACGCTCTCCAGGCACAGCCGCGTGAATGGCAAGCCGTCGTGGGTCGCAACGACGATGCTCGTGTGGGGCACGAATCCAGGCTTCGGAGAAAACAACGGAATGGCCCGATCGAGTGGTGTCTCGATCACGACTCTGGCAGTTTCTTCTGGCAGCGTCGTCGGCCAGCGCGATACCGGAACCAGTAGAAGATCCTTCGGAAACGGCGGGACTGCGGCCGCCCGGTCGGCACCCTTCGACGACATCGGCGTCACAAGCCCGCCTCGGCGAGCAGGCGAGGCAGGACGACGTCGTAGCTGAAGTACTCGCGCGCAATCTCGCGCGCGGCCCGACAGTGCCGCTCATAGTCGCTGTTGATGGCGTCCACGGCAGCTAGGATATCCTCGGTCGTGGAGAAGCCAAACAGGCCCTCCCCCGTCGGGAGACTGTTGCTGAAGCCGGTCTCCTGCGTGACGACCGGCCGGCCCGCCGCGAGATACTGCGCGCTCCGCTCGCTGAAAAGGTTACTTCCCCCCAGGGCTCACCACGAATTCCCAGCCAATTTGACAATCCGAGGCCTCAGCGTCTGCGCTCAGGTTCGTCGACCCCATCGACGGCACCATGCCGGCTTCGCGGCAGGTCTAGCCGAGCGGGTAGCTAGTGTCGTGGCCAGTTTCAAGGCGTCTTCGTAGCACGTCCTCGCTGCAGTGAAACGAATAGATCATTGAAGGCCTCGGAGGACGTTTTCCGGCGGAGAGAATTACGCCGTGGGCGGTTGAGTGTGGCCGCCACGCCGAGCCTGCCTGCCACGTGCCGGGTGGCGAGCGTCACGGCACCACGTCCATCCGGGCAAAGATTCCGTTACCGACGGTCGTCCAGAGAAGCACATGCAAGCCGGAGAGCAGGAGGATAGCGCTGGTCGATGTCCGGCGGGAGGAGGCCACCACCCAGCAGGCGGCAAAGACACCGGGAAAGATGGACAGCAGGAGATCGAGGTTGAATGGCGCGCTCGTCGGCCACCATCGCAGCACAAAGAACAACCCAGGGAGCGCAAAGAGCATGGCGGGCACCAATGCGGCTCGACGGGACGACAGCAGCGCCAATGCCAGGAGCGGCACGCCAGACAAGGCGCTGAACAGGCCAAACTCGCCGAACCCCGCCAGCGAGAACAACGGAGTAGCGAGCTTGTTTTCGAAGACGATTGATTCGAAGAAGGGCCGGTAGCCGAGCTGCCGCTCCCAGACAAGGGAGAGTCTCCCGAGCGTCACATAGAAGAAAATCCACCCGAGATACAGTGCGACTGCCGCTGAGATGAAGGTCGTTGCACGCACACCTCGACGAAGCATGTCTCCCGGCCTGCTGAGTGCGGCCATGGCTCCCCCTGCAAGGCCAAGGAGACCGAACCCGTGCAACGCCGCGTGCAAACCCTGCAGAACCCCCGCGACCAGTGCCGCGGACTGCGCTCGCACGGGCATCCGGCTTCTGGCCAGAACCAGCAGCGGCACGACACCCACGGCCATGCTGAGATAGCCGAGATCCCAGACCCCGAAAAAGAGCAGGCACAGTGGCGTGGCTAGCGCGAGCCCGACGTAGCGACAGCTCTGGCGCGACCACTTGTGCCACGCCGCGGCGATACCTAGTTCGAGCAGGAACAACAGGCCAGCCAAATTGGAGAGTGCGTCGTAGGCGCGCGCGGGCGACGTCTCGGATCGGCCGAAGGCACCGTCAAGTGCTGTGACCACGACGTCCCCAAGGTGTGTATGGAAGTGCACGTCGCCTCGGTCGACGCGGAAGCGGTCATCGAACTGGCCGCGGGATCGGCCCGCGTCACTACCAGTCGGCATCAAGGCTTCCCCGGGCGCCGCTGGAGGGTTGAATTGCTTTGGCAGCGGAACCGCCACGAAGGACACGGCTGCCACCACAAGCACGCACAGCACCACGAGCCGGCGCCGGCGGCGTGGAGCGGACGCAGCGCGCAACACCATCAGCGCAAGGCCGATGAAGATGCCCGACTGAATACGGGGAACGTGGAGCGTCACCTGCTCCTGCCACAAGATACTCGCAGCGGTCAGCCACCCGCCGGCGTGGAAGATCAGCATCGCACTCGTGATGCCGATTAGCAGCCACTGCGGCGACCGCCTCAACTCCCACCGTCTGGCGATCACGCTGTCACGACCCAGTGTTCCACCAGGAACCAGACGAGCAGACTCAACACGGGTCCGAAAAAGAGTACACGACTGAGCGCGGCCATTCTCTTGTCTTCGTCGTTCATCGACAGTGCCCTGATCCTACCTCGCAGCGCCAAAGCACGCCGATGTCCTCAGAGTCCTGAGGCAGACACGAGGAGCCGAATGCGCACATCGTCACTGTGCGCTGAACCGTTGTGTTATTGGCATAGGTATCCCGAGTGTCGCGTTTCTCGGACCCGGAGCCGTGGAAGTCCACGCGACCTACCCATATAACCCTAAACACGGAATGGTCAGCGCCGGTCAATTTTCTTCAGCACACTGATCGTGCGTCGTGACAACGGGTCGCAACGTGGTACACTCGGCAGTCCTGCCCACGGAGATCTTCTCCCTTTGCGGAAGTGGCGGAATTGGCAGACGCGCTAGCCTCAGGAGCTAGTGATCGCAAGGTCATGGGGGTTCGAGTCCCCCCTTCCGCACCATTACAGCCTCCCCGGACGTGCCTGCGGCCTCCCGATGCACGGCTGCTCGCCGATGACGGCACCCGATGTCGAGAGAATGGGCGACTGATGCACGACCCGCTACATTTCGTGTGCACATGTGTGGGTTTCGAAAAACCGTTTTCGAAGGAGAGCCTCATCGCTACGACAACAGCGTCGATCAATTACCGGTAAGCGGATGATGAGCGATACAGGGTGTCGGGGTCATGGCGGAGAGTGACGCCACGGAGTCATTCTCCTGTCAGCGATGACGACTCAGGGGCGCCTGCGGCGCAGGCGTGCAAGCAGCCCATCCATATCGGCCGGCAAGGTCGCTTCGAAGTCTAGAAGCCGGTCATGAGCCGGATGCCGAAATGACAGGCGGTGCGCGTGCAGCGCCTGTCGCGAAAACACGATTGGACGCAGCGAGGCGGGCCCGAACACGTATCGACGCTCGCCGATGAGCGTGTGACCGCGAAGACGCGCCTGAAGTCTGATCTGATTTCGCTTACCGGTCACGAGGCACACCTCCACCAGCGATGCACCCGGGAGCGTTTCCAGCACACGATACCGACTGATCGCTTCCTTGCCGTGCGGGTCGCCATCCAGCGTCTGCTTCTGAATCAATGTCTTCGTATCCCACACAAGGTGGTCGTGCCACGTGCCGTCGGTCGGCTGCGGATGGCCGTAGACAACGGCCAGATACACCCGTTCCGGTTCACGCCTCCTGAACTGTGATTTAAGGAAGTCCTGCGCGCGTAGCGTTTTGGCAAAAACCACAAGGCCCGATGTGTCGCGGTCGATTCGATGCACAACGAGCGGACGCCGCTTGCCGTGAGGCCTCAGATGGGTCTCGATGTGTTCATAGACGGAGGGCGCATCGCTCTTACGTTCAAGCGGCACAGCGAGAAGCCCGGCGGGTTTGTTGACGACGATCAACGCGTCGTCCTCATGCACGATCTCCAGCTCGCCCACTGAGGTGGGCCTGCGCCCACGCCGTGCGCTACCTGGCCTGTCCATCCACACACGAACCAGGTCACCAACGCGCAACCGTACTCCGGCATCGGCACGACCCGATTCGGCGCCGTTGAGGAAGACCTTACCCTTGTCGATTGACGTCGTAACGCGACTGCGCGACCCGAGTCGTTGCTCAGCTGCAAGAAACTTGTCGAGTCTGACCCCGGCCGCGTCCCCAGCCACTGTCCATGATTGGCCTGCGCCCGCAGCCTGCCCGTCCGAATTCACGCGTGGGATTGTACTGCTCGGCCGGGCGTGAGGAGCGGCGCGTTGACACGGTCAACAGCTATCGACCGCTGATCGTGCGCCTACCTGGCAGGACTACCGGACGGGACCTACTTGACGGGGCTACCTGACGGGGCTACCTGACGGGGGGCCGGTGATGACGGGAGCGGCCCGGCGCCTGCATCTTCGACGGGCTCCTCGACCGGATCTTCGATCTGCCAGTCGGCCAGAGGCTGGGGTCCCGCAATAATGTCGGCAATATCGGGATCGATGCCTGCCGGAGGCGGCGGTTCCGACGCCTTCCGCTGCTTGACGTCCTGGCGCTTCGCCGCCTTATCCTGACGCCGTACGTTTAGATTTTTTTCGCGTTCGCGCTTTGCTTGGGTCGGTCGTGCATTGCGTGCCATCCTCGAACTCCACTACTCGCGGCTCAAAAACCCCACTGGGCCGTCTGGCCTCAGCCTGAGGTCTGAACCTGAGGATTCAATATTTACCAGCGCGGGTCTGTGCGGCGCCCGCCTTGGCCTCCGCGGCCGCGGCCACCGTCACCGCCACCAAAGCCTCCACCGCCCTGTCGCACTTCCTGCGGGCGCGCCTCATTGACGGTCAGGGCTCGTCCACCGAGCTGGTGGCCGTTGAGCTGCGTCACCGCCTTTTGCGCGTCCTCGTCGCTCCCCATTTCTACGAACGCAAATCCCCGCGCACGACCGGTCATGCGGTCGCGCATGACGGACACGGTGTCCACCTGCCCGGCCTCCCCGAACAGCGTCTCGAGATCCTGCTCCACCGTTTCATACGGGAGATTCCCCACGAACAGCTTGCGACTCATGTCCCTCTCCTAACGTCAGCGCGGAACGCGCCATGCCCAGTAGCCGGAGGTGTCACTGCTGGCTCGCGTGCGCATGACATGCGAGTCAGTCGAACCCGAATCCGATGAACGCGGTAGGCGGGATCAGCCCCAGACGGTCCGACCAGGATACACCAATTACGCGACGCGGTCCCTCACTCACGCGTGCTACGATCGCGCCTCGCGCGTACGCGTTCCAGCATCGCAGTGACGTTCGACGCGCTGCATCGAATGTTGCCTCCGGCGCCCCGGTCGATCTCGGCACGTTCGCGACTGTTCACAGTCCCCGGACGTAAAGGTATCGAGTGTGACCAATCTTCCAGATCGCATTCATCGAATCGCTGAACTGGCCCACGACCTGTGGTGGAGCTGGACGCCAAGCGGTCGCGACGTCTTCCGTCGCCTCGACTATCCGCTCTGGCGTCTCACGTGGCACAACCCGGTACGCATGTTGGAGATCATCTCGCCTGACCTCGTGGCTCGCGCGATCGCAACGCCTGAATGGCTCGACAACTATGACCGCGCCCTCGAACAACTCGACGCTGCGCGCGCTGCCAACGATACCTGGTACGGACGGGAGCGCAAGGGACCCAGCGGCGAGACGATCGCGTACTTCTCGGCAGAGTTTGCCCTGCACCAGTCGCTGCCCATTTACGCGGGAGGACTCGGCGTGCTCGCGGGCGACCACTGCAAAGAAGCCAGCGACCTCGGCGTGCCACTGGTCGGCGTGGGATTCATGTATCCCCAGGGCTATTTCCGTCAGAACATGTCGGCCGACGGATGGCAGGAGGAAGTCTACGAGCAGCTGAATTGGGCAGACGCCCCGATTGCGCCGGCGCTCATGCCAGACGGCCGACCGTGTGTCGTCGCGGTGCCGCTCGGTCGCCGGACTGTGCTGGCTGCGGTATGGCGAGTCCGCGCCGGGCGCGTCAGTCTGTACCTGCTCGACACAAGCCTTGAGGAAAACGCCCCGTGGGACCGCGGTCTTTCGGCGCGTCTCTACGGGGGCGGCCGTGACACACGGGTCCAGCAGGAGATCGTCCTGGGCATCGGTGGCGTGCGAGCGCTGGAAGCGCTCGGCATCGAGCCGGCCGTCTACCACCTCAATGAGGGTCACGCCGCATTTGCCGTACTCCAGCGCATTCACGATCTGTGCAATGCAGGCTCATCATTTCAGACGGCGCTCGCGGAGGTGCGGGCCACGACAGTGTTCACCACCCACACGCCGGTCACGGCCGGACATGACGCGTTCCCGTTCGACCTCGTGGAAACTCACCTTGCCGGCGCGTGGGGTGATCTTGCGGGCCACCGCGAGCAGTTCTTCGAGCTGGCCAACTACGACAACGGCAGCGGCCCGATGTTCAACATGACGGCGTTGGCGATGCGAACGGCGGGTGCCATCAACGGTGTCAGTCAGTTGCACGGCCACGTCACCAAACAGATGTGGCACTCGATTTGGCCCGACACACCCATCGATCAAGTCCCGGTGAAGTCGCTCACCAATGGCGTGCACGTGCCAACGTGGATGTCGTCAGAGGTCGCCACGCTGCTTGAGAAACACCTCGGCGCTCATTGGCTGGACCACCACGACGACCCGACCTTCTGTGACGGCGTGCTGCAGATTCCAGATGAGGAGTTGTGGGCTGTGCGCCAGTCGCTCCGCGGCTTCCTCTTCACCTTCATCCGTGAACGCGCGCGCCATCAGTGGACGACCCAAGGCATCGCCACCGCGCGGATCGTTGCAGCAGGCACGATGCTGGATCGTCACACGCTCACGATCGGATTTGCGCGCCGCTTTACCAGCTACAAGCGGCCGGAGCTCATCTTCTCCGACCCCGACCGACTCGCTGCCATCCTGAATGCACCCGGCCGGCCCGTCCAGATCCTATTCGCCGGCAAGGCACATCCCGCTGACGAATCCGGAAAGCATCATATGCAGGGCGTTTACCGCCGAGCGCTGGACCCGAAATTCGGCGGTCGCATCGCGTTCGTTGAAGACTACGACCTGCATATCGCACACTTTCTCGTCCAAGGGTGCGACGTCTGGATGAACACCCCCCGAAAACCGCTTGAAGCCAGCGGCACGAGCGGGATGAAAGCGGCCATCAACGGCACGCCCCACCTGTCGATCGGCGACGGCTGGTGGGCCGAAGGCTACACCGGCGACAACGGCTGGCTCATCGAGGGAAGGACCGACTCCAGCGATCCTCGCGCGCAGGACTGGGCTGACGCGCAGGCACTCTACGACGTCATCGAGCAGGAGCTGGTGCCGACGTTTCTGGATCGCGACGCCCACGGGGTCCCGCACCGTTGGCTCCAACTCGCAAAGGAATCGATCCGCACGATTCTGCCCCGATTCACCGCTCGCCGGATGGTGAAAGAATACGTCCGAACGATGTACATGCCGGCGCTTGAGCAGCGGGTCGGCAAATAGGACGGACTGGGGCCGGGAGGCCCGCATCCGCAGCGGTGAAACCCTGCCACGCGCTGAGAGTGACTGCGACATCAAGCGACGGGGCTGCTAAGATCGAGCGCATGCCCAGGAAGTCAAGCGTCGCGAAATCTCGATGCGCGCTCTGCGCCGCCAAAGAGGTATCGGAACCACGTGGCGAAGAGCGGTATTGTCGCGACTGCTGGGAAAAAAAGATCGCCATCGAGGAAATCGTCGCGCGCGAGTTCGCACTCAAGCGCTATATCCGCGCGCATAGCGCCGAGAAATACCTCATCTACCATTCCACCATCAAGCGTCCCTGCGGCCAGATTATCGTGGTCGACGATGGGTACGACCTGTTCCTGACGATGCTCCTCTACCCGAATTTTTCGTGGGAAGAGGAGGCGTATCACCTCGAGGGCGACCCGGAAGGTCGGAGTTTCGGGGAGATTCTGGTCGACGTCGTCGCCACCGAAGTCATCGAGCCGTGGGGCGGGGGCAAGTGGCATCTTGAGATCTTCAGAGCCGCCAATCCAGATCCTGAGGATTGGAACGGCGAGATGTGAGCGTATAATCTTCCGGCTTGATGAATTCGACGCGTCCCCCTTGGAGGTCATGATGAATAACTATCGGATGCTCGCATGCGCCAGCGCCATCGCTGTATTTGCAGCGGCCGGTTGCGCCGGTACACCTGAGACTGCCGAGGAGGCGGCACCCGCCGCAGCGGTGGAAGCGCCAGCCGCAGCCCCAGCTGCAGCCGCTGAAGCCGATGGTGAGGCGGCCGCCCCACGACTCGTCCCAGCGGTCCAAGGTGAGGCTCAGCTCGGCTATACAACACCAGATGTCCGGAATGCCACCATCGATGGCCGGGAGTTCGTCGTCACGACCATCGAGGTCAAGAACATGTCGCCCGGTGCGATTGCGGGTCTCCTGGTTGATGAATTCTGGTACGACAGAGCCGGCAACCCGGTGACCGGTGCCAACTTCCGCCACCCGAGACCGCTCCAGCCAGAGGAAGTCATCACCGTCACACTGGAGACACCTCGCAACGCGCAGATGGACCGGAACCAGTACAGCTTCACACACGCCAACGGCGAGATCGTCGCCACGCTGCAGCCGGAGCTCTAAGCGTCATCTGAGCACGACCGGGCGGGATGCATGGTTCCGCCCGATCGTGCCGCGCTGCGGCACAGGCACCGGGGCGATTGGCGCCCTGCCCCTGCGTTACGTAAACTCCGCACGCGCCCCTTCTAAGACACCGCAACTCGCCGTCCAGACTTTCGACACGCGTCCAGCGTCTGATATCACATGAGGACGGGCATCTATACTGGATGGTATGGCGCTTGATGTCGCGGCCATCCAGCGCGCGCTGCGCGACGATCATCTGGACGGGTGGCTGCTCTACGACTTTCATGGCTCGAACCCGATCGCCTCGGGGCTGGCAGGTCTGAGGCACGGGACCCACATGACGACACGTCGGTGGTACTACCTCATCCCCGCCGAGGGTGAACCGCGCGGGATCGTACATGTGATCGAGCGCCACAACCTCGACGAGTTACCAGGTGACAAGGTCGAGTACGCAGGGCGTGGGCAGCTCGAAGCCGCGCTCACCGGTCTGCTCGACGGTCTCTCGAAAGTCGCGATGGAATATTCGCCGGACTGCGCGATTCCCTACCTGTCGCGCGTCGATGCGGGTACTGTCGAGGCCATCCGGCGGCGAGGAATCGAGATCACATCGTCTGGCGATCTGGTCCAGCAATTCGAAGCCGCGTGGAGCGCCGACCAGTTGGCATCCCACAAGGCAGCTTCCGACGCCCTCTACCGGATCAAGGACCGCGCCTTCGACGCTGCGGCCGCAGCTGTACACAAACACTCGGCGCTCACCGAGTACGACCTGCAGCAGCGGATGGTTGTGTGGTTTGACGAAGAGGGGCTCGTCAGCGATTCCGCTCCCGTTGTTGCGGTCGGCGCCAATGCGGGCAATCCACACTACCTGCCGACGGCGGACCACTGTCGAGCGATTGTCGCCGACGAAATATTGCTCCTGGATCTGTGGGGCAAGCAGACCGCACCTCGAGCCGTCTTTGCCGATATCACGTGGGTGGGCGTGACAGGCGCGACGGTCCCGCAGAAACCGGCCGACGCATTCACCGCGATCGCCCAGGCTCGCGACGCGGCGGTCACGCTGGTCGAGGTCGCGGCCCGAGCCGGGCGCGACCTACGAGGGTGGGAGGTCGATCGGGCGGCGCGGGCGGTGCTGCAGGACGCCGGATTCGGTGACTACATTCTCCACCGCACAGGGCACAGCCTTGGCGAAAGCGTGCATGGCAACGGCGTCCACCTTGACGACTACGAGACGCACGACGACCGCCGCCTGCTCCCGGGTACCGGCTTCACCATCGAGCCGGGCTTGTATTTCGATACATTTGGCGTGCGCACCGAGATCAACATGTTCCGTGGAGCGCACGATGCACGCGTGACGGGGGCGCGTCAGATGGAGATAATGACGTTATAGGCGAAGTTAATTGTCAGTGAGGATACCCATGGCCAATCGCAAAACAACCTTCTTTTACTCCGCGCTGATTGCTGTCGCCTCCCTTGCCGTCGGCATGGTGATGGCGTCCAGGCTCGGGATGTCACCAGTGTCAATGGCGCAAACGGCCGCCCCACCGATGAACAGTGCACCGATCTCCGGTCCGCTCACGGCGACCACGTTCCGTGATGTCGCACAGGCGGTGTCCCCAGCTGTGGTCAACATCAGGACCGAATCGCGCCAACGCGCCCAGGACCTTAGCGAGTTCTTCGGCGGGGGCGGGGGCGGCAACGGAGGAGGCAACGACCTCTTCGAGCGTTTCTTTGGCCAGCCCAACCCCAACCAGCGAGCACCTCAGGAGCCACGCGATCAGCTGGTCCAGGCGGCCGGCACGGGATTCATCATCGACGAGGCGGGTTTTATCCTGACGAACCATCACGTGGTCGACGGTGCCACGAAAATCGCCGTCACGCTGTACGGCGAGGACGGAGAGCAGGAATACGCGGCGCGCATCGTAGGGAGCGACCCATTGACCGACAGTGCCCTGATCGAGCTGACCGAGCAGCCCGACCACACACTTCCGGCCGTCAAGTTTGGCGACTCGTCCCAGATGCAGGCCGGAGACTTCGTCATGGCCATCGGCAACCCGTTCGGTCTGGCCCACACCGTCAGCGTTGGCATCATCAGCGCCGTCGAGCGTCCGTACCCCGTCTCGGAGGGCCGCTCAGCCCAGGTACTGCAGACTGATGCCGCCATCAATCCTGGCAACTCGGGAGGGCCCCTCCTGAATCTCCGGGGCGAAGTTGTGGGCATCAACACGGCCATCATTAGCGGTGGGCAGCAGTCCGGCAACGTCGGCATCGGCTTCGCGATCCCGAGCAACGTCGTCCGTGAACTCCTCCCCCAGCTGCATGCCGGCAAGGTGACCAGGGGTCGCATCGGCGTGGGCATCGGCGCGATCCCAGCGGACGCGGTGGACGAATTCGGCCTGGAGAATCGCAACGGTGCCGTGGTACTGAATATCGCACCGGATGGGGCTGCGGCGCGTGCCGGCGTCGAACCCGGTGACGTGATCGTGGGCTACAACGGGACACCGATCAGGAACCGCAACGAGCTCGTCTCGATGGTCACGGCCACGAGGCCGGGCACGACGGTGCCGCTCAGCATCGTGCGCGACCGACAGGCGCAGACGCTCAGCATCACCATTGAGGAGCTGGACATCGAGGCTGAGACCACGGCGCTGCGGGGCTCGAACGGGGGGGGGAATGACGACGCGCGCCAGGAAACCACCACCGGCTTCGGCCTGACGCTCAGCAACATCACGCCGCAGATTGCGCAGCAACTCCGACTGGATCGGGACACCCAAGGTGCGGTCATCACCGAAGTCGAGCCGGGTAGCCCGGCGGCGCGCGTGGGTCTGACGGGTGGAGACGTCATCGTGCGCGTTGGGCAGGAGGCGATTGAGACGGCGGCCCAGGCAGGGCGAGAGCTTGAGCAGATTCCGTCCGGTGGCACTGCTTTCCTCCGCGTGCTTCGGGGCGGTCGCGAATCGTTCGTGGCGGTGACCAAGGAGTAGGGCAGATTCTCTCAGAGCTCAGTCAGGCCTCAGGCCGCCATTTGGGGAAACCCGGACGACGGCCTGAGGCCTTTTTTCTTGTGGTACAAAGAGCGCCTGTGGCCAGACCTGCGCAACACCGATGATCGAACGCGAAGTCAAAATTCGATTCGACAGCCCCGAGGAGGCCCGATCGGCAATCCTGTCGACCGGCGCCGCACCGCTACGTGGTCGCCGCCTCCAGGAGGACGCGTTGCTCGACACCGACGACGAATCACTCCAATCTCGACACTCCGCCCTCAGGCTCCGCACAGATGCCGGAAGGACCCTCCTCACGTTCAAAGGCCCCGTGGCAAAGGGGACGATGAAGGTTCGCGATGAATACGAAACCGAAATCGGCAATCGCGACGTTATGACACACGTGCTCACGGCACTCGGACTGCACGTCTGGTTCCGCTACGAGAAGTATCGCGAGGAATACACCGCCCCGAACGTCACGGTGGCGCTCGACGAGACCCCGGTCGGGACGTTTGTCGAGCTCGAAGGCGACGAACACGGCATCCATGCGATGACCCGCGCGCTCGGACGAACACCCGACGACTTCATCGTCCTGTCCTACCGGCGCCTGTTCGTCCGGTACCAGGAAGAGTATGGCCTGGGAACCCATATGCTTTTTCGCAAGCGATGATCCCGGCCCTGATCCTGACGGCTGGTCTTGGCACCCGCCTCCGACCTCTCTCGCTGGTCCGGGCCAAGCCGGCAGTGCCTGTAGCAGGACTGCCGCTGGTCGCGCGGATTTTGAGGCAGCTGCACGCCGCCGGCGTCGACGATGCCGTGCTCAACCTGCATCATCTGCCGCACACCATCACTCGGGAGATCGGAGACGGCTCCGATCTCGGGATGCGGGTTCGGTATTCCTGGGAAGTGCCGGTACTGGGATCGGCCGGTGGACCGCGTCAGGCCCTGTCACTGCTGGCAACGTCGACCTTTCTCATTGCCAATGGCGACACGCTGACAGACGTTGATGTATCCGCGCTGATTTCAAGTCACCGACGTTCCGGTGCCCTCGTGACGATGGCCGTCACACAGAACGTCGAACCCCAGAAATACGGCGGCGTTGTCGTGGACCCAGATGGCGCCGTGGTCGGTTTTTCCAACCGGGGGTCATCGCAGGCGTCGTGTCACTTCCTCGGTCTGCAGGTGACGGACGCAGCAGTCTTCACAGGGCTGAAGGTGGGTACATCGTGTGAGTCGGTTGGCGCGGTGTACCCCGCCCTGCTCGACTCGCGCCCTGGGTCAATTCGCGCGCACATGTGTCGAGCGGAGTTTCTCGACATCGGCACGCCAAACGACTACCTGCGCACGTCCCTGCTGATCGCACGACGAGAGGATGGCGCGCCGCTACGGGGCGCACGCGGGCATCTCGATCCATCCGCGCGCGTTGAGACGTCGATCCTGTGGGACGATGTGCACGTGGGCGCCAGATCCAGGCTTCGCGGGTGCATCGTCACAGACGGGTCGCGAGTGCCCGAGGACACGTCATGGACGGACATGACGGTTCGACCAGCCGTCGGCGAACTGGCACACGGTGAACGCCGCATTGGCGATCTGGCGATCGCGGAGATTTGAGCCGGCAACGTGGCTGAGTCCTCGGCGGCGCCCGGTGACGTGCTTGCGCGCATCGCCCGGTTCCTCGACACCGACGGACCCGGGCGGCCCGGCGCCACGATCGTGCGTCTCACCGGCGACGCAGGGGAACGACAGTACTTTCGAGTCTTGCGTGACGACGCGGCCCCTGAGGTACTGGCGGTACACCCAGGCCCCATCGCGTTTGCCAGTTTGCCTTTCACCAACGTGGCCAGACTTCTGGCGGCGATGCCGGTTCCCACCCCACGGATTCTGGCCCATTCCGACGCGCTCGGTATCATCTCGCTCGAAGATCTGGGTGACGTGACCCTACAGGCCCACGTCGAGGCGACATCGGCACAGGCCCAAGACGAGCTCTACCGGCAGGCGGTCTCGTTCATCAACACGATCCAACGCCGAGGCCAGGATTTGGCTTCCCAGGACTACGTGCCGTACGGCGTCGCCTTTGATGAGAAGAAGCTCATCTGGGAGCTGCAATTCTTCACGGCCAATTTTCTTGAGGCTCACCGCCGCGCCGCGTTGACCAGTCGGGTCCAGACGGCCCTGGCGGGCGAGTACACGACGATTGCTCGTGAACTGGCGTCCAACCCCCGGGTGCTCTGCCATCGCGATTATCACAGCCGGAATCTGATGCTGCGTGATGGGCGGCTACACATCATCGACTTTCAGGATGCGCGCATGGGGCCAGATACCTACGATCTGGCGTCGCTACTACGCGATTCGTACGTGGACATCGACGACGCGCAGGTGGATGGGCTCATCGCCGACTTTCTGGCCGCGCGGGCCGCACCTCACGAAGACGCTCCCATGTTCCGGCGTCGCTTCGATTTGATGGCACTGCAGCGCAACTTGAAGGCACTCGGCACCTTCGGATTCCAGGCAGAGTCGCGAGGGACCTCGGCCTACATGGCGTTTATCCCGAGGACACTTGGCCATGTCCGAGCAAATCTCGGCACACATGCACGCTTCGGCCGACTGCACACCCTACTCGCCCAGTTCCTGCCAGAGCTGCGCTAGCAGGCCGTGGAGGAAGCGCGCGCCGAAAAGCCTAGATCCTTATAAACTAGTGGTTTGGCTAACCACCGTTTCGGCATATCGACCCTTCTCTTCCATGAGTCCCGGCTCACGCGAGAGCACCTCGTGCAAATGGCTGCGCACGGGTTCGACTCGGTCGAATTATTCGCGACCCGCACCCATTTCGATTACCACGACGTGCACGCCGTGGTGCGATTGGCGGAGTGGCTCTCGGACACCCGCCTGGAACTCCATTCGCTGCACGCACCAATCTGCGAAGGCCTGAAGGGCGATCAATGGGTCGGCGCATTCTCGAACGCGTCTGCCGACGCCACCCGCCGAGCTGCGGCGCTGGCCGAGACGCGCGCTGCACTCCAGGTTGCGCGCCACATACCCTACCGTTTCCTCGTCGTGCACCTCGGGGTGCCCTCCACGGGGCAGCGGCCACCGGGTGATAATCAACCAGACGCCGCACGGCGGAGCCTTGAAGACATCGTCACCATGGCCGCCGATGTTGGCGTGCGGGTCGCGGTGGAAGTCATTCCGAATCAGCTATCCAGCGCCGTCGAGCTCGTCCGCCTGATCGATGATCACTTCGACGGAGTCGACGTCGGCATCTGTCTCGACTACGGGCACGCGCATTTGATGGGCGACCTCGGGGAATCGATCGAAACGGTCTCCGGGTATCTCTGCACGACCCATCTGCACGACAACCGCGGCCGGTCCGACGATCATCTGGTGCCGTTCGCGGGCACGATCGACTGGGCCGCCGCCTCCGTGGAGACGCAGAAGATCGGCTACGACGATGTGCTGATGTTTGAAGTTGCCAATGCAGGCGACACCGTCGAAGTCCTGCAGCGGTCGGCCAAGGCGAGAGACCGGCTCGAAGAGACGTTCGTCACGATCTAAGTTATTGGGTGCGAAGTAGACCTATGCAAACCCACGTTGCGGACATCGCCACCTGCGACGGTCACCAGGTCACCATTCGGGGGTGGCTGCACAACCGCCGGTCGAGCGGAAAGATCCATTTCCTGATCGTGCGTGACGGCACCGGCTTCATTCAGGCGGTGATGTCGAAGGCGACTGTTGGTGAGCAGGCCTTCACCGAGGCCAATCACCTCTCCCAGGAAACGTCGTTGTCGGTCACAGGGACGGTGCGCGCAGACTCGCGCGCGAAGGGCGGCTATGAAATCGATGTCGCGCAGGTCGAGGTCCATGGAGCGGCGCAGGACTACCCCATCACGCCCAAGGAACATGGCGTCGACTACCTGCTGGACCGTCGGCATCTCTGGATCCGCGCTGAGAGACAGACCGCGATTCTTCGCATCCGGCACGAGGTCATCGACGCCGTTCGTGACTTTTTTAATTCGCGCGGCTTTATTTTGTGCGACACGCCAATCTTTACACCGGCAGCGTGCGAAGGCACAACCACTCTATTTCCGGTGCAGTACTTCGACGACACGACGGCGTTTCTGACGCAGAGCGGTCAGCTGTACAACGAGGCCAACGCCATGGCGCTCGGCAAAGTGTATTGCTTCGGGCCGACGTTCCGAGCTGAAAAATCAAAGACCCGACGCCACCTCACGGAGTTCTGGATGGTCGAACCTGAGATGGCGTATGCGGATCTCAACGATGTCATCGGGCTGGCCGAGGGGCTCATCGTCAGCGTCGTCTCCAGGGTGCTGGACAAGCGCCGCCAGGAACTGCAGGTACTCGAGCGTGACATATCGACGCTGGAGAGTATCCAGGCGCCGTTCCCGCGGCTGACGTACGATGCCGCAGCGCAGCTCCTCAAAGACAAAGGTCAGCCGTTCGAATACGGCACTGATTTCGGCGGCACCGATGAGACCGTGCTATCCGAACAGTTCGATCGCCCGGTCTGCGTCACCCACTATCCCGCCGACATCAAAGCCTTCTACATGCAGCCGGACCCGCAACAATCAGACAAGGCGCTCTGCGTCGATATGCTCGCTCCCGAAGGCTACGGCGAAATTATCGGCGGCGGGCAACGGCTCGATGACCTGGATCTCCTGCTGAAACGGATTCAGGCGCATGGCCTCCCGCAGGAGGCGTTTGAGTGGTACGTCGACCTCCGACGCTACGGTACGGTGCCCCATGGTGGATTTGGCATGGGGATCGAACGTTGCGTTGCGTGGATCTGCAAGCTCGAACACGTGCGGGAGACCATCCCATACCCGCGCATGCTGCATAGGCTCTATCCCTAATGAAAATAGGCATGATCTCGCTCGGGTGCCCGAAGAACCTCGTCGACTCCGAGGTCATGCTCGGCCTCGCGCAACAGGCGGGCCACCACCTGACACGTGATGCTGCAGACGCTGACGTGCTTGTAGTCAATACGTGCGCGTTTATCGACAAGGCAAAGCAGGAATCGATTGACGCCATCCTGGAAATGGCCGAGCACAAGAAGTCCGGCCGGTGCCGCACTTTAGTCGTGGCTGGGTGCATGGCCGAGCGCTACCGCGCGGAACTACAGGAACAGATTCCAGAGATCGACGCGATCATCGGCACAGGGCAGGTGCCGGACATCGTTACCGCGCTTGGCGCTTCCGCGCCGCACGTCGAAGGGCCTGCCATCATCCCGCTGTTGCGCGCTAATGGGGAACCGGTCAGAACCACGAACGCACTCGAAGATACCAACGCGTTACCGACGTACATCTATGATGCGGATACACCTCGACTGCTGGCGACACCGCGCCACTATGCCTACGTGAAGATCGCGGAGGGCTGCGACTACAAGTGCGCCTTTTGCATCATCCCCACATTGCGCGGTCACTATCGAAGCCGATCGGCCACGTCCATTCTGCGCGAGGCCGAAACACTGGCGGCCAACGGCGCCAAGGAACTCCTCCTCATTTCCCAGGATACGAGTTTCTATGGCATCGATCGTGGAGAACGCGGGGCCCTCGCGCGGTTGCTCAGATCACTCGACCGTGTTGATGGCCTCGAGTGGATCCGGATGCTCTACCTGTATCCGACGACGATCGGCGATGACGTGCTGGAGGCGATGGCGGAGAGTGCGAAGGTGTGCAAATACATCGACCTCCCACTCCAGCATGCGTCGGACTCCGTCTTGAAACGCATGAAACGTCCAGGTACGCGTGCCGGCTACGAGCGCCTCCTCGATCGGATCCGTCGACGGGTTCCCGGCGTCGCTCTCAGGACCACGTTCATCGTCGGATTCCCAGGCGAAACCGAAGATGACTTTCTGGCCCTGAAAGACTTCGTGGACTCTGTGCAATTCGATCACGTCGGGGTATTTACCTATTCGCACGAGGAGGGCACGTCGGCCCATACCCGGGCGGACAACGTGCCGGCAGCAACGAAACTGGAACGTCACGCGCGTCTGATGGACGCGCAAGAACACCATGTGGCCAGCGCGCAAGCCGGACGTATCGGTCGCCAGGTCCGGCTCCTCGTGGACGGCCCTTCTGACGAGCACGAACTGGTCCTGCGCGGCCGTCTGGAGAGTCAGGCGCCCGAGATCGATCCGGTCGTGTATCTGACAGACTGCGACCCAGCGGACATTCCCACGGGCACGTTCGTCGAAGCCGAAATTGTCGGTAGTCAGAGCTACGATCTGATTGCCCGTCCGTTGCCCGTAAATGTATCTGTGTGATAGGCTTACAGGTCGTTACCTAGGCGGGGTAGTACTCCAAGTGGGCTGGTGCCCACTTTTTTTATTTTAGAACGGATTAACTGGTTTTCCCAGAGACAGATGGAGCCGCTGGCGCAGATTCGGGCAGTTGCCGAACGTGTTGCCGCGTCGCGCGGCCTGGACGTCTGGGATATGCAGAGCCGCCGCGAGGCGGTCGGGCAGGTCATACGGATCGTGATCGACCGGCCCGGACCGGCGGCGTCGCCGGAAGAGAGCGTCAGCATCGAAGATTGCGTGCAGGTCAACCGTGAGATCAGCACCATTCTCGATGTCGAAGATCCGCTCCCGTTCGCCTATACGCTTGAGGTCTCGTCGCCTGGCCTCGACCGCCCCTTGCGGGACTCTGGCGACTACGGCCGCTTCGCCGGGCGACTCGCGAAAGTGGTCGTGAGCGAGGAAGTTGACCACCAGAAGGCGTTCGAAGGGCGACTGCGGGGTGTCGATCAAGGCGACGTGCTACTCGAAGCGTCAAATGGTCGGCTGCACCGGCTGCCCTGGCAGTTGATCACACGCGGCCGGTTGGACGTTGAATTCTGAGAATGTTGAGGTAGTCGGAGACTTTCGGGTGTCCGAAAACGAGAGAAATGCAAAACCCGCTACTGCAAACGATCGAGGCGCTTGCCAAGGAAAAAGGGATAGAGGCCGACACGATCATCGCCGCGATCGAGGACGCCGTTCTCACCGCGTCGCGCAAGTTTTATAAGACGACCGAAGATCTGAAGACCCGGTTTAATCATGACACCGGCCAGGTCGATCTCTTTGCGATCAAGCACATTGTCGCCGACGTAGACGACGCGTCTACGCAGATCTCGCTGACCGACGCCCAGGCGATCTACGGCGACGAGGCGGAAGTCGATATGGAGATCGAATTTCCGAAGCGCACCGACGTCCTAGGCCGCATCGCCGCGCAGACCGCCAAGCAGGTGATCTTTCAGAAAGTCCGCGAGGCCGAACGCGAGAACATCTTCGCGGAATACAACGACCGGGTCGGCGAGGTCGTCAGCACCAGCGTAAAACGGTTCGAGAACGGGGATCTGATCGTAGAAGTCGACCGTATTGAGGCGGTGCTGCCCCGCAAGGAACAGTCGAGGGCCGAGAGCTACACACCGGGCGAGCGGATTCGCGCCGTCATCAAAGGGGTGAACCTCGGCGCAAAAGGGGCGCAGATCGTGATGTCGCGCACAGACCCGGCGCTGCTCATCAATCTCTTCGAACAGGAGGTGCCTGAAATCTACGACGGCACTGTCATCATTCGCGGGGCAGTCCGTGAAGCGGGCGACCGCGCGAAGGTGGCCGTCTATTCGCGTGAGCGAGACATCGACCCGGTGGGCGCGTGCGTCGGCATGAAGGGCACCCGCGTGCAGGGCATCATTCGTGAACTCCGCGGTGAAAAAATCGACATCGTCGAGTGGTCCGACGATCCCATCCTTTTCGTGACAAAAGCGCTGAGCCCCGCGAAGGCGCAGCGTGTGTCCATTGTCGACGAACAGGACCGCATCATGGAGGTCGTGGTTGAGGACATGCAGCTCTCGCTCGCGATCGGCAAGAAGGGTCAGAACGTCCGGCTGGCGGCGAAGCTGACGGGCTGGCGCATCGA
>Ga0115002_10000496_pt1 | contig 56027 bp, 46 predicted proteins | sample ArcticOcean_MG_C_8_FD_89576 | JGI IMG/M metagenome (GOLD analysis project Ga0115002, IMG submission 89576) | Marine microbial communities from western Arctic Ocean - ArcticOcean_MG_CB11_86 | ecosystem: Environmental > Aquatic > Marine > Oceanic | place: Arctic Ocean: Canada Basin | collected... | reverse complement strand
TGTTTTACAAATACCTCTAGTTATGAGTATTTGGGATGATGAATACGGAATCTCTGTTTCTAATAAGCAACAAACTACAAAATCAAATATTTCTGAGGCATTATCTGGTTTTGAAAAAACTTCTAAAAAAGATGGTTTCGAAATAATTCAGGTGAAGGGGTGGGATTACCCTTCTTTAATTAAGGCTTATTCTAGGGCTGAAAAATTCGCACGTATTAATCATATCCCTGTTATAGTTCATGTTATAGATCTTACTCAACCACTTGGGCATTCTTCCTCAGGATCACATGAGCGTTATAAGTCGAATTCTAGACTAAAGTGGGAAAAGGAGTACGATTGTAATTTAAAATTTAAAAACTGGATTCTTGAAAATAAAATATCAGATAGAGATACACTTGATAAAATTGATTCTGAAGCAATTTTGAGTGCTAAAAATGCAAAAGTTAGTGCTTGGAATAGCTGTCAAGAGCCAATTAAGAAAGAACTTAAAAAGATTAACACTCATCTTGAATCAATGTATAAGGCTAGTTCAAAATCAGTGCCTATACAAATCACCAAATTAGAATTGGCTAAGCTTGATAATGTTGGTTATAGAGAAATTTTATCCATTGGAAGGTCTTTGTTACCATCAATTTCAAAATTTAACCACCCGTCAAAACTAAAATTCATAGAGTATTTAAAAAATCTTTCTCAAACATTACAACCTAAATTTTCATCTGAATTATATTCAAAGGAAATTCAGTTTAATCAAATCTCTCCTGAATACAATAAAGAACCTACTTTAGTTGATGGAAGAATCATTTTAAGAGATAATTTTGATGTTTTATTATCAACAAATGATCGTTTATTGATTTTTGGAGAAGATTGTGGTCAAATTGGAGGAGTAAATCAAGGATTAGAAGGGCTACAATCAAAGCATGGAGAATTGCGTGTAGCAGATACTGGAATTAGGGAAGCCACAATTGTTGGTCAGGGAATAGGTATGGCCCTTAGAGGGCTTAGGCCAATAGCTGAAATTCAATACTTAGATTACATTCTTTATTGTGTACAAATATTAAGTGATGATTTAGCTTCATTAAGCTATAGAACTTATGGACAGCAAGTTGCTCCTTTAATAATAAGAACTAGAGGTCATAGATTAGAGGGTATTTGGCATTCTGGATCTCCAATGGGAGGAATGATTAATCTTTTAAGAGGAATATTTATATTAACACCAAGAAATATGACAATTGCTGCAGGAATGTACAATTCTCTTTTAAAATTGAATCAGCCCGCCATAGTTATTGAAACATTAAATGCCTATAGATTGAAAGAAAATCTACCCACAAATATTGGTTTATTTACTTCTCCTATCGGAGAGATTGAAGTTTTAAAAAATGGAAAAGATATTACTATAGTTAGTTATGGCGCTACTCTTCAATTAGCTATAGAGGCATCTAATCAACTTGAAAAGTTTAACATTAAACCTGAAGTGATTGATATACAATCCTTAATTCCTTTTGATTTATCACATCAAATTAAAATAAGTATAAATAAAACAAATAAATTATTAATTGTAGATGAAGATATGCCGGGGGGAGGAACTGCGTATATATTACAACAATTGCTTGATAAGCAAAATATATATAATTTGTTAGATAGTGAACCTAAACTCTTATCTGCAAAAGAACATAGACCTGCTTATGGTACAGATGGAGATTATTTTTCAAAACCTAATGTTAATGACATTTTTGAAGCGGTTTATCAATTAATGAATGAGATAAATCCTGAAGAATATCCAAACCTATTTTAATTATTGAAAATTTCATTGATTAAATCAATTAGAATTTCTTGATGATTTTCACTATTTCCAATAATTCCCTTACTCTTTAAGTCAGCACGATGAATTACCTCTATAGCATAGCTACAATTTTTCATATTGTAGAACTTGGATGCTATTTCATAATCTTTAATGAAATACGGATTAACCCCTAGAAGGCTTGAAAATTTACTTTTATCTCGATTGATACCATGGAATAAAAGTAGTTTTTTAAAGAATTGAAATAGAGACGATATTGTTAAAACAATAGGATGATTTTTTGAATTATTTGATAAATAAAAAATTATTTGTACAGATTTTTTCTTATTTTTTGTTCCTATAGCATTAATTAATTCAAAATTATTAAAGTCTTTGCTAATTCCAATATACTGTTCAATTATTTCAGGTGTTATCAATTTATCAGAACATAAAATTTTTAGTTTATTAATTTCTTGCATTATTTTACCTAAGTCTAAACCTAAAAACTCAATTAATAATTGTATTGATTTAGGATCTGCCTTCAACTTTTCTTTTTTTAATTGTGTGAATATCCAACTTGCTATTTGATTGTCATACAAAGGCTTAGAGTCATAAACCACACCAGAGCTCATGGCGGCTTTGTAAAGTTTACTTCTTTTATCAAAAGATTTATTTTTATAGCAAAAAATAACAATAGATTGCATTTGAGGATTCAAAAGATATTTTGACAATTCATCATATTTTTTTTCAAGATATTGAGCCTCACGGATTAAAATTACGTGATAATCAGCAACCATTGGATATCTTTTTGCAATTTCAATGATTTCATTTACACTTGTATCTCTTCCATAAAGTATACTAAAATCAAAATCTTTGGCAGACTCATTTATTAGTCTATCAATAAGGTAATCGGATATATAATCAATAAAATATGGTTCATTACCTGACAACAAATAAAAAGGGGCGATTTTCCCATTTTTAATTTCATTAATTATTTTATCCTGAACGTACATCTAATTTTTTTTGTGCAATTTTGTTTAATGGAAAAGTTAAGTTTCCCTGATTTTAGAATTCGTTTCAAAAATAAAGAAAATAAACACTTCATATTTGATATAATTCGAAAAAAATGGTTTTTATTAACTCGAGAGGAATGGGTTCGTCAGCATTGCATTCACTTTTTAATTTTTGTAAAAAAATATCCTAAGGCATTAATTAATGTTGAAAAAAAGCTTTTAGTAAATGGTCTTTCCAAAAGATATGATATAATTGTTTATTCTAAAGAGGGTAACGTAATTCTTCTTGTTGAATGCAAGGCACCTAATATTAATATTTCTCAAGATGCTTTTGATCAAATAGCAAAATATAACTTATCAGTAAGAAGTAAGTATTTAATGGTTTCTAATGGTCTTTCTCACTATTTTTGTGAAGTTAACTATGACTCTAATAATTATTGTTTTTTAGATGATATTCCAGATTTTAACAGTTTTAACTAATGAAAATAGCAGTTGTTTTATTGAATTGGAATGGTGAGAAATTATTAAATCTATTTTTACCAACCCTTGTTAAGAATACCAATAGTTCTGATATATATGTTATTGATAATAATTCACATGATAATTCAATTAAATTTATAAAATCTAATTTTCCTAATATTAAATGTATACTATTAAAACAAAATTATGGTTTTGCCGAGGGCTATAATAAAGGATTGAGTGAAATAAACGCTGACATATTTTGCCTTTTAAATACAGATGTAGAAGTAACGGAAGATTGGCTAAAACCGATTTATGAAGTTTTTAAAACACATAAGGATATTTCAATTGCTCAGCCTAACATATTGGATTATAACAATAGAAAATCTTTTGAATATTCGGGAGCAGCTGGTGGTTATATAGATTTTTATGGATATCCTTACTGCAGAGGGAGAATTTTTGATTTTCTAGAAAAGGACTTTGGGCAATATGATAATAATGAAAATATTTTTTGGGCAAGCGGTGCATGTTTTTTTATAAGAAAAAAAGTTTGGATTAGTCTAGGAGGATTTGATAATGATTTTTTTGCACATTTTGAGGAAATTGATTTATGTTGGAGAGCTTTTAATAATAACTTTAGAGCTATATCTATTGGTGAATCAAAAGTATATCATGTAGGAGGTGGAACTTTACCGAAATCAGGGTTTAAATGGTATTTAAACTTTAGAAATTCTTTAATTCTATTAACTAAAAACCTACCAAAAAAATATTTATTTAAAACACTTTTTGTTAGATTAATTTTAGACTTTTTTATGTCTTTTAGATTTCTTATTAAAGGAGAATTTATTCCCATAATTTCTATAATTAGAGCCCATATGTCATTTTACATAAGTTTTAAGTCTCATTATAAAAAAAGAACTTTAAATAGTAATAAAAATAAATATTGGTCTATTAAATCAATAGTCTGGGCTTATTTTATAAAAAAGCAACGGATTTTCACAAAACTTTCACAATAATACTTTTATATTTATTTAATTTTAAAATAGATAATTTAATAATTCACAAATGAAAAATGTAACATCCCTTTTAATAGTTTCAATATTATTGACCTCTTGTGTTTCTCAAAAGAAATTTCAAGAGCTAGAAACATTACAACAAAACACAAAAAATAACCTTAATTCTGCATCAGTACAACTCAACACATGTAAAGACGTAAAAGAAGCTGCTTTAAATAGTCTTTCAGCTTTAAAAGATCAAGTTAAGTTTTTAAAGGATAATAATCAGGATTTGATTAGCAATCTTGGGAATTTAACTACTCTATCTCAAAAAGGCGCAGAAAATCTTGAAAAATCTTTAGAAAGTATGAAAGAAAAAGATGTTCGTATTCAAAAAATGCAAGATGCTGTTACAAGAAAAGATTCAGTTACATTAGCATTGGTTACCAGTTTAAAAGGAGTGTTAGGTAATTTAAGTGATGATGATATCGAAGTTAATGTTGAAAAAGGAGTCGTTTATGTTTCAATTTCAGATAAATTATTGTTTAGTTCTGGTAGTTATATGATTACTAAACGTGCAAAAGAAGTCCTTGGTAAAGTGGCTGAGGTCGTTAATAATCGTCCTGAATTAGAATTTATGGTAGAGGGGCATACAGACAACCTTCCAATCAAAACAGAGTCAATACTTGATAATTGGGATTTAAGTGTTAAGCGAGCTACAGCTGTTGTTAGAATTTTACAAAATGACTTTAATGTATCGCCAGAAAGAATGACTGCATCAGGAAGAAGTTCCTATATTCCATTATTTGATAACAATAATGATTCTAATAGGGCAAAAAACAGAAGGACTCGAATTGTTGTTTTACCTAAACTAGACCAGTTTTATGATCTCATTGAAAAAGGTATGGAATCTGCCCAGTAAAAAAATATTTATTTAAAACACGCTCCTAGGAGTGTGTTTTTTTTTTAGAATAAGCTTCCTTTACCCTTTCTAATTAAAATGGGCTCATCATCTCTTAAATCAATTACTGTTGAAGGCATGTTCCCTGAGTACCCACCATCAATAATTAGATCTACTTTATGACTCCACTCATCATAAATTACCTTTGGGTTTGTAGTATATTCAATTATTTTATTTTTATCATGCAATGAACTTGTGACTAATGGAGCGTCAAGTTTATTTAAAATAGATTTAACTATTGGATGCTTACTAATTCTAACCCCAATATCTTTTCTTTTTTGAAAGGGAATTGGAAGTTTAGTTTGAGCATTCATTATAAAAGCATAAGGGCCTGGAAAACATTTGTTTAATATCCTAAATGTTTTATTACTATAGGGCTTTACAAAACCAGATAAAGTAGAAATATCTTTGAAAATAAAACTTAGAGTTAACTTTTCTGCTTTACTTGATTTTAGTCTTAATAATTTTTTTAAACCAATAGAACTATTACTTAAACAACCTATTGCATAGACTGTGTCAGTGGGATAAATTATTACACCATCATTTTTCAAAACAGCAATTATTATATCTATTTGCTTAGGATTGGGATTGTCAGAATATATTTGAATTAAATTCATTAATCCTTAACTGCAGTTAGCTTAGCAAATCTGACTAATAAGTTTTTAATTCCAAAGCCTTCAAAATCAATTGCTGCTTTTTTATCATCACCTATGCCTTCTAATGATAAGACTTTACCTTTTCCAAACCTTCCATGCTTAACTTTCATTCCAATTATAAGTTTAATTGAATAGTTATTTGAATTAGTAGTAGTCTTTTGTATACTATTTGATTTTTTAAGCTTTGATAGCTGAGATTGATTTGGCTTTGATATTGAGTTAAATACTTTTTGAGGCTTTTTATTTTCAAATGATCCAAATATTGAAGAATCAACCAATGCTATAGATTTATGACGATCTAAATAATCCTTTTCAACATATTTAGAATCAATTTCTTCAATAAAACGACTTGGTTCTGCATCAATTAATTTACCCCATCTATATCTAGATTGAGCATATGTTATATATACTTTTTCTTTAGCTCTGGTAATAGCAACATAAAATAATCTTCTCTCTTCCTCCAATTCTCCTCTAGTGTTTAAACTCATTGCGGAAGGAAATAAATCTTCTTCCAGCCCTACAATAAATACTTCAGGAAATTCTAAACCTTTAGCTAAATGAATTGTCATCAGAGAAACTTTATCTGCATTAGGATCTTTATCATTATCAAAATCAGTTGCCAATGCAACATCTTCAAGAAACTCACTTATACTTCCAGTTGCATTAACTATTTCTATTTGACCTTCAGTAAAATCACGAATACCATTTAAAAGCTCTTCAATATTTTCAATTTTAGAAATGCTTTCTGGAGTTCCTTCACTTTTTAAAATATTGACAATACCAGTTTTCTTTGTGACTAAATCACTTATTTCAAACGCATTCAATTTTTCATTTTCAATTTGAAATGATCTTATAATATTCAGAAAACCATTTAACTTATCCATTGTACCTTTATTTATCGAAATTTTTAATTTCCATAAATTTTGAATTACTTCAAACAAGGTTAAATTATTTTCTTTTGAAGCTATGATTAGTTTATCAATTGTAGTAACACCTATTCCTCTAGTTGGATAGTTAATTATTCTTTTAAGGCTTTCCTCATCATTTGGATTAACAATCAATCTTAAATATGCCAAAACATCCTTTATTTCTTTTCTTTGATAAAACGATAAACCTCCATAAACCCTGTATGGGATATTTCTCTTTCTTAATGAATCTTCAATTGCTCTTGATTGTGCATTAGTTCTATATAGTACTGCAAAATCTTTATTTTGTTTTTGTTTATTCATTCTATTTTCAAAAATAATTGAAGCTACTGCTCTCCCTTCATCAGAATCAGTTGGTAGACATTTAACTTTTATTTTTGATCCCAGATCATTTGCTGTCCAAACAACTTTGTCAATTTTAGACTGATTATGATTAATTACAGAATTCGCTGCACTAACTATATTTTTAGTCGATCTATAATTTTGTTCAAGTCTATACAGCTTAACATCTTCATAGTCATTTTGAAAGTTTAATATATTATTAATATTCGCCCCTCTAAATGCATATATACTTTGAGCATCATCACCTACTACGCAAATATTTTGAAATTTATCAGATAGAGCCTTAATAATTAAATATTGAGAGTGATTTGTATCTTGATATTCATCTACTAATATATATTTAAATCGATTTTGATACTTTGACAAAACCATTGGAAACATATTTAAAAGCTCATTGGTTCTTAATAATAAATCATCAAAATCCATCGCTCCAGACTTATAGCATCTTTCAACATATTCATTATATATATCTCCCATTTTTGGTCGTCTTGCCATTTTATCAGCATCAATAAGGTCTGAATCATTATAATATGCTTTAACAGTAATTAAACTGTTTTTAAAAGCCGAAATACGATTTCTAATTTGTTTAGTTCTATAAATATCTTTTTCTAAATTCATTTCTTTTATGATACTTCCAATTAACCTCTCAGAGTCTTGTGTGTCATAGATTGTAAAGTTTGACGGAAAACCGAGTTTATCGGCTTCTGCTCGTAATAAACGAGCAAAAATCGAATGAAAAGTTCCCATCCATAGATTTTTAGCTTCAGAAGAATCTATCAGATTTGAAATTCTTTCCTTCATTTCTCTTGCAGCCTTATTTGTAAATGTTAATGACAAGATTTCAAAAGGATCAATACCTTGTTGAATTAAATAGGCAATTCGATATATTAAAACTCTAGTTTTACCTGATCCTGCACCAGCTATTACAATTAAGGGTCCATCTTTATGAATGACTGGTGCTTTTTGAGCACCATTAAGTTCTTTTAAAAAATCAACTTTATTTCTATTCATGATAAAAAGAATTTAAGGAAATCTTTAAATAATTGATGTTTGGATATTTTTATAAAGATCCTATCTTTAATAAAAAAAGGACACATATGAGCCACTATATTATTAACAAATTTCAAATATTTATTTTTTTATATATTTATTCATTTTCAATTAATGCTCAATTAACTGAAAGTGTTAAATCACAAATTATTCAAGATGATATTGAGAAAATTGAATCAAAAATAATTAAATGGAGACATGATATTCATAAAAACCCCGAACTTTCAAATAGAGAATTCAAAACATCTAAAAAAGTAGCAGATCATCTAAAAAGTCTTGGCATTGAAGTTCAAACAGGAATTGCTCATACAGGAGTAGTTGGTATATTAAAAGGAAAAAAACCTGGTAAAGTTGTTGCTTTAAGAGCTGATATGGATGCACTACCAGTTACTGAAAGAAATGAACTTCCTTACAAGTCTGAGGTCATTGCTAAATACAATAATCGCGAGACTGGAGTTATGCATGCCTGTGGTCATGATACTCATATAGCTATTTTAATGGGAGTTGCAGAAATACTATCAAATAATAATAATTTTGCAGGAACTGTAAAATTTATTTTTCAGCCAGCAGAGGAAGGACCACCTGAAGGAGAAACAGGCGGTGCCTTACAAATGGTAAAAGAAGGAGTTTTGAAAAATCCAGATGTGGATGCAATTTTTGGACTACACATAAGCTCTGGTCTTCATGTAGGAAAAATTAATTATAGACCTAGAGGAACAATGGCTGCCTCACAAAGGTTTGTAATAGATGTAATTGGCAAACAATCTCATGGATCTTCACCTTGGCTAGGAGTTGACCCAATTGTAGTTTCTTCTCAAATAATTACAGGATTACAAACAATAATCAGTAGAAATAGTCAGCTTACAAAAGAAGCTGCGGTAATTTCTGTAGGCTCTATACATTCTGGAATTCGATTCAATATTATACCTGAAAGTGTTCAAATGATTGGTACTATTAGAACTCTTGACTCTGGCATGAAAGAGTTAATTAGAAAGAGAATGAATGAGCTAGTGACTCGAGTCGCTTCTGCATATGGAGCTAAAGCAAAAATATCTATAACAGATGGAGCGTCTATTACTTATAATGACCCTGATTTAACTGCAATGATGTTGCCTACATTGCAAAATGTTGCAGGAAAAGAAAATGTTATTTTAAATGATGCTGTTACTGGAGCTGAAGATTTTTCATATTTTCAAGAAAAGATTCCTGGATTATATTATTTTTTAGGAGGGACACCGTTATCGGTTCTTGAAAATGAAGCTCCATCTCACCATACTCCTGATTTTTTTGTTGATGACAGTTCAATGATTTTAGGTGTTAAAACAATGACTCAATTAGCTTTAGATTATCTTAAAAATTAAACTTTAGATAATTCCTTATGGGCATGAAGAAAACCTTCGTTCCACCATTTATTCATTTTTTGTTTGTTAAATATTAATGAATTTGTTGTTAGAACTTTTGGAGTGTAGAAGTAACTCACAGTTGCATCATTTGTTTTTGCAGTAAGTTCTCCTAACTTGATATTTTCTTTCATAATTCTATCAGTCATAAAATCAAATACAGAACCCAATAAATCAAATGGATTTCTTGATGGTAATCTGTTTAATTGTTGAGTTTTAGTTTGTAAAACAATTGCATCAACATGAGTAGCACCATTTTTAATTGCCTGCTCAACAGCTAAGATTGCTCCAAAACCACCATCAGCATATTCAAAATTATTTTTTTTAACTAAACTCATGAATGGAACGTAATTACATGATATCCAAATCCAATCTAAAAAATCTTGGTATTCATTATTTTTTAAATCAGGAAATTCAACTTTATTAGTTGTTAAGTTTGAGACACAAATTAATATCTTTTTTTTAAGATTTTTTAAGGTTTTAAACTCATCTTCAGTTAAGACTTCTGATAAGGTCTTCCTTAGGTTTTTACTTTCGCCAAATGTTTTACGACCTCTAATAAAATTTTTTAAAATGTTTAAATGATTCATTGAAACTGTATCAATTCCGTTTTTATTTGATATTAAAAAAGGAGAGTTGCTAAAAATTGTTTTTTGATTAACATTCGTAAAAATATTCTTTAGCTTTGATATTTTTCCAAGTGCTAAATGAGAGATTAAGAGACTTCCTGTTGAAGTTCCAATTAAAATATCATAATTATACTTAGTTTCTTCAATAAGATATTGAGCTACTCCTCCAGCAAAAGCACCCTTACTTCCCCCACCAGATATTACTAATGCTCTCATTTATTAGGTTTATTATCAAATTTAAAACTTCTTTTATTTAAATGCTTTAAATTCGAATAATAAATGAATGAACTTCAAAAATCAATTATTTACCTTAATGGTGTAGGGCCAAACAGACATTCATTGTTGAAAAGTGAGTTTGGAATAGATACTATTCAAGATTTAATACATTTTTTTCCAAATAGATATTTAGATAGAACAAAGTTTTATAAAATAAATCAATTACCTGATTCGACATCTGAAATTCAAATTATAGGTTCTTTAACTAATTTAAAGACTGTCCAGACTCAAAATAAAACTAGACTTATTGGATCGTTTGAAGATGATACTGGTTCAATAGATTTGATTTGGTTTAGAGGTCATAAATGGATTGCTTCTAATTTAAAATTAAACATGCCTTATGTAATATTTGGTAAAATCAATTATTTTAAAAATTCCGTTAATATGCCCCATCCAGAAATGGAGTTATTAAGTTCTTTTAAATCAAAAAAAAGAGTTGCATTCAATAGTATCTATCCAACTACTGAAAAATCCATTAATTCTGGAATTACTCAAAACATTTTAAGAAAGATGCTCTATGAACTTTTTAAGTCTTATTCAAAACCATTTAGAGAAACATTACCTTTAGACCTGCTAAATAATTTGAATCTTATTTCTAATGATTTAGCATTGAGAAATATTCATTTTCCAGAAAACTCAGACATTTTAGCAACAGCTCAAAAGAAATTAAAGTTTGAGGAATTTTTTTATTTACAGCTACAAATTTTAATAAAAAAGAAAGAAAGAAAAATTAAAACCAAAGGATATGTCTTTCCTCATGTCGGCGAGTATTTTAACAATTTTTATCATCATCATTTATCTTTTGATTTGACAAATGCTCAACTTAGAGTAATTAAAGAAATCAGAAAAGATCTTGGAACAGGTCGTCAAATGAACAGGTTACTACAAGGAGATGTAGGTTCTGGAAAAACTATAGTTGCGTTTATGAGTATGCTTATCTCAATTGATAATAAATACCAGTCTTGCATAATGGCTCCAACAGAAATTCTAGCTCAGCAACATTATAGATTAATTAAAAATTTATCAGTTAAAATGGGTATAAATGTTGCTCTTATAACAGGTAGTGTGTCTAAAAACAAACGTATTCCTATTTTGAAAGATTTAACATTAGGAAAAATTAATATTTTAATAGGAACTCATGCCCTTATAGAAGACTCTATAGTATTTGATAATTTAGGATTAGCAATAATTGATGAACAGCATAGGTTTGGAGTAGCTCAAAGATCTAAGCTTTGGAAAAAAAATGTTCTTCCACCTCATATTTTAGTAATGACTGCCACTCCAATCCCCAGAACACTTGCCATGACTTTATACGGTGATCTTGAAATTTCTATAATAGATGAATTACCACCTGGCAGAAAGATTATTAAGACAGTAGAGAGAGATGACAGTAAAAGATTGTCTGTGTTTAAATTTATCAAACAAGAAATTAAAATGGGAAGACAAATTTATATTGTCTATCCTTTAATTGAAGAATCTGAAAAAATGGACTATAAAGACCTAATGGATGGTTATGAGAGTATAAGTAGATCTTTCCCTTTACCTAACTATAAAATTTCAATTCTTAATGGTAGAATGAAAAATGAAGACAAAGAGTATGAAATGAATCGATTTATAAATGGTGAAACTCAAATTATGGTTTCAACTACAGTGATTGAGGTAGGTGTTAATGTTCCAAATGCTTCGGTAATGATTATTGAAAGCAGCGAGAGATTTGGATTGTCTCAACTTCATCAGTTAAGAGGAAGAGTTGGAAGGGGAAATAATCAAAGTTATTGCATATTAATGACAGGAAATAAACTATCCACTGATTCTAAATTAAGGATTAAAACAATGGTTAAAACAAATAATGGTTTTGAAATTGCAGATGTTGACTTAAAACTTCGAGGTCCAGGAAATATCATGGGTACTCAACAAAGTGGAGTTTTAAATCTTAAAATAGCAGATATCGCTAAAGATCAAGAACTGTTAATATTGGCTCGTGAATCAGCCAAAAAAATATTAGACTCTGATGAAAATTTTGAAAAAAAATCAAATCAATGTATTAAACATACATTAGCTGAAATAGGAACTTTTAAAAACATATGGAATTATATCAGCTAAAGAATACGATACATTATATTTGTATTATTATTTAATTTTCAATTAAAATATTTTTTGTGAAAATATCTTACAGTTGGTTAAAAAAGTACATTAAATCTGAATTACCTGCTCAAGAAATTGCTTCTCACCTTACAGACCTTGGTCTTGAAGTTGAAGGCACCCATTTCTTTGAAACAGTAAAAGGTGGCCTTGGAGGTGTGATTGTTGGCGAAGTAATTAGCTGTGTTCAACACCCAAATGCTGATCGGCTAAAATTAACTAAAGTAAAAATAAGTAAATCTGAAACCATCCAGATTGTTTGTGGAGCACCTAATGTTGATAAGGGACAAAAGGTTCCTATAGCACTTGTAGGATCTACTCTTAATACTAATCATGGAAAAGAAATTAAAATTAAAGCGAGTAAAATTAGGGGTGAAGATAGTTACGGTATGATATGTGCCGAAGATGAATTAGGTATTGGTGATTCACATGATGGCATTATGATACTTGAAAATGATATTCCAAACGGAACTCCTTGTAGTGAAGTTTTTGATGTTTGTGAAGATTATGTTTTTGATATTGATTTAACACCTAATAGAGCTGACGCTATGAGCCATATGGGAGTTGCTCGTGACTTAAAAGCATCATTTATACAAAATAATATTTCATATGAATGGAATAGCCCTTCAGTAGATTTATTTCCATCAGGGTCAAACACTAAAAAAATTAAAATTCAAGTCGATAAACCTGAGATGGCTCCAAGGTACTTTGGAATTACTTTAAGTAATATAAAAATTAGTCCTTCTCCAAATTGGATGCAAAATTTTTTAAAATCTATAGGTGTAACTCCAAAAAACAATATTGTAGATATTACAAATTATGTTTTACATGATTTAGGTCAACCATTACATTCTTTTGATGCGGATAAAATTAAAGGAAAAATTATCGTTAAAACTTTAAAAGATAAAACTAAGTTTAAAACTCTAGATGGGACTGTTCTCGAATTGTCCTCAGAAGACTTAATGATATGTGATGATGAGAAACCATTATGTTTAGCAGGTATATATGGTGGTGAATCTTCTGGTGTTAATGAATCCACAACAAATGTTTTTCTTGAAAGCGCATATTTTGATCCAATAAGTATACGAAAGAGTTCTAAAAGACACGGGCTAAGCACAGATGCATCTTTTCGATTTGAAAGAGGTGTTGACCCGGAAATAACTGAATTTGCACTCAAACGTGCTGCTTTATTAATAATTGAATTTGCTGGCGCAACTGTTTCAAGTGAAATTCAAGAAGTATGTGAACCTTTAAAAGATCCGATTAAAATATTTTTATCATATAATAATATTGATAAAACAATAGGTCAATCTATTCCTAAAGAAAACTTAACAAATATATTAAATGCATTAGAAATTAAAATTGATAATGTAACAGAGGAAGGTGTTGCTATAACAATTCCAAGATACAGGTTTGATGTTACCAGACCTGCTGATGTAATTGAAGAAATTTTAAGAGTTTATGGTTATAATTCAATTAAGAATTCTACTGAATTAAAAATTAACTTACCTGAATTTAATTATAAAAATGAATTTTTTCTAGATGAATATATTTCAAAATTACTTGTTGGTAAAGGATTTTCAGAAATTATAAATAATTCAATTACTAACCCAGTCTATGATAATCTTTCAAAGATTACCACTGAAAAGCAAAAAAGCATTAAAATTATAAATCCTTTAGGAAGTGAATTGTCACAATTAAGAAATACACTTCTTTATTCAGGTTTAGAAGTAATAGCTTTTAATTTAAATAGACAGCAAAAAAATATTAAAGTTTTTGAATTAGGAAAAACTTATTTTATTGATAATGATAAACATAAAGAAAATAAATCTCTTTTTCTAGGAATAGTAAAATCAAACTATAATTATCATTGGAGTAGTGACAACAAAGTTCCTTCATTTTTTTATTTAAAAGGTATAATAAGTGGTGTTTTAAAAAGTCAGCGTATTGATAATTTTAAATATGACACACTTAACTCAGGCTTTTTCTCTGAAGGTTTATCCATAATAATAAATGACAGTTTAGCAGGTAGTTTTGGATTAGTAAATAAAGCTATAAGAAATTATTTTGGTATAGATGAAGAAGTTTTCGCTTCCGTTTTAAACATAGAATCCCTTAATAAGGTTAATTTACAAAACAAATTTAATATCAATGAAATTTCAAAATTTCCATATACTCAAAGAGATTTTTCCCTATTATTAGATAAAAATATTTCATTTGAATCTGTAGTTAACTTATCAAAAAAAACTGAAAAAAATATTCTTGAATCTGTTGATTTATTTGATGTTTATGAGGGAGACAAAATTCCTAATGATAAAAAATCTTATGGTGTTAGATTTACTTTTCTTGACAAAAGAAAAACTTTAACAGACAATTATATAGATAAAGTAATGAACAAGTTAAAAAAACAATTTGAACAAGAATTAAACGCACAACTTCGTTAATCAAAGACGCTCTAAATGATTTCTTCTTATTCAAAAGTATATACAGGGTCTTCTATGTTTGTTTTAGCTATTAAAACAGCACTTATTGATGAAAATATCTTTCCAATTATAAAAGACCAGTCTGAATCGGCAAGACTTGCGGGTTTTGGATCCTTATTCCCTTTTTCACAAGACTTATTTGTTCATAATAATGAAAAGAGTAAAGCAATTGAAATTATTAAAAAAATTCTTTGATCTTATGTTTAATAAGAAAGAAAAGCTTTTTTATTTTTTTTCTATTATATTGGAAACTGTATATTAAAGTACTTTAAATACCCAAGAAAATATCAATCTGTAACTAATCAAATATTATGAATACAAATTTTGAAACATTAGACTATATCGTTTTTGCTTTATATGGAGTTATAATTCTTGGTGTTGGTTTATGGGTCAAGAGACAAAAAGGGAGAAACTAAAAGTGCTGAAGATTACTTTTTAGCTAGTAAATCTCTTCCTTGGTGGGCAATAGGAACATCTTTAATTGCCGCTAACATTTCAGCTGAGCAATTCATAGGAATGTCTGGTTCAGGTTTTGCAGTTGGCCTTGCGATTGCTTCTTACGAATGGATGGCAGCTTTAACATTAATTATTGTAGGAAAATATTTTCTACCAATTTTTATTGAAAAACAAATATATACTATCCCTGAGTTTGTTGAAAAACGTTTTTCTAGCCAGTTGAAAACAATTTTAGCAATTTTTTGGATTGGATTGTATGTGTTTGTTAATCTCACCTCGGTTTTATATTTAGGTGGATTAGCCTTAGAAACTATTTTAGGAATTGAATTAGTCGAAGGGGTTATAGGCCTTGCCCTTTTTGCTGCTGCATATTCACTTTATGGAGGATTGTCGGCTGTTGCTTGGACTGACATAATTCAGGTAATCGTATTGATTATTGGTGGTTTTATTACATCTTATTTGGCTTTAAACACAGTTTCAGGTGGCGATGGAATGTTAAAAGGTTTGTATAATTTATATGAGATTGTTCCTGAAAAGTTTGATATGATCTTAGAAAAGAGTAACCCGGAATACATGAATTTACCTGGTATTGGAGTTTTAATTGGTGGAATGTGGGTTGCTAATTTATATTATTGGGGGTTTAATCAGTATATAATTCAAAGAACGTTAGCCGCTAAATCTTTAAAAGAATCTCAAAAAGGTATTTTGTTTGCGGCGGGTTTAAAAATGATTCTTCCGTTGATAATTGTAATCCCCGGTATTGCTGCTTATGTAATTGTTAATGACCCTAGTTTATTATCAACTTTGGGTGAAACAGGCCTAACAAATATGCCTACTCAAGGATCGGCAGACAAAGCTTATCCATGGTTGATGCAATTTTTACCAACAGGTTTAAAAGGAATTGCTGTTGCCGCCCTTGCTGCTGCAATTGTTTCATCTTTAGCATCAATGCTAAATTCAACTGCTACTATCTTTACGATGGATATATATAAGCCATTTTTCAATAAAAATGCAAATGATTCAAAAACAGTTAATGTAGGAAGATTTTCTGCAACTATTGCACTTATTATTGCTACAATAATGGCTCCACTTTTAGGTGGTATTGATCAAGCTTTCCAGTTTATTCAAGAATATACAGGTGTTGTAAGTCCTGGAATTTTAGCTGTTTTTGTTTTAGGATTATTTTGGAAAAAAACTTCAAACAAAGGAGCTATATATGGAGCTTTATCTTCAATTCCTATTGCAATGTTTTTAAAAATTGGACCAAAAGATTGGTTTACTGGCACTGTATTAAATAATATTGCTCCTACCCTTCCTTTTATAGATCAAATGGCAATTACTGCAATTTTAACTATGATTGTAATAGCAATAGTTAGTTATAATGAAAATAGAGAAGATAATGATGTAAAAGGAATTAAGCATGAGAAAGGAATATTTGATACTAGTCCTACTTTTAATATTGGATCGTTTGCTTTAATGATTTTATTAGCAGGTCTTTATAGCTTTTTCTGGTAAAATTTATTATGAATACATATCATTTCGTAAATCTTTTACTTTAATATCTGTCATGTACTCATCAAAAGTAAGATGTCTATCTATTATTCCTTTGGGAGTTAGTTCTATAATTCTATTTCCCAGTGATTGTGCAAACAAATGGTCTTGTGTAGAACAAAGTAGAGTACCTTTGAATTTTTTTAAGGCATTATTAAATGCAGTTATAGATTCTAAATCTAAATGATTAGTAGGTTCATCTAAAATTAAAACATTAGAACGGCTCATCATCATTTTAGACAACATACATCTTATTTTTTCCCCTCCAGATAATACATTTGAGCTTTTAAGAGCTTCTTCACCACTAAACAACATTTTGCCTAAAAAACCTCTCAAATAAACTTCTTCCCTTTCTTCTTCAATCTCTGTCCATTGCCTTAACCAGTCAACCAATGATAGAGACATGTTAAATAAGGAATCGTTATCTAAAGGCAAATATGCCTGTGTAGTAGTTATACCCCAATCAAAACTACCTGAGTCAGGAGTTAATTCATTATTTAGAATTTGAAAAAAACCACTGACCGCTCTTGAATCTTTGCTATAAACGATTACCTTGTTAGACTTTGTTAAATTTAAATTTATTTCACTAAATAAAATTTCTCCATCTAGTTTGTAAGAGAGATTTTCAATATTTAATATTTGATCTCCTGCCTCTCTTTCTTGTTCAAAAAATATTCCAGGATATCTTCTACTTGAGGGTTTAATCTCTTCAATGTTTAATTTATTAATCATTTTTTTTCTTGATGTTGCTTGTTTAGACTTAGCAACATTTGCTGAGAATCGGGCTATAAATTCTTGTAATTCTTTCTTTTTTTCTTCTGCTTTTTTATTAGATTGTACTTTTTGTCTTGCTGCTAATTGTGATGATTCGTACCAAAAGCTATAATTTCCAGAAAAATGATTGATTTTACCAAAATCAATATCTGAAATATGTGTACATACGGCATCTAAAAAATGACGATCATGCGATACAACTATAACAGTATTTTTATAATTACTCAAAAAGTTTTCAAGCCAATTTATCGTATCGTAATCTAGATCATTTGTAGGTTCGTCCATTATTAAAACATCAGGATTACCATATAAGGCTTGAGCTAATAGAACCCTAACTTTTTGTTTTCCGTCAATGTCTCCCATATTACTATAATGAAGTGATTCTGGAATTTCTAAATTAGAAAGAAGTACTGCTGCATTACTTTCTGCATTCCATCCATCCATTTCTTCATAAATAATTTGTAATTCACCTACTCTTTCTCCATCAGAATCAGAAAAATTTTCATTTGAATAAATCTCTTCCATTTCATTTTTTACAGAGAACAAATCTTTATTTCCTCTTAAAACAGTTTCTAATACTTGACAATTATCGTAGGAATTATGATTCTGTTCTAAAACAGAAAGACGCTTACCTATTTCTAGATAAACATTTCCTGAATTAGCATCGTGTTTTCCAGATAATATATTTAAAAACGTTGATTTACCCGAACCATTAGCTCCAATAATTCCATAACAATTTCCTGCTGAGAAAGTTACATTAACCTCATCAAATAAAACTCTTTTTCCATATTGAATAGATAGATTATTCACTGATAGCATAAAATAAATTTTTGCCAAAATTAGTAAAACCAGTACAGGAAAGCTATTAATTTTATAAATTGAATTTAATTATATTAAAATTCTTTCCTTGATGAGACATTATAACTTCTTTATTTTAATAATTGCAGGTATTTTTTTCAATTCATGCTATAAAGAAGTGACAGATAGTCGAGTTTTTTTTGGTGGTCAAATTATAAACCCTTCATCGAATTATCTTATACTTTACAAAAACAATTCTACAATTGATTGTTTACTTTTAGATTCTAATAATAGCTTCAAGAGAAGTTTTAATTATCTAGAACCTGGAGTTTATAAAATTGAGCATATTCCTGAATATCAAACAGTTTTTTTAGAGCCTGGAGATAGCCTATGGGTAAGAGTTAATTCCACAGATTTTAAGAAGTCTATAGTTTTTAGTGGAAAAGGTGCAAGTAAAAACAATTTTTTAATTGACATGGAAATTAAACTTGAAAATGAAAATGAATTTCTTTCATCTAAATATTCTTTAGAAAGTGATTCATTTTCATTAATCATTGATTCATTAGTAATTCAGAAAAAAAATCAATGGAGAGAGATGGATTCGATAAATGACTTATCTCAATTTGCACAAAAAGTTACTATGGCTTCTTATGTTTATCCATACGGTAGATTGAGAGAGCGTTATGCCCTTTTAAGAGGAACTAATTGGAGTTTGTCTAGGGATAGTATCTATTTTAGATACCGACAGTTTTTTAACTTTGAAGAAACCGATTTAGCATTTTTTGATCCATACATTGATTATGTTCTAAATTTCTTAAATGAAAAATCACTAGATAGTTCCAATTATTATTTTCAAAAGAAACAAAAAACTGAATTTAATATTAAAAGATTACAAGTTCTTGAAAATGAAATTTTTGGAAGAGAATTAAAAAATAATATAGCTCGCGCAATTGCATACGATGAAATTTTAAATTTTGATAATCATTCTGAACATGATAATTTTTTACAATATTATTTTGCGGTTAACTCAAATACTAAATTTTTAGCAGAAGTTTTAAGTCTTCATAATGATATTAAAAAAATGGATAAAGGTTCTGTTTTACCTGAAATCTATATTCAAAACTCAAAACTGGATACAGTTAGTAGTAATATTATTTTTAATGAAAAACCAACTGTTATTTACTTTTGGTCTCAGTCACAAATGAATCATTATAGAGAAACATTAAGAATATTAGAAAGAATTAAAATAAAAAAACCTGAATATAGATATGTTGGTATATCAATTCAACCATTAAATAAGATAGCATTGCAGGTTAATGAAATGTTAAGACAAAATTTTGAGGATCAGTTTGCAATAATTAATTTTGAAAATGCGAGTAAAAAATGGATAATTACCTTGCTTAATAAAGCAATTATAATAGATTCAAGTGGAAAAATAGCGAATGGGTTTGCAAATATTTTTGATGTAAATTTTTTGAATGAACTTTAATTCCCTTTTTTATGATCAGCTAAAAACTTTTCTAGACCAGAATCAGTAAGTGGGTGCTTAGATAGATCTATTATTGCACTTAAAGGTCCGGTCATGACATCTGCACCAACTTTTGCGCAATTAATTATATGCATTGGGTGACGAACTGAAGCAGCTAATATTTCTGTTTCAAAAGCATAATTGTCATAAATATGTCTAATCTCCTCTATTAAAAATATTCCATCTTGTGAAATATCATCAAGTCGGCCAATAAAGGGTGATACATAGGTTGCCCCTGCTTTAGCAGCAAGCAAAGCTTGACCAGATGAAAAAATTAGAGTGCAGTTAGTTTTAATTCCTTTATTAGAGAAATATTTGATAGCTTTTATTCCTTCAGGAATCATAGGAACTTTAACAACAATTTGTGGGTGTAATTTAGCTAAAATCTCACCTTCTTTAATTATTCCTTCAAAATCAACTGAAATAACTTCAGCAGAAACATCACCACTCACTGAATTACATATGTCGACATAATGTTTTAAAATATTTTCCTTACCTGTGATTCCTTCTTTAGCCATAAGAGAAGGGTTTGTTGTAACTCCATCAAGAACTCCAAGATCTTCAGCTTGTTTAATTTGTTCAAGGTTTGCAGTGTCAATAAAAAATTTCATATAGTACGTGTTTTATAATTTATAATAATTCATTAAAAGTTTTTCGTATAAAAAGTCAGGTAATATTTTTTTTAAAAAGATAGAAAATTTTTGAAACCAAGCCCCTACTTTATAATGAACATTTGGAGATTTTATGTTTATTACCTTAAAAATATTCCTTGCAATATGATTTGGATTACTACCATCATCAACATGAAGATTCATTTCTCTTAAGCTTTCTTCATATACATTTTTATACGCACCCTCTTTAATCGGAGAATGATAACGCCTACTTGATATGTCAGTAGCAAAATCACCTGGAGCTATAGTGGTTATGTTAACCCCAAATTTTTTAACTTCCATCCTAATGGATTCTGAAAATATTTCTAATGCACATTTTGAGGCTGAATAACAACCTCTAAATGGTAATCCCATATATCCTGCTATCGAAGTAATATTAATAATTAATCCATTTTTATTACTTCTCATTGAAGGAAGCACTTGTTGCATTAATTTAATTGGTCCAAAAAAATTAGTTTCAAAATTATCTCGCATTGCTTTAATATTTGTTTCTTCTCCAGGTCCAGTAATTCCAACACCAGCATTATTAATTAGAACATCAATCTGTTTTTCTTTATTAAGAACCAGATTAACAATATTACTAATTGATTTTTCATTATTTATATCAAGAGGAAGTAAAGAGTAATTTTCAGGAGTTTGATATTTACTTGGACATCTGCTAGTTCCATATACAATATATCCTTTATTTGAAAGAAATTCTGCTGTAGCCTTACCTATACCTGAAGAAGCGCCCGTAATTAAAATAACTTTGACCATATGATAAAAAGGGCAAGCTATCTACATCACACCGCTTCAACCGTCTACCCTTGCTGCGTTCCCACCCTGGGGGATTCGACAGGAGCTGGTTGTGCAGGACTTGCCCATTGCAAATATACCACTTACATTAATGTCAACAATGATCATTAAAATTTAATTTTATTTAACTTCGTGTCAAATGATTAATATGAAACAATTGTTAAAAATAATACTCATATCATTACTACTTTTAGGATGTAGTACCCAGAATTCTTCAGGTTTTAATATCAAAACAAACTCATCAGTGTTTAAACCTAATGATACTCTTAAAGTTGAGATTAAATCTAATAAATTAATAAATATTCCAAATAGTCTCATTTATATAGATGAAATGAAAGTAGAAGCACCTTATCTTTTAAATAAACTCAAGTTAGGTAAGCATAAAATTAAGGCTGAATTAAATAATGAAGGGAAAAAAATAATTTTAAACAAGGAATTCACATTATTCGCAGATAATGCACCTGTACTATATTCATATAAACTGATTAATTCTTATCCACATGATAAAACATCTTATACTCAAGGATTAGAATTTAGTGAAGACACTTTATATGAAAGCACAGGACTTAAAGGTCAATCCAAAATTAGATCAATTAACTATAAGAATGGAGATGTAATTAATGAAAAAAAATTAAATAAAAATTACTTTGGAGAAGGTCTTTCATTGTTATATAATAATGTATACCAGCTAACATGGCAAGAAAATATTGGTTTTATATATGATAAGAATCTTTCTAAAGTGAAAGGATCTTTTTCATATAATAAGAGTGTTGAAGGATGGGGACTATGTAATGATGGATCAAAGTTTTATAAGTCAGATGGTACAAATAAAATTTGGATTTTGGAACCCGACAAACTATCAGAAATAGCTTATATAGAGGTAATGACAAATAAAAAGACTATAAATAAAATAAATGAACTTGAATGGGTTAATGGAAAGATATACGCAAACACATACCAATTTGAAAAAGATATAGTTTTAATTATTAATCCCCTTTCAGGTATGGTTGAGGGTGTTGTTGATTTTAGTGGTTTAAAGGATAAAGTTGAGCAAATAAAGTCATTAAATGTTTTTAATGGAATTGCATTTAATAAAATATCAAAAACTTTTTTTGTTACTGGAAAAAATTGGAGTAAACTTTTTGAGGTAGAAATTTTCAAAGTCAATGAATAAATTTATTCAAGAAATCATTGTTTCTGAAGATCATCTAGATAATCTTAAGCATGTTAATAATGTCCAGTATTTGTATTGGGCACAAGAAATAGCAAAATCTCATTGGGCATTTTTAATTAGAGACTTAAATGAATCATTTGGTATATGGGTTGTCAGACATCATGATGTTAATTATAGACTAAGTAGTTTTTTAGGAGACACTATAGAAATTAGTACTTATATAAATAATGTTCGTGGACCAGTTTCAGATAGAATTGTTGAATTTCATAACAAAGAAAATGATAAACTTTTAGTTAAAGTTTCTACTAAATGGTGTTATCTAGATAATTTAAAAAATAGAAAGATACTTCCAATACCTGCTTTAGTTATAAAATTATTTAACCTCTAAGGTTTAAAAGTTAAACAATTCTCTTCCTTTCATTAACGAATTGACTTTAGATCCCACCTTATCTAATGCTAAACTATTTTCACTATTTTTTATAACATGATCAATTAAATCAACAACAATGTCCATTTCATTCGACTCAAAACCTCGAGTAGTAATGGCAGGTGTCCCAATTCTAATTCCTGAAGTAACAAATGGAGACTTTTCGTCAAAAGGGACCATATTTTTATTCACAGTTATTTTCGCTTTAACTAATGCTTTTTCAGCATCTTTACCTGTTATATTTTTATTTCTTAAATCAATTAGCATTAAATGATTATCAGTTCCATTAGAAATAATATTATAATCTAAATCAACTAATGCTTTAGCCATAGTTTGGGCATTATTTATTACTCTTTGCTGATATTCCTTAAATAAAGGTGAAAGAGCTTCATCAAAAGCAATAGCTTTAGCCGCAATAGCATGCATCAAAGGTCCTCCTTGGTTGCCTGGAAAAACAGCCATATCCAAAAGGTTAGACATTTTCTTGTAAGATCCATTTTTTAATTTTTTACCAAATGGATTTTCAAAATCCCTACCCATTAGAATAAGACCACCTCTGGGGCCACGAAGAGTTTTATGTGTTGTTGTTGTTACTACATGACAGTGAGGTATAGGATCATTTAGAAGTCCCGTTACAATCATTCCTGAGGGATGAGAAATATCTGCTAATAAAAAACAGTCTACCTTATCTGCTATAGATCTGAAACGTTTAAAATCAATATCTCGAGAATATGCAGATGCTCCAGCAATAATCATTTTTGGTTTTATCTTCTCAGCAATTTTTTCAATATTATCGTAATCTAATATTCCGCTTTCTTTGTTTACCCCATAAAAATTGGCATCATATAATTTTCCAGAAAAATTTACAGACGAACCATGAGTTAAATGACCACCGTGAGATAAATCAAAACCTAATATTTTATCTCCTGGATTTAAAAAAGCGTGAAAAACTGCACTATTTGCTTGTGAGCCTGAATGAGGCTGAACATTTGCATACTCAGCACCATAAATCATCTTTGCTCTATCTATTGCAATTGCTTCAACTTTATCAACAACCTCACACCCACCATAATAACGTCGACCAGGGTAACCTTCTGCATACTTGTTTGTTAAAACTGAACCTGTAGCTTTCATAACTTGTGGGCTAGTAAAGTTTTCAGAAGCTATAAGCTCAATACCATTTAATTGTCGATTATTTTCATCTTGAATAAGATCAAAAATTTGTATATCCTTCATCTTTGTTTAATTCTACAACAAATTTAAAGATTATTAGATGTTGATGGTAATCAATAAAAAAAAATAAAAATGAAGTTGTTCACAAAAAATAAACATTTAAATCTATAAATTGAAATTGTACCTTTGTGATGTGGTAAAGAATATTAATATACAAAATAAAAAAGCGCGGTATGAGTATGAACTACTTGATCAATATAACGCTGGAATAGTTTTAACAGGAACTGAAATAAAATCTATTAGAAATAGCAAAGCGTCAATTGCTGAAAGCTTTTGTGAGTTTAATGACAAAAACGAGCTTTTTGTTATTAATATGTCAATAGAAGAATATGATTATGGAACAAGGTATAATCATACCCCCAAAGCTAGTAGAAAGTTACTGCTAAATAAAAATGAATTAAAAAAACTCAATAAAGATGTCAAAAACTCTGGTTTAACAATAATTCCTGTCAAATTGTTTATTAATGAAAAAGGATTTGCGAAAATTCGAATCTCTTTGGCAAGAGGTAAAAAACTTTATGATAAACGAGAAAATATAAAGGACAGAGATAATAAAATAAAACTTGAAATAATAAAAAAATCATTTAAAAAATAATAAATAACTCAACCTTAAACACTCAATTTATTTTGGAGAATCAAAGAATAAAATTACTATCTATTCAAAAATTGTCTTTATGATGCTCCAGTAAAAAAAAGAATTTCAATGTCATTTGATGATCCTAAATTCTATGATGACTCTGACAAAGAGATGTTTTATTACAATAAAACTAATATAGAAATTACAACTTTAATTAAATATTTAATTTTTGTTTTTTAAAAGAGGAACAAAGCGAAAACTACCAAAAGTTTCCTTATTAAACTCAATTTTAGAAATACGAGTATATTTTGTCATAATTTGTTCTTCTTTTCCTATCGGAATAACTAATTTTCCTCCTATACATAATTGCTCTAAAAGATCATTAGGAAGAACAGGAGCTCCAGCTGTTACTATAATACCATTATATGGTGCATTGTTTTTTAAACCTAAATAACCGTCTCCAAAAACTAATTTTTTGGGATTCCATTTAAGCTTTCTAAATAATAATTCTGCTTTTTTAAATAAAGTCTTTTGTCTTTCAATACTATATACTTTGCATCCTAATTCAATCAATACACAGGTTTGATATCCAGATCCTGTTCCAATTTCTAGCACACTCTCTCCCGGTTTCACATTTAACAATTCTGTTTGAAAAGCAACAGTATATGGTTGAGAAATAGTTTGTCCCTCTCCAATTGGATATGCTTTATCTTCATAGGTAAAGCTATCTAGGCCAGGTTCCATAAACCACTGTCTTGGTATATTATTAATCGCATTAAGAACATTTAAATCTTTTATTCCTTTAGTTTCAAGTAATTCAACTAATTGCTTTCTTAAACCTTGATTTTTACTACTATCTTTCATAATTAACAAAAGTAGTTAAGAGAAAGCATAATAATTGAAGAAGAGTTGTATTTTTGAAAAAAAAATGCTAAATATTGGAGTTTTTGGTGCTGGTCATTTAGGAAAAATTCATTTAAATTTATTAAATAAATCAAAACACTACAATTTAATTGGTTTTCATGATTCAGACATTATTAAAGCTAAAAAAGTTTCAGAAAATTTTAATTATAAATTCTTTGAATCACCTGAAAATTTAATATCTAAATGTGACGTGATTGATATCGTTACACCTACTCATTTTCATCACAAAATCGCAATGCTAGCGTTTTCGAGCAATTGTCATGTTTTTATTGAAAAACCTATAACTAAATCAATAAATGAGGCAAAAGAACTTATTGAGTGCTCAAATTTATATGGATTACATGGTCAAGTTGGACATGTTGAAAGATTTAACCCAGCTTTCATTGCTGCAAAACCTCACATAACTAAGCCTATGTTTATTGAAACCCACAGGCTTGCTGAATTTAATCCTAGAGGAACTGATGTCCCAGTGGTGTTAGATCTAATGATACACGATATTGATATAATTCTAAGTGTTGTTAAATCCCCTATTAAATCAATAAATGCATCCGGAGTTAAAGTTATAAGTAGTACTCCAGATATTGCAAATGCGAGGATTGAATTTGAAAATGGATGTGTTGCTAATTTAACTGCAAGTAGAATTTCTATGAAAAAAATGCGTAAAAGTAGATTTTTTCAAAAAGACGCATATATATCAATAGATTTTTTGACAAAAGAAGTAGAAATAGTAAAAATGAAAGATCCTCCTCAAGTTCTTGATGAAATTGCCATGATTCTTGAGAATGAAGAGGGAATGAAAAGACAAATCTACTTTGAAAACCCTATTATTGTGCAATCTAATGCAATATTAGATGAGCTTGAGTCTTTTGCTAATTCAATAAAAAATAATGAGAAGCCAGTAGTTGATTTACATGATGGTTATTTTGCATTAAGAACTGCTCAAAAAATAATTGATTCATATTAAAAATAATGTTTAAAATAAATACTCTGAATACATTTATTCCTAAATCTCCTATAAATCAAGTTTTTGATTCTAGAGATTTAGATTTTCTTAATAAAAATCAAAACAAATTAAAAGATGAAAACTTTTTCAATATTATTAGAAATAAAACTCTCTCTAAAGTTAGATCTAAATGGATGTCAAATCGATTAAATGGAAATTACCATTATCATTTAAATAAATATTATTTATTAGATATTGAATCAGAAAAATCATTTTTTAGAGGAATTTTATGTGGTCTTAGTTCAGAAATCTTAAAACAGAATTTGATTGTCCCGCATGAAGAAGTTTTTAAAAATAAAGTGGAAAAATTGAAGAATTACCTTAATGAGGTTAAAATACAAGCTGAGCCAGTTGTTTTTGCTACAAATTTTTCAAAAGAACTAATTAATCACATAGAATTATCAGTTTCAAATGAACCTATTGTAAAGTTTAATTATAAAATGAAAAAATATACTATTAGGTCAATAGATATGATAGATTCAATAAATAAATTTTCTAAATTTTATATAGTAGATGGCCATCATAGAACTGCATCACTCAAATTATTATCTGAAGAATCAAAAAAAGAGTATCAACTTTTAACTTTCATAACTGATATCAGTTGTATTAAATCAGATAAATTTACTTGGGAAGTTTCAAGTCCATCTATAAATATTATTAATGAAATTAAAAAACTTGAATTTACCAGTTTAGCTCCTTCATCTAATTCATTTTGGGCAACTTATCAAGACAAAAACTATATTTTTAAAAAGTCTGATTTAGATAAATTATCAATTTTTAATTTAGAAAAATGGATAATTAACAAGGGGGATAAGATCAAACGTTACTATTACAAAGATATTGATCAAAAATCTAATACTTTAAATAGTATTATTTTTAATTATCCAAGTGTTACTTTTAATGAAGTAATTAATTTAACAAACAGTCACCAACTATTTCCTCAAAAGACAACATTTTTAGAGCCCAAAATGCTTACTGGATTAACTATATCTGAACTAAACTAAATATGTGTAAAAAAAGTGATAATATATGAGAATTAAAGAGAACATAAACCTTATTTGCTCTGATATACCTAAATCAGTTGTTTTAGTTGCCATTTCTAAAACAAAACCTAATAAATTAATCATGAAAGCTTATAATTCTGGTCATAGAATATTTGGAGAAAATAAAATACAGGAAATGGTTGGGAAATGGGAGTCTCTACCTAAAGATATTGAATGGCACATGGTTGGTCATGTTCAGAGAAATAAAGTTAAGTATATGGCTCCATTTGTCTCTTTGATTCATGGGGTAGATAGTTTAAGACTATTAATTGAAATTAATAAACAAGCAAAAAAAAATAATAGAATAATCGACTGTTTACTTCAATTTCATATAGCAAAGGAAGAAACTAAACATGGATTTGATGATGTTGAATTTGATTTAGCATTTAATAAATCAAAAACTCTAGAAAATATATCAATAAAAGGTTTAATGGGAATGGCGACTTTTACAAAGAATCATTCTTTGATAGATTCAGAATTTAAAGTTTTAAAATCAAAATTTGATATATATAAAACAAAGAATGATAAGTTTAATATTTTATCGATGGGTATGAGCGGTGATTATAAAACCGCCATAAATAATGGATCGACAATGATTAGAGTCGGGAGTAAGATTTTTGGAGAAAGAAGCTAGTAATGTACGCAATTCTTGATATAGAAACTACAGGTGGTAAATTTAATGAGGAGGCTATTACAGAAATAGCTATATATCGCTTTGATAAAGTTCAGATTACTGATCAATTTATTTCAATGGTTAAACCTGATAGAGCTATTCAGCCTTTTGTTGTAAGACTTACTGGAATTACTGATAAAATGCTAAAAAAATCACCAAAATTCTTCGAAATTGCTAAAAGAATCATTGAAATAACCTCAGATTGTATTCTAGTAGCTCATAATGCAGAGTTTGATTGTAGAATCTTAAGAACGGAATTTAAAAGGTTAGGCTATGATTTTAGGAGAAAATCTTTATGTACTGTTCAGTTATCTAAAGAACTTATACCAAATTTAAAATCTTACAAACTAGGAAGATTAGTAAGAAGTCTAGGTATTCCAATTAGTGACAGGCACAGAGCTCAAGGAGATGCATTAGCTACTTTAAAACTTTTCGAATTATTAATACAGAAAGATAAAAAGAAGGTAATATTAAATAGTTTTATAAAAGAACTACATAAAACAAATATTAAATCAAAACACATTAAGATTATTGATCAAGTTCCGAGCGTTACAGGTGTATATTACATATATGATAAAAATTCTATTATTTATATTGGAAAAAGCAAAAATTTAAAAAAAAGTGTGACTACGCACTTAACGTCTATAAGTTCAAAAGCAATAAAAATTCAAAATCAAATTGATAAAATTAGTTATGATCAAACTGGTAGTGAATTATTGGCCTTACTTAAAGTACAACAAGAAATAAAAGAAAATCAACCAAAACTAAATTTTAAATTTAAGTATAGATTATACCCTATTGGCATAAGGTTAATCAAAAGCAAGAGTGGTTATAATAGTTTAAATATTGAACAAATTAAAATAGGTGAAAAATATTTATTTGTTTTTAAAAACAAAATTCATGCAATTAATCAATTAAATATTTGGATAAATGACTATAATCTGTGTCAAAATCTCACATCTTTATCAGATGGTAATAAGGCATGTGTTCAATACGGTTTTAAAAAATGTAAAGGTGCTTGTTGCTCCAAGGAGAATTTGAATACATACAACAAAAGGCTACAAGAAATGATAGAAAACTTAAAATTTATTTCCCCTACTTTTATTATGATTGACAAAGGAAGAAATATTAATGAAAAAAGTTTTGTTTTAATTGAAAAACAATTAATCAAAGGCTATGGGTATTATGATTTAAATCATCAAATTAAATCATTAAAAAAAATTAAAAATCGAATGGTTGAAATCGATCACAACCAAGATGTAAAATCAATTTTATATAATTACATAAAATCAAATAAATATCAAAAAATAATTCAACTTTAAGTGTTATTCTGTCAATAAATATTTTGTATTTTTATATAAATGGCAAAGAAATCTAAGTATTGGAGGCATAGGCTTCATGAGATTATATATGAAGCAGATACACCAGCTGGAAAACTATTTGATATAGTTTTACTTTTTCTTATTATTATAAGTGTTATTCTGGTTGCTCTTGAAAGTATTGATGATTTTTATAATCGATATAGTTCTTTTTTAAATATTTCGGAATGGATAATAACAATTTTTTTTACTATAGAGTATATAGTTCGTATTATTGCGGTCCAGAGGCCAATAAAATATATAATCAGTTTTTACGGAATAATTGATTTATTATCAACAATTCCAAAATATCTATCTCTCTTTTTCATTGGTAGTCAATCTCTAGTTACGCTTAGAGCATTAAGATTGTTAAGAGTTTTTAGAATTTTAAAAATGACAAGATATATTGGTGAATCCAATACATTAATTAAAGCATTAATGTCCAGTAGAGCTAAAATTGGAGTTTTTATATTTAGTGTGCTTGTTATTTGTATAATTTTTGGAACAATAATGTACATGGTTGAAAGTTCCGAAAGTGGTTTTACTAGTATTCCAGAAAGTATTTATTGGTGTATTGTAACTTTAACAACTGTTGGGTATGGTGATATCGCTCCTATGACTCCACTTGGTCAATTTATAGCATCCGTTATTATGATTATGGGATATGGAATAATTGCTGTTCCTACTGGAATAGTAACGGTAGAATTGACTGAGCAAAAGAAAAAAATAGAAAGTAATACTCAAGCATGTTTACATTGCATGACTAGTGATCATATAGATAACTCCATTTTTTGCTATCAGTGTGGTGAAAAATTAAATAATGTCTGATAAAAATCTAATTTATATTGGAGGACCTACTGCAGTAGGTAAAACTTCTATAGCAATTGAAATTGCAAAATATTTTTCAACTGAAATAGTTTCATGTGATTCAAGACAATTCTACAAAGAAATGAGGATTGGAACTTCTATTCCATCTAAAAATGAATTAAAGACTGTTAAGCATCATTTTATTCAAGATCGTAGTGCTTTAAACCATTTATCAGTTGGTCAATTTGAAAAAGAAGCTGCAAAAATTATAAATAAACTTTTTCAAAAAAAACAAACTGTAGTTTTGGTTGGAGGCTCTGGTTTATATGCTAATTCAATTCTTTTTGGTTTAGATTCCTTTCCCAGTATATCAAAAAACACTATAAAGCATATTAACAATCTATATATAGACAAAGGCTTGAAATACCTTCAAAGTTTATTAAAAAAAAAAGATTTTAAATATTATAAAGAAGTTGATTTAAATAATCATAGAAGAATAATTAGAGCTTTATCTGTATGCATAGAAACGAATATTCCCTATTCTAGTTTTTTAGGCAAAGTAAATCAAAACAGAAATTTTAGAAGTCATATTTATATTATAAATGAAGAAAGAAAAAAACTTTACAATAAAATCAACTTTAGGGTTGATCAAATGATTCAAAATGGTTTGGAAATTGAAGCTAAATCTCTTGTTGAAATGAAGAATTTAAAAGCACTTCAAACGGTTGGTTACAAAGAATGGTTTTCATATTGGAATGGAGAATGTGAAAAATATTCAGTAATAGAAGAAATTAAAAAAAATACAAGAAGATATGCAAAACGTCAACTAACCTGGTTTAAAAAATATGATTCGGCAAACTGGTTGAATCCTCAAAACTCGATTAATGAAATCTTAAATAATTATAAGTAATTAGAAAGATTTCCTTTAATACGGTCATATATATTTGTAATGTCAGCCTTTTTGAAATCCTCTCCCATTATTTTTTCATATAATTCTATATATCTTTCAGATACCTGATTTACATATTCATCAGTCATTTGAGGTGGTTCTTGTCCTTCAAGACCTTGAAAATTATTTATAATTAACCATTGTCGAACAAATTCTTTTGAGAGTTGTTCTTGTGGTTCAGATTTGAATTGCTTTTTTTCATAACCTTCTTTGTAAAAATATCTTGATGAGTCTGGAGTATGTATTTCATCAATTAAAATAATTCCACCATCCTTTGTCTTTCCAAACTCATATTTAGTATCCGCTAAAATTAAATTTTGTTTTGAAGCTAATTCACTACCTCTTTCAAAAAGTTCATATGTATATTTTTCTAGCAAAAGATAATCTTCCTCAGAAACTATATTATTACTAATGATTTCTTCTCTTGATATATCTTCATCATGACCTAGATCGGCTTTTGTTGCAGGAGTTATAATTGGTTTGGCGAGCTTATCATTTTCTTTTAATCCGTCCGGAAGCTTTACGCCGCATAATTTTCTATTACCTTTTGAATATTCTCTTGCTGAATGTCCAGCTAAATAACCTCTAATAACCATTTCTACCTTTATCGGGAAACAATTTAAACCAATTACCACATTAGGATCTGGAGTTTCTGTGATCCAATTTGGTACTATGTCTTTTGTTTGACTCATCATTCTTGTAGAGATTTGATTAAGAATTTGACCCTTAAATGGAATTCCTCTGGGAAGTACTACGTCAAATGCAGAAATTCTATCTGTTGCAATCATTATTAACTTTTCATTATCTAAATTATATACCTCACGAACTTTTCCTGTATATTTAGATTTTTGATTCAAAAAATTAAAATTTGTCTTTAATATAGTTTTATTCATAAAATTAATTTTGATCTTCTATGTTTTTGTATGCATCAATAATTTTTTTAACAATTCTGTGACGAATTACATCATTTTCATCTAATAAAACTATACCTATACCAGGAGTTTTTTTTAATATTATAAGTGCTTCTTTTAATCCTGAAAGAACCCTTCTTGGTAAATCAATTTGACCAGGATCTCCAGTTATCATGAATTTAGCATTTGGCCCCATTCGAGTTAAAAACATTTTCATCTGAGAGTGTGATGTGTTTTGTGCTTCATCAAGTATAACAAAAGCATCATCTAAAGTACGTCCTCTCATAAATGCCAAAGGTGCAATTTGAATTGTTTCATTTTCAAGGCATGATTTAAGTTTTCCTGAAGGAATCATCTCTCTCAATGCATCATACAATGGTTGCATATATGGATCTAGTTTTTCTTTTAAATCACCTGGTAAAAAACCTAAATTTTCACCAGCTTCCACGGCTGGTCTAGTTAAAATGATTCGTTTAACCTTCTTTTCTTTGAGGGCTTTAACTGCCATTGCAATTCCAGTATAAGTTTTTCCAGTACCTGCAGGGCCAATTGCAAAAACCATATCATTTTTGATAATTAGATTAACTAATTTTAATTGATTAATTGTTTTAGCTTTTATTATTTTACCATTAACACCATGAAGTATAAAAGATTCTTTATCATTGTTTAATGTTAGATATTCATCACCATTTGAAGTTAAAACTCTTTGAATTTCTTCTATATTTAAATAGTTGTCGTAAGTAAACCTGTTAACAAGCATTTCAACCCTCTTTTTAAATTCCTCAAGAATGTTTTTTTCACCAAAAGCTTTTATTTTATTACCTCTAGCAAATATTTTAAGTTTAGGAAAATATGATTTTAATAACTCTAGATTATTATTTTGATTTCCAAAAAATTCTTGTGGATTTACATCAGATAATATAATTTCAAGTTCATTCAATACAAAGAAGAGTTAAAAAAAATTATTTTTGTGTTACATTGTTGATTCTTTTCAAATGTACATCTTTTGATTGAAAATTTATATTAAATTATTCTATGAACATTGTTACATTAACAACAGATTTTGGTACCAAAGATTATTTCGTCTCTGCTACTAAAGCAGCCTTATTTTCTGAAATAATTGATATAAATATTATTGACATTAGTCATCAAATAAGTCCTTACAATGTTACTGAAGCAGCCTATATTTTAAAAAACGCATATAAATCTTTCCCTAAAGGAACTATTCACCTAATTGGAGTAGATTCAGAGCTAACTCCTGAAAATATGCATTTGGCAATGCTATTTGATGGACACTATTTTATTGGAGCTGACAACGGAATTTTTTCATTAATAACTAATGGAAAATCAGTAGATAAAGTTGTCACTATCAATATTCATAAAAATATTGTAACTAGTTTCCCTATTTTGGATGTTTTTGTTAAAATAGCTGGTCACATTTCAAGAAATGGTGAATTAGAAATAATTGGTAAAAAAATTAGTTCTATTCTAGAATTAACAAATGTGAATCCAGTAATAAATAATTTAGAAAATAAAATTTTAGGGAGTGTAATATATATTGACAATTATGGTAATGTAGTTACTAATATTACTGAAAAAATATTTAATGATATCGGTAAAACAAGAGAATTCACAATTTATGCAAGGACTATAGAATTTAAAAAGATATATAATAATTATAGTGAAGCAATAAACTTTAAGATAATCAAAGAAAAAAGAGAAGAGGATGGTAAAAAGATTGCTTTATTTAATGCAGCAGGTCATCTAGAATTAGCAATTTATAAAAGTAATCCTTCAACAGTTGGAAGCGCAAGTAGCTTGTTTGGTTTAACCTACAGAGATTCAGTTACAATTTTATTTGATTAAATATGTTAACATTACTTTTTAAAGAAATAAAGTATTTTTTTATCACCCCTATTGGATATATAGTTCTAGGAATATATTGGTCTTTTAATACTTTGTTATTTATAGTTATTGAAAATGACTTTAATTTATTTCAAAATCAATTTTTAGACTTTAATATTTTTTTTTCCATTTCACCATGGATATTGATTTTTTTAGTACCCGCCATAGTCATGAGATCTTTTAGTGAAGAGATTCAATCTGGAACAATAGAGCTTATAGTTTCAAAGCCTATTTCGCTTATAAATATTATATGGTCAAAATTTATTGGATGTTTGTTTTTATTTATAATATCTGTTTTTCCTTCAGTCTTTTATATAATTTATGTTTCTCAATTTTCTATATTAGAAAGTCAAGTAGATTCACAAGTCATTATTGGGAGTTATTTAGGATTACTACTTTTAGGGTCAAGCTTTATCAGTATTTGTCTTCCAATATCAATAATTTTCAAAAACCAGATAAGCACTTTTATCATTGGTTCATTTTTATGTTTTAGTCTATATTATTTCTTTAACCAAATTGCATTATATTCTAATTCAGACTTTTTATATGAATTTATTTTAAATATTGGAAGTCACTACCATTATATCAATCTTATTAGTGGAGTTATTCCAATAAGAGATGTAGGTTACTTTATTGGTTTAGATATTATACTGATTGGAATCTCTTTATATATTCTTAATAAATCTAGACATCATTAAATGAATAATAAGATCTTAATAAATATATACCTAAGCTTAGGGGTTTTTATTCTCTTTACTTTTCAGTCCCTAAACTATAGAATTGACTTAACAAATTATCAACGATTTTCTTTAAATACAGATTCTATTACTCTAATTAAACAGATTAAAAAAAAAATCAATATAGATGTTTTTTTATCTGGTGATTTACCTCACTCCTATAGAAAGTTATCTGTTGAAGCCAAAGAAATTCTTAATACATTTAAATCAATAAATAAAAATTTTAATGTCAATTTCATTAATCCATTTGAAGGCAATACATCAATAGAAAGTGTGATTACCGAAATGACCTCATATGGAATGAATCCAGATTATATAGTTGATACAAGAAATCAAAGTAGAGATCAAAAAATTGTATTTCCTTGGGCTATAATAAATGATGGTAATAGTTCTGTTATAATTTCACTACTAGAGTCTAATATAGGTATTTCAAATGAACAAAAAATAATTAATGGAATTAAACAATTAGAATATAAACTAGTTGATGGGCTTTATAGATTAAGCAATGATGTAAAATTAAAACTTGCTTTTATAACTTCACATAAAACCAGCCCTAGTATTAAAATTTCTGATTGGGTTAAAGCCCTTCAAATGTACTATGAAGTATCCGTTTTTGATTTAAAAAAATATAAACTAAACCCAAAAAAAACATTTGATAACTTAACAACATTTCCACTTTTAATTATTTCAAATCCCAAAGAAATATTCTCCCTAGAAGAAAAATTTATCCTAGATCAGTATCAAATTAATGGAGGTAATATTTTATGGTTAGTAGATGCAGTTAAAATTAATATAGAATCATTATTTAAAAATGATGGGGTAGCTGTTGCAGTTAAAAATGATCTTGGCTTAGATGATTATTTTTTCAATTATAGTTTAAGATTAAATACAGAATTAATTATGGATATATATTGTGCTCCTTTAGTTATTGCAAACGGAAATGGAAATCAGACTCAATATGTCCCATTTCCCTGGGTATACTACCCAATAAGTAAACCAAATAACACAACAATAAATAAAACTAATATTGGAAGCTTATGGTTTAGATTCGTTAGTCCAATTGATACTTTAAAAAGTTCAGCTTCTAAAATATATTTAGTTACTTCTTCAAATTATAACCAATTACAAACAATTCCATCTGTTATTGATTTAAAAACCGCCATTAACCCTATAAAAGCTAATGAATTTAATTTAAAATCAAAATTAGTTGCTGTTCTATCAGAAGGAAATTATAAATCACTTTTCAAAAATAAAATCTCCCCTATTTCACAAATAATTCAAAAGAATAATGGAAATAGCAAGTTTATATTAATTAGCGATGGTCAGTTCGCTGAAAATCAAGTTGAAAATAATAAACCTCTAGAATTAGGATATGATAAATGGACAAATAATTTTTATTCAAACAAAAAGTTTCTAATGAATTCTGTTCATTACCTTATTGGCTCCAAAAATCTTTTAAAAATTCGATCAAAGGACATAAAAATTAATTTGTTGGATCAAATTAAAATTAAAAATCGTTCTATTTATGAAACCATATTATTTTTAGTTACGCCATTATTATTTCTATTATGCTTAAATATGATTCTTAGAAGTCTTAGAAAATCATATTAGTTAACAACTGTGCATAAGTTCTTTTTTGTTTAAACACCAATTAAAATATCTTTGAAATAAATCCTTTTCTAAATGAAGTTTATAGTTTCAAGCGCGGCTCTATTAAAAGAATTACAAATTATTGGTGGTGTTGTTAATTCTACTAACACTCTCCCGATTCTTGATAATTTTTTGTTTGAAGTAAATAATGATACGCTAACATTGTCTGCTTCAGATCTTGAAACAACTATGTCAACAAGTATTAATATCGAATCAACAGATATATGTTCAATAGCAGTTCCTGCTAGATTATTGATTGATACACTTAAAACTTTTGCAGAACAACCGCTTACTTTTATTAAAACTGATTCTAATACTATTGAAATAATTGCCAACAATGGTAAATATGGAGTAGCTTACGTTCCTGGAGAAGATTTTCCTAAAGCTTTATATATTAAGGATCCAAGCTCTACAAGTATAAAAGGTGATGTGCTTGCCTCTTCAATAAATTCAACTCTTTTTGCTTCAGGAAATGATGATCTTCGTCCTGTTATGAGTGGTGTGTTTTTTCAATTTAGTTCAGAATGTTTAAATTTTATTGCAACAGATGCACATAAAATGGTTAAATATTCAAGAACCGATTATAAATCTGAAAAAAGTGCTGAATTTATTATGCCTAAAAAACCTCTTCAAATACTAAAGGGAATAATGTTAGGCAATGAAAATGATGTAAAAATCGAATATAATGAAACGAATGCACAATTTATTTTTGGTTCCTCAACACTTACATGTCGTCTCATAGATGGTAAATATCCAAATTATGAAGCTGTAATTCCAAAAGAGAATCCCAATACTCTTATAATTGATCGTGCTTTATTTTTAAACTCAGTCAGAAGAGTAAGTATCTTTTCAAATAAGACAACTCATCAAATTCGGTTAAAAATTGCAGGTGCTTCACTTAATATTTCTGCAGAAGATTTTGATTATAGTAATATGGCTAATGAAAGATTGGATTGTGAATATACTGGGGAGGACTTACAAATCGGTTTTAATTCACGATTTGTAATTGAAATGTTAAATAATTTAAACTCACCTTCTGTTCAATTAGCAATGTCTCTACCTAATAGAGCTGGATTAATTACTCCTGTAGAAAAAAATGACGAAGGTGAAGAAATCACAATGCTCGTAATGCCAGTAATGCTTAATGATTAACCGAAGAAGCTATAGGCTCAGATAATCTTTTATAAATTCCTTTTTCTAACTTTTCCCTAATTTTTGAAAATGCATCAAGTGTAACAGATATATCATTTAATGTATGTGAAGCTGTAGGTATTAATCTAAGTAAAATTAATCCTTTAGGTATTACTGGATAAACAACAATAGAACAAAAAACAGCATAATTTTCTCTTAAATCTTTAACTAATACCATAGCCTCAGGTATACTTCCTTTCAAGTAAACTGGTGTAACACAACTCTGAGTAGATCCAATGTCAAAACCTCTTTCTTTCAATCCATTTTGTAAAGCGTTTACATTTTTCCAAAGTTTATTTTTAAATTCTGGTCTAGTTCTAAGCATATCAAGTCTTTTTAAAGCGCCTTTAACTAAAACCATTTGGAGTGACTTAGCAAATATTTGAGATCGCATGTTGTACTTCAAATAATCAATTATTTCTTTATCAGCCGCAACAAATGCACCTGTAGATGCCATTGATTTAGCAAATGTTGCAAAATATAAATCTATTTTGTCTTGAACCCCCTGTTCATCTCCTACCCCTGATCCATTCTTACCTAAAGTTCCAAAACCATGCGCATCGTCAACTAAAAAACGAAAATTATATTTATATTTTAAATCAGTTATTTCTTTTAATTTTCCTTGTTCACCTCTCATCCCAAAAACACCTTCGGATATTACAAGGATACCTCCTCCAGTTTGTTCAGCTATTTTAGTAGCTCTTATTAAATTTTTCTCCAAACTTTCCATATCATTATGTTGATATGTATATCTTTTTCCGTGATGTAATCTTACTCCATCAATTATACAAGCATGAGCATCTACATCATAAACAATTACATCATCTTTATTGACAAGGCTATCTATAGTTGATAAAATCCCTTGATAACCAAAATTTAGAAGGTAAGTAGATTGCTTTTGAACAAAACTAGCAAGTTCTATTTCAAGCTGTTCATGCATTTCTGTATGCCCCGACATCATTCTTGCACCCATTGGGTAAGCAGATCCATATTCTAGAGCTGCATCAGCATCAACTTTTCTTATTTCTGGGTGATTTGCAAGACCTAGATAATCATTAATGCTCCAAGTAATAACTTCTTTTCCATTGAAAAACATTCTATTACCTATAGGACCATCTAATTTAGGAAAAACAAAATATCCTTCGGCATGTTTAGCCCACTTCCCTAGCGGACCTATATTTTGTTGAATTCTAGCAAATAAATCTTTCATGCTTGATCACATTTTCCTTTAAATATATTCAATTTGATGAACAATTTGTTCATCATTTGCATTAAAACCTTGATCATTCATCCATTCATCACTATAAATTTTACTCATATATCTTGAACCGTGATCAGGAAATATTATAACCACCTTACTTTTATCATTAAATATTCCTTCTTTATTAAGTTGAGTGGTCGCTTGCATTGCGGCGCCAGAAGTATAACCGACAAACATTCCTTCATTTTTAGCTATATTTCTAGCCATGTAAGCACTTAATTCATCTGTAACTTTGATAAAATTATCAATTACAGAAAAATCAGTTGCCGATGGAATTAAATTTTTACCTAATCCTTCAATTCTGTTAGGATATATTTCTTTTTCATCAAACTTACCAGTTTCGTGATATTTTTTCAATACAGAACCATATGCATCAACACCAATAATGTTAATATTTGGGTTTTTTTCTTTTAGAAATCTTCCTGTTCCAGTCAAAGTTCCTCCAGTACCACTACAACCAATAAGATGAGTGATTTCTCCCTTTGTTTGTTTCCATATTTCTGGACCAGTTGATAGATAATGAGCCTTTGTGTTTAAATCATTATAATATTGATTTATATAAAACGAATTTTTAATTTCTTTATTTAGTCTCTTAGCTACTTGATAATAAGAACTAGGGTCATCTGATGAAACATTTGCTGGACAAACATAAACTTTTGCTCCCATAGTCCTCAACATATTAATTTTATCTTTAGACGACTTAGTACTAACAGCTAAAGTACAATTATAGCCTCTTACTAATGACACCATTGCTAAACTAAAACCAGTATTACCTGAAGTTGCTTCAACAACAGTACTTCCTGGCTTAAGAAGTCCTTGATTTTCAGCTTCTTTAACAATATAAAGAGCTATTCTATCTTTATTTGAATGCCCAGGGTTAAATGCTTCATATTTAGCATAATAATTACCAGGAAAATTTCTTACTAGATTATTTAATTTAATTAATGGAGTCTCTCCAATAAGTTCAAGTATGTTATTATATATCAAACTAGAATATTTATCTAATATTATTCAAATAATTGATTTCAAATTTAATTAAAATAACTTAATTTATCTGTTTCTCTAATTGCAATAAAAAAGCATAGTTTTTTGCTACTTCTTTAAGTGCATCAAATCTTCCTGAAGCGCCCCCATGACCAGTATTCATATTTGTATGAAGAAAAATAACATTTGAGTCAGTTTTATAATCTCGAAGTTTAGCTACCCATTTTGCGGGCTCCCAATATTGTACCTGTGAATCATGTAAACCTGTTGTCACTAATATATTAGGATATGCTTGATTTTTAACCTTATCATAAGGAGAATAGGATAACATATAATCATAATAATTTTTATTATTAGGATTTCCCCATTCATCATACTCTCCAGTTGTTAAAGGAATCGTCTCATCTAGCATTGTAGTAATCACATCAACAAATGGAACGGCCGCAATTACTCCATTGTAAGTTTTTGGTGATTCATTAACAATAACTCCCATTAATAATCCTCCAGCTGATCCTCCATATGCATATAAGTGTCTAGATGATGTATAACCACTATCTATTAAAAACTTAGAACATGATATAAAATCACTAAACGTATTTTTCTTTTTAAACAATTTACCGTCTTCATACCATGATCTACCGAGATATTCCCCTCCTCTTACGTGAGCTATTGCATATATGAATCCTCTATCTAATAAACTTAAACGTGATGAAGAAAAATCTGGATCTCTTGTTATTCCATATGAACCATAAGCATATTGAAGTAAAGGTGTTTCAGTTGAAAGCTTAGTATCCTTATGATAAACTAAGGAAATGGGTATTTTAACTCCATCGCTAGCTTCAGCCCAAATTCTTTTTTCTATATAATTAGTTGTTTTAAAATTTTTATCCAAAACTTTCTGCGTTTTCAAAACAGTATTCTCTTTAGAGCTCATATCAAACTCCATTATTGAAGGTGGGGTAGATAAAGAATTATATGAATATCTTAGCTTTGAGCTAGCAAATTGGGGATTGTATAAGCTATAAAGACTATATGTTTCCCCTTCAACTGGTAATGAATAGGTTACCTTATCTTCCCATGAATGAATTATCAATTGATTTAAACCATTGTATCTCTCATTTGTTACCCAAAAGTCTTCAAATAGTTCTATATCTTCTAATAAGACATCTTTTCTGTGATCAATAATAGGTATCCAGTTATTAATTTCTGTTTTATCTACAGGAGTTTTAACAAGTTTAAAATTATGTGAGTTATTATGATTTGTAATTATATAAAAATAATCATTGTAATGAGAGACACTATATTCCAAGCCTCTAATTCTTTCTTGTATTTTTTTAAAATTATCAATTGGATTATTTGCATTTAAATACTGATGTTCAGTAGTTAATGTACTATATGACGATATAAAAATATACTCGTTAGATTTGGATTTTCCAATTCCAACTGAAAAGGTATCATCCTCCTCAATATAAATTAATTCATCATTAATAACCATAGTCTCTAAATTATGCCTATAAACCTTATTAGATCTAAGGGTTTCAGGGTCCTTTTTAGTATAAAATAAATGTTTGTTATCATTTGCCCATACACTTCCGCCTGTGCAATTTTTAATATTTGTTCCAAGATTTAGATTGGTAATTAAATCCTTTATATATAAAGTATATTTTCTTCTAGATTGCGTATCAACTGCATAAGACATTTTTGAATTATCGGGACTAATATTAATCCCAACAAGACTGAAGTAATCATATCCTTTTGCTTCTAAATTAACATCAATCAGAATTTCTTCCTTAGCAGATAATGAATCTTTCCTTCTTACATATATTGGATAAGATTTTCCAGTTTCAAACCTTGTTATATACCAATACCCATTATAAAAATATGGTACAGAGCTATCATCTTCTTTAATTCTTGATTTCATTTCAGAAAACAATTCTTTTTGAATGGGTTTAGACTGAATTGTTAATTTATCATAATAATCATTCTCTCTTTCTAAATAATCAATTACCTCAGGATTATCTCTCTCTCTAAGCCAATAATAGTTATCAACTCTTATATCACCATGAATTTTATGTTGATACGGAATCTTTTCTGCTTTTGGTGGAGGTAAATTAGAATTTTCTTTCATTAAAATATTTTCATTACACGCTGTGGCAAAAATAAATGCAATAAATGAATAATAAAATATTTTTGAATATATCATATGCAAATTTTTAAAATTTTAATTTAGATAAAGTTTTTATAGTGTATTGATGATGCTCATTTGTGTAATCTCTATGAGTAACCATTCTAATTTTACCTTTTCCAAGCTGAATCAATCTTATATTTTTTTTTTCAAGAACTTCTATGAAGTTATTTTCATTACAGTTAGTTCTAAGAGAGAATATTATAATATTAGTTTTAATAGGTTGAACTACTTCTACGTAAGGCAGACTTTTTAGAACATTCCCAAGTTCAATAGCTTTTTTATGATCATTTACTAAATCCTTAAGGTTGTTATCTAAAGCATAATCTACAGCAGCAGCAATATAACCGACTTGTCTCATCCCACCACCTAAAACTTTTCTATATCTAATTGCCTTTTTTATAGTTTCATTAGTTCCTAAAAGCATAGACCCTATTGGACAACCTAAACCTTTACTAAAGCAAACAGATATAGTGTCAAATAATTTTCCATAATCTATGGCGTTTGTATTTGTAGCTATCATAGCGTTCCATATTCTTGCTCCGTCTAGATGTATTGATATGTTATTTTCTTTACATAATGAACTAATAGATTTTAGTGATTTTAAGTCATAGCAAGTACCTCCACCCTTATTAGATGTGTTTTCAAGACTTACTAATGTTGTAGGAGGACTATGATAAAAATCTGGAGGATTAATTACCTCTTCAATTTGTTTTTTATTTAACAACCCTCTTTTACCTTTAACTAAACGACAAGAAACTCCAGAATTAAAACTAACACCACCTCCCTCATAGTGATATATGTGAGAATAATGATCACAAATTAATTGATCACCTGGTTGAGTGTGAATTTTAATAGCAGCTTGGTTAGACATAGTTCCAGATGGAAAAAACAAACCTGCCTGTTTTCCAAATAAATTGGAAACCCTTTCTTCAAGCCTATTTAAAGTTGGATCCTCTTTAAAAACATCATCTCCAACTTCAGCTCTCATCATTGCACTTATCATTCCTTTTGATGGAATAGTAAACGTATCACTAATTAAATTTATCATCATAATTAAAAATCACATGCAATTGAACCAATAGGAGACCCATCAGGAATTTTTTCAGTTTTTAAAGGAAAAATTAATTCAGGTCGAGACTTAAACTGAGTTATTTGATTTTGATAAAATTGAGAAAATTGAATTTGAGGGTTTTTTTTAAGCCATTTAGATAAACCATCTAAACTATTATATATTTCAGCTCTCACTTGTGGATATACTTTACTACCGTTACTTAAAATCATTAGATGTTTTAATACATTAGATTGATTAATTTCTTTAATCGATTGATGATAAGAATCAGATTCATTTGTTTTAAAAGTTTTATCAATCAATTGAGAAACAACCTCATTTAAACTTAGTTGATCATTATAAATAGCTGCTTGTTGAATTAATCTTGAAACTCTTTGAGGATTAAGTATCATACTTATAATAGCATCACTCAAGGAATTTGCAATACCTAAATAATCAAAAGCAACTCCTGTTTGAGATCCAAAACTTTCACGACTTCTATAATTCCCAAAAGTTCTAGGACTTAAAATTAAATGAAGCGATTTTGGAATCATTAATTCAGAAGGAGAAATTGAACTTAACAATGCATTTAAAGCTAGTATTTGGTCATTTTTACTTACAGGTGATGTTTCGTATTTAACATTACTCTTAACTCCGTAATCATAATTCAATCCACCAATTAATTTAACTACTGCTTCTAGTTGATATCTATGTAAATAATACATAGGAACCAATCTATCTTCTAAAACTGAATAATTTTCACCTAGTTTAATATGATCTAAAGAAAATTGATTTAATGCTATTTTTCTTATTTTCAATAAATTATATAACTCATTGGTTGCCACTCCTCCATTGTCCCATAAATGAGATTTTGGATGAGCACCACCAATTGGTCTTGAATCAGAATCAGAAATAAATCTATGACCATCTTTATAACTGTTTTCTAAGATGTTTTGTAACGCAGTATTTTCATTTATTTCATCCGAGAATTCGGAATAATTATATGAGACACTAACCTTGTCCCAATCTCCTATCCCTACAGAATAGGCATTGTTATAATTTATTTTTCCTTCAACTATACTTAATGTAGGGTGAGGATAATCCATAACTGAAGATCTATTATTTGCACTTGCTGCAAAATTATGAGCAAACCCAAGTGTATGACCAATTTCATGTGCAGATAATTGTCGTATTCTTGCCAAAGCCATTTCTAAAGCTTTATCTTCTTTATTAAAATTAGGTTTAAATGGAGAATTAGTTAAGCCTAATGCAATCATAAAATCCTGTCTAATTCTTAAACTCCCAAGGCTTACTTGACCCTTTAAAATTTCACCAGTTCTTGGATCAACTATACTAGATCCATAACTCCATCCCCTAGTTGAACGATGTATCCATTGAATCACATTATATCTAACATCAAGAGGGTCAGCATCATCAGGTAACATTTTAACCTGAAATGCATTTTTAAAGCCTATACTTTCAAAAGCTTGATTCCACCATCTCCCCCCTTCTAGCAGTGCTGATCTAACTGGTTCAGGTGTACCATTGTCAAGATAATATATAATAGGCTCTATTGCTTCACTAATTTCTAAGTTAGGATTTTTCTTTTCTAAACGATGTCTAACTACATATTCTTGAAGTGTGGGTTCGCTTACTGGTGTGGCATAATCATAAAATCTATATGCATTCACACCGCTTCTGGGATCAAAACGCCTCATTTTAAAATCTAGTAGAGGTAAATCAATAAAAGAATGATGTTGATGAACTGTTACCGCATCAGCAGATGGAGTTACAGACTTTATCAGATTGCCTTGGGGCTGACCGGTGAAAGTAAGCTGAACATCGAATTCAATATTTTTTGGAAAAGCCCTAGTACGTTCAAGCTCCATAGATGATCTTGATTCATTAACAGAATAAGAACCTTGTTTTCTACTCTTTAATCTTTGTGAGACACCATGTGCATCATTTAATAAAAAATCATTTAAATCAATTATATAAACATTATTATTAATTTCTTTAATAGGAAAACTCCATATAACTGATTTTGCAAATGCTTGTTTAATTGATTTTTTTTCTAAATAGTTATTTGAATTTGCACGATATTTTTGATTGGGTTCAACCAATAATAATTTATTTCCAGCCTTTTTAAAATAAACTACTCTTCTACCCCCAAGCTGACCTCTATCTAAGCCTATATCATTACTTCCAATTCCTTCACTTAGACTATTTACATATAAAAAATCTTTTTCTAGGTGTTTTACTTCTAAATAAATATGATCATTACCATCATCATAATAGAAATTAAAAAAGCCTGAATAAGATTTCATTAATTCATATTTTAAAACTTTTACTTGAGATTTTCTATTATTGTTATCTGATTTTTTGCGCTGGGCAAATACGTTTATAGATATAAAAATAAGTGCTAGACCCAAAATAATTTTTCTATTTATCATTTTATTCAGTTTTTAAATAAAGCTAATGAAAATTGAGAGACATAAGGTTTAGATTTTATACTAAAAAATATTTTTATTCTTGATTTAATAAAAAGATAGTTTAAAAATGAATAATATCAATAAAGTGAATTATTTTAGCTAAACTATTTTATAATATGCTCACATCAGAACTATTTAAAAAGCTTATAGATCGCCTTGGAGCGTTAAGGAGGTATCTTTGACATTCCAGCTAAAGAAATAGAAATATCTAACAAAGAAGAGAAAACTTTATCTCCTGACTTTTGGAATAATCCAGAAGAAGCAGAACTTTTCATGCGTGAACTTCAATCTCAAAAAAAATGGGTTATAGATTATAACCTAATTAAGGATAAATTAGAAGAATTAGAAATTTTATTAGAATTCTTTAAAGAAGGAGAGGTTAATCAAAATGAGTTAGATCATTTACATATAGAAATTATAGAACTATTTGAGGCAATAGAATTTAAAAACATGTTATCTGATGAAGGTGATAATCTCTCTGCAATATTACAAATAACTGCTGGTGCTGGAGGAACTGAAAGTTGTGACTGGGCTGAAATGTTGATGAGAATGTATTTAATGTGGGGTGAAAAAAATGGATACAAATTAAAAGAATTAAACCATCAAGCTGGAGATGTAGTTGGTGTTAAAACAGTTACTATTGAATTGCAAGGTGAATATGCATTTGGTTGGTTGAAAGGTGAAAATGGAGTTCATAGGCTAGTAAGGGTTTCTCCTTTTGACAGCAATGCTAAAAGACATACTTCATTTGCTTCTGTTTATGTCTATCCTTTAGTTGATGATACAATTGAAATTATTATAAATCCCTCAGATGTAATATGGGAAACAATGCGTTCAAGTGGGGCTGGTGGACAAAATGTTAATAAAGTTGAAACAGCAGTTAGATTAAAACATCAACCTTCAGGAATAGTTATTGAAAACTCAGAAACCAGGTCACAGCTAGAGAACAAAGGCAAAGCAATGCAATTACTTAAATCTCAATTATATGAAATCGAATTACAAAAAAAAATGTCTGCTAGAGAAGAAATTGAGGCTTCAAAGAAAAAAATTGAATGGGGATCGCAAATAAGAAATTACGTGATGCATCCATACAAATTAATAAAAGATGTTAGATCTAAAATTGAGACAAATAATATTGATGGAGTAATGAATGGGTCTATTGATTTATTTCTAAAAGGATATTTGATGTATATGGGACAAAAAAATAATGATAATCATGAAGTATAAAAGCTATTTAAGTAGCTGTTTATTATCAAAAGCTTCTAAACCCTTATATAACCAGTTTTTAAATGTAGCTATATCCACATATTGAATAGGCTCATTTAATAAGTTTCCTTCAGATGTTATTAAAACATAAAAGGGTTGAGATGCAGTTTTAAAATTTAAATATTGAAAAGTTGACCACTTTTGCCCAATAGTTTTAATCATTTTTAATGTTCCATTAGGTCGCTTTATACTAAATTGATTTTCTTTAATTAATTCATTTCGGTCATCAACATATAATGAAACTAAAACTATATCATTATTTAGAATTTTAAACACCTCTTTATTAGACCATACATTTTCTTCCATTTTTCTACAATTAACACATGCCCAACCTGTAAAATCAATTAAAATTGGTTTATTTAAATCTTCTGCAATCATTCTGCCATCGAAAAAATCTTTATAACAATCTAAATTAAGTGGACATTCATTCTTTGATTTGTTTATGCTATAAAAAATTGGTGGAGGAAAACCACTAAGTAACTTTAAATTATTTTCTTTTACCAATAATCCATTGATAAGATATAAAGTAAAACACATAAAAATTAAACCTATAATTTTTCTAGGAAGCTTTATTTTATGCTTAACCTCATGTGGAAAATGAAATACACCAAATAAATAAAGTGTAGTTAATAATGAAATTAATGCCCATACAGACACAAATACTTCACGTTTTAAAATTCCCCAGTGAGAAACTAAATCTGCATTTGATAAAAATTTTAGAGCTAAAGCTAATTCTATGAAACCTATAACAATATTAGTTGTGTTTAGCCATGTTCCAGACTTTGGAATAAGCTTCAGAGCTTTTGGAAATAAGGAAAACATGCCAAACGGAAGTGCCAAAGCAAAGCCAAAACCAAGCATACCCAATGATAATTGTACAGCACCACCATCAGATGTTAATGAACCCGCTAGTAAAGAACCTAGGATTGGACCAGTACAAGAAAAGGATACTATTGACAATGTTAAAGCCATAAAAAACAAACCTATTATTCCCTTCCATTTTGAAGATGCAGAATCAGAGAAATTTGACCATTTACTTGGTAATGTAAGTTCATAAAAACCAAAAAATGAAAAAGCAAAATATATAAAGACAAAAAAGAATAGTAGGTTAACAAAAACATTCGTTGCTATTACATTTAGTATTTCAGGATCCAAGGAATCAAACAAATGAAATGGTAGGCTTAATAAAACATATATAAGAATTATAAAAAATGAGTATATAAAAGAATCTTTTATTCCTTTTGATCTTGATTTCACATTTTTAATAAAATATGAAACTGTCAGAGGTATCATTGGAAAAACGCAAGGAGTTAATAATGCTAGAATACCTCCTAAAACACCCAAAAAAAATATTTTCCAATTACTTGTTTTTGGATTTATATACTTATTGCCTAATAAATATTCTGATTCTGATAAATCTAATTTTAAAGAATTCGCTATCAATATACTTTCATCGTCAATTGGCAAACTTTTAGATACAATATTATTTTTAAAGTTGAAAACAAATGGTTCAGATCTAAATACACATAATTTATCATTACAGGCTTGATAGTCAACCGTGCCGGAAATCTTATTTAAAGTATCATTAAATTTAATTTTGTATTCAAACAGAGCATTATTTTCAAAATATTTTAAATCTTTTTCAAAAATGGGATCGTAAGCAATTATACTTTTCCCTTCATTAATTTTTTGAATTGAACTATATGGTTCATCGTCAAATAGAAATATAGTTGATAAAGGTGGTTCATTTTCTATATTTTGAGAATACACATGCCATTTATCATCAATTTTAGCTTCAAATTTTAAAGAAATAATCGAATCATTTGTCATCTCATGACTAAAACTCCATATAACAGGTTCAATTACATCTTGAGATTTTAAGAAGTTTAAAGAAATTATAAAAAATAATAGAAATAATCTTTGCATTATATTAAGATGGATCAATGCGAATATACATTCTTTTCTTTGAATCTAAACTCGCTAAAAACCTTCTGTCTGCTCTTTTACCTATAACCCATACAACCTGGTTGTTCGAAGTTAAAATCCATTGATTGTCTTTTTGAAATGATGAATACTTTTCATCTTTAAAATACTTACTCAACTTCTTTTTCCCAGTCATTCCAACTGGATAGAAATATGCGCCAGTAAAATTTCTCCTTATTTCTAATGGTAAATCTATTAATTTAGGATCAATTTCAATAGAACTGAGACTATTTGGAAACGGATCTAAACTTATTTCTATATGGAATGGTTGATTTAACTTCTGTGGAATTAATTTGATTTCATATGTATCTTCTAATTTTTTTGATTTATTTCTTAAAATTAAACACTCGCGATCTTTTAACAATTCATGCGAATCTGAATATATTATTTTACCTGGAGAAGAGTTAATCAATTTTTCCAACTCCAACGGATGAATAAAACCGTATTGCTTAAAGATTGCATGTAAAAAGAATTCTTTAGGACTGAGCCTGTTTAGATCCTTAATGTATATTTTAATACCTGTTTCAATATTTATAAAAAATTCTTTTTTAAAATCATCTATTTGAATATTTAATGCTTTGCTTGCAAAACCAAGGTGGAGGATAGTTCTTTGAAAATGTTTTTCAAGGTCTGGTATGATCTTTTTCCATTTAGGAACTACCAAATTTCTTAATGAATTTCTTAAATAATCATTTTTTAAATTACTTTGATCTTCATTCCATTTAAGATTATTTTTCTTAGCATAAGCTACGATCTCTTCCTTAGTATAATTCAATAGTGGTCTTATTAATTTATTTTTTTCAGGTATACCAATCAACCCGTCTATGCCACTACCCCTACTGATATTAATTAAAAATGTTTCTAATTGATCATTTAGATGATGAGCAGTTATGATATAAGAAATATCATTCTCAATTAATAAATCATTAAACCAATTATACCTAATATCTCTGGCAGCCATTTGTAGTGAGCACTTGTTTTTCTTAGAATATTCAATAGTGTCAAATTTTTTAAGAAATAAATCAACACTTAAACTATTTGCTAAATTTTTAACTAAAAGAGCGTCGTTATAACTATGCTTTCCTCTTAGATTGTAATTGCAATGAGCAATACAAAACTTAAATTTTGAATTAGAAAATAAATAAGATAGAACAATACTGTCAACTCCCCCACTTACAGCTAAAAGAGATTTTTTGTTATTGAGCTGTGGATATAAGTCTTCAATATTTAAAGATGTTATACTCATTTAAGCACAAAATTAACTATTAATAGATGTTTTATGAGCCTAATATTGTAATTAAAGTTTATATAAATAAAATATTTGTTGAAAAATAAACACTAAATCAAAGATCCTTTTAAACATAATCAAATTAAATAGCTAAAAATCAATAATATGATAAAAATAAACAGGAATTAAATTTATTAAATTATTATTATAATATTTGCCATCATGAAATTTTCATCAATTTCTCGCATATTATTCATCTCTGGACGCCCTAACTTTAGACGTCCCGCCTAGGGGCATTATATATCTGGAATTACGGTGAGTCCGGTTCCTAAACACTTTCATCTTTTTTATTAATTATTATTTTTTCTAATCATGGATATTGAGATTTCAAATCCTTCACATCTACATCATGCAAGTAAAATTTCAGCTTGCCTAAATGCTTCAGCTAAAGTTCGAGGCACGGGAATAGCAAGAAGATCTCCTGAATATATTTCTAAAAAGATAGAAAATGGAAATTCAGTCATTGCTTCTGTAAATAACGAGTTTGCAGGGTTTTGCTATATCGAAATATGGGATCATGGTAATTATGTAGCTCATTCTGGTTTAATTGTTGATCCAAAGTTTAGAGGTAAAGGTTTGGCTAGGAAAATTAAAAAAAGAGTTTTTGAACTTTCAAGAAAAAAATTTCCAATAGCAAAAATATTTGGAATAACTACAGGTCAAGCAGTTATGAAAATAAACTATGAACTGGGCTACAAACCCGTTCATTTTTCTGCACTTACTAAAGATCCTGAATTTTGGAAAGGATGTCAGACATGTAAGAATTATGATGTGCTTACTCGGACCGAAAGAAAATTATGTCTTTGCACAGGAATGCTATATCAGTCCAAGGGGGAAAAAATTAAACCTACTAAACTTTTAAATATTCTCTTCAAAAATAAAATGAAATGAAAAAACTAATTCTTGCCTATAGTGGTGGTCTTGATACATCTTATTGTATAATGAAGCTTTCTCAAGATGGCTACCAGGTACATGCAGTTTCAATAAACACAGGTGGTTTTACAACAAATGACATACGGGAACAAAAAGATAAAGCCCTTCAGCTTGGCGCAAAATACTATGAATCAATTAACGCTCTAAATTCATTTTATAATAAAATTATAAAATACTTAATATTTGGAAATGTATTAAGAAACAATACTTACCCTTTATCTGTTAGCTCAGAAAGAATTATTCAAGCAATTGAAATAATTAACTATGCTAAAAGTATAGATGCTAAATATATTGCACATGGAAGTACAGGAGCTGGAAACGATCAAGTACGTTTTGATTTAATTTTTCAAATACTAGCCCCTGATATAGAAATAATCACTCCAATTAGAGATCAAAGATTATCTAGAAAAGATGAAATTAAATACTTAAAATCAAATGGAATTAACATTTCATGGAAAAACGCTCAATATTCTATAAATCAAGGTTTATGGGGTACTAGTGTAGGAGGAAACGAAACCTTGGCTTCACTTAGTAACCTGCCTGAAAAAGCTTATCCAAGTCAATTAGTTGAGACAGAATCAAAAAAAATGACCCTTAAGTTCAACAATGGACATCTGGTAGCATTAAATGGAAAAAAAGGAAATTCTATTATTCTAATTAATAAGCTGCAAAAGATAGCTAAAGGTTATGCTATTGGAAGAGGTATTCATGTTGGTGATACCATTATAGGTATTAAAGGCCGTGTTGGATTTGAAGCAGCAGCTCCTCTAATAATAATCAAAGCTCATCATTTGTTAGAAAAACATACTCTATCTAAATGGCAACAATTTCAAAAAGAACAACTAGCAAATTTTTATGGAATGCTTTTACATGAAGGAAACTATCTAGATCCGGTTATGAGGGACATAGAAGCCTTTTTACAAAAGAGTCAAAAAAATGTAAATGGAGAAGTTTTTTTAAAGCTTCATCCTTATAGGTTTGAATTGGAAGGTATTAAATCTAAAAATGATTTAATGAACACATCATATGGAAACTATGGAGAAATGAATAAGAACTGGTCAGCAATTGACGCTAAAGGTTTTATAAAAATTACTGCAAATGCACACAAAATTTATAAAAGCATAAATAGTAAATAATGAAAACAGCAGGAATTATTGGAGGATCAGGTTATACAGGTGGGGAATTAATTCGATTAATAATAAATCATCCAAGAATAGATTTAGATTTTGTTTATAGTACAACTCGACAAAACACTCTCTTAAGTGATACTCACCCAGATTTGTTAGGAAATACTAACTTATGTTTTACAAATAAAATTAATGAACAAGTTGAGATAGTTTTTCTTTGTTTAGGGCATGGAAAATCTTTGAAATTTTTAGAAAAAAACATTTTTTCTGATTCTACTATAATTATTGATTTAAGTAATGACTTTCGTTTAAATAAAAACAATACGTTTAATGGAAGAGAATTTATTTATGGACTGCCAGAATATAAAAAGGAAAATATTAAATCTGCAAATGCAATTGCTAATCCGGGGTGCTTTGCAACTGTAATTCAATTATCATTACTCCCTTTAGCAAAAAACAGACTACTTAATAGTAAGGTTCACATCAACGCTACAACAGGTAGTACTGGTGCTGGATCTCAATTATCTTCAACAAAACATTTTAGCTGGAGGAGTAATAATCTATCGTGGTATAAACCTTTTACTCATCAACATTTGGGAGAAATTACTGAAACACTTTCCAGTCTTCAGTATAATGAGACAAATCTTATTTTTATTCCCAATAGAGGAAATTTTACCAGAGGGATTTTTTCAACATCCTATCTTGAATATAAAGGAACTGTTAAAGAAGCCAAAAAATTATATAATGATTTTTATTTAGATGCTCCCTTTACACATATCTCAGAAAATGAAGTTGATTTAAAAAATGTAGTTAATTCAAACAACTGCTTTATTCATTTATATAAACATGAAAATCTTTTATTAATTACCTCTGTAATTGACAATTTAATAAAAGGTGCCTCAGGACAAGCTATACAAAATCTCAATTTAATGATGGGTTGGAATGAAAATTTAGGTTTGAAACTAAAATCAAGTATATATTAAATAAAATGAAAATGAAAATAGCCATTATAGGTACAGGGAATCTAGGATTGAGTATTGCTAAAGGACTTATAATCAATGATATAATTACTAAGCTTTATCTAACTAAAAGAAATTATGAAGATTTACAAAAATGGAATGAAAATCAAAATATAACTGTAACTAATGATAATAGAGAAGCTGTATCAAGCTCCGATATATTAATTTTTGCAGTACAACCAAGTCAGTTTGAAAATATTCTTACTGAAGTAGTAGATCTTTTAAATCAAAAACATGTAATAATATCTACCATAACTGGTTTTAAAATTAATCGGATTGAATCTATTATTAGCACAAACTATCCTATTATTAGATCAATGCCAAATACTGCAATATCTGTTGGCAAGTCAATGACATGTTTATGTAGTAATAAAACAGGAAAGAAACGTATTAACATTGCTACTGCAATATTTAACGCTCTTGGAACTTCAATTATAATTGAAGAGAAACACATGCAAGCTGCTACAGTTCTTTGTGCTAGTGGAATTGCTTTTTGGATGAGACTCATTCGAGCAACTACTCAAGGAGGGGTTCAATTAGGCTTTGATGCAAATGAATCAATGAAAATGTCAATTTATACTGCATTAGGAGCCGCTACTTTATTAATAGATACTAAATCGCATCCCGAACAAGAAATTGATAAAGTGACAACTCCAAGAGGATGTACTATAACGGGTCTAAATGAAATGGAACATCAAGGCTTGAGTTCATCTCTAATTAAAGGTTTAATGGCATCTTTTGAAAAAATTAATGAAATCTCAAAACAATAATATGAAATTATTTGATGTATACCCTTTATATGATGTTAACCTAACAAAAGCAAAAGATGTGTTTGTTTATGACAAAGATGGAAACCAATATCTTGATCTTTATGGTGGACATGCTGTTATTTCAATAGGTCATTCTCATCCAGATTATATTAAAAATATTTCTAATCAATTAAATAAAATTGGGTTTTATTCAAATTCTGTAATGAATCCTCTACAAATAGAACTAGCAAATTCAATTGAAAGTTTATCAGGTTGTTTAAATTATCGACTATTCATATGTAATTCAGGAGCTGAATCAAATGAAAACGCATTAAAACTTTCTTCAATGCATACTGGAAAGAAAAGAGTTATTGCCTTTAAAAATGGATTTCATGGAAGAACAACTGCAGCTATTGCAGCAACAGATTTTAGAAGTTTTCATTCTCCTTTAGACCAACAACAAAAAGTAACATTTATTTCACTTAATGATATTTATGCTTTAGAAAATGAATTAAAAAAAGGTGATGTTTGCGCAGTTTTATTTGAATCAATTCAGGGCTATGGCGGCTTAGATGAGCCAAGTGAAGAATTTGTCTTATCAATAGAAAAAATGTGTAAGAAATATGAAGCTTGCTTAATTGCTGACGAAGTACAGTCTGGTTTTGGTAGATCTGGAAAATTCTTTGCCTTCCAAAAATACAATATTGAACCACATTTTATTTGCATGGCAAAAGGAATGGGGAATGGTTTTCCCGTTGGAGGAGTTCTTATTCATCCAAATATAAAGTCTAAATATGGAATGTTAGGAACAACATTTGGTGGAAATTACCTTGCGTGCTCAGCTTCAATAACTGTTTTAGATGTTATTAAAAGAGAAAAACTCCAAGAAAATGCTAAAATTATGGGAGATTATTTTGTTAAAAAAGCGAAAAGCATTTCTCAAGTAATTAGAATTAAAGGTCGAGGGTTGATGTTAGGTTTAGAGTTTGACTTTCAAGTTAGTGACCTTAGAAAAAAATTAATTTATGATAAGAAAATATTTACTGGTGGAAGTGGTAATAAAAACCTATTGAGGATTTTACCGCCTTTAACCATTCAAAAGGCTCATTTTGATAAATTTTTTAAAGCATTAAAAGAATTGTTATGAAAAATTTTATCAGGCTAGAAGATCTAACAAATTTTAACGAAACTCTTTCACAAGCAATTGACTTAAAAAAAAACATTACTAAATATAGTGCCCTAGGTAAAGGAAAAACATTAGGAATGTTGTTTTTTAATCCTAGTTTAAGAACAAGGTTAAGTACACAAAAAGCTGCAAACAGTCTTGGGATTCATTCAATGATAATGAATTTTAGTAATGAAGCTTGGGCTTTAGAGTTTGAAGATGGGACAAGAATGACCGGAATACGATCAGAACATGTTAAAGAAGCTGCTGGAGTAGTGTC
>Ga0115002_10000495_pt1 | contig 56070 bp, 70 predicted proteins | sample ArcticOcean_MG_C_8_FD_89576 | JGI IMG/M metagenome (GOLD analysis project Ga0115002, IMG submission 89576) | Marine microbial communities from western Arctic Ocean - ArcticOcean_MG_CB11_86 | ecosystem: Environmental > Aquatic > Marine > Oceanic | place: Arctic Ocean: Canada Basin | collected... | reverse complement strand
TAGCGCTGCGGCTTCCGATAAGCACCCTATGCCGGTTCGTGCTCGTATTTTGTTGCTCGACGTACCGCCAAGTACGCCTGCGCATACAATACTCCGTGCCAAACCGGCATAGGATCCTTCTCGAAACCCTCGCTACCCTTCGTGGCGAGATTTTCAGAGAAGAAAGAGAAAAAATAGATAAGGGGTCAGGTTGATTTACAGCAGAGGTTGAAGCGTTAGCTAGTTGTGGGGTCAGAGTAAACTGCCAGCCGCTGGCACTTTACTCTGACCCCATGCCTACCGGCGAATTTGCGCCTCATCCCGCTTGTTTTTTGGTGCCTAAAATAGCGGTTAGAAAGGCGGTTGTATTGGGATTACGGACTCTGTATGATTCGCGTCCCGCTTCTGGAGGGGCCTTTATACGAGCACTTTCCGAGCATCAGCGGGCAAGAGGTGGAGAGGAATTCTTAGACGATTGATCCTAGCAGGCAGATTGGGCCATGCGGTTGGAGGGGATCTCTCGAATTGGAATTTCAGTTCTTTAACACGAAAAGACAGCTCAAGCGTCACTCAATGGGAGTGGTAGCTGAGTATCTATGGAGTACGTAGGTGGACAACCAGCGCATTCGAATTCGCCTTAAGGCATTCGATCACCGTTTGATTGACGTATCGACGCAAGAGATTGTTGATACCGCCAAGCGCACGGGCGCGCAGGTGCGGGGTCCGATTCCGCTGCCGACGCGCAAAGAGCGGTTTACGGTTTTGATATCACCTCATGTAAACAAAGATGCGCGGGATCAGTACGAGATCCGGACGCATAAACGACTCATAGATATTGTTGAGCCTACGGAGAAGACGGTCGATGCATTGATGAAGCTCGATCTGGCGGCAGGCGTAGAAGTACAGATAAGTTTGAATTGACGAAGCGCTGGTTGCCGCTCTAAAGAGAAGGCAAGCCGGCGTTTTTTGGTACAGGGCCCCGATATGGTGCCCCTCGATCCAGGCATGTTCCTTCACTCCCTCGGGATGCGTGAAGGAATATGCCGTTTACGCTTGTATGGACACGCAGCATAAGTCGGGTCAGATAAAGGATTGGACCAATGGCAATTGGATTGGTAGGCAGAAAAAGCGGCATGACGAGGATCTTCGATGAAGAAGGTCAGTCGGTGCCCGTGACTGTCATAGAAGTTGAGCCGAACCGCATTACGCAGATCAAAACCGTTGAAACAGATGGTTATAGCGCAGTGCAGGTAACGACAGGTGAGGTCAAGCGCAATCGCGTCAACAAACCTCAATCTGGACATTTTGCAAAGGCCAAATCCGGAACAGGGCGGGGCTTGTGGGAATTCCGTACAGATGACGTGGCTGAGTTGGAAGTGGGTGGTGAATTGGCATTAGCTCAATTCCAGTCTGGGCAGAAAGTGGATGTACGTGGGGTATCGAAGGGTAAAGGATTCGCCGGCACCATCAAGCGCTGGAATTTCCACGGTCAGGACAATACCCATGGCAACTCGATCTCGCATCGCGTGCCTGGATCGATCGGTCAATGCCAGACGCCGGGTCGCGTTTTCAAAGGTAAAAAGATGGCGGGTCACATGGGCGCTGCTCGGGTGACGACACAGAATTTGGAAGTTGTGCAAGTGGATCAAGATCGCAACCTGATTTTGGTCAGGGGTGCCATCCCGGGACCGCCGGGTGGCGATGTATTTATCCAGCCTTCGGTGAAAGGTTCCGCTACGCAAGGGGCTGCCGAATGAATCTTAGTTTGGCACCGAGTGGAGAAGTCGAGATCTCAGATGCCGCATTTGGCAGAGAATTTAATGAGGCACTCGTGCATCAAGTAGTCGTGGCCCATATGGCGGGTGCACGCCAAGGCAGCCGGGCGCAAAAGAACCGTGCGGCAGTGCGTGGCGGCGGACGCAAACCATGGCGACAAAAAGGCACTGGTCGGGCCCGCGCTGGCACGATTCGCTCACCGATTTGGCGAAGCGGTGGGGTCACGTTTGCGGCGCAACCACAAGACCATTCGAACAAGGTGAATCGCAAGATGTACCGCGGTGCGCTACGTTGTATTGTCTCCGAGCTCATCCGCCAAGACCGCCTAGTAGCCGTAGAATCCTTCCAAGTCGACGCCCCTAAAACCAAAAATCTTCAATCCCTCCTCAAAGATCTAGACCTCGCCAGTGTTCTCATCGTGACCGAAGAGGTGGATCAGAATTTGTACCTGTCCTCGCGCAATCTTCGCAGTGTGGATGTGCGCGACGTTGACGGTGTGGATCCGGTTAGTTTGATTGCGCACGATAAGGTGTTGGTGACGGTGGGCGCGCTGAAGAAACTCGAGGAGGCGCTCGCGTGAACCAAGAACGCCTATTTACTGTGCTGATTGAGCCGCACATTTCGGAGAAAGTATCGATTCTTGGCGATGCCGCCAATCAATATGCCTTCAAAGTGGCGCGTGATGCGAAAAAGTCTGAGATCAAAGAAGCGGTTGAGCAGCTCTTCAGCGTAAGCGTTGAGAAGGTCACGACGGCCAATATGAAAGGCAAAGCTAAACGCAACGCGAGCGGCGTCACACGTAAGAAAAACTGGAAGAAAGCTTATGTCACTGTGCAAGCAGGACAAGCGCTAGATTACATGGTGACAGACTAAATGGCTGTTATTAAGGCAAAACCGACATCACCAGGACGACGCTTCGTTGTCAAAGTTGTTGACCCCGAGTTGTACAAAGGTGCGCCGTACAAGCCTCTGTTGACGAAACAAAGCAAGACTGGCGGGCGTAACAATGCCGGCCGGATAACCTCAAGACACCGAGGTGGCGGTCATAAGCAACACTATCGCCTGATTGATTGGAAGCGTCTGAAAGATGGCATTCCAGCCGTGGTCGAACGATTGGAATACGACCCGAATCGCACAGCTAACGTGGCGCTTCTTAAGTACGCAGACGGCGAGCGGCGCTACATCATTGCACCGCGTGGTGTACATGCGGGCGATGAGTTGATGAGTGGCTCGGGCGCACCGATTCGGTCAGGCAATGCGCTGGCGTTGCGCAATATTCCGGTAGGTAGCGTGATTCACTGCGTTGAGATCAAGCCCGGCAAGGGCGCGCAATTGGTTCGCAGTGCAGGCTGTTCCTGTCAGCTGGTCGCACGCGAAGGCAGTTATGCAACTTTGCGATTGCGCTCTGGTGAGATGCGCCGGGTGTTGTCGGAATGTCGTGCGACGCTCGGTGAAGTTGGTAACAATGAACACAATCTACGCTCATTGGGCAAAGCCGGAGCAACTCGATGGCGTGGCGTTCGCCCCACTGTTCGTGGTGTTGCGATGAATCCGGTTGATCACCCGCATGGTGGTGGTGAAGGCAAGACATCCGGTGGCCGGCACCCGGTGTCGCCATGGGGTATGCCGACCAAGGGTTATAAGACCAGAAAGAACAAGCGTACGGACAAGTTAATCGTTCGCCGTCGCAGTAAGCGTTAGAGCGCTTTTACGCGCCTTTTAATGCAGGAGGAGACATAGTAAGTGCCAAGATCGTTATACAAGGGGCCGTTTGTTGATACTCACCTAATGAAGAAGGTGGAAACGGCAGTCGCGAATAGAGAACGTCGCCCGATCAAAACTTGGTCGCGACGGTCAATGATCATTCCGGAAATGGTCGGTTTGACGATTGCGGTTTACAACGGGCGTCAGCATATACCCGTGTTGGTTAACGAAGACATGGTCGGCCACAAGCTGGGTGAGTTTGCGCCAACGCGAACCTACCGTGGTCATACGGCGGACCGAAAAACGCGCTAGCGCGTTTTCGAGCTAATAGGATTAATAGGTAGTCAGATGGAAGTCAGTGCATCCGCAAGGCGGTTAAGTATCTCGGCACAGAAAGTGCGATTGGTCGCCGATCAGGTGCGTGGACTACCGGTTGCTAAAGCGTTGGACGTTTTGAGTTTCAGCACCAAGAAAGGCGCGGGTTTGATGCTCAAAGTGGTCGAGTCGGCCATCGCGAATGCAGAGAACAACGAAGGTGCAGACGTCGACGATTTGATCGTTGCCGAAGTGTTCGTCAACGAAGGCATGACCATGAAACGCATCCGGCCGCGGGCCAAAGGTCGGGCGGACAGAATTTTTAAGAGGAGCAGCCACATCACCGTGACTGTTTCGGACAGCTAAGAGAACAGTATGGGTCAGAAAGTACATCCAAATGGCATTCGCTTAGGCATTGTAAAAGACCACAACTCGGTGTGGTACGCGGACAAGAAGAGATACGCCGAGTATCTCTTGAATGATCTGGATGTTCGCGAATTCTTACGTAAGCGTTTGGCAGAAGCGTCGGTCAGCAGGATCGAGATCGAACGGCCTGCGCAAACTGCTCGGATCACCATCCACACAGCTCGACCGGGCATCGTGATCGGTAAGAAAGGCGAGGATGTCGAGCGGTTGCGTGGTCAATTGTCAGTCCTGATGGGGATCCCGGTGCACGTGAACATCGAAGAGATTCGCAAGCCCGAGTTGGATGCGTTTTTAGTTGCGCAAAACGTGGCGCAACAGTTGGAGCGCCGCGTGCAGTTTCGTCGAGCGATGCGCCGGGTAATTCAAAATGCGATGCGCTTGGGTGCGGAAGGCATCAAGGTGCGTGTTGCGGGACGTCTTGGTGGCGCGGAAATCGCGCGGTCAGAGGTATACCACGAAGGTCGGGTTCCGCTCCATACGCTGCGCGCTGACATCGACTATGCGACGTTTGAAGCGTTGACGACGTACGGAATCTTGGGAATCAAAGTTTGGATATTCAAGGGCGAGGTAATCGGCAATCAAGTCGGGGCTGATCCCGCGGCGCAGCAAGGCTAGCGCCGTTTGTGCCTTGTGATAGTGAGATAGACCGGATTAGAGATGTTACAGCCAAAAAGAACGAAATTTAGGAAGCAGCACAAGGGTCGTAATCGCGGGCTGGCGCAACGTGGTGGCCGTGTAAGTTTTGGCGAGTTTGGCTTGAAAGCCGTCGGCCGTGGGCGTATGACAGCGCGCCAGATCGAGTCAGGACGACGCGCGTTGACACGTTATGTGCGTCGCGGCGGCAAGATTTGGATCCGGGTTTTCCCGGATAAGCCGATCACGAAGAAGCCGTTGGAAGTGCGCCAAGGTAAAGGCAAAGGCAGTGTCGAGTATTGGGTAGCGCTGGTCCAACCAGGTCGCATGATCTATGAAATGCAGGGCGTGTCAGAAGAGGTGGCACGTGCGGCGTTTGCACTGGCTGCGGCCAAACTGCCTTTCGCCACGCAATTTGTTAAGCGGACGGCATTGTAATGGACGGCCAAGAGTTGAGAGACAAGTCAGGTGACGAATTGAATAGTGAGTTGCTGCGTTTGCGAAAGGATCAGTTTTCGCTGCGGATGCAATTCGCTAGTGGGCAACTCGGCCAAGTTCACCTTTTAAAAGATGTACGCCGGGATATTGCTCGGGTAAAAACGATTATGAAGGAGAACCCGAGTGGCTGAAGCAAGCGCCGCCGAACTGGCTCACACGAATCCACGCACCGTTACAGGCGTTGTGGTCAGTGACCGCATGGAAAAAACGATTACGGTCAGCGTCGAGCGTCGTGTAAAGCATCCCGTGTACGGTAAATACATGCGTAGGTCGACCAAGATCCACGCCCATGACGAACGCAACACATGCAATGTGGGAGACACGGTAACGGTGGTCGAGTGCAGGCCGATTTCGAAGTCCAAAACGTGGGTGCTGAAGAGTGTCGACGAACGGTCCACTGAAGTCTAACGGTAGGTTTAGGAAATGATTCAGTCAGAATCCATGCTCGAGATCGCCGACAACAGCGGTGCGCGCAGGGTGCAATGCATCAAAGTGTTGGGCGGCAGTCATCGTCGCTACGCGAATATCGGCGACATCATTAAGGTCACCGTTAAGGAAGCGATTCCGCGTGGCCGGGTTCGCAAAGGCGAGGTGATGAATGCGGTGGTTGTGCGCACCCGTAAAGGTGTGCGGCGAGCGGACGGGTCGTTGATCAAGTTTGATCACAATGCAGCCGTTTTGCTGACCCCGCAGAATCAACCTGTAGGGACACGTATTTTTGGACCAGTAACGCGTGAACTCAGAACCGAGAACTTCATGCGTATTGTGTCGTTGGCTCCGGAAGTTTTGTAGCCGGTGCTTGGATAGATAGGTTAACGAGAGATGTTGAAGATCAAGAAAGACGATGAAGTTGTGGTAATCGCGGGACGCGACAAAGGCCGGCGCGGTGAAGTGATACAAGTGCTCAAAGATGGTCGCTTGCTGGTTGCTGGCGTCAACCTCGTCAAAAAGCACACGCGCCCAGATCCGAACGCGAATGAGCGTGGTGGCATTGTCGATAAAGAGGCACCAATTCAAGTGTCCAATGTGGCGATTTGGAATCATGAAGATGAGAAAGGCGATCGCGTAGCAATCAAGCTTGAGGACGGTAAGAAAATTCGTGTCTTCAAGTCTAATGGCAAAGAAATCGAAATTTAGACATGGCCAATTTGTATCAAAACTACTGCACTGAACTGCGTCCGAGTCTGCAAAAGGAATTGGGTTTAACCAATCTGATGCAGGTACCGCGGATCGAAAAAATCACCCTCAACATGGGTGTGGGTGAAGCGATTGGTGACCGCAAGATACTCGATGCGGCCGTCACCGATATGACTGCAATAGCAGGGCAGCAGCCTGTTGTATGCAATGCGCGTACTTCGGTCGCTGGCTTCAAAATACGAGAAGGTTATCCGATCGGTTGTAAGGTGACTTTGCGCAAGGCGCGGATGTATGACTTCATCGAACGGTTGGTCAGCATCGCGATTCCGCGGATGCGCGATTTCAGAGGTTTGAATCCGCGTTCGTTCGATGGGCGGGGTAACTTCAGCATGGGGCTGTCCGAACAAATTGTCTTTGCTGAGATCGACTACGACAAGATCGACAAAGTGCGTGGTTTAGACATCTGTGTCACCACGAGTGCGGCTACAAACGAACACGCTTTGGCATTGCTCAAGGCTTTTAATTTTCCGTTTCGTACTTAGAGCGAAAGGACCAACAGCATATGGCTAAGACATCAATGATTGAGCGCGAAAAGCGGCGCGCGAAAGCGGTCGACAAGTACGCGAAAAAGCGAACTGCCTTGAAGGTAATCGTTGGCAATCGCAATTTGTCTGAGGAAGAACGCTGGGATGCACAACTAAAGTTGCAAGCATTGCCACGCAACGCAAGCCCCGTTCGCCAGCGGCGACGCTGCGGAGTCACCGGACGGCCACATGGCGTGTATCGCAAATTCGGTTTGGGACGCAACAAATTGCGTGAAGCAGCCATGCGCGGGGATGTGCCCGGCTTGGTCAAGGCTAGCTGGTAGCTTGAGCGAGCCCTCAGGGGCTAGAGAGAAGAAGAGGAACAAAAGGTACAACAATGACGATGCAAGATCCGGTAGCCGACCTACTCACGCGCGTTCGCAATGCGCAAACGGCCGGCCATGTAAGTGTAGAAATACCAAACTCTCGATTGAAGCGGTCGATTGTGCAGGTGCTCGTCAATGAGGGCTATATAGCCGGGTTTTCTGCCGCTGATGGTGCCAAGTCGTCAATTACGATCGATTTGAAATACCACAACGGCGCGCCGGTCATCGAAGAGATTAAGCGCATTTCGCGACCAGGGCTCAGGATCTATAAAGAGTCGGTTGACCTGCCCTCCGTCAAAGGCGGCTTAGGCGTGGCAATTGTGAGTACGAACAAGGGCGTAATGACCGATAAGAAAGCTCGCTCTGAAGGGGTTGGCGGTGAGGTGCTCTGCACGGTATTTTAGGAGTTCAGATGTCTCGAGTAGCAAACAACCCTGTACAAGTGCCCGCTGGTGTTGAAGTAAATCTCAACGGCCAAGACCTGGCCGTGAAGGGTGCCAAGGGCGAGCTGAAATTGAATGTGCACACTGCGGTCGAAGTTACCCAGGACGAGGGTGGACTGAAGTTCGCGGTCAGAGCGGAAGGACGGAAATCGCGAGCGTTGGCGGGCACTACAAGGGCTCTCGTGCAGAACATGGTGACTGGGGTGACCGATGGTTTTGAGCGGCGTTTGGAACTGCAGGGGGTCGGCTATCGCGCACAGGCACAGGGCAAGAAACTAACCATGCAGCTCGGGTTATCGCATCCGGTCGTATACCAGTTACCGGACGGCATCGAGGCAGAGACGCCGAGCCAGACAGAAATCGTTGTGACCGGCATCGACAAGCAGCAGGTCGGGCAGATTTGTGCGGAGTTGCGAAGCTTCCGGCCGCCGGAACCATACAAAGGTAAAGGCGTGCGCTATCAAGGTGAGTACGTGCGACGCAAAGAAGCGAAGAAAAAGTAGCGAAGAAGACATAACAAATGAACCGAAAGAAATCGAACAGAATGCGTCGCGCCCGCCGCGGGCGTATGAAAATGCGCGAATTGGGCGCGACTCGGTTGACGATTGGCCGCACGTCGCGGCATATCTACGCGCAAGTGATATCCGGCGATGGCGCCAACGTTCTAGCCCAAGCCTCGACCTTGGAAGCATCGTTGCGTGATGGCCAGACCGGCAATGTCGAAGCGGCAATAAAGGTCGGCGCGCTTATAGCCGATCGCGCAAAACAGGCTGGCGTGACCGCGGTGGCATTCGATCGCGCAGGCTATAAATACCATGGGCGCGTACAAGCCTTAGCTGACGCAGCGCGTGAAGGTGGATTGGAGTTTTAGATGGCATATACCGAAGAAATGCGCGAAGAAGGCTTCCTAGAGAAGTTGGTCGGCGTGAATCGTGTTGCAAAGGTAGTTAAAGGCGGACGCATTTTTGGCTTCACGGCGCTCACAGTCGTGGGTGACGGAAATGGCCGCGTTGGATTTGGTCGCGGAAAAGCTCGCGAAGTACCGTTGGCAATCCAAAAAGCTATGGAAGCGGCACGACGTAATATGGTTGATATTGATCTCAATGGCACAACCTTGTGGTATCCGGTCACCGCACGACACGCGTCATCGAAGGTCTATATGCAACCGGCATCAGAAGGTACGGGCGTAATCGCGGGTGGCACGATGCGTGCCCTATTGGAAGCAGCGGGCGTGCAGAACGTGCTTGCCAAATGTTACGGGTCGACCAACCAGATCAACGTGATTCGTGCGACGTTCAAAGCATTGACGAGTATGCATTCGCCCGAGCGAATTGCTGAGAAGCGTGGCAAAACTGTAGAGGAAGTGGTCGGCTAACCCCTGTGGGTGGCGGACGTTGACGACATGAGTAATAAGACAGTAACTGTAACATTGACCAAGAGTCCTTCGGGACGCTTGAAGAAGCACAAAGCATGCGCCGCTGGGTTGGGTTTGAGACGCATAGGCCACACTGTGACCGTGGAAGACACTCCCGCAACTCGCGGCATGATTGATCGCATCAGTTATATGGTGCGGGTAGAAGGAGAAGGGTAAAGATGCGGTTAAACGATTTGCATCCGGCGCAAGGCAGCAAGCCTGGCAAGCGTCGCGTCGGCCGAGGTCCCGGTTCGGGTTGGGGCAAGACCGCCACACGCGGACAAAAAGGTCAGAAGGCTCGCTCGGGTGGTGGAGTTCGACCTGGTTTCGAAGGCGGTCAGCTACCTCTGCAAAAGCGGATACCGACGTTTGGTTTTCGTTCCCGTATCGGCATGGCGACCGCGGAAGTTCGGGTGGGTGAGCTCGCGGCGGTCGAAGGCGACAGCATCACGATAGATACGCTGAAAGCCGCGAAATTATTGCGTCGCGACATGATTCGCGCACGAGTTATGTTGTCGGGCGCAATTGCCAAAGCAGTGCACGTGAACGATGCCAATGTCAAAGTGACAAAGGGTGCGAAAGCAGCGATCGAAGCCGCGGGTGGCTCGGTGCAGGAAGGCTAACGAGAATAGAAGACGATGGGACGTAACACAGACGAAATGGCCAACCAGTTGGCTGGTAACCAGGCGGGCATCGCAGAGCTCCGCAGCCGTCTGCTGTTTGTGTTGTTTGCCCTGCTCGTCTATCGAATTGGCACACACATTCCCGTGCCGGGCATTGACCCAAGCCAACTACAATCCCTATTCAACCAAAACCAGGGCGGCATTCTAGAGCTCTTCAACATGTTCTCTGGCGGTGCCTGGGAACGCATGAGTATTCTCGCCTTGGGCGTCATTCCGTACATCACCGCCAGCATCATCATGAATTTGATGACAATGATGTATCCGCAATTTCAACAATGGCGGAAAGAAGGTGATGCGGGCCGTCGCAAGATAACTAAGGTGACTCGATACCTCACGTTGGGTATCGCTACAATCCAGGCCGTATCGCTGACCGTGACGCTCGCGAATCAAGGGCTCGCGTTCTCGCCGACGTTTACCTTCTATTTCGTCTCCGCGTTGACGCTGGTGACGGGCTCGGTATTCATGATGTGGTTAGGTGAGCAGATCACCGAACGTGGGGTAGGCAATGGGATATCTCTGCTCATATTTTCCGGCATCGTCTCGGGCTTCCCGTCGGCGCTAGGCCAAGTCTTCGAGGCTGCGCGGCAAGGCAGCATCAACATCATCGTGTTGCTCGCTATGGCTGCGTTGGCCATTGGGGTTGTTTGGTTTGTCGTGCGAGTCGAGCGTGGACAAAGACGTATTACGGTGAACTATGCCAAACGTCAGCAGGGTAGACGGGTGTACCAGGCACAATCGAGCCATCTACCGTTGAAGATCAACATGGCTGGCGTTATACCGGCGATCTTCGCATCGAGCCTGTTGCTGGCTCCGGCTTCGATGGCGAGTTGGTTTGGCGCAACGACACCTGCGTTGCAGCAGGTCGCATTGGTGCTGTCACCAGGACAACCGCTCTACATCATGATGTTTGCGGCAGGGATTATCTTTTTTAGTTTCTTTTATACTGCGATCATGTTCGACCCGAAAGACGTCGCCAACAATCTGCAACGCCAGGGTGCATATGTCCCGGGTATTCGGCCGGGACATCAAACCGCCAGCTACATTGACGATGTCATCACGCGTCTCACCGTATTTGGTTCACTGTATGTGGCAACGGTTTGTTTGATGCCAGAATTCATGGTCGTTGCTTTCGATATCACGTTCCAACTTGGCGGCACCGCATTGCTGATTGTTGTAGTGGTTGCAATGGACTTCATGTCGCAGGTGCAATCGCACTTGATGTCCAGCCAGTACGCGAAGCTGATGGAACAATCGAACCTGCAAAATTATGGCCGCCGCCGGTAGCGAGTGGCAGTAAGGATGAGGAAATGAAAGTACGAGCATCAGTTAAGAAAATTTGTCGCAGCTGCAAAGTCATCAAACGCAAAGGCGTCGTGCGAGTGATTTGTAGTGCAGAGCCGCGCCACAAACAGCGCCAGGGCTAGCGGTGACTAGGCAAGAAAAGAATTTAGACGGAGTATATAGATGGCACGTATTGCCGGAGTAAATGTCCCAGACAACAAACACGCGGACATCTCGTTGACATATATCTTCGGGGTTGGACGTACGACTGCGAAGAAAATCTGTGCAGCCGCGGGCGTTAATCCCGTTAGCAAGATGGGCGAGTTGGATGAGGCAAATCTCGATGCAATCCGCAACGAAGTCTCGAGTCTGTCCGTAGAGGGCGATCTGCGTCGTGAAACGTCTATGAACATCAAGCGATTGATGGACTTGGGTTGCTATCGCGGTCTGCGCCATCGCCGTCATTTACCGGTTCGCGGTCAGCGCACGCGGACTAACGCGCGGACACGTAAAGGACCGACGCGTCCGATACGTCGATAGAATTTTAGGAAGTTAACCATGGCAGAACGAAAAAAAGCCGATAGGGTCGTTGTTGACGGGGTAGCGCACATCCATGCGTCGTTCAACAACACGATCATCACGATCACTGACCGTCAAGGTAATGCTCTTGGATGGGCGACCGCCGGTGGATCGGGGTTTCGCGGCTCGCGTAAGAGCACGCCGTTTGCGGCGCAAGTAGCTGCCGAGCGCGTGAGCCTTGAGATGGTCGAAAATGGCATGAAAAGCGTCGATGTATTTGTCAAAGGACCCGGCCCGGGACGTGAGTCCGCCGTACGTGCGTTGAATGGCGCAGGTTTGAAAATCAACAGTATTTCTGACGTAACACCAATTCCGCACAACGGTTGTCGCCCTCCGAAGCGACGCCGTGTGTAAGTGCGACACGAGTCGCCCCAACCGCGCGACACGAGTCGCGAGAACTAACTAGACAGGATATTAAGTAATGGCCCGCTACATTGGACCAAAACTAAAACTTAGTCGTCGCGAGGGGACCGATCTCTTCTTGAAGAGTGGCGTTCGGCCGATTGAGTCAAAGTGTAAGATTGATCACCCGCCGGGCCAGCATGGCCAGCGCCGTACGCGGTTGACGGACTATGCCGTGCAGCTGCGCGAGAAGCAAAAAGTTCGGCGCATCTATGGCGTCTTGGAAAAGCAGTTCCGCAACTATTACAAGAAAGCGGACAGGCAAAAAGGTGCGACCGGCGAAAACCTGCTCAAGCTGCTCGAAAGTAGGTTGGACAACGTCGTCTATCGTATGGGGTTTGGCTCTACCCGTGCGGAATCGCGACAATTGGTCTCGCACAAGTCCATCACTGTAAATGGCACCGTCGTGAACATTGCGTCGTATCAGGTCCGTCCGGACGACACGGTTACTGTGACGGAAAAATCGCGCGCACAGTTAAGAATTCAAGCCGCTCTGCAATTGGCGAGCCAGCGCGCTGCCGTTGAGTGGGTTGACCTTGATTCCGGCAACTTCCAAGGGGTTTTCAAGCGGCTGCCAGATCGTGAAGAGCTGCCTGTCGAGATCAATGAGAACCTCATTGTGGAGCTCTACTCGAAGTAGTGATTGCGCGTGAGCGCGAGCGCATTTCCCCAAGCGTATTTAGGAGACAATATACATGTCACAGTTGGCGAACGAATTTTTGACCCCGCGAAACATCGGGATTCAAGCGGACACCCCATCACGGGCGAAAGTCACGCTGGAGCCACTCGAGCGCGGCTTTGGGCACACCTTAGGCAATACATTGCGCAGGATTCTGCTGTCTTCAATGCCAGGCTGCGCCATAACTGAAGTACAGATCGGTGGGGTGCTGCATGAATACAGCACTCTAGAAGGGGTTCAGGAGGATGTAATTGACATCCTGTTGAACCTGAAAGGCATCGCCGTTATTCTGCACAACCAAGACGAAGCCGTGATCAGCTTGTCCAAGGACGGAACCGGTCAGGTGACGGCGGGCGACTTCCAGCTCACCCAAGATGTCGAAATCGCAAACCCCGATCACGTCGTATGTGCGTTGAATGAAAACGGGGCGATTCGCATCGAGGCGCGCGTTACTCGCGGTCGCGGCTACGTGCCTGTGGACAGCATTAGCGATGAAGAGGACGGCAGTCGCCCCATCGGTGTGTTGCGCCTGGATGCGTCTTATAGTCCGATGAAGCGGGTCGCGTACAGCGTTGAAAGCACGCGTGTCGAGCAGCGCACCGACCTTGATAAATTGATCTTGGACCTCGAGACCAACGGTACGATCGATCCGGAAGAAGCGATCCGCCGGGCCGCAACAATTTTACAGCAACAGCTTGCTGTATTTGTAGACCTCGAAAGCGAAAGCGAACAGGTTGTCGAAGAGCAAGAGGACGAGGTCGACCCAATCCTTATCCGCCCGGTGGACGACCTAGAGTTGACGGTCCGTTCGGCCAACTGTTTGAAAGCCGAGAACATTTACTACATCGGTGACCTAATTCAGCGTACTGAAGTTGAGCTTCTAAAAACGCCGAATTTGGGCAAGAAATCGCTGACGGAAATTAAGGACGTCCTCGCGTCGCGAGGGTTGTCGCTTGGTATGCGCCTAGAGAGTTGGCCGCCGCCAAACTTACACAGCGGTCGGATGGGGTAGTACTACGTCGATCTAGCCAGTGCGCCAAAATACCTAGTATTTTGAACCGCGTTGGCTGAGCGCATGGATGCGAGATCATTTCCGCGAGGAAATGGGAGGTTTCCGTACGGAAACCGCTGGGAAGAAGATGGCCTGCGCAAATCGTAGATTGGCGAGATGCCATTTCTGGACAAGAACTAGTTAGGCCTAACAGGAATCGATCATGCGTCATCGAAAGAGTGGTAAACACCTCAATCGCACTAGCACACATCGCAAAGCCATGTTTCGCAACATGGCCGTGTCGCTTATTGAGCACGAAGTGATAAAAACCACCGTTGTCAAAGCGAAGGAATTGCGGCGTGTAGCGGAACCGCTCATTACGCTTGCCAAACAGGATTCGGTGGCAAACCGGCGGTTGGCGTTCGATCGAACGCGCAGCAAATCCGCGGTGGGCAAATTGTTCACCGAAATTGGTCCGCGTTATTCGACCCGTCCTGGGGGCTATACCCGCATATTGAAGTGTGGCTATCGTCCAGGCGACTCCGCACCGATGGCCTTTATCGAACTCGTGGACCGTCCGGTCGAGGACGTTGAGGACTACGATTACGAAGATGGCCAAAAGCAAGTCGATGCGGCACCGGATGTGGACATTGAAGACGCTGAGATCATTGAAGAAACCTCAGAAGAGCTAGCAGAGTCCGAAGCAACCGTAGAAGAAGAAGCAGAAACAAAAGCAGAAGAAGAAACAGTTGCCGAGGGTAATGACTCGTCAAGCAATGACGAAGAAACAGACGACAAAAAGGCATGAGCCACACTAGCTTTCACCCGACGCCACGTACGTTGATGGGCCCGGGACCATCAGACGTGCACCCACGGGTGCTGGCTGCGATGGGCCAACCCACCATTGGCCACCTTGATCCAGAGTTCATCGGTTTGATGGAAGACATCAAAGCGTTGTTACGCTATTCGTTCAAAACCGAAAATCGACTAACGCTGCCTTTGTCAGCGCCGGGTTCTGCTGGAATGGAAGCCGCATTTGCCAACTTGATGGAGCGGGGCGACAAGGTAGTTGTCTGCATTAACGGTGTCTTCGGTGTGCGCATGACGGAAAACGTCAAGCGGATGGGCGGCACGTTGGTAACGGTGGACGACGAATGGGGCACGCAAGTTGATCCTGAGAAACTAAAAAGCACCTTGGCCGAGCATCCGGATGCGAAAATCGTCGCCTTTGTCCATGCCGAAACCTCCACCGGGGTGCGCAGTGATGCGGCCACGTTGTGTGAGATCGCTAGAGAGAACAATTGTTTGACCATTGTCGATGCCGTTACCGCGCTTGGCGGGATCGAGTTGTGCGTGGATGACTGGCAGGCCGACGTGGTCTACTCCGGCACGCAGAAATGCTTGTCTTGCCCGCCTGGTTTGAGTCTGATTACGTTCAGCGATGCGGCGGCCGAACGTGTCAAATCCCGCAATACGCCTGTGCAGAGTTGGTTCCTCGACCTGTCACTATTGATGGCGTATTGGGAAGGTGAGGGTGCCCGCACCTATCACCACACAGCCCCAGTCAACGCGATGTATGGATTACACGAAGCGCTGCTGATGCTGCACGAAGAAGGCCTAGAAGCATCGTGGCAGCGGCACCGCTCGATGCATGAGAGCCTGGTGGCTGGCTTGCAGGACATCGGCCTGGATTTTGTCGTCGATGCGGACTACAGACTGCCACAACTCAATGCTGTTTCTTGTCCTGAAGGCATGGACGAGGCTATTATCCGGCGCCGCCTTCTGCAAGAATTCAATCTAGAGATCGGGGCTGGGCTGGGTGCTTTCGCCGGTAAAGTTTGGCGCATTGGTTTAATGGGATACGCCGCGCGGCCCGAGAACGTTCAGCTGTGCGTCAGTGCGCTGCGACAATGCATCTGATCCCCCTACACAGCTAGGACACCCTCTAAAGCCGCTTCCACAGGGCTAAACGACACCCTCCTCAGCAACGATTGGCCCCCCTTTGCTCATATCGTCATGACTTCGGTTGTCTTGCGCGATCGCCCACCGGTTGTGCGAGATCAACGCGTTTTGTGATATCAGATTGATGTTGGATATTGGAAACAACCTGGAAGTTGATGGTTCTCGCTTGTGTTCCAAACAAGCTTCGGGACACAGTTGCGGTCCCTAATCTTTGGAGCATGAAAATGCGCGAATTGACAGAAACCGAAATCGACTCCGTAAACGGAGGCATACTTCCGCTAATAGGGTTTGGCCTGGCGCTCGCCGGTAAAGCTTTTAGTAGTGCTGGCGTCTCCGGGTGGGCGGTTAACTCCGCCGGCTTGATTCTGGCTAGCTATTCGCTCGGCGACTACATGCGTTCGCGAAGGCTGTAGTAGCTTTAGGGAGCCCTCTGGGCTCCCTTTTCTATTCCTCCCACCATTCATCCCACCGGAGGGGTATACCAATGAAATCTCCAATCGCCTTAAGCGTCTGGTTTGTTAGTTGTGTGTCTATTGGCTTGTTCATGGCTTGGGTCGACGGGGTGGAAGTGATTTTTCTACTTCAAGCCGGTCTAATAGCGACCGGCGTTGCACTCATTCTTGCGCTGTTGGCGTGGGTTATCCGGGCTAGCAAAGTTGATCGCAGCGATTTGTGAGTCGGTTCAGGCGCCGTCCTTACGTAGCGCCGCATTCGATTCAAGCACGTTACGCAAGAACCGCCCTGTGTGTGACTTTTTGTGTTTGGCAACTTCTTCTGGGGAGCCGGTCGCAACGACTTTACCACCGCCGGATCCGCCCTCCGGGCCGAGATCGATGATCCAATCTGCGGTCTTGATGACGTCCATGTTGTGCTCGATGACCAGTATCGTGTTGCCTGCATCGCGCAGCCGATGCAAGACCTGCAAGAGCTGGGCAATGTCGTGGAAGTGAAGGCCAGTTGTAGGTTCATCAAGAATGTATAGCGTTTTACCGGTATCCCGTTTAGACAATTCCCGAGATAGTTTGATTCGCTGGGCTTCGCCGCCGGACAGGGTCGTTGCCGATTGGCCGAGTCGAATGTACGACAAGCCGACATCCATCAGCGTTTGCAGCTTACGAGCGAGCATTGGTACCGCGTCGAAGAACTCCCTCGCCTCTTCGACCGTCATATCCAATACTTCATGGATGTTCTTGGCTTTATAGCGAATATCCAGCGTTTCTCGGTTGTAGCGCTTGCTGTGGCATGCATCACACGACACGTAGATGTCGGGCAGAAAATGCATTTCTACTTTGATCACGCCGTCACCCTGGCACGCCTCACAACGACCACCTTTGACGTTGAAGCTGAACCGGCCTGGTTTGTAGCCTCGGGCACGCGACTCGTGGACCTGCGCGAATAGCTCCCGAATAGGCGTAAATAACCCCGTGTAGGTCGCCGGGTTGGAGCGTGGTGTTCGACCGATTGGGCTTTGGTCTATGTCTACAACTTTGTCTAGATGATCCAGACCCTCAATCGCTTGGTAGGCGGCGGGCTTCAAGGTCGTGGATTTGTTCAAAGCGGTTGCGGTAATCGGATACAAGGTTTGGTTAATCAGCGTCGACTTGCCAGAGCCAGACACCCCCGTCACGCAAGTGAACAACCCGCAGGGTACTGAAATGGATATGTCTTGGAGATTATTGCCTCGCGCGCCGATCAAGTTGACGGACTTGCCATTCGCGCGGTTTCGTTTTTGTGGCACCTCGATCGACTTTTTGCCCGAGAGATATTGACCGGTGATCGATCCCTTAGTCTTGATGATGTCATTGATGGAACCCGCTGCGACGATCTTGCCGCCGTGTACGCCGGCACCCGGACCGATGTCAATTACGAAGTCGGCCGTGCGCATTGCTTCTTCGTCGTGCTCGACAACAAGCACCGAATTGCCGAGGTCGCGCAAATGTTCCAGGGTGCGGAGTAGCCGCGCATTGTCACGCTGGTGCAAGCCGATCGAGGGCTCATCCAGGATGTACATTACACCCACAAGGCCTGCGCCGATTTGGCTTGCGAGCCGAATGCGTTGCGCTTCACCACCGGAAAGTGTCTCGGCGCTACGGTCCAACGTTAGATAATTCAAACCAACATCCACCAGAAACTGCAAGCGGGCGCGGATCTCCTTCAGAATCGTGTCCGCGATCGTGGCACGCTGGCCTTTCAGCTTTAGCTTCTTGAAGTAGTTCAGAGTCTCTTCAACGGACGATGCAGTAATCGTGGGCAAGTTGGTTTGGTCGAGAAACACGTGGCGGGACTCTTGCTTCAAGCGTGTGCCCGAACATTCCGGACAGTCCGCCACGCGCAGATACTTTTGTAAGTTCTCGCGCACCATCGATGAGTCGGTTTCCCGAAAGCGCCGGTCCATGTTTGGAATGACACCCTCAAAGCGGTGGCGACGGCGAATCACATCGCCGCGATCGTTGGCGTAGCTAAAATCGATGCGGGTTTGGCCACTCCCAAACAGAATTGCTTTGCGGTTTTTTTTTGTTAGCTTTTTGAACGGCTTTTCGACATCGAAGTCGTAGTGTGTAGCGAGCGAGGACAACATGTGGAAGTAATACACATTGCGCCGGTCCCAGCCACGAATCGCGCCCTCGGCGAGCGTCAAGTCTGGGTCTGCGACCACCAAGTCCTCATCAAAAAATTGGGTGACGCCAAGTCCATCGCAATTGGTGCACGCCCCGGCCGGATTGTTGAACGAAAACATTCGCGGCTCGAGCTCTGAGATGCTGTAGCCGCATGACGGGCATGCGAAACGCGCGGAAAAAATGATTGGGTCGATGGTCTCGTCATCCATGCTTTGTACGAGCGCAACACCGTCGGAGAGCTCTAGCGCCGTTTCGAAGCTTTCTGCGAGGCGCTGTTGGGCATCATCGCGGACACGCACGCGGTCGATAACGGCTTCAATAGTGTGTTTCTTGTTCTTATCAAGGTCGGGCAGGGTGTCGAGGTCGACCACAATGCCGTCGATGCGAGCGCGCACAAACCCGTTGCTACGAAGTTCTGTGAAGACGTGTAGATGTTCGCCTTTGCGCTCGGTGATCACGGGACTCAAGATCATGACACGCTGATCTAGATTCACCTCCGTGATCTGATCGACCATCTGGCTGACAGTTTGTGCGTCGAGGCGAAGGTTGTGATCGGGACAGCGGGGTTCGCCAACTCGGGCAAACAGGAGCCGTAAATAGTCGTAGATTTCGGTAATCGTGCCCACGGTTGAACGCGGGTTGTGCGAAGTCGACTTCTGCTCGATCGAAATCGCAGGCGACAAGCCCTCGATATGGTCGACGTCGGGTTTCTCCATCATCGACAAGAATTGGCGCGCGTACGCGGACAACGATTCGACGTAGCGACGCTGCCCCTCGGCATAGAGAGTGTCGAATGCGAGCGACGATTTACCCGACCCCGACAAGCCGGTCACGACCACCAATTGGTCGCGCGGAATATCAATGTCGATGTTGCGCAAATTGTGCGTTCGCGCACCGCGCACGGATATCGTGTCCACTTTTTCTTGGTGTATCCTGAAGAGTTGAGCGAGCCCGCCAAAATAGCTTGAAGCGGATTTACGAGCAAGCGCTATGAGTGGTTTAAGTCCTACATGGGCTCGGGCGGTTTTTTCGTTGGGTCGCTCCCAGCAATGGATTACACTACGCCACGTGAGGACACGGTACTGAAAGAGAACTGAGAAGAGAAAGAGAACTGTATGGCACGGGGAATTAACAAAGTCATTCTCGTCGGCAATTTGGGGCGAGACCCAGAGACACGCTACACACAGGGCGGCAGCGCAGTCACGCAATTCAGCGTGGCCACGTCTGACAGTTGGCGCGACAAAACCACGGGTGAACAGCAAGACCGAACCGAGTGGCATAATGTCGTATGCTTTGCTCGGCTTGCCGAGATTGCTGGTGAGTATCTGCGCAAAGGCTCTAAGGTATACATTGAGGGCAGTTTGCGAACCTCGAGTTGGGAGAAGGAAGGCCAGAAGCGTTACAAGACCGAAATTATGGCGCGCGAGTTACAAATGCTCGATAGCCGCGGTGGTGGTGGTGGCGGTGATAGTTTCGATGGTCCCAGTGGTGCTCCGTCACAATTTAGTAGTGATCAAGGTGCCAGCGGCCCACCGCCAGCGACGGAGAACGCTCCGACCCTGTCTGACGACACCGACTTCGAGGACGATATACCGTTCTAGCGTTAGCGCCCTCGGCGCGATGGGGCCGCAGGAATCTGCCTGAGAGCCACTGTGCAGCGGGCCAAGATCGATCGTTCACTGGCTAGGCGAAGGCAAATATTGCGAGTGCGACCCCTAGCGCAAGCCGATAAATGACATACGGCAGCATGCCCGTGCGTTCGATGAGCGATACAAAAAAGTGGATGCAGGCATAAGCGCTCACGGCTGCGACGATCATCCCCACAAATAGATTACTCCATGCAGCGTCCATACCCTGTTCGAGTAGGTCCAGCGTTGTGATTAGTTGCGCGCCCGAGATGGCTGGGATGGCCAGTAGAAAGGAAAATCGAGCGGCACTAGTGCGGCTGATGCCGAGCAGCAACGCCGCAGTGATCGTCACCCCTGAGCGCGAGGTTCCCGGTACTAAAGCCAACGTTTGGACTAGACCGATCAGCATGGCTGCATTCCAGCTAACGTCATCTTTGTGGTTGGGCCGGCGGTCGGCGAACCAGAGTACCAGGGCGAAGAAGATCGTCGTACTTGCGATCACCGGAATCGTGCGCAGCTCGCTCGACACAAAATCTTGAAATAACAAACCCGCGACTACGACGGGGATGGTCGCCAGCCCAAGCTTCATGACCATTTCGGCTTCCGCGGACGGTTCGCGGGCGAACACCCAACGGTTAGAGGCTATGGCCATCTCGGTAAGGTCGCGGCGGAAGTAGACAACTACCGCCAGTAAGGTGCCAAAGTGTACTGCGACATCGAACGCCAAGCCTTGATCAGGCCAATCGGTCAACTGTACCGGGAGGATGAGGTGTGCCGAACTCGAGATCGGCAGAAATTCAGTGAGACCCTGAATCAAACTCAAGAAAACGGTTTGAATCCAATCCATCAGACGCGAACTTTGCGTGTTGGCGGATTAATTCCGAAGAGTTCCTGTATGATCACAGCGCCTTTTTGCATGGTTGGAAGGGTTCGCGTTCGTGACTAAAGTTACGCAACGTGCAATTGTACACAATGAATCTTGATCGCGGGTCGCAGGAGCGACATGTGCGCAGTATACCATCGTGGGTCAGTAGCTTGGGGGCGAGGATCACAATGACGGCGTGTGGTGAGGTAAAAACGAATGAGTGAGACTGTGCAAATCCCCCTTTTCCCGTTGCGTTCGGTCTTGTTTCCGCAAGGGGTGTTGCCGTTGCGGATCTTTGAACCGCGCTACATCGACATGATCGGGCGTTGCATGCGAGAAGAGAGCGGATTTGGCATCGTGCTGATTCGTCAGGGTGCAGAAGCCCGATTATCCTCCGACGTGGATCAACCAAGCCTGTTTGAAGTTGGGACGCAAGCGCGGATTGTTGACTTCAACCAAGCGGACAACGGTCTATTGGGCATCGTCTGCCACGGCGACTCGAAATTCCGCATCTGCTCAACGCATGAACAACCAGACCATTTGCTTATCGGCGAGGTCGAGTTTCTTGCGGAGGAGCCCGTTGGCGAATTGCTCGATGAGCACGAACCTCTCGTCAGTGTGTTGCGCGAGCTCGTTCAGCACCCACTCATCCAACAGTTGGGTCTTCAAGTGGAGTTTGACGAGGCGCGATCGGTGAGCCTGCGCTTAGCCGATCTATTGCCGATCGAGCCGGAGATCAAACAGGCACTATTGCAAATGCGCTGGCCGAAAGAACGTTTGACAGAGCTGCAGAGAATTGTGACCAAGTTCCAAGGGCATGAAAAATAGGGTTTCCGGTTTGCGGGTAAGTGGCTCGAAGGCGAGTGTGGATAGTACTCAAGCTTTTGTGGAGCCGGGACGCTGCTAGGTCTTTACGGCGGAACCTTCAACCCCATCCATCAGGGGCACACGCATGCGGCAGTTACTGTGTGCGACGCGTTCGATTTGCGCGAGGTGCGTTTGATCCTCTCGGCTCGTCCGGGCCACCGGAGAGATCCGGGCGTCAATGCCGAGCACCGTTGGGAGATGCTCAAATTGGCCTGCGCCGAGCATCCAAAGCTGGTCGCAGACGACATAGAACTCTCGCGCCCTGGCGAGTCGTTTACAGTACGTACGCTAGAGGATGTGCACGGCGCGCATCCCGACGCCGTAGTATGTTGGATTTTGGGACAGGACTCGTTTGCGACATTGGGGTCTTGGTATCAGTGGCATCGGATATTGGATTTAGCCAATCTGATAGTGCTTGAACGACCCGGCCACGCAAGCGACGAGCCGATCGGGATCGGCGAGCTGTGCCGGTTGCACGAAGTTGATGAGCTGCGCCCCGACCGCCAAGGTCAGATAGTTCGTTTAGCGATACCCATGCTGGAAATTTCCTCGACCAAGATTCGGTCGGCGTTGGTACAGCGCGGGGCTAACGCGCGGGATCCGCATGATTTGCTTGCAAACCCCGTATACACCTATATTAGGCAACATCAGCTCTACCAAAATCTGGAGAAGGCTATTTGATCGCAGCAGAATTGCGTGACCACATCATAACCGCGCTCGAAGACGTTAAAGGCCGTGACATTCTCAGTATGGATGTTACCCAACTTACCCACATCACGGATCACATGATTATCGCCAGGGGCACGTCGAACCGACATGTCAAAGCGCTGGTTGATCGGGTGGTGGTTGCGGGGAAGGAAATGGGCCAGCCCGCTCGTGGCATCGAAGGTCGAGAGACGAATGAGTGGGTGTTGTTGGATCTGGGCGATGTGATTGTGCATGTCATGCAGGTTGAAGCGCGTGAGTTCTATGAGCTCGAACGGCTTTGGTCGGTAGAAACTGCCGATAGTGAATCGTTGTACTAGCCGCCGGACAAGCTAGCAGGCACGAGGTTGCTTTTATGCGGTTGAGAATAGTATCGGTTGGCACCAAGCCACCGAGTTGGGTAATTTCCGGTTTTGCCGAATACAGTCGGAGAATGCCACCCGAAATCAGTGTCGATCTGGTCGAAGTAGATGCCCCTAAACACCACATGGATAAAGAGCGTGTGATGGGCGAAGAAGGCGCTAGATCCCTGCAGAAGGTGGGAGACAACGACTGGGTCATTGCCATGGATGAACATGCGCCTATGCTGTCGAGCGCAAATCTAGCGGCCAAGATGGCTGACTGGCGAATGCGCGGCACGGATGTCACGTTCATGATCGGCGGTGCGGACGGATTGGCAAAAAAAGTCCGAGCCCGTGCGAACGAGGCAATTTCCTTGTCAAAGTTGACCTTTCCTCACTACGTGGTTCGGGTGATACTTGCCGAATCGTTATACCGTGCATGGACGATCCATAGCGGACACCCGTACCATCGTACTTGAGCCTGCCGCACAGAGGTTTATCAAAGTAACCAAGTGTCTCTTTCGCTTTCAATAAAAGACCCCATTGGGGAAAGCCGTCTATTTTCAACGCGGGCAGTCATCGTCTTCGTGATCATGATTGTGCTGCTGGGCGTGCTCGTAGTGCGCTTGGTGCATTTGCAGGTTTGGGAGTACCAAGCCTATCAAACACGCTCCGACCAGAATCGAATCCAGGTGCAAGCCTTGGCGCCTCCTCGGGGTTTGGTATTTGATCGTCGCGGTGAGCTGCTTGCCGATAACCGGACTACTTACAACTTATCGCTTGTTACAGAGCGGATCGAGTCACTAGCTGGGACGATTCAACGCATTAACGATATTGTCAGTATCACCCCGGCAGACATTTCCGGATTTGAAAAACGCTTGGCGCGCAAACAGCGACCGTTTGAATCGGTCGCGTTGCGATTGTCGCTAACCGAGGAAGAACGAGCTGTGTTGGCGGTGAATCGGCATCGATTTGCCGGGGTGGGGATCGATACGGAACTCATTCGCTATTACCCGTATGGACCTTTGTTTTCCCATGCCGTGGGCTCGGTGCGCCGCATCAACGAAGAGGATTTGCGTCAGCTGGACGAAACGGCCTACACGGGTACCAAGTTTGTCGGCAAACGCGGTGTTGAAAAATCCTATGAACGTGTGCTGCATGGAGAAGTGGGCTATCAACAGGTCGAAGCCGATGCTCATGGGCGCATTCAGGGTGTGCTGGAAAACCGTCCTGCTATTTCTGGCAGCAACATTACGCTGCACCTAGATAGTCGATTGCAGATTGCAGCCGCCGCCGCGTTGGGCGAACGGCGTGGCGCGATTGTCGCAATTGAACCTGCAACGGGTGGGATTTTAGCCCTCGTCAGTCAGCCGGGCTACGACCCGAATCTGTTTGTCTCCGGGATGTCTGGTGCCGATTTCAAGGTAATGAGCGACTCGTTGTATACGCCGATGTTCAATCGCGCAGTCAACGGTCAGTATGCGCCGGGTTCCACGATCAAGCCCATCGTCGCCTTGGCGGGCATCGTGAATAAAGTGACCACATGGGAAGAGACCATCCAAGACGAGGGCTGGTTCAAACTGCCAAATCAAGACCGCATTTATCGTGATTGGACGTGGACGCGCACCAATTCTGGCGGTCAAGGCGTGGTGAATATGAATCGTGCCATATACCGTTCATCCAACGTCTATTTCTACGATTTAGCAACGCGGCTCTCAATCGATCAGTTAGTCTCCTTTGCCGACCAATTTGGCATTGGACGGAACTTGGCACTGGATATTGACGACGCGAGCCCAGGACTGTTGCCTGATCCGGTGTGGAAGCAGGGCTACAAAGGTGAAGTCTGGTATCCCGGCGACTCCGTGAATATGGGCATTGGCCAAGGTGATCTGTTGGTAACCCCACTGCAGATGGCGACGGTCGCCGCGACCATCGCCAACCGCGGCCGTGTCGTGCAACCGCGAATGGCGATTGAGCGGGCGGGCTTTGCGACTGCGGCGAGTGTGTTGCCTGTGGTGGGGCCGACACCGGACGACTGGGAAGCCATGGTGGATTCCATGGAAGATGTCGTGCATCGCGGTAACAAAGGGTTTGGTGGCAACGGTACGGCGTGGGCTCATATCGGACGCGACATATCCTATCGTATGGCGGGCAAATCTGGGACCGTCCAAGTCGTTGAGATCAAACAAGGCGAAGAGTACGACGAGGAACTGTTGGAAGAATTTGACCGCAAGCATGCTTGGTTTATCGCGTTTGCGCCTGCGGATGACCCGGTGATCGCTATAGCCGTGTTAGTTGAAAACGGTGGGGGCGGAAGCTCTGTTGCCGGGCCGGTGGCCCGCGAAGTCATTGATTCGTACCTCTTGCCTCAACTCGTTAGCCGATGAACCAGGATTTTATTCGCAGCATGCCTGGGCATACTCGCGTGTCGCAAATGACATGGCTGCATCGCATTCACATCGACCCGATCCTTCTATTCCTGCTTGCAACCGTTGCGACCTATGGACTGATGGTTCTGTATAGCGCGGTGAATGGCGACGAGGTGTTGTTTAACGCGCAGATTGTGCGGCTGTCATTGGCGTTTGCTGTGCTGGCGGTGGGTGCTCAACTACCACCGCGTTTGTACGTGCGGTGGGCACCTTTTGTCTACGTGTTCGGCGTCATATTGCTCGTGCTCGTCTTGCTCGTCGGGGTGACCGTCAAAGGTGCGCAACGCTGGCTCGACATACCGGGTATCACCAGATTTCAACCATCGGAACTGATGAAAATTGGTGTGCCGATGGCGGTGGCTTGGTATTTTCATGACAAACCACTGCCCCCTTCCTTCAAAGATATTTGCGTGGCTTTGGTCATCGTTGCTGTGCCGGCCCTGTTCATTGTGCGCCAACCTGATCTGGGTACCGGAATCCTTGTGGCTCTGTCCGGACTATCCGTCGTGGTGCTGGCAGGGTTGCCGTGGCGTTGGATGCTCTATTCGGTAATTGGATTTACTGCAGCAGCACCGGCTCTGTGGCCCATCCTGACCGCTTATCAACGCCGCCGTATCCTCACGCTGTTCGATCCGGAGAGTGATCCGCTAGGCGCGGGCTGGAATATCATGCAATCGACAACCGCCATCGGGTCAGGCGGCTTAACAGGCAAAGGCTTGATGCAGGGCACCCAAAGTCATTTGGACTTCCTGACGGAGGCGCAAACGGATTTCATCATCGCGGTCGTCGGTGAGGAACTTGGTTTGATTGGCATAGTGGTCTTGTTGGTGCTGTATGTACTTATCATTGGCCGCGGTTTGTACATGGCTGTGCAAGCAGAAAGTACGTTCGGACGACTGCTCGCTGGGGCCCTGACTATGACCTTCTTTGTCTATGTGTTTGTGAATATCGCGATGGTCAGCGGTTTGCTTCCAGTGGTCGGAGTACCCCTCCCGCTCGTGAGCTATGGAGGCACGTCTGCGATCACCTTGATGGCGGGCTTTGGTATCATCATGTCGATTCGTACCCATAAAGCTTGGTGAGCCTCAGTCTTTTTATGGAACAACGCTTCACCACCTCGGCGGCCAGGGCATTTTTCCACGCACGACAACGGGTGCCCGTGCTCGGCACGCTAAAGGCTCTTATGGAACAACGCCTCACCACCTCGTTGGCCAGGGCGTTTTTCCACGCACGACAATGGGTGCCCGTGCTCGGCACGCTAAAGGCTTTCATGGGCCCTCAGCGTTCGACTACCTACATTGAGCTGGCGAGACTCCTCGTGGTTTCTTGCCTCGTTCTGTTTTGCCAGGTTGACGCACATGCCGCCGATGACGCCTACGCAGATCGCGCGGACGTTGCCGAATATGTCGACATGCTGGTGTCTGAACACGGTTTTTCCGAACCGGCCCTGTACGAATTGTTTGCGCAAACGCAGCGCAACGATCGGGTTCTGGAATTGATCGCCCGTCCCGCCGAGCGTCGGCTGGAATGGTTCGAGTATCGGAAAATCCTGGTTGATGAACCGCGTATTGAACTGGGGGTAGAATTTTGGCAGGACAATGTACAAACGCTAAAACGTGCCCAGTCTACGTATGGCGTTGCGCCTGAATACATCGTTGCGATCATCGGTGTTGAAACGCGCTACGGCAGGATTACCGGCTCTTATCCCGTCATGAATGCGTTGACCACATTGGGTTTTGACTACCCGCCACGCGCCAGCTTCTTCAAGAGTGAGCTAACTCAGTTTCTTCTCTTGGCGCGTGAAGAGGGTCGAGATCCCGTGGAATTGAAAGGATCGTATGCCGGGGCTATGGGATATGGCCAATTCATTCCATCTAGTTATCGCCACTATGCGGTTGACTTCGACAACGACGGCGTGCGCGACATTTGGAGCAACAAGGTCGATGCCATCGGCAGCGTTGCGAATTACTTTGCCCGGCATGGCTGGCGTGGGGACAGCGCAGTTGCCGTGCGCGCCGAAGTACAAGACGATCGATTGGCAAAGGAAGCCAATGTGGCATTGAAGCCCGGTATCACGGTAGCTGATCTGCGGGCAAAAGGCTTGCGGGTGGGTTTACCCGACAATACCAAAGTCGCGCTATTCCGCATGGTGAGTGATGATGGACCTGAATATTGGCTGGGGTTAGACGACTTCTACGTGATCACCCGCTACAACCGCAGCAGGATGTACGCGTTAGCAGTGCATCAACTCAGCCAGGCAATCAAAGCACAATGGCAGGCCCGTTGATGTTGCGGGGTGTTTTATTTGTGTTTTTCGCTATGACGCTGACCGCGTGTTTGACGGGTCCAACTTCGCAACCCTCTGCGCAACAAGAAGGGTCCCCCGACCCGGTGCAAACTGACAGCTCCCCCAATGTCGATGCCACATTGCTGGCGCGGCTGGCGAACTTGCCCAACCCGACGGTTACAATCGAGGCAAAGAGTAAGTGGGGCAATGGACCGGTCTACACTGTAATGGGTAAGTCCTATCGAGTGATGGCGCACGCACAAGGCTTTTCGCAGGAGGGTCTGGCGTCCTGGTACGGCACCAAATTTCATGGCCGGCGGACGTCTTCGGGTGAACCGTTCGATATGTTTCAGTTGTCGGCTGCGCATCGCCACCTGCCGCTGCCGAGTTATGTCGAAGTAACCAATGTGCGAAACGGTCTTTCAACCGTTGTCAAAGTAAATGACCGTGGCCCGTTCCATTCCGACCGTGTGATCGATCTATCCTATGCTGCGGCGGTGAAGCTCGGTTTCTATCAAGAAGGTACGGCCCCGGTACGGATCAAAGTGCTTACGCCCATCGCCGAACCCCCTGCTTACATGCTACAGACGGGTGCCTTTCGCGTGTTAGCGAACGCGGATCGGCTGCAAAATCAGCTGCAGGCTCTGACCGGTGTGCCTGGAGTGATCCTGAAGACGTCCAAGGATGGTTTTTATCGTGTGCAACTAGGACCGATCAAAGCAGGCAGCGAACTTGAACGCGTGCGAACACTCCTAGACGCGGCCAACTACAGCGAGCCACGATTAATCCCGAGTCTGCAGGCAGAGTGATACGCCGGGCATAGGACCGCTACACCTGCGATGCTAAAATCAACCCATTCAGTGCTTGGAATCAACATGATGAACCGCCGAACCCGGTCGATCGGGTATTCGCTGACGCTTTTGTTGGCCAAAGTCTTGTCCGTGCTCGCCGCGGGCGCTTTGGCCAGTTTGGCGTGGGCTGCACCAGCGTCGATAATTCCGCCGGCGCCGGACATCAATGCGACGTCGTACTTGCTCATTGATGCGGCCTCACAGGAGGTGTTGGTTGAGCATAATGCCCACGAGCGCAATGCACCGGCGAGTTTGACCAAGATCATGACCGGCTACCTCGCAGGACAAGAAATCGCATCCGGCCGGATATCGCCAAAAGATGATGTCACGGTCAGCGTCAACGCCTGGCGTACTGGCGGTTCGAAAATGTTCATTCGCGAAGGCACCACGGTGAAAGTGGAGGATTTGCTCAAAGGCATAATTGTGCAATCCGGCAACGATGCAAGCATCGCCTTGGCTGAACACATCGCCGGCAGCGAGAGCGCCTTCGCGGACATGATGAACCAACAGGCGAAGGTGCTGGGCATGACCAATAGTTATTTTGTCAATGCCACGGGGTTACCTGCGGAGGGTCACTACAGTTCTGCATGGGATATTGCCCTCTTGACGCGGGGTTTGATCGATCGCTTTACCGAGCAATACGCACTGTATTCGCAGCGCTCATACACGTTCAATGACATCGAACAGCCGAATCGAAATAAGCTGTTGTGGCGCGACCGCAGTGTAGATGGCGTCAAGACCGGTCACACAAGGGCGGCCGGATATTGTTTGGTTGCATCAGCCGTGCGCGATGGCATGCGCTTGATCTCCGTGGTCATGGGCACCGACAGCGATCAAGCGCGCATGAGTGAGAGTCAAAAGCTTCTGTCATACGGCTTTCGCTACTTTGAGACCCAAGAGTTGTATAAAGCCGACATCACGCTCAAGGAACAGGAGCTCCACTACGGGGAATTGGAGAACGTTGGTCTTGGCGTAGAGGACGATGTGGTCCTGACGTTTCCGCGCGGCTATTACCAAGACATAAAGGCTGAGATGACGGTGCCCAAAGTTGTCGAAGCCCCACTTGCAGTGGGACAGACGGTAGGAGAACTCGTTCTTACATTGCATGATGAAGTCATCTACCAAGCCCCTTTGGTGGCATTGCAAGAGGTGCCCGAAGCTGGCGTATTCGGCCGGATGGGTGACTTCATCGGGGTATTCATTGACGGATTGTTCAGCAAAGAGTGATGGACGCGCCGAAGATTGAGTTTCCTTGCCCGTACCCCATAAAGATCATCGGGGAGGCAAGTGACGAAGCGACAGAACAGGTTTTGGCGATCGTGCGTGACTATGCGCCGGATGTGACGCCAGATGATGTCGACACGCGACACAGCAAGCATGGCAACTATGTATCGGTGCGGGTGACGATTCAGGCCGTGAGCGAGGATCAGTTGCGGGCTCTGCACGAGGCACTGATGGCCCACGGCGGCGTGCGGGTGGTGTTGTGACCCGGTATGCCGTTGTGCATGACCTAGGCACCACATCGTACGAGCCGGTGTACGGGGCTATGCAAGAGTTTACCCGTAGTCGCAGTGACGCGACCGTTGATGAGATCTGGTTGACCGAGCACGAAGCTGTGTTTACCCAAGGCCAAGCCGGTAAAGCGGAGCATGTGCTCCTTCCGGGCGACATACCGGTCGTGCAATCCGATCGCGGTGGTCAAGTGACATACCACGGTCCCGGACAGGTAACCGCGTATCTGTTGTTGGATCTGCGCCGCTTGGGCTTGGGCGTGCGAGATCTTGTGACCGGAATTGAGACTGCCATGACACAAACGCTTGGTTATTTTGGGATTGACGCAGAAGCGCGAGCCGACGCGCCTGGAGTCTATGTTGGCCAGGACAAGATTGGTGCGCTTGGCTTACGCGTCAAGCACGGTTGCTGTTATCACGGTTTGAGCTTGAATGTTGATATGCAGTTGGAACCCTTTACGCGCATCAACCCATGCGGATTGCTCGACATCGGGGTTACGCATATGCGCCGCTTCATCGACGTTGGCGTTGACGAAGTCAGTCCGGTGTTACTGGCGCACTTAGCCGATGTCTACGGCCTCGACCTCGATCGGACCACCGCGGGGCCGTCCGTTGTTGGAGGGGCTGTCGCAAAATCGGTCGGTCCGCTGTAGGAGGGGCTTCAGCCGCGATCTTGACCCGCAGAAACAGTGGCTCTCAGCCTCCACAAGTCGGGCAATCAGGACGTCGCTCGAGCTTGAGTTTGCGCCATTCCGAATATTTTCCGTCAAAGTACATCACGTAACCTGCGAGCGATTCACCCACACCGGTTAGGTATTTGACCGCTTCCAGCGCTTGGTACGTCCCAATGATGCCTACCAGAGGTGCGACGACACCGTTCTCGGCACAATTGAGCGCTGCATCATCGCCGTGCGTATAGAGGCACCGATAGCAAGGCGAATTCTCCACCGTGGGATCAAACAAAGTGACTTGACCCTCCCATCGAATAGCCGCTCCAGATACGAGAGGGACTTTGGCTTCCCAACAGGCTGTATTAATGTTGTGCCGCGACTCGAAGTTGTCAGTCGCATCGATCACCAATGTGCAGTCGCGAACGAGGTCGACGAGTTCGGATTGTTGCGGGCGATAGTCGACGATCGAAACCTGGGTGTTTGGGTTGATCGCCTCGATCTGAAGACTCGCCGACTTGGCTTTATTTACCCCGATCGAGGCCATGCCATGGGCGATTTGTCGTTGCAGGTTGGATAAGTCCACGGCGTCGTCGTCAGCCAAAACTAAGTGGCCGACACCCGCAGCTGCCAGATACAGTGCGATGGGTGAGCCTAATCCTCCGAGCCCGACGACGAGCACTTTTGCGCGCAACAGTTTCTCTTGCCCTTCGACATCGATATCAGGGAGCATTATTTGGCGGCTATAGCGTAATAGCTCTTCGTCATCCACCGTATTGGCCTTAGCCTTGCCGGCCCAACGTTACGCGCTCAACACTACCCAGATCAGTCTTCGAGCTGACTTGGCTGAGACTGGCCTTGCACATGAGGCCGCGTACCGCCGCTGCTTGGTCATAGCCGTGCTCCACCAACAAGTGACCTCCGGCATGTAGATGAATTGGTGCCGCAATGATGATCTGCGCGAGATCATGCAACCCGTCGGGAGGTGATACTAGTGCCAGTTCTGGCTCCGCCGAGAGTGCCTCGAGATGAGGATCGTCTGGCCGGATATAAGGTGGGTTGCTGACGATGACTTGCCATTCGTGGGTTAATCCGCTGAACCAGTCGGCTTGGATGAAATCGACGCAGACGTTGTGCACGCGGGCATTGCGGCGCGCTACGTCGAGCGCGGCGGCACTCTTGTCGGTTGCAGTGACCTGCAAGTCGGGGCGTTGTTTGGCGAGTGCGATCGCGATGGCTCCGCTACCAGTGCCTAGATCAAGCACGGTTGCATTTTGCGGCGCGCAATCCAGCGCGAGTTCAACCAATAGCTCGGTCTCAGGACGCGGCACCAATACCGCGGATGAAACGGCGAAGTCCAGCCCCCAGAACTCGCGTTTGCCGGTGATATAGGCCAATGGTTCGTTTGCGTGAAGTCGATGCGCAAGCCTGTGCAACGTCGCAGTCTTTCTTTCAGTCAGCGTGCGCTCCGGGTGCGCAATGATTTGCGCTCGTGTTAAGTCGAGCACGTGGGCCAGCAGGAGCTCAGCATCAAAACGTGGAAGATGCGCGTGATCGGCAAACCATTGGCTTACGGTTGTCATCATTCACCGCCGAGTTTCTTCAAGAGGTCCGCTTGATGCTCTTGGACGAGGGGTTCAATAACAGCGTCCAGGCTGCCATCAATCACCTCGTCGAGTTTGTACAACGTCAAATTGATGCGATGGTCGGTCATCCGATTTTGCGGGAAGTTATATGTGCGGATTCGTTCAGACCTATCCCCCGAGCCTACCAACAAACGACGACTTGCCGCTTGTTCGGTCTGCTGCGCGGATTGGGCTGCGTCTAGCAACTTAGCCTGGAGCAATGACATGGCACGCGCGCGGTTTTTATGCTGGGAGCGTTCGTCCTGGCACTCAACAACGGTTCCAGTTGGAAGATGGGTCAGTCGAATTGCAGAGTCTGTCTTGTTGACGTGTTGCCCACCCGCACCGGACGCTCGGAACGTATCTTCTCGAATGTCCTTCTTTTCAATGTCTATCGAGTCGATTTCGTCGACCTCGGGCATGATCGCGACCGTGCACGCGGACGTATGCAGGCGGCCTTGGCTCTCTGTTTCGGGTACACGTTGCACGCGATGCGCGCCGGACTCGAATTTCAGTCGGCTATAGACTTCCTTGCCATCGATCTTCGAAATGATTTCCTTATAGCCGCCGTGTTCGCCGTGGCGTTCGTTGAGTATTTCCACTTGCCAGCCACGGTTTTCTGCGTACTTCTGATACATGCGGAATAGATCACCGGAAAAGATCGCGGCTTCGTCACCGCCGGTGCCTGCTCGAATCTCCAGATAGACGTTCGAACGGTCGTTTGGATCTTTCGGCAGGAGCAATGCCTGCAGCGTTTCAGTCAATTGTTCGAGTTGTACGCTCGACTGACGAATATCATCTCCTGCCAACTCGCGCATGTCGGCATCGTCTTCGTCTTCAAGCAACGATCTGCTGTCGTCTATGGCGTGCTGCAGCTTCTCGACGTCGCGGTAACACTTCACGACTGGCTCGATCTCAGCGAACTCTTTGGACAGCCCAGTGAATTGTTCTCGAGATGCCATGACCTCGGGCTCTGATAGCAACGTGGCTACTTCCTCGAAACGGTCAGTCAGGCCACCAAGCTTGGCGACCATTGAAGCTGTGAGCGGCATTAGGTGTCCGCGGGCGGAACTGTATCGGTATCTTCGGTTTCGTCCGCCTCGGGCAAGGCGTATAAACTGCGAAGATACTCCAATAGGTCCGTGCGGCCTTCGGCGCTTGCATCGCGAATGGCGATTGTTGGAGTGTGTATTAGCTTGTTCGTCAAGTTGTGGCTCAAACGAGCGAGAATCTCGCGGGCATCCTGCCCCTTTTCCAATTCTCGTAGCGCACGCTCTAGTTCGGCTTCTTGGGTTGCCTTGGCTTGGCCTCGGAAATCTTTGAGCAGAGACTGTCCTTGTTGAATTCGGCGCTCGCGCTGGTAATGCTTTGCACCCTTATGCACGAGGCTTTCGGCAGCTTCAGCTGCCTGCCGTCGCTGCGCTAGATTTGATTCGACAATATTGGTTAGGTCGTCAATCGAATACAAATAGACATCAGCCAATTCGCCGACTTCTGGTTCAATGTCGCGGGGCACCGCGATGTCGACCATGAAAATGGGTTTGTGGCGCCGCTGTTTGACCGCGGCTTCCACTGCACCCTTGCCGACGATTGGCAGCGAGCTGCCCGTGGACGCAATGACAATATCAAATTCGCCCAATCGCTCGGCGACCTCGGTCAGTTGCATGGCCTCGGCTTCATACTTCGACGCGAGTAGCTCGGCATTTGCGATCGTGCGGTTGGCAATTGCGATGTGGCCAACGCCTGCGCCGACCAAATGGTCCGCTACAAGGCCGATCGTTTCGCCGGCTCCGAGTAACAGCGCCTTCTTAGTCGCGAGGTCAGTGAATATTTGTTGTGCCAGGGAGACGGCGGCGTATGCAACCGATATTGGATTGCGGCCGATTTCTGTTTGCGTTCTGACGTTCTTGGCGGCGCGTAGCGTGACCTGCGACAACAGATTGAGCTCGGGTCCGAGGACGCCGGCATCGCGTGCTAGGTCATAAGCGCTTTTCACCTGGCCCATGATTTGTGGCTCACCAAGAACCTGCGAATCGAGGCCGGACGCGACTCGAATCAGGTGGTGTGCGGCGTCCTGGTCCCAATGCCGATAAGTCGTGCCCTCGAGCTCTGCTTTACTGACTTGGCGCGTCTCGGCCAGCCACGCGGTCAGTTCGTGTTCGCCGTCGGCTTCGATTGCACAATGCAACTCCGTACGATTGCAGGTCGAAATGATGGCCGTTTCGGACACCGCGGCGACTTCGCGGATAATCTTGGCCAAAGACTCGCGCACGGTCTCGTCCGGGAAGGCTACCCGTTCGCGCAAATCTAATGAGGCCGTGCGATAGTTCAGCCCATATGCCAATATAGTCATGGCGATTGCATCAATTCGAATGACGTGGCCCATAATAGCAGATTGCATGATGAACTCTGTGCATAAGTCCTTATTTTTCCACGTGATTCTGGCGAGTTTGGCGTTGGCGGGGTGTGTCAGCAATGAACCAAAAGGCGCTGTAGACTGGGACTTTTGGGCGAGTGGTAAACTCGCAGTTAGAGATGCTGCCGGGGGACATTCTGCTCGATTCAATTGGCGCCAACTGGGTGGTCGGTACGACATAGAAGTGTGGGGACCATTAGGCCAAGGTCGAACGCAACTATTTGGCGACAACCAGCAAATGACCGTAACGCGGGGTGAGCGTGTCCTGGACAAAGGGCATCCCCATGAGGTCATGGGCAGGCACTTGGGCTGGACATTTCCGGTGGATGCACTCCCCGCGTGGCTGCGTGGCGAGCCTTACTCTGCGTTGGCGCTTAGTTTGGTGAGCCAAGATGGGGATGGACGCATCGATGGCTTCCACCAAGCGGGGTGGACTGTCGACTTTGAGCGCTTCATAGCCTATGAGCAAGGTATCCGGCCAGGGCGTATCACAGCAACTCGCGGCGACTACCGGGTACGCGTGGTGGTGAATGAGTACCTCGGTCCGGAAAAAGGGGGTCAGGTTCAATTTTCGGGATGGTCTGCAGACTCCGAATACGGTCAGGTCGGAAATTGAACCTGACCCCCTTTTTCTTGCCTTTTTCCGGACCCCGTTTTTCTGGGAGCGAACGCGATGCAAAGGGTGCCGTGCATTGACACTTAGGGGTTCGATCCGGACAATACGCGCTCTTTTTTCAGCGCCGGATTAGAGTCAATCCTGGCCGGAGCAGCCGAAGCTACCGCAGGAATTGCAGAGAATTGGGGTGTCGCCAAGTGGTAAGGCCCTGGGTTTTGATCCCAGTATGCGCAGGTTCGAATCCTGCCACCCCAGCCAAACGCCGTTGAAGTGGTTCTGCCACTCGCAACAAGTAAACGCAATCGATGATACGTACGAACGCCATTAATAGTCGCAACGCCTCAGATAGGAAAAAATCTTGGTCAATTTGATGCTTTTTGCAGGAAGTTCGAATTGTGCGCTCGCGACTCGGGTCGCTGATCAGTTGAGCGTAGAACTTGGCAGCGCTGACGTGGGGCGCTTCAGCGATGGTGAGGTGTCGGTTGAAATCCATGAGAACGTACGCGGTCGTGACGTATTCTTGTTGCAGTCGACTTGTGCGCCAACCAACGACAACCTGATGGAAATGTTAATCATGGCCGATGCTATTCATCGAGCTTCAGCGCAGCGCATCACCGCAGTCATTCCTTACTACGGCTATGCTCGTCAAGACCGGCGCCCCCGTTCGGCGCGAGTAGCGATCAGCGCCAAAGTCGTTGCAGACATGATTAGTACGGCGGGCATCGATCGCATTCTCACCGTGGATTTGCATGCGGACCAGATTCAAGGCTTCTTTAACATTCCGGTAGACAACGTCTACGGATCGCCAGTCTTAGTCGACCACATTCTCGCGAAGCACTATGAAAACCCGGTCGTCGTATCGCCAGATGTGGGAGGGGTCGTGCGCGCCAGGGCGATCGCCAAGCAGATTGACGATCTCGATCTTGCCATCATCGACAAACGTCGCCCGCGCGCCAATGAATCAGAAGTAATGAGCGTCATCGGCGATGTTGCCGGCAAAAGCTGCATCATCGTAGACGACTTGGTCGACACAGCCGGTACGTTGTGCAACGCCGCGGCGGCGCTGAAAGACGAAGGTGCCATACGGGTCGTCGCGTACATCACCCATCCGGTGCTTTCTGGCTCGGCGGTGGAGCGCATTGCCGATTCGGAGTTGGATGAAGTTGTAGTTACGGACACAATCCCGCTCAATGGGAGCGCTGGTTCGTGTTCCAAGATCAGCCAGCTACATTTGGATAATCTGCTCGCCGAGTCAATTCGAAGAGTGAGTAATGAAGAATCTATTAGCGCAATGTTCCGTTAGGGCATTCGTTGATGTAACCAACGTGTGCGACCGGTCGCGGGTTGTGCCACGTCAACAATTGAGGAAACGACAATGTCAGATGTAATCGAACTGACGGCCGAACTCCGAGCAGACATAGGGAAAGGTGCGAGCCGCCGCCTACGTCGTCTCGAGAACAAAGTCCCGGCCATCATTTATGGGGCAGGTGCCCCCCCACAAACGCTCAGTTTAGCGGTGAACCAGCTCAGCAAGGCGATGGAGACCGAGGCGTTTTATTCGCAGATACTCACGGTAGTCGTCGAGGGCAAGCCGCAACAAGCGGTCGTTCGCGACTTACATCGAAACCCGATCAATGAACGAGTGTTGCACATAGACTTTCAGCGCATCAGTGCTGACCAGGAAATGCACGCAAACGTGCCGTTGCACTTCATCAACGAAGAAGAATGTGTCGGTGTCAAACTCGACGGCGGGACGATCACGCACAGTCTGACCGGAGTGGAAATCGCCTGTTTGCCAGCGGCACTGCCGCAATTCATTGAAGTGGACATGGCCGAAATCGCGATTGGATCGTCGGTGCATCTGAGCGATCTGATCTTGCCGGAAGGTGTAACGATCCTTGCGCTGACCCATGGCGAAGACCGGGATATTCCGGTATCGAGTGTGACGGCGAGACGCGGTGGCGCAGACGAGGAGCTAGACGCAGCCCATGCGGAAGCCGTTGAAGGTGACGAAGAAGGCGCAGGTGATGACGATGCTGAAGCAGGCGGTGATGACTCCGCAGAGTCGTGACCGCGCTTAGGCTCATTGTGGGTTTGGGTAATCCAAGCCCACAATATGATAGAACCCGGCACAATGTCGGCTCGCTCTGGGTTCGTGACCTTGCGAACCGCTACGCGATCCCGCTTGCTGCCGATGCAAAATTCAAGGGTGAGATCGGTCGTGGCGCGATCGAAGGAGTGGATCTACGCCTGCTGATCCCCTCGACCTATATGAATCTAAGCGGTGAGTCCGTCGGTGCGGTTTGTCGTTTCTACAAAATTCTGGTCGACGAAATGTTAGTCGCATACGACGAAATGGCCTTCGACGCGGGCATTGCCAAGCTCAAGCTGGGTGGTGGGGACAACGGGCACAATGGATTAAAAAGCGTGCGTTCAGGGTGTGCGAATGAAGGCGGATTCCACCGTTTGCGTATCGGGATCGGCCACCCGGGGCACAAAGACCTGGTCACACCGTATCTCACTCAGCATGTCATGCCGCAAGGCGAGCGTGAGCAAGTTGGTGCCGCAACGGAATATCAGGTACCAGTGATTGCCGATGTGGTTGCGGGTCGCTGGCAAGCTGCGATGAACGTCATGCACGCAACCAACGACGATGACTCGGGAGTAAATTAGTGGGATTCAACTGCGGCATAGTGGGCATGCCCAACGTCGGAAAGTCGACGCTGTTTAATGCCTTGACCAGAGCCGGTATCGATGCCGAGAACTTCCCTTTCTGTACCATCGATCCGAACACTGGTGTGGTGCCGGTGCCGGACGAACGTCTAAATAGACTCGCTGAGATGGTGCAGCCGGAAAAGGTGATTCCAAGCACCATGGAATTTGTTGATATTGCCGGATTGGTTGCAGGTGCCTCGCAAGGCGAAGGACTAGGTAACCAGTTTTTAGCGCACATTCGCGAGACTGATGCGATTGCACACGTTGTGCGCTGTTTCAAAGACGAAAACGTCGTCCATGTTGCGGGTCAGGTGTCGCCGAAAGACGACATCGAGATTATCAACACAGAGCTGGCGCTCGCAGATTTGGATACGATAGAGAGGGTGTATGAACGCACACGCCGGACGGCTGGATCGGGCGACAAAGACGCGATTGCGTTGCTGAAGGTTTTGGATGTGGTGATGAATGGATTGGCAGAGGGACTACCAGTTCGCTCCTTGCAGTTGAACCCGGAACAGCAGGCAGCCATACAGGAGTTCCACTTCATCACGAGCAAGCCAGTGTTGTACATTGCCAACGTTGCTGAGGATGGTCTGACGGACAACCCGTTGGTTGATGAGGTACAAGCCATCGCTGCCGAAGAGGGGGCAGAGCTTGTGGTCGTGAGCAATCAAATTGAAGCTGAGGTTGCGGAACTTGAAGACGATGAGCGTGATGAGTTTCTTGAGTCCCTAGGCATAGAAGAACCGGGTCTAAACCGCGTCATTCGGGCCGGCTACAAGCTGCTCGGACTGCATCATTATTTTACCGCTGGCCCAAAAGAAGTACGCGCATGGACCGTAAAGGTCGGTGCTAGCGCGCCTCAAGCAGCTGGTGTAATCCACACCGATTTCGAAAAAGGCTTCATTCGTGCGGAAGTAGTTGGCTACAACGACTTTGTGACACACGGTGGCGAACAGGGCGCGAAAGATGCTGGTCGTTGGCGCTTAGAAGGGAAAGACTACGAAATTGAAGATGGCGACGTCGTCCATTTTCGGTTTAATGTTTGAGCGGTTGGAGGATCTCGGCTGACGAAGATGTCGTTAAGTGATCGATCCGTTGTAGGAAGGGCTTCAGCCCCGATCTTGGCTCCCAGAAACAGTAGCCAGCCAGATCCTGGTCTAAGAATCGCGGCTGAAGAGGGTGTCACAAAACATCCTCTTCAGCACTTGTTCCGGCTTCGCTCCGCACTCGCACATCCATGTGCTCTTTTGCCCCAAAATCAACCACTTACCAGTGGTCGATTTTGCTTGGCCATCCTGGCCAGAACGTAGAGGCTGTTTTACAACAGCCTCTAAAGCCGCTCCCACACCGTCTTCAATCGCGATTATTGGGCTTTGGGCTAGCTAGCCGCGGCCTTACGTTCCTTAACTTCGGCGATCACCGCCTCCGCCACTGTATTCGGGCACGGCAAATAATGTGAGAACTCCATCGAGAACTGACCACGCCCCGAAGTCATTGTGCGCAAGTCGCCGATGTAGCCAAACATCTCGCCTAACGGGCAGTCTGCTTTGACCCGCACGCCAGTCACACCTGCCTCTTGCGCCTTGATCATGCCGCGGCGGCGATTGAGGTCGCCGATAACGTCGCCGACGTTGTCGTCAGGGGTATATACATCAACTTTCATGATCGGTTCTAAGAGCTGCGGCGCGGCTTTCGGAATCGTCTGGCGGTAAGCGGCTCGGCCTGCGAGTTCGTACGCAATTGCGGACGAATCCACCGGATGAAAGCCACCGTCGGTCAACGTTACCTTGACGTCGAGCAGTGGGTAGCCTGCCAGCGTACCTTCCTGCATGCTGTCGCCGAACGCTTTCTGTACAGCCGGCCAGAATTCGCGTGGGACGTTGCCGCCGCTCACTTTCGATTCGAATTCGTAGCCACTTCCGGCTTCGCCAGGTTCGACAATGTAGTCGATCTTAGCGAACTGTCCTGCACCGCCCGTTTCTTTCTTGTGCGTATATGTATCGTCCACACGCCGCGTGATCGTCTCGCGGTACGCGACCTGTGGCTTGCCGACTTCGACAGCGACGCCGTGGGTGCGTTTCAAGATGTCGACTTTGATGTCGAGATGCAGTTCGCCCATGCCACGCATTATCGTTTCGCCGGATTCTTGGTCCGTCTCAACATAAAAGGAAGGATCTTCCTGAACCATCTTGGACAGGGCGGTGCCCATCTTCTCGGCACCAGCCTTGTCCGTCGGCGCGATAGCGACTGAAATTACCGGGTCTGGGAATACCATCGGTTCCAACGTGGCAGGTTTGTTGGCGTCACACAACGTGTGGCCGGTTTTGGTATTCTTCATACCTAACAATGCAACGATGTCGCCAGCTTGGGCGGAGTCTCGCTCTTCTCGCGAGTTAGCATGCATCTCAACGATGCGCCCAATGCGCTCAGTTTTACCGGTAAAGGTATTTAGGACGTTGTCGCCTTTGGCGAGGCTGCCCGAATAGATGCGCGTGAAGGTTAGTGCGCCATAACGATCGTCCATGATTTTGAATGCGAGCGCGCGTAACGGGTAGTCGGTGTCGACCACGGCGAACTCTCCCGTTGGGTTTCCTTCGAGATCTATTTCCGGCTGCGGGTCGACTTCAGTTGGGTTGGGGAGATAGTCGATGACAGCATTCAAGACGTTTTGCACGCCTTTATTCTTGAACGCGGACCCACAAAAAGTCGGAAAGAAGTTATTCTTGATCGTACCTGTGCGAATGCATTTCTTGATGTTGTCGATGGACGGTTCTTCGCCGTCGAGATACGCCTCCATCAGATCGTCATCCTCTTCGAGGGCGGTTTCGATCATTATCTCGCGGTATTCCTCGACTCTGTCGACAAGATCCTCCGGAATCTCTTTGATCTCGTAGTTCGCCGGATCGCTGCTGTCGTCCCAGACCCATGCTTGACGTTCCAGGATGTCCACGACGCCAATGAAGCCGTCTTCGGTACCAATAGGCAATGTCATGACCAGCGGTAATGCCCCGAGCACTTCTTTGATTTGCTTAACCACGCGGTAAAAGTCGGCACCGAGTCGATCGAGCTTGTTCACGAAAATGATGCGCGCAACTGCCGAGTCGTTGGCGTAACGCCAGTTGGTCTCAGATTGTGGTTCGACGCCACCGGAGCCGCAGAAAACACCAACGCCGCCATCAAGGACTTTCAAAGAGCGATAGACCTCGATGGTGAAATCGACGTGCCCAGGGGTGTCGATAATATTCAAGCGGTGATCGTCCCAGAAACAGGACGTGGCAGCCGATTGGATCGTAATGCCGCGCTCCTGTTCTTGTTCCATGAAGTCTGTCGTGGCTTCGCCATCATGAACTTCACCGGTTTTATGAATCTTGCCGGTGAGTTTTAGAATTCGCTCGGTAGTCGTCGTTTTACCCGCGTCGACGTGGGCAAAAATGCCGATGTTTCGATAGCGCGATAGATCAGTCATGTCGTTTCTCTAAAATGCGATAGTAGTTAATTTGTAAAAGGCCCAATTGTTCTTCCAATAAATCATAACCCTTTGATATTAAAGGATTTTCTCATGAGCTAGGATTATGGAGCGCGTACCTTACCATCGAACGTGGTAAAGCTCACGCGATATCTGGACTATCCCTTTATACGGCCAGATCCACAAAAACCGGTGCGTGGTCCGATGCGGTCAACCCGTCTTGCTTCTTGCGGTAGTCACGATCGATCACGACGTCGCTGACTTGATTTGCTACGGAGGGTGCAGCCAATAAGAAGTCGATGCGTAATCCTTGTTTGCGGTGAAAAGCGCCACCACGATAGTCCCACCACGAAAACTGCTGTTCGCTAGGGTATTTTTCGCGAAACAGATCGACTAAGCCGGTGTTCTTGATCGCTTGCAATCGTTGCCGTTCGGCATCGGTATGGAATATGTCGCCTAGCGCTGCATCGCCACGCCAGGTGTCTTGTGCCTCAGGCACAATATTGAAATCTCCGCACAAAACGCGCGCGTCATGCTCAGCGGCTTGCCAGTGGTCGAGCAAGCTATCGTACCAGTCGAGCTTGCCGGGGTAGTCCGCGTGCTCGAGCGTTTTACCGTTCGGACAGTAGACGGTGGTGAAATTAATACCGCCCTCGATGTCGGCTGAAATCAACCGCGAGCCCCGCTCATCTTGACCGGGCAACCCGGTCTGCGTCAGCTCGGCGTGTCCATTCGTGAGAATGGCCACGCCGTTCCAGCTCTTCTGACCGTGCACTAACGCGGTGTAGCCGAGATCATTGAAGAATTCGTGGGGAAACTCTGCATCTTGTAGTTTGAGCTCTTGCAACCCGACGACGTTGGGTTGGCGCGCCTTTAGCCAATGAGCGACGAAATCGAGGCGGGCGCGAAGCCCATTAACATTCCAAGTTGCAATACGCATGTCGTGGCTGCTGGTTGAAAGACGAGCATCCTAGCGAAGCTTGAGTAGGTTCTTCAATGAGAATCGTATCGCCGCGGTGCTACATGAATGTACGAACTGGACAGCATGAACTATTTGAGTTGTCGATTGCGGTCGCACTATTCGATAATGCAGCGCTATTAAGCGCACGCACTCGTCTTCGTATGACATTGAATTCAGCCAACCACGACCCACAGGCGCACAGTAGACTGACTGTGGTATTGCGCGACGCCGCCAGTGGACGGTGGCGATCCTTCGACAAGCCTGAGCTTGTTGTTGTTGCATATGACACCTCTGACGTGGTGGCCGCCATGGCCCGGGTCGAGGCGCGGGTGACCCGTGATCGGCTGACGGCGGCTGGATTTGTAAGCTATGAAGCAGCGCCAGCTTTCGACTCGTCTTTATCCACCCGACGTGACGCAAAAGCGCCGCTATTGCTATTCGGCCTGTATCGTTCCTTTGTCGAATCGGACGAATATCCGTTGCCGCATAGCGCCCAGCCGCATGTTGCCTGCTGGAGGAAAAGAGAGAACGACGCCGACTATCGGGGTGCATTTGCGCGCATCAAGGCCGAGATTGGGGCCGGCAACGTATATCAGATTAACCACACCGTGCGGCTGGAAAGTACTGACTGGAACGATGACCGAATGATTGCGCATGCACGGTATGGCGCACGCCTTGAATCAGATGATTGGGTCGTCGCCTCGGCATCGCCCGAGCTTTTCTTCGGCCTGGACGGCGAGCGTTTACTGTCGCAACCAATGAAAGGCACTATCGGACGCGGCTTGGATAGCGTGTCGGATTTGGCGGCACGTGACTGGCTCGCGCATTCTGCAAAAAACCGCGCGGAGAATCTGATGATCACCGACATGGTTCGCAACGATATGGGCCGCATTGCTCAATCGGGAAGTGTGTCGGTAGACAAGCTCTTTTCGATCGAGCAGTTCCCCGGTGTATGGCAAATGACGTCCAGCGTGTCCGCAAAGACGACGGCGACGGTGACGGACATCTTTGCTGCGTTGTTTCCAGCGGCATCGATAACCGGAGCACCCAAGCAAGCGAGTATGGAACTGATTAACCAGCTCGAAACCAGTCCACGAGAGGTTTATACCGGCGCGATCGGCTATATAGCGCCAGATAGAAAATGTCAGTTCAATGTAGCGATCCGCACAGTCTTGTCCGACAAACAATCCAAGCTGGCCACCTTTGGCGTCGGCGGTGGCATTGTTTGGGATTCAGTCGAGACCGAGGAAATTAGGGAGATACAGGTCAAAGCGCAGGTGCTCGATACTACCAAGGTGCAATGTTCCGGTGCCTTGCTGGAAACGATGCGTTGGGAACCCAGCCTCGGCGTTTTCCTCGAGGATCGACATCTCGACCGCGTAATGGCCAGTGCGCGCTACTATGCAATTTCGGTCGAGCGGAAGGACCTCCACGATGCGATAGCCAGGGCCATTAGCGATCTAGCAACATTTGTGCATCGACTTCGATTGATTGTGTCTCGCGACGGCACAATCGAAATCCAAGCCGAGCCGCTCGTGCTGCCCGCGGCGGCAATTCAAAAAGTGGCGTTGGCAAGGTTCTGTATCGACCGCGCGGACGTTCGGCTTTATCACAAGTCGACCGATCGATCGATTTACGAGCGTGCTAGCACATCGGTAAGCGACGGTGTGGAAGCCCTTTTATTCAACGACCTAGGCGAAGTCACTGAGTCAGTAATCGCCAACATCGTTTTCGGTCTGCGAGGCAAGCTATATACACCGCCGCTCCAAAGTGGATTGTTGGGCGGTACGTTGCGCCAGCAGTTATTGGACGATGGGGTTATTCAAGAGCGCATCTTGCGCATTGCCGACCTTGCGAGCATTGATCAGCTTTACCTTGTGAATGCGCTACGAGGGTGGCGTGAAGCTGTTTGGATTGACCGGATGAGCGATAGTGAATGCTTGGCGCATACGTCCATTAGCGAACCCACTGCCCGGGTATCCGGCTAGGCGAAAACACCTATGGCGCTCAGGATGCAACTCGATAAGCATACGGCGATGTTAGGCAATCCTCTGTTTGAAGAGGGCTACGCGCGCTTGTTCGGCAAGAATGTTGCGCTCACCCCGCAGTCCGATCAGTTTTTTCCTTGCTTCTATGAAGGATTCTTGGGCGATCAGGAGGTTGCTAAGCTGTTTGCCGACACGGACCTAACCCGCCAAGTACAGATGTTGCGCAAGTCGTTGTTGCAATTCATATCCTTCTACGTGACGAGCGACGTCACGCCGGAATTGATCCATTTGGCGATGTTGCATCAGTCCAGACGATTATGAGGCTTGTTAAAATACGCGAAACTACGCATGCGCTATAACCAATGGGTGACTGTCCTCATCGTGAGCAGTCCTCATCGTGAGCAATACGCAAATCATCCCAAGTTTTGGGATAGGAACTAACAAGTTGATTGCGCTAATCGAAACCGACGTTACGCAGTCATGGATAGTAGTAGATCTTGTAGGCTGGATCGTAGACGGTGTACGTGTCTTGCAGGAACGTTGTCAGGTCGACTAACTGCTGCACGGTCATGACCTCGTTGTAGACGGTCATCTTCGACTTGCCCGCTTGGGATACTGTCATACGGTTGTTGCCGCGGGAGAGCTTATGAGATGGGTTGATTATTGAGGTGACGAGGTCGCCATAGGTCTTTATGCGCGAGACCTGTCCGCCGAGCCGCACGTCGATTGTGCTATCGGTACCTTCCAGTCGAGCGATGTCATCTCGATGCGATGGCAACTGGTGCATGAGAGATCGACAAAGTAGCCTTGCCCCGCGCCTCCTGGAGGTAGCGCGAAACCTTCTGACTGAGGGTTGCAGGCCGGTAGGAACAGCAAGAGCAACAGCAGAGCACAAAACTGTTTGACCAATCGTCGCGTCGTTTGTCGAGCCGTCAGGAACTCCAATCGATGGTTAGCCGACCATACCGACCCGGCCCATCGACGTCATGGGTGATTGTGCGTAGCAGAGCTACGTGCATTGCGGGTGCTCTTGCGTGCACCGATTTGATGTACTGATCCTCTTTGTTCGAGGGATTACTGATGCAGTATCCGTTGCTTGGTTTGCTCTTAATTGCACTCACGGGATGTGCTGCTGGTATGAACAAAGGCCAACGTGTGTCGTCTCTGAGGGTTACCTCGATGCAGAGACCAGCTTCACCTGGTGGGATTTCAGCGAGATAGATGTGATCGACTCGACCAGTTATGTCAGCCCGATCATGCAAAGTGCACTGCGTGACGTGGTCGTTGCGGAGCTTGCCAGGAAGGGGCTCGAGTTTGTCGAACGCGGGGAATCCGCCCAGTGGACGGATGTGGAAGTAGCGCTGACGTTGCGTGTTTGGCGGGAGGTCGTTTCGGTCACTAACAATGAGTTGCCGTGCCACGGAACCCGATGCTGGGAGCACATCGATCTAACATCGGCAACAGGGGTCGAGATGCAGACGATGGGGTTTCTAGCAGCTGACGTGTATCACCTGGGCAAGCCAATATGGCGTGGCTGGGTCGAACGCTCCCTCTATACGCCTGACCGAGATACCGCCGGTGAAGTGATTGCCCAGGCGGTACCTCTACTATCCAAGACGTTTCCGCCCTAACGTCTCATTGAAGAGGCTTCTCACTGATTGAAGAGAAGGTCGCGAGTGGCTTGATCAGGATAGCCGTCCGCGATCAGATCATTGGCATCCTGAAAAGCGCTCACGGCTTTGCGCGTGCCTGGACCGAGGATGCCGTCGGGCGTACCGGCGTCAAAGCCAAGTGCGGTGAGCGATTCCTGTAGTTGCCGTACTTCTTTGATAGGCAATCGCAAATCTTCAATCGCGGGAAGTCGTTTGTGCAATCGTCCGGCGCCGCTAATGCGGTCGGCGAGGTGGCCGACCGCCAGCGCGTACGCTTCGGATCGATTCCAACCCATGATCACACGGAAGTTGGGGTATACGAGAAATGCGGGACCTTGATGTCCGGTCGGCACGAGCAGGGCAGCGCTGACGTCGGTGTCGGGCAATGGTTTGGAAAACACATCTGTCATGCCAAGTTCTCGCCACGCGGACACAGGCTGCCATCCATCAAGCCCTGCCAAGGTGTAGTCGAAGTCCGCGTCGAGCAACACTTCGCGCCCCCAGCGGTATCCGGTTTGCCAACCTAGTGAGCCAAGATAACTAGCCCCCGACGTCAATGCATCCGGCAGATTACCCATCAGGTCACGGCGCCCGTCTCCATCAGCGTCTACGGCGTGGGCGAGGAACGTGCTCGGCATGAACTGCATGTGTCCGATAGCGCCAGCCCAGGAACCGGTTAGCGCCGAGGGTGCGATATCTCCGCGATCGACAATTTGCAGAACGGCAAGAAACTCGCGTTGGAAAAACTTGGGCCGGCGATCATCGCAAGCGAGCGTCGCGAGCGCGCTGGGAATCGACAGTTTGCCGAAATAGGCGCCAAAGTTTGTCTCTAAGCCCCAAAGCGCGACCAGGTATTGCGCAGGCACTCCTGATTGATGTTGAATCGTGCTGAGCAGATCCGCGTGCTGTCGCAATTTACGACGACCCTCTTGCACACGCCGCCTCGTTACACGCCGCTCGTAGTATTCGGTAAACGTCTGCGTGAACTCGGGTTGCGCGCGATCGTTCGCGATGACTCGTGGGATTTGCTGAACGTCGGCAAATACTTGCTCTACGGTTTGATTCGAGATCCCCTCGCTTAAAGCCAAAACGCTGAGGTCGGCCTTGCATTGTTCGAAGTCTGCATGGGCAGTGGCGCAGGTTGCGAGCATTAAGGCGATCAAGTGGATTCTCATGACATTCCTTGTCGAAACACTGGTTGAATCAATTACCGGGCAATCCATAGATGGCTGTACCAGGCGAAAGCATCCATGCCTGGGACTCGGGCCGTACAGGTGTATTTACTCCGTCCGCGTCCTATCTTACCCGGTGCGCGTATTGCGAAGCGAGTGGCGCTGAGGACCGATTTTTTGAGTGCTTGGCCCGTGCTCGAAAAACAGTTCAACGATTCTGCCGAGTAGGTTGCATTGAGCGATTCTGCCACTAAACGTGGATTGGGTTCGTTTGCCCGGCGCAGCCTGGATTCGGGTTCAATCACTTCGAATTCTAGCGGGTATGCGTTGATGCGCAGCATAAAGCTGTCAACGTCCGCATAGTTTGGGGAAATTGGGAATCGAGGAGCACTACTAAAATTGGCATTGTTGCCAACGACTCCCGACTGTTGCCCGACACCGTATAAGCCGTCTACTCTGACAATTTGCCCCAGCTCGCGGTTGAATTCGCCGTACGGATAAGCGTATACCCTCGGTGTGGCCCCAGTTTGTGCGATCAGGCGCGTTTGCGCCCGTCTTAGGTCCCCACGGAAGGTCTCGCGAGAGACATCGTGGGCGTGGACGTGTGCCGCGCCATGGTTGCCTAGATCGACGCCTGCTTGCGCGAGTTCCTTGAGATTTGACCACGACATGTAGGCCGGCATCTCTTGGTCAACCGCATCCGTCGTCACGAACACAGTGAATGGGAGATCGCGTTTTGTGAGTGACGGCCACACCGTTGTGTAGACGGACTTGTAACCATCATCAAAAGTCATCGCGACGGTTCGCGGTGGCACGGACTCGTTGTTGTCGAGCGCTTCGAGAACGCGCGTCAAAGGCCACACATTGAACTGGTTGGCTTCTAGTAGGTCGAGATGTTGCTCGAATACGTCGGGTGCAATGGTAGTGCTTGCAGGCGTATCCGTAGCGATGTGGTGGTAGGCAAGAATGACCGCTTTGTTTTCAGCAATCGCTGGGCTGCAGAGCAAAAACAAATTCACCAAACCGAGCAAACCCGCGGTGCATTTAGCCATTGATGTCCAGCTTGTTGCGGCGGATCAAGTCGATGATCTCCTGCACGTATGCGTCGCTGCGCTCTGAGTAGGCGCCGGTAAATGCAGCGAGCGCGGTCCCTGTTACCTCTTGGCCTGCATTGATGAGGCGTCCACGCTCGCGCCGCAGGTCAACGTATCGCTCGTGGTTGTTTAGGTTCAGCAAATAGCTCTCGACCGATGCGGCAACCGAATCGAACGATTCAACTTCGAAAGAAAAATTTGCGGCGCGTTTTTTTGGCGTAATGCCGCATCCTCGGTTGAAGCATCGTTGACCGAATATTGCGTTGCCTTCTCGAGCAAAACGCGATCTCCTCCAGCCCGATTCTTTGGCCGCTTGGGCTAGGACGAGCCCCTGTGGGAGTGGATGGATTCGCCGCATGAGTTGTGCGGAGACTTCGTCGCGATCGAGCTCGATATCGACCCGGTATCGTTCAGCCAAATTTTGCCAACGAAGTGTGTCGTACCACTCGAGTTGCTGCTTCTTGGATAGCGTGAGCAGTAGCGCTCGATCCCCCAGAATGTCGTCGTTTTGATCACGCACGACCGGTGTTAGATATTCGAGGAACACATGCTTACGCAAAGCAGGCTCTTGCGGGATGGTAGGCAATCCGCGCATGCTAGGCGTCTGGCCAAGATGCACCGCGTAGGCGATCGGCAATGCGATGACCAGAAGTGCTAAACACGCTGTGATACGAGCTTTCAAGATATTGCCTCTTCAATAACGAATTCGAGCATACCCTGCTCGAGCTTGTTGAGATAATCCAGGGGCAGTGGTTGGCGGTGCAGACTGCCTTTTGAGGCATATTGCCGCTGTGGAGCTCTTGAGAGGGTGTCGTCTAAATGGTGTGGGAGGGGCATTAGCCCAGAATATGCCTGAGAGCCACCGTTTCTGCGGGCAAAGATCGCGGCCAAAGCCGCTCCGACAAGATGGCTAGTAGACTTGGCTAGAGCGACACCGCAAACGACGTTTTGCCGATTTTGGGTTCGAAGCGTCGCCTTGGTTGGAGGATTCTTGCGGGGCATGCTGTCGGTGGACATGCAAGCTAATGAATTCGACAACGTCGAGCGGATAATTGCGGTAGGTGACATACATGGCGCCGACACCGAGTTTCACAGTCTGCTTCTTGGCATAGGGGTCATTAACGACAAAGACGAATGGCGAGCTGGCGGTAACACTCACTTGGTAAGTCTCGGCGACCTGCTGGACCGCGGTCCTGACTCCCGAAAGGTGATGGATTTGCTCATGCGGCTGCATTCTCCTCCGAAGGAGACTACGGCAGCTGGTTGTTGAGCCTGCCGTTTGCGATCCGTATCAACGACCCACTCTATTAGGCGCGGTGGCGTGAGCTCTGGGTTGTCCAGCGTTGCCGATGTTAACAAACGGGCGAATATGAGCCGCTCCCGAGTATTGACCTTAGAAAAACAACTCACAGCAAGTGGAGTCATTGCCCCTCGTACGGCGTTGTTGCAACATATTGAAACTGAAGAGGGTGTGGGTTTGCCGGACGCCTTCGTCGACGCTGCCAGCGAGAGCGTGCTCGGCGCAAACGCACCCTTGTGGTACCAGGGTACCGCAGGGTGCCGTCCACTGATTGAAGGGCCACGCCTTACCAGCTACTCGTCACGACTCGGCGTGCGCCGTGTCGTCGTGGGTCACACCCCGACGCCGGAGCGCGAGGTGGTATGCGTCTACAGGGCAAGGTCTATGTGATCGATACGGGGATGCTGAACAGTGTCTATCGGGGCAATTCACGAGCTTTAGAACTCACGTCGGAAGGGATTCGCGTATTAACACAGGCGGGTCTCGGAGAGCTAACGAACACGCTAGCAATCGTGTCATTTACTGTTTTCCGGTGCAGGCGTGTCGCTATCTTGTTGTGTTCTAGTGGGCGGGTCAATCACGGACGGGTATCCCTCGATTGACAGCCATTGGTGGGATAAGGAAAATGCGCAGCCCCATGCATGAGGCATGGTAGTTTGAGAACGTGGCTAGGTAGCTCAGCTGGTTAGAGCGCAGGATTCATAATCCTGAGGTCGGGAGTTCAAGTCTCCCCCTAGCTACCATTCTCTAGGGCTTTCTAGGTTCGTTGACCCACCGGACTCGCCTCGTAGCACACCTGAAAATCACTGAGTACGGAAAGGAGCTCACATGAATCCTCACAGCCCTCACACGGAGCAGGAGCATCCCGACTTGCCGGGCAATCCGACTGCCAAGGACCCCGTGTGCGGGATGACTGTCGAGATCCAACCGGCGACACTGCAGGTTTCTCATCTCGACAAGCCCTATTACTTTTGCAGTGCCGGGTGTCGCGCGAAATTTGAGGCTGAGCCGATGCACTTCCTCGCTGGAGATTCCGTTGGTCGCGAGAAGGGGGGACCTAACGTTCCGCCTGGAATCGAGTGGACGTGTCCGATGCATCCCGAGATCATGCGACCCGGCCCCGATGCTTGCCCCATCTGTGGCATGGCGCTTGAACCCATGATGCCGATTGCGGGCAACGAGGCAAATCCGGAACTCACGGATATGACGAGACGATTTTGGATCGGTCTTGTGTTAGCGCTGCCGGTGTTTGCCCTCGAGATGGGCGGTCACGTCACCAACCTCACGGACTGGATTGATGCCCGCGTAAACATCTGGATTCAATTGCTGTCGGCGACTCCTGTCGTGCTCTGGGCCGGTTGGCCTTTCTTACAGCGCGGTTGGGAGTCGCTTAAAACGCGTAATCTCAACATGTTTACGCTGATCGCAATGGGTACTGGGGTGGCTTGGATCTATAGCGTCGTGGCGACGGTAATGCCGCAGATCTTTCCTCCTGCGTTTCGATCAATGGACGGCGTGGTTGCAGTCTACTTTGAGGCAGCGGCGGTTATAACGGTGCTGGTGTTGTTAGGACAGGTGCTTGAGCTGCGCGCGCGCGCGGCTACGGGAGGCGCGATTCGCGCAATGCTCGACCTGTCGCCCAAACTAGCACGTCGTGTACTCGATGACGGTAGCGACGAAGAGGTACCGATAGAGGACATCGTGGTTGGTGATGCCTTACGGGTGCGACCGGGTGAAAAAGTTCCGGTGGACGGCGTATTGCGAGAAGGCCGCGGCGCTGTTGACGAATCCATCATCACTGGCGAATCGATGCCAGTTACCAAGGAACCTGGTGCGGAGCTGGTTGGCGGCACGATCAATCAAACCGGCGGCTTGTTGATGCGAGCTGAGAAGGTCGGGCGGGACACGATGCTTGCGCGGATCGTACAGATGGTTGCCGATGCGCAGCGTAGTCGCGCGCCCATCCAGAAGCTGGCGGATCGCGTGTCAGCCTATTTCGTACAGGCGGTGCTCGCGATCGCAGTGGTTGCGTTCATCGTGTGGTCAGTAGTCGGTCCCGCGCCGGCGATGGGGTATGGATTGGTCGCCGCGGTCGCGGTATTGATCATCGCGTGCCCGTGTGCGCTCGGCCTTGCGACGCCAATGTCCATCATGGTCGGGGTTGGTCAAGGCGCGAAGGAGGGTATCCTCATCAAGAATGCCGAAGCACTTGAACGCATGGAGAAGGTCGATACGCTGGTTGTCGATAAGACGGGCACGCTGACCGAGGGTAAACCTCGCGTTGTCGCCATCCGCCCGACAACGGATCAAGATGACTTGGAAGTGCTACGGCTGGCGGCTAGTGTCGAGCGCGCTAGCGAACATTCGCTAGCCGCGGCGGTGGTCGCCGAAGCAATAAGTCGAGGCCTCACGCTGGGCGAGCCTTCGAACGTCGACTCACCAGTGGGCAAAGGCGTTCAGGGCGACATCGAAGGACGCACAGTGCTCGTGGGCAGTGCGCGATTTCTGCGGGAGAAGTCAGTGGTCGTTGAGCACCTCGATGAAAGTGCAGCCGAGCTGCGCGCAGAGGGTGTCACGGCGATATTCGTCGCGGTCGATGGCGTAGCGGCCGGCTTGATCGGCATCGCCGATCCTGTCAAAGAATCGACTCCCGGTGCACTGGCTGCGCTGGCCGCGGAGGGCGTTAAAGTGATCATGCTCACGGGGGACAATCTCGTTACGGCCACAGCGGTTGCCCGCAAGCTCGGCATTGCCGAGGTTGAGGCAGACGTTCTACCTGATCAGAAGAGAGCTGTCGTTAGTAAACTACGTAACGAAGGCCGCATTGTTGCAATGGCAGGAGATGGCGTGAACGATGCGCCGGCGCTCGCGGCCGCAGATGTCGGAATCGCGATGGGTACAGGTACCGATGTGGCGATCGAAAGCGCAAGTGTGACGCTTCTGCAGGGCGATCTCAACGGCATCGTAAAACTGCGTCGTTTGTCACATGCCACGATGCGCAATATTCGCCAGAATCTATTTTTCGCGTTCTTCTACAATACAGCTGGTGTCCCCATCGCAGCCGGTATTCTCTATCCGTTTTTCGGAGTGCTGCTATCGCCGGTGTTCGCCGCCGCCGCGATGTCATTATCATCTGTTAGTGTCATCGGCAACGCTTTGCGACTGCGCCGAGTGCGGCTACGCTGACTGTCGTATAACGGCCGGTTGTTGTAACCCGGGAGCCAGTAACTGATGTTCGGAAAACTCGAAGACAAAGTCACAATCGTCACTGGCGCAGGGCGCGGCATCGGTGCCGGTATCGCGAAGGTTTTTGCGGCGGCTGGTGCGAAAGTCATGGTAGCCACGCGCACGGCAAGTCACGGCGAGGCAACGGTCAAAGTCATTGAGCAGGCAGGTGGCACCGCAGCCCTTTGCGCGGTGGACATCGGTGAACTCGAAAACGTTGAACGCGCCGTCGCTGAAACTGCGGATAAATGGGGCGGCATCGACATCATGGTGCACAACGCGGCCGCGTTCCTGTTCGGACCGGTGGAAGGATATTCGGAGGAAGATCTTGAGACTGTCCTATCTGTGAATCTCAAAGCGTGCTTTCGCTTGTCGAAAGCCGTCATACCATTCTTTAAGGAGCAGGGTGGTGGACGCTTGTTGTTCACCTCGTCAATCACCGGGCCGCGCATGGTCATGCCCGGCACTTCGTACTATGCGGCATCGAAGGGGGGTGTGAATGCGTTCATAAGAACCGCTGCGCTCGAACACGCGCGAGACAACATCACGGTCAACGGTGTCGAGCCCGGCTACATCCAGACTGCAGCGATGGATTCGATGTCGAGCGAAGAAAGCAAACAGCAGATCGCGAATGAGATCCCGGTAGGTTACATCGGCGCTCCGGAGGATATTGCGTATTGCATGCTTTATCTCGCTAGCGACGAGGCCCGGTACATAACCGGCCAGACGATCTGCGTCGATGGAGGCTCGACGCTAGGGTGATCCTAATTCTCTTCCCCGTCATCGCGCGCCCAACTCTGTATTTGATCCGGTTTCAGGACCACCAAGATCCGATTCGGATTCTCTCGTTCTTCTAGCTCGTCGAAATAGGCTGCACCGGTCTCTTCGCCAAAGTACTTCACCAAGATTTGTTTCGTCATCTCGCCGATTGCTTGGTCTTGAATCTCTGCCTTACCTTTGGCAACGACGGCTCGATACTCATCGCCTTGATCCACAACGAGACTCATACGTGGGTCACGCTGGAGGTTCCTCTTGACCCAATGCCGTTGTTTGTCCGCGATGATGTAGAACGCCGTGCCGTCCCATAGAAAGCTCACGGGCGTGAGCTGAGACGATCCGTCCTGGTTCGTGGTTCCGAGAATGCAGTTGCGAGGTTCAGCGAGGAATTCATTCACCTGCTGAGTTGTGAGCGGCTTACTGGCGCGGATCGGAATCCCATAAGTGACTTTGGAATACATCGGGTCCTCTTTTTTTTCGAGTGTTGGACAGACGCGTATTGCACATAATATCCAGTTTCGTCAATGCTGAATATGCGGCTGATAATAATGAATGAGAGCGGTAAACACCTCCGTTACACTTGACTGGTTGCCTGTGTGAGGCGCTAGCGTGAGGGAGTTCTAACATGTCCAGAATAGAAACGTTGGATCAGCTGAGAGAAGTCATTAGTGATCCTCATCCGGGATTGCAAGACAAGAACATAGATCACCTGGATGAATTCGCTAAGGCGTTTATTGCACGTTCTCCATTTGTCGTGCTCTCGACTGCGGATGATACTGGCCGGGTGGACGCCTCTCCCAAGGGAGATGCGCCAGGGTTTGTTCTGGTGGAAGACGACTCGACGTTAGTGATACCAGATCGGCCCGGGAATAAGCTCGCCTATGGTCACAAGAACATTCTGCGGAATCCGCAAGTCGGGCTCCTTTTCTTGATTCCCAATACCTCGGAAACGCTACGAATCAATGGCGAGGCAGAACTCTGTAATGACAAGGCTTTGCTCGAGGTCCTTGCGGCGAGAGGCAAGCCTGCCGTGCTCGGTATCAGGGTTAGGGTCGAAGAGTGTTTCTTTCATTGCGCCAAAGCCTTCCTGAGGTCAGGTTTGTGGAAACCCGATTCCTGGGGCGAACGATACAAGGTGTCTTTCGGGGAGATGTTTGCAAAGCGCAAGGGTATGGACAGATCCGTCGCGAGCGAAATCGACGCAGCGATCGAAGGAGATTACCGAACCAACCTTTAGCTAGTGCTTGTCCAAAATGCGCAGCATTTTGAGACCGCACTAGGCGAGGACAGGAGTCCGAGGTAAAAACCGAGGTGGTTGGGGGGTTTCCGTAAGGAAACCGTTGAGAAGAAGATGGCCTGCGCCAATCGTAGATTGGTGAGATGCCATTTCTGGACAGGAACTAGCTAGGCTGTTCTCGAACTACTCAACATCCCAATACTTGCCGAATTCGCGGCCGAGCTCTCGGTAAACGCCGAGTGATTGAGTTCCGAATTTCTCATGTAACGCGACAGAGGCCTGATTCGGTAGCGTGATGCCAGCGTACGCTCGATGCGCATCCGATGGCGGTATCGCTCGGAACAAGGGGCGTAAAGAAGTATACCGACCCCTTTGTGTTTGGCATCGGAGTGGAGATATATGGTCGTTTCGACGGATGTTTCGTAGGCTCTCTTTTCTCTGAATTGTCCGCTCTCGGCGTAACCTAGAAGGGCGCCGTCGTGACTGGCTACGAATAGTTGATGTGGCCGACTGTCAGCATATTGCGACAACCAAATGGTCCGTTCGTCGATAGTTTTTAGATCCGGATCGAACGTGAAAGGCGTTTCGGTCACATAGTGATTCTATATGTCCGTTAGCGTTTCTACGTCGTCTTTGATCGCCTGCCTGATCTCGATCGCCAAGCTCATATCCCAAAAGGGTTGGAGAAGTCTGCCAAAAGAAATCAGATTTGTCTGTTCTGAGGAGATGGGTGCGATTTCTTCGACCACATCGAGTGGCCCGATTGCGTTCGCGGGATGGCTGGGGAGAGTCACTTAATCGGTTTTCGTCCGATCTCAACTATTTCAAAGTGGGTCGTGTCACTCCAATGCGCGATCCATTCCTTGAACAATCTGTAGTCGTCGGTCGCCATGAGCTGAAAGCACCTTGCGCCGTCTTTTTCTAACCAGCTATAGATGTAGATGAGTCCGTCAGGCAGCATGCGTCCGCAGCGCATGAATCGTTCGTAGACATCGTCTTTTCGACCCAGGAGAGACGTCTGGATCAGCATATATTTCGTCATCATCCATCCACGCTTGCGCCGCTTAACACATCCCCCGGCTATACTTGTTGTACGACATCCCGCTTATTCATCCGGCGCACGTGGGCAGCCTGATTTTTGCGTCCGCGTTCGCAGTCGGCCTGGTGGGACGGAAACGTTAGATCGATATGGTGTTGGTATATGTTTTTGTCCTCGGCGTTGTTAGTGGCTTGTTCCTCAG